>JACZCZ010224921.1_pt1 | contig 10960 bp, 11 predicted proteins | sample 8641811 | NCBI WGS metagenome assembly JACZCZ01 (sample SAMN15324610, study PRJNA640507) | soil metagenome | isolation source: intercropping peanut in the first line | place: China: Luxin town, Laibin City, Guangxi Province | collected 2019-07-25 | depth 10cm m | reverse complement strand
TCCAAAAAATTGTATTTTCGAGAAAATATTTTTTTAGTTTCTGATTTTATTTTTTACAAAAGGAAATTTTTGATAATTAATTAATATTTTAATCAATGTTTTTCATAAAAACTTTCGTCAATAACAAATTGATTTTGTTATTTTTTGATACTCAAACAATGATTGTTATTTTCGACTTGGATGATACACTGTTGCCTTGTACGGGTCGAGTGCCAAGACAAACATTCCATATGCTCAAATTCTTGAAAAGACAAGGATGCAAAATTGGAATTATATCCTACGATTCTATGGCACGTTTTCTAATAGAGAGAACTGGACTTGGCAATTACATTGATTACGCTGTTTACGGAAATATTGATCGTTTTGAAATGTTCCAAACATGTCAATCTAAACTTAATTTCTCTGAAAAAGAGAAAACTTTTTATGCGGATGATCGACTCGACAATCTAGAAAAAGTGGCTTCTCAATTCAAAGGAAATCTGACAACCTTTCATTGTAAAAATTGTTATCAACTTTTTCAAATTAAATATGAAATAAATTAGAAAATATGTGAGAAATTTTATTGAAAATTAGACTTTAAATTATTTTTAATTCTAAAAATTTCTTTTTATCCAAAAACAATTCTGAAACCAAAAAATATTTTTTTCGAAAATACAATTTTTCGGAAACCCTGAAAATCGATTTTTAAAAATTAATTATTTTTAATTAAAGAAAACTGGAAATATTTCCTGAAATTTAGCCACACTGTATAAATTAAAATTTCAGATTTTCTTATTTTCCATTTAATTAAAAATAATTAAATTGAAAAAGTTGTTTTCAGAGTTTTTGAAAAATTGTATTTTCGAGAAAATATTTTTTCGGTTTCACAAATATTTTTAAATAAATTCATTATTTCAGATAAATTTCAATAAATATTTCAGTCAAGACAATTTAATTAACCAATTAAACAAGAACAAATGCAGAGTCAAGATGTATTGAGTTTGAGAGTGGGAGATAGAACATTTCTTATTCCGAGTTCTTCAATTTCAAAATTGGACAATTGGCAATTTCTCCCCGTCGAACATGGAATTCAAACGATTCACACAAGAGATGCGCATATTTTCTCTTTTATTCATCGATGGTTGTGTGGCTATCCTCCTCATCTTCCAGAACAGGAATGGGAGATTATGTGCCTTTTGCATGATTGTGATTTCTTTGGTACTCCGGAGTTGAAATGTTGTTTAATTGAGATGCTTCACCATCAGACCAATAATTTTGGAAGGAAATCACGATTCCTCATGTCCAATCAACAATTGTTGGAACAATTCGATTTGGATTCCCCCTGGGAAGATATTATTGGATTCTGGTATTTGCGTTATTATAAACCGATTCTCAAACAAACGCTTGATAATGCAGTCAAGATTCTCGAGGCGAGCAAAAAATTCAACTACAAACTGGCCTCTCCATTGATTGCCATTCTCTCTGAGAATGATCAACTTTGCATTGAACTGTTGCTGCATATCACTCGTGATATGGGCATTCTTCTGCCAGAACCCATGATGCTCTCCGTTATGTCAACAGTTTTGATTGATCGATTGGCCATTATTCTCAATCCACCTTTTCAGGCTTCTGCCTCCCCTGCTGATTCTCAAGAAGAAGGAGAAGACGAGAAGGAAAAGGAAGAAGCATCAAAATTCAAACATTTGAAAAAGCAAACAAAACGAACAATTCCTCCTCCAACTTTCAAATTCTAAAATAAAAAGGCAATCATAAAACGTTAATCACAAGACAGTAATGTGTAGATGCAAGTTGAATTTGGGTACGACAATTGCCATTTGGTTGGCTTGTTTGATTCCGATGATTGTTCTTTTCAGCTTGGCACCACGGCAAGCTCAAATTTCAAACACAAGAGGAAAAATTGTTACGGGTGGAAATTGTACATTTGAATGTGATATACTTTCGTATTGCACTGGAACAGGAATGATCAACGTCACTTTCTATTTACCAAATGATGGTCTAACTAGTATCGAACAAACTTGGCAACTGACCGGAGTGCCTGACTTATGTCTATTTAACTACCAGACGCTCACAGTGGAAAGTTTGATCTGTTGTGATACCTACATTGTTGAACAAACGCCTCTCTACATCAAAGCTGAGCTTGAGAAAGAGCAATGGACAATCCAACACATTTCTCAGCATAGAGTTGACAATTCCGGAGCCTATCTTATTATCTCTTCTCTACTGATTGCACCAACTGGAGTACTGACTTGTCTCGTTGTTGCACAACTCTATCATTTGGTTCGTCGATGTAAATATGTCAATGTGGAACAACAATTACCAACACCAGATAATGAGAAATCCTATCCAAGAGATATAGATCTTTGAGGCAAAACCCAATAAAATCAAAACATGACAGAGAACAAGCAGACCAAAACCTACACTCGTCGATTTGCAAGAAAACCCATCAATTCTAAATTGTTGGTAGACTCTCCAACAATCCGAGTTTTGAAGAAATATGGTCGATTTAACAAGGCAGCGGCCGAGTCTGGTTTTCTGAAACATCCTCTGTCTTCCGAGACAGATAGATTTGAAGTTTATGACACCACCAGCGGAGGCTATCATGCCGACCTAAGTCCAATGATTTTGGGCCCAGTGTATATTGAAGGAGAACTTTTCGCTTTAAACATTGAAGATGGTTGGCAAGGCTGTAAAGTTTGGAGTTTTCACATGCGAGGGCATTTTGATGAGAAATCAAAAACCCTTTGGAAAGATGAACCCAACAAACCGAGACACTCGATTGATTCTAATGATTGGATTCCTGAATGGGAGAAATGGAGCAAACATATTCGATTGAGCGGAGAAGCGAAACGCCACAGAGCCAAAGCAGAACCGAATGTTGTGAATCCCAATGTTCCTCTCTTTTCATATTTCCAAAGTCAAAGATTGGATTATGTCGCTGCACGAAAGCAGATGTACATTCCTTGGTACGCAGAGCTTGTTCAGAAGACGGAATCATTTGAATATCTCAAATTTCGCTTTCAAGCTGGAACTTCACTCATTCTTTTGGATCCCGACGGACAGCCTCGCGATCAACCATGGATTGAACAAGATATTCACTCGCTAACCGCTCGAATCAATGATCCTTCTCTTATCTTTGGTCATGGTTTCGTTCTCGCAGCTGTGTTAATGGAAATTAAAGTTTGGTAGAATTTTTCAAAAATTCAAAAAGTTTTTGAATTCATCCGTGCGCAAAGCGTTCATTGACCAAAAAGCAAAACAAGATCAGAAGAGAGAAAATGGAAGTGGTTGAATGCGCTGCACCTAGAACACCGCCTCAGAGACAACGAAATTTGACAACCCCACCTCCGGCACCAAAGAAATCAAAAATTCAACCCGTCGAATTCAGAGAGCCAATCAAAATGATTCCGAGGAAGCTTGTTTTTTGATAATGAATTTCGCTTGTTCGAATTAAATTTATAGCAGAAGTCCTATTAGGAACGAGCACTTTTTGTACTCTCTTGAGCTCTATGTTATTGAGGGATTTTGGTTATCCCTCACTAATATCATACTTTCTTCTTCCTCTGGTGGTGTCTCTTGATCTTCTTCGGTCTCAAGAATTTCCTCTCCATTTGAGTTTGTTCGACTCAGGTAGGCGGGGTATCCTCGGTCATTAATCAGACTCCACGCTATACGTCCAATATTCAACGCTCCATTCAAATCGCGATTCCAAAACGTGTTACATGCTCTATTCTTGCAATGCGTCAAGCCATGACACTTGACTGTTTCAGTTGGATCTGTCTTTTGTTTTCTTTTTTCTTCTGGAATTGCTTTACAGTCTTCACAAACACAAGGACCATTTTCTTCTGTCTCAGTAAAAACTGGTTTGGATCGAAGAGCAGCTCGAACTTTTTGTTGTCGCTTTTTTCTTCTCTGTCGCTTGGATAGATTAGAAATGTCATGTTTTCCTTTGTTGACATTCTGCCTTGGTTCTTTGTGCTTTTTCTCATACAACTTTGGGTTTTTCACCTGCAAAAAATGTTGTTCAACTTCTTGATGACATTTGTAACAACACTTGCTCGTATGGAACTCATCTACCATATAATACTTGTAACCATGATTTTTGAACAGAGTTCGAAAGCTCTTGTTTTTCGTCGGTTCTGTTCCTGGTCGAGGTTTAAATTGACTCCAATTTCCAAGGGCAATCAATACATCATTAGGTCCTCCAAATTTTCGCTCAAAAGCTTTCATCATTTTCGTTTCAGAGATTTGTTTCAACCTTTTGGCTTCCCATTTCAATCTTCGAAATTCTTCTTTGGCCCAAAACATTGAAATTTTAGAATTGACAAAATTTTTCTTTTGAATGTAAACTCTCAACTTGTCAAAATCAGTTGTCTTTTTGGAGACAAAGCTGAGCGAATGTTCCCATTCATGGATTGTTTTTCCATCAATCTTTCCTTGATTCCTCTTTCCTTGTTCTCGAAGGGATGAAAAATATTTCGTCTTACATTCGAATTTCCTTTGCGCCTGACTGTAACGGAATCGATCGACAGTTTTGAGCATTTGACGTTTTTGATCTAAATTTGGGTCGATTTCTCGGTCATTTGGAGAAGCAAAATACAGTAGATCTTGCTTGCCAGGATCGCATCCAACAATTCTCATTTTCGAGATAGATTTCATATCAGTTTCATCATGAATATACTTTCCTCGAGACTTTGAGACTTTTGTTACTGGAAAGTAAATGGGATCGTTTTTTGGAATTGTTTGTTGGATGGAACAAGAGACACCATCGGTCAAAATGGAATAATCAAAACGATAATGACAAACATTTCGACTGTCGGTGTTTGGCTCTGTTTTAAGCGAGAAACAATGCATATCGGTTTTGAAGAATTGATCCCAAATGAATCGCTTCTCTGCCTCGGTTTGAGAGGCTCGTAATTGTTTCAGAGTATTTTTCCCAAGCATCTCCACCATGAATTCTGCTAATTCTTCTGTTAAAAATCTTGAACTCAGCAGCATAGATGTGTCGATTCTAATCGCTTTTGGAATGGCTGCTGTCCGCATCGGAAACAAAGAAAATGATTTACATTCATTCTTTTCCAAAAAAGAATTCATAAAATACATGCAAGGAATGTAGTGTTGACAATCAAATTCCATCTTCTGTTCAGCAGTCAAATCTTCTTCAAATTCTTTGTAGATTGAGTCTTTGTAAATTTCCCTAGACGGAACAACGCATTCCAAGTATTCAAGCATTGGATCGTCTTCTTGAAAATCATAATCACAATTCATAATTGTTCTTCTTGCAAAGTAAGAAGCAGAATTCAATTCTTTCTTTGTTGTTTTGTAAGGTTTGTAAACAGCTTGACAGAAGCGGAACAAGTAATCTTCATAGTGTTCACGAATGTTATTCTCCAAAGCAGTTATTACTTCAGTTGCCAAATAATTGATGCTCTGACCCATAGATTTATCATTAATCTGTTCGGCATCCGAAAGAACCATTAGAGGTCGATATTGCTGGCTAAGAAATTCAGCTAAATGTTCTCGTTGAATAAGTCGTGTGACATAAGAATCAATCTTCTTTTGAACGTCTCCAAGAGTCGCATCTTCAGGATGTTTGTACATTTTTCGATTTTTAGGAGTTACCCTCTCAATATTTGGATCCGAAGCTTGGATAATAAGCCGTTGAATATCCCTGATCAATTCCTCATCGACTCTTGGAGGAGCTTGGCATTTTGATAGAAAATGAGTTTGATATAGAGCGATGAATTGATAAATGTGAACTGCCAACTTATGCAGATTGACGACAGAATCGTGAATTTTTCTTATAAACTCTGGGTCTTTTACAACGGATTGAAGTCCGATTTTAACAATTCTGTATTGTTGTTTTGGAGTTTTGACAGGTTTTTTGTCTATGCCTTTTGTAATATCTTTGGATTTGGATCTCTTTGAGACTTGTTCTCGAGGAGGATCGTGACCTTGTACCTCGGATGTTCTTCTCTTTGACATTCTATTATTTAATAATTGAGAAAATTTTGGAAACTTTAACCAAGAACTAAAATAAATCAAAATCTTGATTAGGATCTAAGACGAAATGTTTTGAAGACCAAAATTTATTTCCCAAAATATGATAAATAGATTTCTCAATTGTTGAGATTCTTGAACAACCGGCCAATAAATAGAAATATGGCTGATCGACGTATTCGAGAACTGGCTCCCGGTGAAGAGGAGAATCCCTCCATGATGGCCGATGAGACGGGAGAGGATTCTGAACGAATTTTTGAAATGATTGCCAATCAAACCAAGCTTCGTGATCGCGATATTGAAGCACTGATGCCCGTTGATCAGGATGTCGTTATTGATGTCAGCAATCAGAGCACGGACACTTTGCATCATTCAGCAACTGATGATCATCGAAAGGATAGCACTCATGATGCTACAGGCACGGGAACCGCCACAGATCAATCAGCAGACTCGATTGCGATTGCTGAGGAAGACGAGGAATTGATGGATCTTCTAGAGCAACCTAGCAGCCATGAGGAAGAGAAAAAGAAGTCGAGTCCTCGAGTGAGTCCAGCTCCCTCGATGAAGCAATCTACATTCAAAACAACCAGATCTTCTCCCCCGCCTCGTCCAGCTGCCGCTGCTGTCTCTTCTCCCCCGTCTACAAAACCTTCCCCGAAAGCTGCGGCACCAGCTCCAAAAACGCCAGCGGAAGCATACGCTGAGAGGAAATCAAAAGAAGAATTGGATCGAGAGAAAGAAGAAGCTGAGAAGCGTGATTTATTGATGCGTTTCTACGAGTTTGAGGAAGCTGGAATTCCTTGCCCAACTCGATTCACATTGAAATCCAATCTCCAAGAAATGCGATTTGAATTCAAGAAATTGGACGATGAGTTCAATCGAAAGCAGGCTATCAAAATGTGGAAAGATGGTATCAAGCTGATCAGTAATGTTGTTGAGGTGATGAACAAAAAATTCGATCCAATCGGCTGGAAGGCAAATGATTTCTCTGACAATTTGAATATGAAGCTCAGTGAAGCAGATTGGTGTTTGCGAGAGATTCACAAAAAATATTTCCGTCGCGGCGGCAAACCATCACCCGAGATTATGCTTGCCTTTATGATCGGCTCTACGGCAGTCGATACGCACAAAACCAATGTCAAGAAGGAAGAACAACGTCAACAGAAAACCGCTCAACACGCTCCACCTGCCGGTTACTTTTATCCTCCTCCGCCACCGCATGGCTATCCGCCTTATCCGCCCCAGTTCTATGGCTGGCCTCCTGGCGCTGCAAGACCGCCCTATCCTCCTCCCCAATATCAACAACAGCAACCGCCCCGGCCTGGTCAGCAACCCAATCCACAACAGCAGCCGCAGCCTAGACAACAACAGATGCCTCAGCAGCAACAGCAACAGCAAAGACCAACTGTAACTTCTCCACCCGGAAGTATTCCTGGCACAAATCCATTGGCCCAACCAACTCAGCGTCAAATGCCAGATGTAAGTCGAGTTGCAACGCCAGTTCCTGCGCCAATGCCAGAGCCAACCTCGGAGGCCCCATCTCAACAGCAGCAGGCTCCTCCAGCGACCAATCGACGTCGGTTCATTCCTCCTCCAAGTAGCAGCGGTCTCGGCGATCTAGCTGATATGTCCAAGCTGGTGAGTGGTCTAGCTTCCTCGACTGGTCCTGCTCCAACTCGCAGAACTAGCAATTATAGTTCGAACCCTGATCAACAGCCAGCAGATGACCAGGACGAGGAAGAGGAACAGCCCAAAAGCCCTTCATCAAGACGTTCGGGACCTTTGGAGCCTCCGAAATCTACTAATCCAGCAACAATTCGTTTCGAAAATGGAGAAATGATCTTTGAGTAAACACAAAAAATCGTTTAAAAAAAGAACGCGGTTGAAATCTGTTTAATTAAAAATTGTTTGAATTGCAAGAGTCCCAAATTCTCTAAGAACAGAGTGAGACTAGAGCATGACAAGCTTGGAAGAAGCTTGGGGTCGACCAGGAGCCGCTGCCATGCGACAACAGCAAGGCAACGGTCGCATGATTGGTCAGACCTATTTCAGTGGTCAGAATAGAAATATTGATCCTAGTATGCCCTATGTTGGTGATCCTGCCTACTCCCAACAGCAGCAACAACAACAACAGCAGGGCGGTCCTCCTCCCCAACAAATGATGCAGCCTCCGCCACAAGTTCAAACCATGGAATATCAACCGCCGAATATCTCGGTCAATGTTGAGAAAAGTGAAGAGGAAAAAGAATTGTTCCGCTACCTTCGCAATCGTTTAGGAGAGGATTGGGACCAGGTGAACCGATACTTTAGGGAGAAATGCAAAAGAAAGATTCGTCGATCTGGCGGAGCTTGCGGCTGTGTCGGTGTCTCTGAGCATGTTCAACAATGCGGAAACTGTCGTTCAATGTGTCATCAGAAATCCGAATTCCGAGCCAATCTCACTCTCTATTTGTTAATTGGCGTATTCATTTTGTTGGCTCTCAATCTTCTCTTCCCAAGAGGAATAGGAGGTTCTTCGGCTGCCAAAAAAACAAATTAAAATTTTCCAACCTTTAGTTTCGACATTTGATTATGCGTAATGCAAATTTCCTTTGACAAACGGAACGTTGTAATTTGGAAAATAATCTTGAATCGAGTCGGTTCGATCGAGACAGTAGCGCAAAGCAAAGACGAAAATGTCTTTGTAGAATCGACTCGAGAGTTTGGCTTTGTAAGAAGCAAACCACTCCCTGCGCTCCTCCGCTTTGACTGATTCCATAGCATCAAAGAAATCATCAAGTTCCTTTCTCACAGAATCATTAGGTTGTCCAAGTTGTCGACAACAATACTTGTAAAAGCCATCCGAGCCGTGCTCCACTCCACGTCCAAGTTCATAGGCGAGTTCATCATCGACATTCAAGCAAAGAGAGAAGCCACAGCGAACGCCCCATTTGTTGTGATTGAAAACGACGAAAACACGCTTTTGCTCAAGGTCAGAATCGACGCTAATCAATTCTCCTTTAAGACTCAATCCTTCTTTCAGATCTGAAATAGATATCCTTGATTCACCTTTGAGCAACTGCTGTGATGACATTTTTTTAGTTTTGGTAAAATCGTTTTTGTAAAGGTACGAGATAGAATTGAAAATTATTACAAAATTTATTTTTTCAAATTTGAAATTTTGAATTTTGAAAAAAATTTAAATATTTCAAGAGCTGAATGGAAATTCAAAGATAAGAAATTTAAATTTTCTAATAATGATTAATCAGATGGGAAATGTCTGAAAATTATAGGTCCAAATCTACCTGGGGTCCACTCTTTTGGCAATTAGGACATCTCGTTAGTTTTGCTTACCCCGAAGGCAAAATCAGTCCAGAGCAGAGAGAACAGACTGCTCGCTTCTATGAATCTCTGAGCAGTGTTCTGCCTTGTAGCGAGTGTAAAACCGATTATGCTGCTATTCTAGCCCGAGATCCGGTCCGCCCACATCTCAGCAATCGAGACACACTGAGCCGATGGTTCTATAATGTTCATAATCAGGTCAATATCAAATTGAACAAACCAATTACTCTGAGCTATGATGAAGTCAAAGCTCGCTACCTCTCGTGTCAAAATCAAGAACAAGAAGTGAAAACGTGCAAAAAGAATCTCGGCGGAAGTCGATTCTTGATTATCATCTTGGCAATTGCTTTGGTTGTGTTGATCGCATATTTATTGGTGGCAAAAAAGAGGCAATAAAAAACTCAATCCTCAAGATTCTCTTCTAGAATCCTGACTTGATCACAGAGACGAGGCAAAACATCCAATTTGACAGAGACGTCTAGAGGCTGATCCAAAGCTTGAATGTAGAGCGAAGCTGCTTCCATCCAAGGATTACAGAGAGAATGTGAATGAAATTCACTAATGTTAAGGCCATAAAATCTCAATTTTCCATATCGCTTAATAGCAGCTTCAGTTACTTTAGCTGAGCGAATAAGCGGAATTTTGGTTCTCTCAAACTTCAACAAGGCACACACAATCTCATTGGCACAATCGCTAGTGGGGTCAATACAAGCGATCGAGGAAGCAATTTTTGAAAATGCAAAAGGAGCTTTGAGCATGAAATTGATATCTTGTGATTCTCTGGGTCGTGGACGAGCTTCAAGCACTAAACTTTGCTCCAGATTATTGACAAATTTCTGCATGTCATCCCAGATTGGCAAAAGATCTCTGGGATTCTGATCCCTGAGCAAACTAAGGCGAAGGGCCAAATGATTGGCCGAGAAAGCCAATTCATAAATTGGGCTATGACCTGGCAAAAGAGAATTGGAGTTGACTTGAATTCGAGTTAAAACATTTTGGGTATTTTGGAAAAGAGTTCCTTTGTCACCTCGAGCTACAGAACCCAGAGCATCCCTTCCATGAGTTGAGAAAGCACGGAACATTATTGGTGATTTGTCTTCTTGTTTTTTTTGACCAAATCAAAATTGAATGGAATCCGACAAGATGTCAAACCCAGCAACCTTTCAACTGATTCAAGATTTTCAAACTCAGAAAGTTCAAGAGGAAAGAATTCCTTTGCAAATCTCAAAATTGAAAGCAAACACTTTGGTTATTGCTAGACCGGTCAAATTGATTTGGGAGCGCAACCGACCTTGTCATATTCTAGCAACACTGGAGACTTCTGATAATGCTTCGACTCTGCTAGGAACAGAGTTGGTGGGAGATGCCGAGAATCGAGGTGCCGGAATGTTTGATAAGTATTATGGACAAGGAAATTCATCTGGTTCCGCACGCTTCTCAAGTGGTATGTATGCCCTGAGCAATTATCACTGCGGACCTTTGAGATTTCATTTCAATCGCTCCATGTTGATTCTTGGGAATAGCTTTGAGCTACACGATTCTGAATTGCTTAACAAAGCAAAATTCCTCAGAATTCTATTCAAACCATAAACAATCCGCATCTTTATTCTTGTTGAATAGGAATTGCAGGCTGATAGTGACC
>JACZCZ010168248.1_pt1 | contig 10964 bp, 11 predicted proteins | sample 8641811 | NCBI WGS metagenome assembly JACZCZ01 (sample SAMN15324610, study PRJNA640507) | soil metagenome | isolation source: intercropping peanut in the first line | place: China: Luxin town, Laibin City, Guangxi Province | collected 2019-07-25 | depth 10cm m | reverse complement strand
TCTTCTCCGGTGCGGCTAGAGCTCCAATCGGCGCCGAGAGGGTTGACCGGTGGTTCCTGTCGAAGGTCGATCTGAACACCATCGCCGACGTCCAGGGCGCGGCCGACCCGCTCGAAAAGATCGTCTGGTGGCGGTACAAGGCCAACAACGGCCTTTTCTATCGTCTCGGCTATGATTGGCAGCTTGACCGCTGGTGTGTGTCTGATCTTCCGCTTGGGGAGATGGGAGCGCAGACGACGCCTGGCGTGACGTGGGATGGCCTTGACGCGCTCTATGCGAACATCGACGCGGCCAATGAGCCGTTCGATAGTCGCATCTTCGTCGGTGGGCGCCCGACCTTCGCGGCGTTCAACAGCGACAACAAGCTGGCGTATTTCACCGGCCCGAGCCTTCAGGCAACGCTGGATACGGCGGATATCGAGATGGACTCGACCTTTCGGACATTCGTTCCTGAGGCCAGGGTGAAGACGGATGCGCAGAACTTCACGCTTCAGGACGGCGTGAGCGCCTACAATGGCGGCGAGGTCAAGTGGTCGACCGCCAAGATACCGAACGCACGCACGAAGCTCGTAGGCTTCCGCTCCGATGGCCGGCTGCATCGGTTCCGAATGATCATCCCATCGGGTGAGGTCTGGTCCGTGGCAACATCGATCAACGCAGCGGCGAAAGTGACGGGCAAGCAATGAGCGTCACGGCGAACTATGCGGGCAATCTTGAGCGCATTTTCTCGAAAGCCCTCACGGATACGACCAAAGTCATTGTTGGCACGGTCATTCCCGACAATTCCATGACAGCGGCTGGTTGGTGGGCGTGCAATGACACGGCATCCCCGATCATCGTCCAATTGTACTATTTCAGCATCTTGGACAGCGCGGAATACCTGATCTGGACGAAATCCGTGCCGGCAAATGACACGATTGGCTCCGCTGATACACCGATCCGGCTTCGACAAGGGGACGAGATCAGGGTGAAAGGCGGCAACGGACTGACGATGAACGTCACGGTCATCATCAACCTTTCGGCGAACCGATGAGGATTGGAATAGCGACCTCGCAAGAGGTGGATGCCATCTGGCCTGTGTTTGCGGAACGACTGCAAGAGGCATGCATCCGAACGGGCGGCGATATCTCCAGCGGAGATCTCTGGCAGATGTGCCGCTCTGGTAACGCCTTTCTCGTGGTCGTTTTCGATGGCTCTCAGTTTGTCGCGTCCCTGATCATGCAGTTTCAGAACTGGTCAGGGAAGCAAGTCATGCGCTGCCTTGGCATCGTCGGCGAAAGAATGGACGAGTGGCTTCCTATGGCGAGAGAGTTCATCGAGGCCATGGCAAAGAACGGCGGGGCAACCAGCTTCGTAGCGGAAGGCCGGGAGGGATGGGCCCGCATCTTCCCGACCGCACGCAAACTCCGCGTTACCTATGAGGTTCAGATATGACCGGTTCCAAGAAAGAGACCACCACGACGAACAACGCGCCCTGGTCTGGAGCCCAGCCGGCTCTGAACCTCGCACTGTCCCGCGCGCAGGAGATGTACAAGAACAACGAGGGCGGCCAGATTTTCCGAGATTCGACCGTTGTTCCGTGGGACCAGAAGACCCAGCAGGGCATGACGGCCATCGCCAACAGCGCCAACGCCAATATAGGGGATAACGGGCTCGCAGGCCAATATCAGCGGACGATCAACGCAGGCGGCTTCACTGATCCCCAGCTTGCGGCCTTGGACAACACGAAGAGGACGGCCAACAGCTCGTTCGATGTCAACAGCAACCCAGCGTTCATGCAGGTTCTGCAGCAGGCGCAGGACGCCGCGAAGAACAGCGTCAATTCCTCGGCGTCGGGCGCCGGCCGCTATGGCTCGGGCGTGCACCAGCAGACGTTGGCAAACTCTGTCGGGGACGTCACCAGCCGAGCCGTAGCCCAGGAATACAACAACTGGCAGAACCGCAAGGACGCCGCCAACAACAACCTTTTCAACATGGGGCAGACGGGGTTCGGCAACATCGGCGATGCCTATGCTGGGCTGCAGCAGCCAGCCCAATCACTGATGCAGGTCGGCGCGATGAACGAGGATCTCGCCACGCGTCAGATGAACGATCGCCTCCGCGTCTTTAACGAGACCCAGAACCGCGGCTGGGATCAGCTCGGCCGATTGAACGCCATCGCATCCGGCGCCGGCAGTTTGGGCGGCACGCAGACCACATCGCAGCCAGGCCAAAACCCGTTCCTGACCGCTCTTGGCTACGGCGCTGGCGCTGGCGGCCTCCTCGGCTCGTTCCTCTAAGGGGTCCCACATGGCTATCAACGATTGGCTGGCGAACAATTCGAGCGCGCTTCTGGCCGCATCTGGCGGGCTCCTTGGTGGGCGCACCGGGGCGGAACAGGCAGGCTTAGGGCTGCAAGGCTTCGGCACTGCCGTCGCCGCCAACAAGCAGAAGAACAAGACCGTCGAATTTCTGAGGCAGATGAACCCGGAACTGGCGCAGGCTGTTGAAGCAGGCACGCTATCGCCGCTCGATGCCTACAAAGTGCATATCGACGCCCAGAAGCCGAAGAACAACTTCATGGCGGTTGGCAAAAACCTCTATGACACCACCACTGGTGAGTGGGTGACGCCTCCTGCCGGCGCTGGCGGGGATGATGCCGAATACGGTCTGAATCCGCAATACGGCGTTGACGCGAACGGAAACCCCGTCATCCTGCAGCTAAGCAAGTCTGGGACGTCGAAGCAAACGCCGCTGCCTGATGGTGTGCAATTGTCGAAACAGCCGATCAAATTGGATGCAGGCACGCATTTCGTCCTGCTTGACCCAATCACCCGCCAGCCAGTCGGGCAGATCCCGAAGGATTTGGCTGGGGCCGAGCGCCAGAAGGAAATCGGCACAGCTGAAGGCAAGAACATCGCAGCGGCACCCGGCGACCTTCAGGCCGGCATGAACGCGAAGGACATCATCACCCAGTTGAAAACCGACCCCAATCGCGAGATGGGCACCGGCTGGAGCGGTTGGCTGACCAACAGCGTCCCGGCCACTCCCGGTTACGACTACCAGAACAAGGTCAATCAGGCGAAGTCGGGGGCCTTCCTCACTGCCATCCAGCAAATGCGCGGCCTCGGCGCGCTGTCGAACGCTGAAGGAGATGCGGCAACAAAGGCGGTCACTCGTATGGATACAGCCACCTCTGAAGGCGCGTTCATGGAAGCCTTGAACGACTATGAGAAGATCATCGATCAGGGCATTGCCAGGGCGCAATCGCGCATCCAGGGCGGCGGTGCGGCGGCCACCCCTCAGAGCCGGCCCACAGGAACCACCGGAAGCGGTGTTCGTTGGAGCGTGGAATAATGGCGACACTCAACATCAACGGCCGGCGCGTGACGGTCGATGAAGGCTTCCTTCAGTTGTCGCCCGAAGAGCAGAACGCGACCGTTGAGGAGATTGCAGCATCGCTGCAGCCAGCGCCACCAGAAGAAGCGCCGAAGGGTCGTCACCTTTCCTACGAGGAAGGCCTGAAGGAACTCGAAAAGGAAGACCTCGGCACGGCCAGCGGGCGCGTAGGCGCCGGCCTGACAGGCATGCTTGAGGGTGTCCCGATTCTCGGGCCCATGTTGCTTGGCGGCACCCAGCGCGGCGCCGCAGCACTCACCTCGGCGATCGAGGGCAGCGACTACAACGAGAACGTAGAAGAGGCCAAGCGCCTCACCCAAGCCGCCGCTGAAAAGCACCCGCGAGTTAATCTCGCTGGTCAGGTGGTCGGCAATGTCGGGGCGATGGCGGCCGGGGGCTCTACTGCACTCGGTGCTAAAGCTCTTGGTATCACCGGTCGGAACCTAGCATCTCGCGTTGGCGCCTCTGGCTTGTCGTCCGCAGTAATCTCCGGAGCGGATACGGCCGCACGGGGTGGTGATGCAAAAGAGATCGTCGGGAGCGCGACCATCGGCGGCGGGATCGGCGCAGGTATCCCAATTGTCGGCTCGGTGCTTAGCGCTGGTGCGCGGGCTCTGGGTGACAAACTGTATCCTGTCATCAATGCGATGCGGAACCCATCGCAGGAAGCGCAGCGACGTGTCGGTATGGCTATCACCCGCGACATCGACGCAAACCCAAACATGATCATGACGGCGGCCGATCAGCAGGTTGCCCGTCAGAACGCAATACCGCTCATCAATGCAGACCGAGGCGGCGAAACAACGCGGGCCCTTGCTCGATCTGTCGCTAACCAGTCCCCAGAAGCTAGGGCCATCATTGAGAACACGGCCAGCGACCGGTTTGGGGCACAGAGTCAGCGCGCGGCCCAGTTCGTCCGACGCATGACGGGCGGGGCCGTCGACGATCTCGCCTATCAGGCAAATCTGGCGAAGCAGGCTCGGGCGATTAATGCGCCAGCCTACAAAGCAGCATTCGACCATCAGAACGCTAAGACGATGTTTTCGCCCCGCTTACAGGAACTTATGCAATCCCCGACGTTTCGCAGTGCGATCGATGACGTTCCGACCCGCAGTGCAGACCGTGGCGCGGTCCAGGGGTTCAAAGAGATCGGTAACCCATTCTCTAAAAATAGCCAGGGCGCCTATGTTCTCAGGCGCAATGCTGATGGAACGATGGTTTCCCCAAACCTCCGCTTCTGGGATCAGGTGAAGCAGAACCTTGATTCCGAAATAGGCAAAGCGACAAGGGCTGGAGACAAGCAAACCGCCTCCGATATCCTTGGGCTGAAGAAAGCACTTGTTGATGAACTTGACGCAACCGTTCCTGCCTACAAGTCTGCTCGGCAGGGCGCTGCGGCGTTTTTCGATGCTGAAGATGCGCTGGACGCCGGCAAGAAGTTCGCCAACACTCCCCGCTTGGTTCCCGAGGCAAAGCAGGCCTTTTCCAAATTCACGAATCCGGAAAAAGAGGCATTCGCCACCGGCTACGCGTCCGAGTTGATCGACAAGATCAAGGCCAGCGGGGACCGCACCAACGTCATCAATTCTGTCTTCAAAAACCAATCATCTCGGGAGTCGATGGAGCTCGTATTCGGCCCGAAGAGGATGAAGGAGATAGAAGCCTATGTCCGCATCGAGGACATCGTTGATCGTCTCCGCGGCTCCATGGGGAACTCCACTACCGCCCGCCAATTAATGGAGATGGGGATTGGCGCCGGGGGCGGCGGCTACCTCACCGGAGATTGGACCGGTGCGATTGCTGGGGCGGCAGCCGCACGCGGCGCGCGTTTCGTAGGCCAGCGCGTCGACAACAAGGTTATGCAGCAGGTCGCGAAGCTTCTGACCTCTGACAACCCAGGTGCCTTGAAACTCGCGGTCAAACAAGCGGCTGCGCAGCCTGCCTATATGAAAGCGCTGGAGAACGTGTCTGGCCTGCTCGCTGCGCCATCGCGATCTGGCGCCGTTATTGTCGCTCAATAGCCGAAGTAAGAGAGAATGAAGCCACCCACGTCAGAGGCGTAGTTGGCTTTCAACCACATTCCCAGAGGGATAAGCATCGCCGCAGCGATCAGGTAGCTGATCAGGGAAATAGCGTCAGGTTGGTCGTTCAATCGTCGTCCTCTTTTCAGTTTGTGAGCGGGCACTTGTCCCAGACCAGTTCCGCGCCGTCCCAGCACTGACCGGCTTCGGTCATCTTCGAGGCGATTTCTTCCATCACCGAGCAAGCTTTATCGGCCTGTTCTTGCGTCGTCTCCTGCTCGATCATCCGACAGACGGGGCGAGCTTCATAATATTGGGCCTTGAGCGCTTCTAGGTCGGCTGCTTCAGCGGCTAGGGCGCTCAGAGCCCACACCATGGCAACGCCTACAATCCTGAACATTGGAGCCTTTCATGGCTGAAATCGTCGCGGTGGAAGCTGCCGGTCGCGGTTGGACGCGTGTGAGAACGTCTGACGGGCAATCGGTAACGCTCAAGGGTACTAGAAACTGGCGAAATAACAATCCCGGCAACATTGAGTTCGGCCCCTTTGCTCGCTCTATGGGTGCGATCGGCACAGATGGCCGATTTGCCGTCTTCCCTTCATATGACGCCGGCCGCCAGGCTAAGGCCTCTCTTCTGTTCGACAGCCCGAAATACAACACAAAGACGATTGCCGGCGCCATCAAGCGCTACGCCCCTCCGACAGAAAACAACACCAGCCGCTATGTCCGCGCGGTCACGAACGCCCTTGGCTTGACCAAGGACACCCCGCTCTCGTCGCTCAATGCAGGCCAGCAGGCGCGCATGCTCGACGCCATGCAGCGCGTTGAAGGCTACAGGGTCGGGCGGGCCTTCGATGCTGCCGGAAACATTGTCGATCCTTCCGCTCTACAGTCTAGCCAGACGGGCGGCATCATGCAGGCCGTCAATGGCGGCGTTCCCGTTCCGCAAGCTCGCCCTCTCAGCCAATCCCAGCAAACGACAGGTATCATGGCAGCCGTAGACCCCATAGCACGCGGCACGGTCACCCGTTCCGATCTCCCGTCCTCAGCCACGGCATACGCAGCCGTGCGCAACCCCTACGACAAATTGCGGGAGGATCTGCTGAAGCAAAAGGCCGAGTTAGAGGCCAACAATCGGGTCGGGGGCATCAACCCCTTCGCCGAGCCAGAGCAGCCACGGAAATACTCTCTCGCCGAGCAATATGGGCTCTACGGGCAGGGGCAAGCCGCCGCGCGCAGCCTTGGCCTCCTGGCGCAGGACGTAGCCGCCCAGCCGTCGCAGACATACCCGGTCAATGAGGCAGTCCCACAGTCCGTCACTGCCTACGCCCCATCCGCGACAACCCCGCAAGTGTCTGCTGTCTCCGGTCCTGCCGGCGCTGGCGGCCTTCTCTCGCCGGAAGAACAGGAGATGTTCGAAGCGCAGCGCGCGAATCTCTCGTCCCAGCCGCTCAACAGCAATCTCGGGATGAAGGTCGGGAATTTCGCCAAGGGCGCCCTCGGGAGCATCGGCGGTGGCCTTCTGGGCTCGGCCCTCCTTGGACCGGTGGGCGGCCTGATCGGCGCTGCCATCGGCAATTCGGCGATGAACGGCTCCATCAATCGCGGGTTCACCGGTTTCCCAGAAGCTCCGAAATCAAAGTCGCAGGGCGACGGCAAGGAAACGGCCTACGGGCGCTCTGTCCGTGAGTCTTCGGCCCAATACGACCGTGCCGCCAAATCTGGCCGCGCTGGCCTCTATTAATAAGGATCGATCGCATGGCGAAAAACGCTCTACGCGAATACAGCACGACGCCGGGAAGCAACACCGATGTCGGCGGTATCGGCATCGAAGGCACGAACCAGGTCAGCAACTTTGACGGCGCCGTTCGGGAAATCATGTCGCAGATCGCCGACACGAACGCCGGCACAAGCCCTCTCGATGACACATTCTCGGTCTGCGATCCTGCCGATGTGACGAAAAAGGTCCGCATGGACGCTGGCAACGTGGCGGCCGGTCAAACGCGCGTCCTGAAGTTCCCGAACGCTGACATCGAAATCTCGTCTTTCGCGACGACGTATCTCTTGAAGGGAACAGCAGCGGAAACCGCCACGGTTCTCTCTGTACTGCCCCTCACTGGAGGCAAGCTGACAGGAACGCTCACGATCGAGAACAACGCTCCGATCCTTGAGTTTAGCGAGACAGACGTTGGGGCGAAGTGGTTCCTCGTGGTCGATGGGCCTGGGTTCTCATTTCGATACTCCGACCTCGGCACGATCCTAATGGATTTTCAGCCGGACGGCACTTGGACGTGGTTCGGGAACAAGGTCTATCACGCCGGCAACGACGGGACTGGATCCGGCATGGATACCGATCTGATCCGCGGCGAGGCGCCGACCGCCTCATTCAAATCCGTTGTCAGTGCACTCATCCCCACGCCTCCCGCTGGCCGCATTCGGATCGTCGGCAAGTCGGACACCGGGGGCGCTGCGCTCGGCTACGTCGATCTGGACAAGGCGACCGGCAATTTCATCAGCTTCACAGCATTCTGAGGATCGATCATGGTCGTAAACATCAAGGCACCGGCCTCCCGCGCGGTTGAGCTGGACACCGCCCTCGAATCCGCCATGAGCACCGCGCTCAACAAGCGTCTCAAGGTCGATGGAGTGCAGGCTCTGTCCGCTACTTTCAGACAATTCGCCCGCGACAATATCGGCCTTGGCGATGCCTCCACCATGGACGTTGGAACGACTGCCGGAACCGTTGCGGCAGGGGATGACACCCGGATCGATGGGGCCGCCCAGAAGGCGCAAAACCTCAACGACCTCGTGAGCAAGCCAGATGCCCGACTGAATATTGCCGTCCCGGTCTACACGACCAACCGCACGTCATTGAAGGCGCTGGACACGACGAAGGATATCGTCGCATACCTTCGTGAGGGCGGCCGTGAAGGCGTCTTCAAATGGACGACGGGCAACTTCTCCACCCAGATTGCAGCAGACCCGCAGGAAGGCGTCTATATCAAGGCTGATGCCATCGCTGCGAATGCCGGCGCCTGGGTGCGGAACGGCGGCGATATCAACTCTCTCGATGTGCGGTGGTTCGGCGCTGTCGCTGACAGTACAGGCGTAGGCTTTGGCACGGACAGCCTGACCGGCCTGCAGGCAGCAATAAACCTGTCGATCGTCGCCGGCTTTGATGTCGAGTTCGTTGGGCGTTATCGCTCTACGGGGACGCTGACGTATAACCGCACGACGCTGAACAGCAACTTCGGCCGCGTCCCGTCCATGCGCGGCGTCGGGGCTTCTGGCATGTCTGGCATCTTTTATGATGCCGCTGTTGCGATCGGCCTGGATATTCAAGGCAGCATGGCTTCCGGCGTGTTCGGCGGCTTCTTCAGGATCGAAAACCTGTCTCTCTGGAGTTCTGGCAAGACTGGTGACGGCCTCAAGATCAAGGACAGCGCCTTTATTCAGGTGTCTCAGGTTCGTTGCCGCGGCTGGAACAACGGCATTCTGCTCCAGAACGTCATCTCCTCCCGGTTCTCTCCGGTTTTCTGCGATGGCAACGTTGCAGGCGTCCTTGCCGAGAATGGCCCTTCCGCGCTTCCATGCAATGCGCTTACCTTCGAAAACTGCTGGATCAACGGCAACGACCGTATCGGCTACGACCTTACCAATGTTGCGACGTTCAGCATTCTTGGGGGCTCTGTTGAGGGCAACGGTGTCGTCACCTTCGGATCTTCGCCGAGCACGTCCGGTGGCCTGCGCGCGGTCAACTGCGGCCAAGGTGGACATGTCGGGGTTGTCATCCAAGGCGTCTATTTCGAGCACAACGCCGGCATCTCCGACGTTCTCATCCTCAACAACGCGGCTCTCTCCAGCGTTTCGAAGATGTGCTCGCATGTTGTCCAAGGGAACACGTTCAACCGAGTTCACCTTACAGAATTCACCACGAACAACGTAAACATCGAGTCGACGAACGTTGCTCAAAAGGTCGTCTTGTCTGGCAACGGGCACGGCAACCTTGGCACGTCCGGGTATGTGGAGAACTCAGCCAGAAAATATGTGCTGGTTACGGACACCAACAACGTCATCACGCTCGAAGACGACGGCAGCAACATGTACACCTCATCTGTTGCGGCCCCAGACTTCAGCAACACCTATGTGCGCGGCTCATTCCTTGAGGCTGAAGCTTCTGGGTATGTCGACGGCGCTACCGGGAACCTCCTAGCTGGCGCAAAGAATGTTGCCAGCGTTACGAGGCTTGCTGCGGGTCGGTATCAGATCTTCCTCCGCAGGAGTTGGGCTGGACGGAAGGCGTGTCTAGCGGTGGCTGATAACCGGAGGACGCCTTACACCTTCACGATCGACAATAACAGCGTGACGATCGAACTGCAGGATGGGACGACTCCGACCGATGCGAGTTTCAACTTCGTCATCTTCAAGCCCTTCTATTGAGTAGCCTTACCCCTTCTGGTAGTTGGTTTCATCCAACCGTGGAAGGGGTAAGATATGTCAGACGTCCGCCTATTTGTTGAGCCAGGACATTACTATTCTCCGATCGTCGACACTGAGGAATTGAAGAAATCGGGGTTCTCTGAGCTTCGAGGTCGGGACGAACTGGCCGGCGTCTCTCTCGACTTCAACAGCATGGAGCAGCTTTTCGACGCTGCCATGCATGCTCAGGCCGATCTTGACTTCCCTGAGGAGAAGACCAGCGGCTATCGCTACTATTCGAAGAACGAGATGTTCTCGATCGGAGACGCCCGGATTTTGGCGGGCATGATCCGGCTCCACAAGCCAAAACGCATCATCGAGGTTGGATCGGGGTTCTCAAGCGCCGTCATTCTCGACACGCTCAACCGTGAATCCGACGAGAAAACGTCCGTGACGTTCATCGAGCCTCATACTGAAAGGTTGATGGGGCTTCTCAGTGACCAAGACAAGCGCCGCGTGGAGATCATCGAAAGCGGCATTCAAGAGGTCCCGCTGTCTACGTTCGATATCCTTGAGGCCGGGGATATCCTGTTTCTGGACACGACGCATATCAGCAAGACCGGGAGCGATGTAAACCACGAGGTTTTCCATATCCTTCCGCGCCTGAAGTCGGGCGTTATCGTTCACTTCCACGATGTTTTCGCAGATTTCGAATACCCGGATATCTGGATCTTCGATCACAATCGCTCGTGGAATGAGCTTTACGTTCTGAGGGCGTTCCTCATGTACAACAACGCCTTCTACGTCAAGCTCGCCAATCACGCTCTTTCGAAGAAGCATCCGAACACGATCATGCGGTTCTATCCAGAGATGATCAACGAACCTGGCGGTGGCCTCTGGATCGCCAAGAAGTAAGACTGAAGCCCCGCCACTGAGCGGGGTTTTTCTTTAGGAGGGAACCATGAATTACGCTCTCCTCCTCGAATGCTACCGCTCCGGCCAGATCAGCGAGCGCCAGTGGCAAGCGCATTTGCTCGATGAAATCTTTCGCGCCTGGCTGAAGCGCCAGAAATAATCCTCAGAAGGTGATTCATGAACCGATCGGCATTCTATGCCGCTCTCCGGCAACGGGGCAGCGGGGTCT
>JACZCZ010199104.1_pt1 | contig 10975 bp, 10 predicted proteins | sample 8641811 | NCBI WGS metagenome assembly JACZCZ01 (sample SAMN15324610, study PRJNA640507) | soil metagenome | isolation source: intercropping peanut in the first line | place: China: Luxin town, Laibin City, Guangxi Province | collected 2019-07-25 | depth 10cm m | reverse complement strand
GGTCCAAAGCGTCTTTATGCTCGAAGGGGACGCTCAGCAAAGCCTGCGGCACGAGCGGCAGTTCGTCATACCAGGCGCCCAGCGTCTTTCCTGAGGCTTTGACAGCCGCCAACGTCCGGCTAGCCGCCAAGGGGCCGTCGCCGGTAGGGGTATATTCGGATAGGATGATGTGCCCGCTCTGTTCGCCGCCCAATCTGAACTGGCTATCATCCAGACCTTGCAGTACGGAGCGGTCGCCTACCGGCGTACGTCTGAACCCCATGCCATGTTGTTGCAAAGCGGTTTCCAGGGCTTTGTTGCTCATGATGGTGGCTACCACCCCGCGTTCCTGGCCGGTGACGGCAAGGATATACAGGATATGGTCGCCGGTCAGCTCCCGGCCGTGTTCGTCGACCAGTATGACGCGGTCGCCGTCTCCGTCGAAAGCGACGCCGGCCTTCAATCCTTGCTTGCGAACCGCGTCTCGGAGCGCGGTAGTATCAGTGGCCCCGCACGCCACGTTGATGTTGCGGCCATCTGGTTTATCGAACAGGGGTGTGACGGCAGCTCCCAGCTTTTTGAATACCCGGCCGCCTATGCCGCTCGTTGCGCCGTTTGCCGTATCGACGGCCAGCGTAAGCCCGTCAAACGTCACGCCCTTGGCGCTGTCTGTCAGGAATCGCTCATAAGATTCGACCCTGCTCCTATCCTTGACGACACTTCCGCCCTGGCGTTCGGTGATGTCCTGATCGATCAAACCGTTGACGCCCGCCTGCGCGTCATCCGACAACTTGCGGCCGTCAGGAGTAAAAATCTTCACGCCGTTATCGGTATAAGGATTGTGGCTGGCTGTGATGACCACCCCGGCTTTGACGCCCTCAACCTTCGTGAGGTAAGCCAGGCCCGGGGTGGGTATGACCCCTACGTCTTTCACGGTTATGCCCGAAGCGACCAGGCCCTCGATGAGCGGTTTGCTCAAGGGTTCGGACGATTCGCGTGGATCGTAACCCACGAGTATCGTATCGCCGGGCTGGCCGAAGTAGGTGCCTACGGCCTTGCCGATCTGACGCATGCCTTCATCATTCAATGGATAGGCGCCTGCCGGGCCCCGAATGCCGTCCGTACCGAATAGCTCGCTGCTCATAACTACGTCTCATTATACTATGTACTATACTGGTGTTATGCCAGACGCAACGAGCACTCCCCGCGCCGACATCGCCGTGATCGGGCTGGCGGTCATGGGCCAGAACCTTATCCTGAACATGAACGACCATGGTTTCACGGTCGTCGCCTTCAATCGGACGGTAAGCAAGGTGGCTGATTTCCTGGCCGGCGAGGCCAAAGGCACGAATGTCATCGGCGCACAGTCTATAGAAGAGATGGTCGCCATGCTCAAGCCGCCGCGCAAGGTGATGCTGATGGTGAAAGCGGGCGATGCGGTGGATGCGACGATCCGGCAGATCGTGCCGTACCTGGATAAGGGCGACATCATCATCGACGGCGGTAATTCGCTGTTCACTGATACCCAACGGCGCATGGAAGAAGCTGAAAAGCGGGGTTTCCTTTACCTAGGAACAGGGGTTTCCGGGGGGGAAGAGGGCGCCCGCAATGGTCCTTCCATAATGCCCGGGGGCTCATCCGCCGCCTGGGAACATGTCAAAGATATCTTCCAGTCTATCGCGGCCAAAGCGCCTGATGGTTCCCCCTGCTGCGAGTGGGTGGGGGAAGGCGGTGCCGGCCATTACGTGAAGATGGTGCATAACGGTATCGAATACGGCGATATGCAGCTCATAGGCGAAGCCTACCAGCTCATGAGGGATCGCCTCGGAATGACGGCGAGTGAGATGGCCTCTGTATTCACGGACTGGAACAAGGGCGAGTTGGACAGCTTCCTTATCCAGATCACCGCTGACATATTGGCGTATAAGGACGCTGACGGCCAGCCTTTGGTTGACCGTATACTGGACACGGCGGGCCAGAAGGGCACCGGCAAATGGACGGTCATGAATGCGGCCGAACTGGGGCAACCAGTGACGCTTATCAGCGAGGCCCTCTTTTCGCGCTACCTGTCGGCTTTGAAAGATGAACGGGTAGCCGCATCGAAGCTGCTCGCCGGTCCCGAGTCCTCCGCCACGCAGGCTGACAAGGACGGCTTTACCTCCGAGCTGGGTAGAGCGCTCTACGCTTCGAAGATTGTGAGCTATGCCCAGGGTTACATGCTGATGCGTGCCGCAGGCGCCGAGTACGACTGGAAATTGAATTACGGAGGGATAGCACAGATGTGGAGCGGCGGCTGTATCATCCGAAGCCGTTTCCTGGACGATATACGCCAAGCTTATACGGACGATCCGGAACTGACCAACCTTCTACTAGCGCCGTTTTTCACGAAGGCGGTATCGGAAGCTCAGCCAGCCTGGCGCAATGTGATCGCGGCCGCAGTGCAAGCCGGCGTGCCGATGCCCGCGCATACCACTGCGCTGGCTTTTTATGACGCGTACCGCACCGATAACCTGCCTGCCAACCTGCTGCAGGCGCAACGTGACTATTTCGGCGCCCATACATATGAACGCACCGACAAGCAGCGCGGCGAGTTTTTCCATACCAACTGGACCGGACAAGGCGGCAGCACGAGCTCAACCGCCTATAACGCTTAGCCTAAGCTGCGACGCAACTCTGCCATTTCCGTGATCAACGCCGTAGCTTCGCTGTCGTCGGCGAGTCCCGTGAGTTTGGCGCTGAGGCTCGCATGCTTCCGCTCGGCGTCGGTGCGCGGGCCGAGTTCGGTGCCCACAAAGGCTTCCAGGGCTTCGACGTCCCGCATGACATCTTTCCAGGCGCTGTTGCCGTCCGCGAACTTCTTAAGATTATCTTTGTTAAGATAGCATCCGGCCGCCTTGTAATCGTCAGCCAGGGACGGATACGCCCGTTCCAAGGCGGCACGTTCGGCCTCGCTCAACGAGGCCAGCGTCCGGCCTGCCGCGATCAACTCCGGTGGCACGCCCACCGAATAAAAGCTGCCCGTAAAGGTGATGGCCCGCGGCAAGGTATGGGCTCCCAGCGATCTTGAGTAAGAGAGAAGGCCGATATGCTGCCGCCTATCCCGGCGTTTAGGGATATTCGTGAAGACTTGTTGCATGCCTGGGATCACGCCGTCGAGCGTCCGTTTGTACAATTTGGCCGATCGGTGGGCGACAGTCTCAAGCAGTCCCTGATCTTCCGAAGATATGAGGCGTACGCCATGCTTCGGGAGTTCCTTTTCCAGACGCGCTACCGCGGCCTTCACTACTTCCTTCGGATAATCGTAGCGGAAAGCGGACTGTACCGTCACCGTCCTCACCCCGGGAAATTCCTTGATGAAACGGTTGAGAGACTGCTCGGTCGGCGCCAAGCCGCCGCGGAATAGCAGGCTGCCGAAGCCGAATATAGGATAGACCGCCACGCCGGATTCTTCAGAGAATTCGTGCAGCCGGGTGAGGCCGAGCTTGTTGCCGATAATACCGGTCAGGAAACCCGAAGAAAGTGCCGAATCGGAACCGGCAAGGAAGGCTCGGATTTCTTTGGGCTTGCGGCCGAAATGCTCGTTGTGCAGCTTCGTGTACTCGCGTAGCAGTTCGCCGAACAGCATCTGGCCTTCGGCGGTCTCCACCAGAGGGATCAATTCCAGATACTCATCGTTGTCTGGCTCGTGCTTCGTGAAGTCGTTCGATTTGAAGTGGGCCAGTTTTTCGAACAGTTTGTGGATGCGCATCAGCTGCTCGGGCCGCTCGGTCATGGGTAGGATTACCTCGAACAGGGGGCGTCGGCTGAACTTTAGGTCGTGCGCGAAATCCTCCCCGCTCAGTATGACCGTCATGGCCTGCAGCAGATTGTAACCTTTTTCTTCCCAGATGTTGGGGATACGGAACGTCAGGAACTTATCCCGGCCCAGCTGTGTCTTGGAGAAATAATCATAATGCTCGCTGAACAGGCGGTCTATGACGGCCGCATCGGCGTGCTTGCCCTCCCAGTCCCACATATATTCGCTGACGCCCAGATCCTGGAAACAGGTGAGCGCCTCGTCGATCTCCTGGTGCACGCTCACGAAAGGACGTTCAGCTTTATCCCAGTACGGCGCGAAAGCGTTGTCAGGGTGCTGCGTCGCCATGGTGGCCGGAATACGTCTCATGCGTCCTTGCCTCCGGCTGCGAAGCTCTTGATTTTTTGCAGTGCCGTCTTCAATGTCTTCTCATCGGTGACGAAAGATAGCCGCGCGAAACCAGATGTGCCGAATGCTTCGCCCGGCACCAGAGCGACGCCGGTCTTCTCCAAGAGGCGTTCGCACCAGTCGAGCGTGTCGCCGGTGATTTCACGCAAGTCCAAGTAGTAGTAGAAAGCGCCGCCAGGCAGGTGGTAGCGTATGCCAGGAGCGTCCTTGAGGACGTCGTCGACCATGAGGCGCTGGCGGCCGAGCGTCTTCAAGATGTCCGGAGGCGGCGTATTCTTGTGTTCCATCACTTTGAGGGCGGCGTGCTGGCTGGTGACCGAGGCGTTGCCGGTGATATGGCCGAGCAGGTCAGCGATGGCTTTGGCTACGTGCTCCTCGGCGATGACATACCCGATGCGCCAACCGGTAAGGGCCTGGCTTTTGGAAAAGCCGTTCACGATCACCATCTGTTCGAAGCCGACGCATGGCACCGGCACGAAATCATCGGCGTACACCAGTTTGGCATACATGTCGTCGGATATGACCGTCACACCGCTGCCCGCCAGCCCTTCGGCCAACGCTTCGAGCGCAGGGCGCGAGAATACGGATCCGGCCGGGTTGTTGGGCGAGTTGAGAATGATAGCTTTGGTCTTCTGCGACACCTTGTCCAGGATAGTTTGTGAATCAATGTCGAAATCATCAGTGAGAGGTACGGGAACGACCTTGGCGCCGACCAGTTTGACAAGCTCCATGTAGGTGACCCACGCAGGCATCGGGACGATGACCTCGTCGCCCTCATCGACTATGGCCAGAAGGGTGGCGTACAGTCCAGGCTTGGAGGCGGCAGTCACGACGACATGCTGCGGCTTGATCCAATCAAGCCCGTAGAAGTCCCGGGACTCTTCGGCGATCGCCGCCCGCAGATCGGGCAGTCCCGCCGCCGGCGTGTATTTGTTGTGATGGAGCTTGCCGGACACATGCTCGCGGATGTAATCCGGAGTTTCAGCTGCCAGCTCACCGGCCGTGAGGTTATAAATGGTCTTACCCTCTGCGGCCATCTGTTTGGCGCGGGTATTCAAAGCCATCGTCGCGCTCTCCTGCACGGCGGCCATGCGGCTTGCAAGGGGGGTCTTACTCATTACCTCCATTATACTCCACCTGCCGCTTTGATATACAAAGTATAGCTTCAGGGTGTATACTGGAATCAAGATATGGCCCGATCAGTTATTTCCGCACAGGACGTAGTGAAACGTTTCGGCGGCGACATTGTCGCAGTCGATGGTATTTCTTTTGACGTCCAAAAAGGGGAGATTTTCGCCTTCCTGGGCCCGAACGGCGCGGGCAAAAGTACGACCATCAAGATGCTGACCACGATGCTCCGGCCCACGAGCGGCAGCTTACGGCTCTCCGGACATGACGTAACGAAGGAACGCGACTCGGCGCGAAAGGCCTTCGGCATCGTCTTTCAGGACCCGAGTCTCGACGAGGAACTGTCCGCCTACGAGAATATGGAGCTGCACGCGACGCTTTACGGCGTTCCGCGCAGTATCCGGAAGGCGCGTATCCAGGAACTCATGGAACTTGTCGAGCTATGGGGGCGCAAAGACTCGATGGTCAAAACTTTCTCGGGTGGCATGCGCCGCCGTTTGGAAATAGCCCGCGGGCTGGTGCATGAGCCGCGCATCCTGTTTCTCGATGAGCCTACCCTCGGCCTGGACACTCAGACCCGCAACCTGATGTGGGATTACGTCAAGAAGCTGAGCCGTGAAAAGGGCATGACGATTTTCTTCACCACGCACTATCTGGATGAGGCCGAGGCCGTGGCTGAACGGATCGCTATCATCGACCACGGCAAGATCGCAGCCCGTGGCACCACCAAGGAGCTGTGCAAACAGACCGGGACGACCAGTCTCGAGGACGCCTATTTGAAGCTGACCGGCGAGACCCTGCGCGACGAAGCGAGCGCCGGCAACGACGGGCTTAATTTCCGCACTGCGCTGCGTAATACGAAGCTGAGGTGACGATGGAAGTGATGCAGGTACTCTGGTTAAGGCAGATGCGGCGCTACGTCCGCAGCCGTTCGCGCATCGTCGGCGCCTTCGGGCAGCCCGTGTTGCTGTTGCTCTCGCTGGGTTATGGCATCGGCGCCATCTATGAGAAGGCCGGCGAAGGCAGCTACATGCAGTTCCTGGTGCCCGGTATCGTCACCCAGACGATACTGCTCTCCGGTGTTTTCTGGGGCGTCATCATCTTGCAGGACAAGCGCTTCGGTTTTCTGGCCGAGATGCTCGTCGCTCCTGTCAAACGCATCAGGATACTGTTGGGGAGCGCTCTGGGCGGCGCCACTATCTCCATGATTCAAGGTGTCCTGGTGCTGCTTATCGCCATGATCTTCGGTTTCCGGCCGTATGATTGGTTGTTGGTAGTGCCTGCTTTGTTCGTCATGATGCTCATGACGCTGGCGCTCACTTGTTTCGGCGCCGGCATCGCTTCGATGGTCGAAGACTTCCAAGGCTTCCAAGGGATAAACAACTTCCTGGTCATGCCGCTTTTCTTCTTATCAAGCGCTCTCTATCCTCTGGAGAACATACCTGCCGTCCTCAAGTTCCTTACCGTTATCAACCCCGTCACCTATATGGTTGACGCTTTGCGGGTGATGCTCGCCAACCAGGGTCACTTCAGTTTGGAGAGGGATCTGACCGTCATCGGTATCACGCTGGTCGTGGCTATCGCGTTCGCGATCAACCGTTTTGACCGGATAGAGATGTGACACTGAAATCACCGCGCTTTTCACAGGCTATCAGCGATACTGCGCCCGCGATAAGTGGAAGCCAGTAACTTACGAGACGATACAATATGGCCGTTGCCAGCGCCTCGCTGGAACTCAATCCGTAAGCAGCGAAACCGGCAGCCAGGCCGGCCTCAAAACCACCGAGCCCGCCAGGAGTCGGAATCGCCGCACCGGCGCCTACGCCGAATGTCAGAACAACCAGCACCACCGGCAAAGGAAGACTGAGCGAGAGCGCATGGAGGCAGGCGGCCAGGCAAAGCACATTGCAGAGCGTCAACGTCAGTGAAGTGCACAAGGCGCCCGCGAGGGCTGCAGGCCGCGACCGGTAGCTTAACAGCTGCCTGCGGACATCCCGCAATACCCGGACAGTCCGTCCTCTTCCATAGAAGACCGCGAAGATAGCCAGAAGCGCTCCGCCGACAGCCAGGAACTCTAACAACAGGGTTTTGTCAGGGATATGCTCAGCAGGCTTCTCGAGCAACCCGCCAGCGAAGAGGAACGTTCCAACGAGGAGGAGACCGTGCCCAGCGAAGCCGATGAGATTATTCATGCCTGCGACCGTCACGGCCTGCGCCGCCGTATGCCGCTTACGGCGAAGATAGAGATAGTTGACGCCGAGGGCGCCGATCCCGGCGGGCAGCAACCGGTTAACGAACATGCCTGCCAGTTGAACGAGGACAGTCGGACCTAATCGTAACGGTTTGAAGGCCAAGAAACGGTATGTCCCGGCCGCTGCCAGATACGTCAGGCCGGCGAAGGTCACCGCAAGTACGACCCAGGGCCAGTCGGGATGTTGGACCAGATGCCAGCTGGAGCGGAAGCCCCCGACTTGAGGCAGTAGGGCGTAGACAGCCACGGCGACCAGCAACACGATCAATAGCTGGCGGTAATTAGGATAGAGATTGAGACGGCTGCGGGGCATGCTTACGCTTATTGTAAACCACTGCTGAGGTGTTGAAAATCTTACGAAACCGCGACGGGTTGTGTGCTTTAATGGAACATAAGACGGTGCAATACGGACACGGAGGCCTTGACCGAGCATGAAAACCGCTAAGAAAGACACAGAAGTCACATTCCGGGCGTTGCAATACTGCGCGTTGCTCGCTTGTTTGTATATCTTCCTTATCTTCGTGTTGCCCGCCAACAATATGACTATGCAAAAGTATCACTTTTCTCCATTGGAATATAAAGTCGTCGCCTTCGCGGTAGCCATCCCGTCTCTTTTTGCATGGTTCGCAGCCTTCATCGGTTATGCGAAGCTGCGAGAGTATGCCCAGTCGGTCCGGAAAACGTCCGAAGGTATCGCGTACGACCAGTTAGCCGAAGGTACCACCTGGCTGGCCTGGAGCCTGCCTGCAGGCGTCCTCGTTGCCGTCGTACTCAACGCTTTTGCCGGGCGCCATCCGGCATTTCGCGATACCGCCATCATCATCAGCAATTATGTGACGTTGATCCTGCCGCTCATTGGATTCAGCATCATCGCCAACGCTTCCCAACGCCTGCTCACGAACGTCAAAGCCAAGCTAAGCCTCGCGAACGCGCGGTTCATGATCATAGGCTTCCTGGTGTTCGGCGCCCTGTATTGCTACCTGGTCTTCAGCCATCTTAATCCAGGCAGTCTCGGTTCGACAGATAACCCGTACTACCTTCCTGCCTGGCTCCTGGTGCTTACCTTGATAGTCCCGTATCTTTACGCCTGGTTCATGGGGATACTCGGAGCATACGAGATCATCCTCTACCGCAGCCATGCCCGCGGCCTCCTTTATAAGCGGGCGCTCGGCCTCATGGTGGGCGGCCTGGTGACGGTCATCCTCAGCTCGGTGGCCCTGCAGTATATCGGCAGCGCCCAACCATCGGTAGGATATCTTGTCCTGAACGATAGGTTGGCGCTTATCCTGCTCTTCCGTGTCATCGGCGGTATCGGCTTCGTATTACTGGCCCTGGGGGCGAGCAAACTAAAACGCATCGAGGAAGTGTAGCGTATGCCGGCCCGGGATACCGCTTTGTATGATGAGGTGGTCCGTATAACCCACGTGTATCTCGGCCCGGCTGCCGACCGTTTCATAGCCCGACAGGTGGAGAACCACCTCCACAAGTCGCCTAAGGAGCTCTCATCAGACGATCTCACCAGTCTGATCGATTGGATCCGGGTCGTCGTCTCCTTGTTAACCGAAGACAATGAGATCATCGAGGAGTATACCGCCGAGCTCGAGAAGCTAGCTGAACGGACGGGGAGCGCCGATGCCAAGTAAGCCAGCGCCTCGGCCGACCCAGACAGCTGCGGCCCCAATAGACAGAGGAAGCCAGGTCGAGATCGAAGCCCTCTTCAATAGCATCGGCGATGGAATCATATCTACCGACGAGTTCGGCCGTATCACCAAGATCAACCCGGCCGCACTTTCGATCCTGGGCTACAAGGAACAGGAATTGAAAGGGGAATGGTTCCCGAACCTTATCACGGCTGTTACTCCCGAAGGCACCCCCCTCAACCTCATCGACCGACCGATTACCAAGGCTTTCCTGACAGGCAAGCCGATCTCGGACAAGCTGCTATATATCCGGAAGAATGGTAAACCCATACCTGTATCCGTGACGGTCTCTCCGATCCTTGTCAAAGGTAAGCCGTTGGGCGCCATAGAAGTGTTCCGCGACATCACCCTCGAGCAAGAGGTGGACCGTATGAAGAGCGAGTTCATATCCCTGGCTTCCCACCAGCTCCGCACCCCCTTGTCCGCCATCAAGACATACACCCATATGCTGTACGAAGGCTACATGGGCGACTTGAACGAATCCCAGAAAAACTCTTTGAACACCGTCATAAATGCCTCCAACCGCATGAACGAACTTATCAGTACTCTCCTCAACATCACCCGGATGGAAAGCGGTACCATAGCTATCACCCCTAAGCCGGTGAGGTTGGACGTTCTCGCCGACGACGTCGGTAAGGAATTGGCACTCATGGCTGCCACCAAGGGCATCAAGCTTACCGTGCGCCGCCGTCCAAAGGAGGGTCTCACAGTGGTAACGGACAGCCTCATCGTCAAAGAAGTCATGAGTAACCTGGTATCCAACGCCATCAAGTACACTCCGGAAAAGGGCACGGTGGACATCTATGTACGCGAACAGAAAGACGATGCCGTGGTAGAGGTTCGCGATAGCGGCTGGGGCATACCGAAATTCTCCCAGGATCAGATATTCAGCAAGTTTTTCCGCGCCCATAACATCGTCAAACGCGAGACCACGGGTACCGGCCTGGGCCTTTACCTGGTACGGGGGCTGATAGACGCCCTTGGCGGCACCGTCTGGTTCAAGAGCCAGGAAGGCAAAGGCACGAGTTTCTACTTCAGCCTGCCTAAAAAACCTCGCAAACCTCTGCGCACCGAAGGGGCGCCCCTGAAAGATGTGTAAGATATTTGATACTTGCACCGACGTGCTATGGTATACACTAAGGATTAGTAAAACGCAGGAGGTACGCTCGTGGCTCGCATTTTAGTCGTTGAAGATGATCACGATCTCAACAAAGCCTACTGCATCATCTTGAAGCACGAAGGGCATGAGGTGGAGCAGGCATACGACGGCAGGGAAGCCCTTAAAAAGCTGGGAGCATTCGAACCGAATCTCATTCTGTTGGACCTACTCATGCCTATCATGGGCGGCTTGGAGTTCTTACAAGAGATCGATCTGCCCAAAAAACACAAAGGCACGAAGGTACTTATTTTCACGAACATGGAGAACTCGCCCGAAGTCGCCGCGGCGTACAAGCTGGGGGCGCACCGGTGTATCATCAAATCCTGGACGGCTCCGCACAATCTCGCCAAGGTGGTGAGTGATACCTTGCACGCCGACGATAAAGCAGCCGTTACAGCGTAGGATCGATATCGGCAATGAACTGATCGTTCAGAGCCTGCGTCAGTTTCTTGATGTCCAGACGGTACGGACGGCCTTTGCCGTAATCGATGATCCCCTGCCGCTTCAGCTTATTTAACTCCGTAGCGGCAGTTTCCCGTGTCAGGCCCGTGAGG
>JACZCZ010194355.1_pt1 | contig 10988 bp, 15 predicted proteins | sample 8641811 | NCBI WGS metagenome assembly JACZCZ01 (sample SAMN15324610, study PRJNA640507) | soil metagenome | isolation source: intercropping peanut in the first line | place: China: Luxin town, Laibin City, Guangxi Province | collected 2019-07-25 | depth 10cm m | reverse complement strand
TGAAACTAAAAATTTATTTTCTCGAAAATACAATTTTTTAGAAACCTTGAAAAACCGATTTTTATTTTTAATTTATTTTAAATTAATTGAAAAACTGAAATATTTCAGAAAATGGAAATTTAAGGTTAGAATTTAGTTTTCAGGTATAAATGATTAAATTAAAATTTGAGGGTATAAATGATTTTCAAGAAATATTTCCATATTTCACATTTTCTCTGAATTATTTAATTAATTAATTTAAAAAACGATTTTCAGGGTTTCCAAAAAATTGTATTTTCGCGAAAATTATTTTTTGGTTTCAGAAAATTTTTTATAAAAATAAATTTATTAATTAATTAATGAAAATTTAATTATTATTTTTCAGTCAATATTTCATAAAATATTTCATCGAGCTATCAATTCAAATCATACTAAAAACTTGAATATGACAACCCTTTGGGAGAAACAAGAGAATCAAAGACGTCTTGTTGAAAAAGAACAGACAGAGCGATACAAAAGACATCAAGAATCTCTGTTACAAAGGGAAAAGATGAGAGAAAATGCTCTTCCTCGACTGCGAATTGCATTTTTGAAATATCTCGAAGAAGGTTATTCTCACTTTGGTGTGTTTTATGACATAGCCTATCTGGATGGATTCAAGGATTTAAATTGTTCCCGTGCAGAAGCTCAAAGGAAATTGGTTGAAAATTTTGAGGCTGAGATAGAACCTGGCCTCACAGTTTGGATTGAGGAAAAAGAGTTTATTGAGCCTATCTATATTTGTTTCAAGAAACGATACACTGTTGAACACCTATGTTGGAAAGTTAGTCCAACAAAATAGAAATAAATCATTTTAAAAATGTCGGAACGTGATCAAAGTCCAACGAGAGGATCAGAAGAACAAATTGTATATGTAGCAGGGCTATGGACGAGAAAAGGCACAAAAGTTTATGGAGTTTTCCGCAATTACTCGGACGCTCTAGAATTCTCAGAATCTCACATTAGACCATTTTGCAAGCCGCAACGCGACGGAAGTCTATCAACTGTTGAGATCCAAAAATGGTCTGTAAAATAAAATTGGTTTAATGTTTATTTGTAACTTTCCAATGCAATTTGACAATGGAGTGCGTTTTTCTCCAACAACAAAAGCCATTTTCAATAACTTTTTTTTCAATCCATACTTCAAGTCCTGGTTCCGGATTTAGATTTATAAATTGTATAAATTTCTTCATTGATTTTGAATAGCCACAATTCAATTCACGAAAACCATCCAACTGAGATAATGAATGGAAAACTCCATGGTGTTTTGGCAGATTGGAAATTTTTGTTATGAAATCAATTTTCATTTTCTCAAGTGCTTCTTCTCGAGTACATGGCCTCAAGAGTTCTCTTTCAAATAATGTCTCTCTATATCTCTTGTTATTTTCTCTAACCTTTCTTATTTTGTCTTCTTGTCTTTGCCATAAAGACATCTTTTTGTATGAACAAAATTTTACTCCTCGCTCAGATCAGGTAGGGCGGAGAAAAAACAGCTTTCTTGTTGTTTGGCCCCATTCAGATTTTTCAATCTCTCAAAGCACATCAAAATAGAACTGACCATCATTTTGCTCAAGGCTTCATTCCGTTCATCTGTAACAAGCCAATTGTCAAGACAAACAATCAGGCCCAGAGTGCTGCCTAACAAAAGTGCCATTATATTGTTGAACATTGAGTAGAGAATTAAAAGGACAAAACAGGGAATGATGAACCAGGTGAAAAAGATATAGCTATAAAGTTCATGATCAATGAGATGAACAGTGTCATTGAGAATTCTCTGTTCATAGGTCAACTTCCAATCCATTTTCAAAAGGGGTTCCACAAGGATAACATCTTTCAAAGTGTTGATTTGTGTTTGTGCAGCTTTTTTCAAAATATTCATATCTGAGTAACCAAAATTTGGAGAGGGTCGACGACGATCATCAATGAAATGACGAATCGTTCGCATCAAGCCTTGATTCTGGTATTTGCTCATCCTGCGCAATTTTGGTTTGATAATTTTTTTACTTAATCAATTCCCACTTGAGATTTTTTCCTCGAATATCATTTTCAATAAAATTCTGCCACGCGTCCCAGCTCCAAGTTTGCACCAGCAATCCACTCATATCGACAAATGTTCTTTCCTCCGTAATCAAAGTGTACAAATAACCTCCCTTGGGAACTGGGATGGTTTTGCTCACTGTCTCAGGCAAAATAACATTCTCTCGGATTTTGATGGGATGTCCTCGTGCAATTAAAACATCTCGCTTGGGACATTGTCTTCCCAATTGAGACCTTGAAATCTTTTCCAATCTAGGCTCAACCATTGGAATTCGTATGAGACCTAAGAGTGAGACATCAGCTTGTCGATCAGCCAGAAGTCGATCCCCCAGCTTTAGCTGCTCGATTGATCTTTCTTTCACCGTTCCATCCTCCACAAGAACACTAACTTGTGTTCCCTCTGCAACACAAATTTGGATTGTTGCTGCCGCGAGAGCAGCTGTAACTCCCGTGGTCAATGCATTGCCTACAAATGTCCAACTACCATCGTTATTGATTGTAAAGGAATTACAAGCATCTGCCATATCAAGACAAGCACCGTACTTTTGCAGCATCATGGATTCCAACCAAAAAGTCATGGCTTGAGGGACAACAGTATCAAGATTTCTAAACTGAAAAAATTGTCCTGTGTCTTGAGGATTGCTCCACACCCCGCTGGTTCGATCAACGTCCATCATTTGAAGCTTTTGACCTGTTGTGATTCCGTCCACTGCCAATCCTTTGAGATTGTCGGCAACAGGATCATAAGCCAAAGCCACCTTTCTCCGACTATCCCAAAGCGGAATTCCTACACGAGTCAATTGACCGGTGGAAAGATTCAAAGTGTACGTTCCATTGAAACTAGTAAAAGGATCTGTTGGATTCACACAATAGCAGGTATTAGTGCTGGTGTCGAAAGTCAAACCGCTAATATAATTTGCATTATAATCCATGCTGGCAGGAGTGATATTTGCAACCAATGTAGCAACAGCTGAAGTCAAATCAATAGTGTAAACTTGACTGCTGGAATAGCTGGAAGCGACAAGATACATTGTGGAATTGACGGGATTCCAAACCAGTCCTGTTGGAAAATAGGTGTTAGCAAGTCCGGTTATCACGGCCAGTTGTGACCAAATACCAGCTCCCGTATCAACAATCGACAGCCAGCTATCCTGACCCAGTCCATCTTGTGCATCGATTCCATAAACAACAATGGACATTTTTTCTGCCTTTGTGAAAAGAAATTATTAAAATTTAATCCAATGAAAATTCTATTATTTAAATTAATTCAATTTCAAAAATCTGGTTTTTAAAAATATTTTCTGAAACCAAAAAATATTTTCTCGAAACTACAATTTTTTGGAAACCTTGAAAATCAATTTTTAGAATTTATTTATTTTTAATTAAAGGAAATTGAAATATTTCTATTTCAGAAATTACAATTTGGAGGGTATAGACAATTTTCAATAACGTTTTCCATTTTTCATGAATTTATAATTTAATTCTAAAAATCGATTTTCAAAGTTTCCAAAAAATTGTATTTTCGAGAAAAATATTTTTTGGTTTCTGTTTTTATTTTATTAAAAAGGATTTCAAAAATTATTTAATTATTAAATTCCAATTTTCAACAATATTTCGTGAATTATTTTCAATCATAATTTCCGAAATATGAAATTCAAATTTCTTTTCTGATAAGGAATTAGAAGGAAAAAATGAGCCTTTCTCAAACCTATTGGAATCTGAGTCGAATTGTTGAACAGTTGCTGGATCACTGTCAACGACACAATATTGTTCTCTGGCCAGAGTTTGGAACATTGATTGGAGTTCTCAGACATTCAGGGGTGGTCATGTGGGATTATGATGGTGATTTCGCATTATTCTCTGAATCTAAACAAAAGCTCATTGATACTTGGACCAGCGAGAACTATGCTGAGTTTGAATTGGACATGAATTATTACAATGATGCTGGTTCTGGAGTTGCCAAATTGAAAGGCAATGAACAAGATATCGTAGATCTTGTCTTCTATGCTGCAAAAGGCAACACCTTTGAATCTCTTCAAACTCCTGAGAATCTAATTCGCTATCCAGCTGTAGATGCATATCGGTACGCCAAGGATGAGATTCTACCTTTGACAACAACAACTTTTCTAGGACGTCGAGTTTATTTGCCAGCTCGACCTTTGCCCATACTTCAGCGTCACTATGGCGCTTGGCAAGAGTACCCCGAGGAGTTTGCTGCAGAGTGGAGATTGTCTCGTTTTGCTCTTCCGCCTGTTCGTCCATTGCCTCGGAAAGTTGTAACTTCTGTGCAAGAGTTGATCGAATTGATTGAAGAAAGACCTGAGACACCTTTTATTCTCCATCAAACTGAGCTTTTGAGCTGCAATGAGGATCAATTCCAACAATTGGTTGACAAACAGAAGGAATTGGTTTATGGCTATTCTTCTAGCACGACTTGGGAATGGAATGATCTGAGAGCAGAGCAAGTTTATGAAGAATGGAAGAACAAACAATTATCCCTAAATATTGTCGACTCGCCACTTGACGCGAAAGAAGATATTCTGCCTCAGCAATGGCAAACCTATATCAAAAACAAAGTTGGAGACAAATATTCTCTAGCTCTGTGTTGGGTTTTCACAAATGCGCCGAAAGTAACGCACTTTCATACGGATCCAAAAATTGCTGGAGGTTTCATGCGCCTTTTGAAAGGAGAGAAGATTTGGTGGATGGTTGCCCCAAAAGATTTTGAGTATCTTGAATCGAGAGGCCACACAGTTGAATCATTGGCTGAGAAGAATTTAGTTGAGATGCTTCAACTTGAAGATAACTATCTCTTTGGAAAGATTTATGTTGACACGATTCGAGGTGGAGATTTTATTTGGTTTCCAATTGACACACTTCACAAAGTTTTCACTACAGAAGATAGTTTAGGATTCGGAGGCTATTTGTAATCAAACAAACATAAAGGAGTTATTTTAATTGGTAAACCCAATTAAACTCAGAAGTCTTGTTGTGACCTCCAGGACAGTCGGGATCGCATTTTGCAAAATGCAATTTGCATACTCTATTGTACGAACAAAATTCGCTGTCAACGCATTCATCGCAATATTCATGAGATATGGATCCGTCATCAGAACAACCTAAGCAATCAAAATTACCAGTGTGTTCACAATCATAATGATAAATATCCCATTTTCCACAATGATCACAAGAAATCAAATTCAAATTGAAATCGCCAACTCTGCGGCTAATAAAACCAAGGGCGTTCTGATGCTCTTCTCTCAGCTCGTTGATGAGTTGTTGTTGTGCCAAGATCAAAGCTTGTGCATTTGCCCAATCGGCTTTTGATGGATGATTCATTTGTTAAATATAATATTTTTATTGACTGTAGCTTGCTTCACAATGGGCTTTACAACAAGTTTTAAAATGTTTTTGGCACACTTGATGGTAGTGGCAAAATTCAATGTAATAACACTTTTCACAATAATTGTGCGTAGCCCAATGATCTTGATCCTGTTTAGCAGTGCAAGCATGACAATCGACTTCAGGATAGCCTTTGACCTGATGATTCTCTAAGAACCAAGCTTTACATCCTTTGCATCTGTAGAATACATCATCTCTCTGATCTAACAATCGAAAAAGAGCATCATTCGCTTGAGAATTTTTGACTTCTTTAGCTTCTTTTTGTCTCAGCTCTTCGATCAAATGATCGATCAAATGTTTTTGAGAGAAAACTAATGCTTGAACTGCGCTCCAATCGGATTGAGACATTTTGCTTATTGATTTATTAAAATTATTCACTGACCATATTTGAAAAATGTAAAAATAATAATTTAAGAAAAAAGTTGTCTAAATTATTTATTATCCAAAAAATCAAAAATAATGAGCAGCACAGAGGCAGAAAATAATTCGAGTTGTACTTGTAATGATGAGAGCCAAATCAAACAACGAACTTGCATGAATTGCAAGATTGAGAAATCTTATCCGATGCCTTATCCTGAGAGAGTTTCGAAATGTCAAATTCATCACGGGATGATTGCCATTTGCGGTCCCTCTTTTACGGGAGCTATCTGTGATGCCTGTGAAGCAGAAGGATTTTATCTCGAATCAACTGGGCATTGGCCTGCTGCCAAGTACGAAGTCAAGCGTCATGAGAAATGATTAAAACTCTTATTGTTTTTTACTCTATATCTCCATTCAACGAGAGAGGTGGTTCCAAGTCAGAAGCTTTGATCTCGTGCAAGAGTTGAATCAAATCGGTTTTCCTCTCTGCGCTCTCCTTTCCAGCATAAAGAGAGAATTGATTGAATGCCGAACCCGTTGCGCAAACGGAACCAGATATGAAAGCCAACAACGAATTGTCATACACCCCAGCGGCAAATGCTAGAATGGCGGCGATGTATTGCAAAACCCGGCCAATGGATTCAATCCAATTTTGAATCTTTCTCCACCGCCAACTCCATTTGACTAAATTATTGGCTCGCTCCCTCTGATCAGGTAGTATGACATTGACCCAAATTTCCTGGTAGGCTGTTTGGTTTTCGGCCATTTGTGAATTGAATAGAATTGAATCGATTTTTTAATCAAGAGACAAAGCTTCTCAATGTATAGGAAGTTCTCTCAAGACACCAATCTCGAAAATCGAGAATATCCTTCTCTGGATTGTGGAATTTTCCTGAAGGTTTGACTTTTCCATTTCGAATTAATAGTTCAACAGAGTCTCGATGTTCTTTTAGCCATTTGGCTTGTGCCAAATGCAAGAGAGATGCGCCTTTCTCTGTTGTTATAGGGTCCGTGGGAAAAGTCAACTGCGGCGATTCCAATCTCACTCTTTTGGCGGGTTGTTGATCCGAACGAGTTGACCATTGCTCTTTGGCTGCTTGAACAATTCGTTTGAATAATTTTGCATGGGTTTCTGGAAATTCATGAGTGTAAAATTGTTGAAATTCTCTTCCCGCCATCACATAGAGACCTTCGGGCAGAGAGATCCTCAAAAGATGTCGAGTCTTGTCTGCATTGCCAGGATCAAAGCAAAGATGCAACAGATGAGGAGGAACATGCTTTTTGGATTTGTCCCTTTTGACTCTCAATTCCAAGGGCCGACAAGCAGGACCTGTAACCCAGCAAACCACATCATGAATCGAGCCGAATTGTCTCTCATCATCTGAATGCTCTGATATTTTCGAGAGACCTGTGTCATAGTCATTGACCAAACACATATTCACACCAGGTTCTTGATACTCAAATAAGGAATTGGTCTCTCGATATAGAAATTGAATCGCATCGGGCGTAGTAGGCTCAACAGCGTGCGTTTGTCCAGAGAAGGCGTATGAATGTCCATAGCAAAGAGTTTTCCTGGGCATGACCATCCATTTTCCAAAATTGACATGGATATAATTTCCAAATTCACGTTGGGGTTTTGATTGAAAGGGAAGCCAAGGCATCCAGAGCAGATGACTCTTCTGACACGGCATTGTAATGTCGAGACAAATGTTTAGCCCACGCGGGGTTTGAACAATGTGAAGAGCACCGCTTAGTTTTCCTCCAACTTTCTCAATAATTGGAAATTTCTGTATGTTTTCCAAATTTGCTCTCATAGATTGCATCCCATCTAAATTTTCTAATTTCTCATTCCATGCAAACTTTTTCATTGTTTCTTCAATATTACAACTGGCCAGGGATGGAAGGTTGAGAGTTGATAAAATTTTCATCTCTCAAATTTTTGGATTTTACACTCTGCCGAACAAGAGAATCAAATGAAAAAGTCTATAAATTATGAAAAAATATTTAATGTCTTGGGGTCCATCCTGTACAAGTGGTTTGAATGGCAGCCTCAGTCAGCTGGGGATATGCGTTAAAGGCATAGACTCGTTTAGGGGGCTGAGGATGCTGTTGAGCTGGAGAAGGCATTCGCATGAGGCGAGGATAAACTCCATTTTGGAAATATTGATGACACACAGTCGCATCACAACCAGAGAGCTGTTCACAATGACCGGTGACCAGAGCATTCAACCTCCTCTGTTTGCAGGACTCTTTGAAGACGTTCGGATAGGTTTGGCACACCGAAGCAAACGAAGCAGCTCGTTGATCATTCATTTTTTCCGATCGCGGGAAAAAGTTTACTATTACAAAATTAAAAAGATTTTAATTTCCAGCTAACTCTTGACATCAAAGTCATATCTCAGTACAAAGAATCGATGATCGTTAGCATAAAGATTGGAGCTAATTTTCAATGAAGGATTAAAAGGCGAAGATATTTCGGGAGATAACATTTCCTCTCTGGTCAATTTGTTGACGCGCTTAACATAATCAGATATTTCACTTGAAGATTTCATCTGCTGCAAAACATCGAATGCAACAATTCTCGAGACACCAGTCGATATCAAAAGAATTGAGTTGTTTCCAAAAAAAGTCAATGTTGTTTTTTCATCGTTCAAATTACAGCTTTCCAAATTTATCACCAAGTCATTTAGAGGCAGATCAGGATTGGAGTATTCAAAGAAAAAAAGTCTCCAGAGATGCAAAATCGATTCATCGATTTGTCTTGGTTTTGGCAACTCTGGATATATGGAGATTTGATAAAAGACAAAATAGGTTTGAGTGACCCCAAAAGGATAAGGCGTTGATACCCAAAGTAGATCTTCCGTTTTTGTTTGGTTCAACCGAGAACCAAATTCAATGACGCAGATAGGCTCTCTATTAGGATGAAGTGTCAAATCCACCAGAAAATTTTTTGGAAAGTTGAACCATTTTTTTTGAAGTTTGTTCAAAGTTTTGGATATGTACAAAATTCGTGATGAAGGTGGCAGGACCATGTTAATGTCCCAATATCGAAATCGAGGTGAAATCCAAAGACCATAGATCAGATTGGCTTCCAAAACAGGTGGGGCTCTTAAATCAAAAAACCCTTGTCCTCCATATTGTTGCATTTCAGCAGCTTTCAATTGCCAGAACTCATGTTTTTTCTGTAATATTAAGTGATGATGCTCAAGGTTTAAGATATATGAATATGAGGTAGAATAACTTCCATCTTGGCATAAAAATTGAGTGTTCATCTCTGTCAATTCTACTCGCTGGGCATTTAAAAAGGGGTCATTTTTAAAGTATTTGACAACGTCACGGGATGTTAAAGTGTTATCCATCTTTTTTTATTTGTAAAAAAGATAGAATCTAAATGAAGCATCATATGGCTCAGTTCGAATTGAAAATCCTCGTCCTGGTTTTGTTTCAATTGGCTTAACATAAGACTGTGTATCGCGAAGACTGTCAACAATGTAATGTTTTGAAGAAATATCGTTGCAGTTGAGTGGCAAAGCATTGATCATTGTTCTATTGGTTTTGATGATTGAGATGCTTTGAGTTAATGGTAACGAGATGGCTTCACTATTGGGCTTTCCATACATATCACCAAATCGGAAAACTATTATCAAGTTCTCATACGTGTCTTTTGGGATGTCGGTTGGAAATTCCACAAATAAGAAATCAAACAAGTATAACCAAACTGAGAAATCGTGCCATGTTCTAGCGTTTAACCAACGTGGCCGACACAATGACTGGGTAAAATTCATCGCCGTTGTCGCAAATAGGGTAAATTGGCGATCTTTCGTGCAACCATTCCAATAGATCAAATAATTTGTGGTATCTTGGTGTTGCGCCAACAAAGAAGGAAAGAATATTGTTTTAGGAAGTTTGTGTATTTTGCACATCAATCTGTTCAGAGTGTAGCTCCATGTGTCCACATTGAGAGATGATACTATATTCCAGTGTTTGATATGTGATGGTATAATAAGAGCAGTAACATTATGACAACTGAATTTCCAACCTCTCGATGTCCCTGAGGGAAGTATACATGAGGTTTTCTGTGTAATTTCATAATAATCAAATTGATTTTCTTGATTCATTTCCATTAAATCATTGCATGATATTTCCATCCTTTGGCTGACTCAATTCAAGCGCACTGGATAAAAAATAAAAAATCAATCCCGTTGGATTTTCAGACGATTCAGAATCGTATTTCAAAAAATGCAGATGAATCAAGGAATTGCGGGGTAGATAATTGGCAGGAAATTCAATATTAGAATTTGGGTTCTCCAAATGATCAATAATATTTCTGACATACTTGTTGATTGCTCTCTTGGACAACTCTCTTTCTGGATTCAGGGGTAGTGCAATGATTTTTGAAGATTCTGTACGTGAAATCGTTATTGAATCTTCGAAATACAGTATCGTCTCGTCCACCCAATTTTCTTTGCTTGATCCGATAGAAGAATAACCCAAGCGTAGCCTTAATGGAAAATTGACATCATCTTCTTTGGTAATCTCGACAAAAAGATAATCAACCAACCAACGATCCTCCAGTTTGCCAAACATCCAGCCATCATAAGCAAGCTTTTGTAGGTTTGGATAAGAAGAGGTCTTGATGGATTTCGGTCTGGGAGAAACATCAACTAGGACTTGAGGGAAGAAGTCATCGTTTGTTGAGGTAAGAGGTGTAATGAAATCAACCTCTCCAACCTTTTCGTTGTTGAAATAAAGTTGTAGAAAAATATCACTTTCAACTTGGAACCATTTAGCATGCAATTTGTTGTATGTGATTGAGACGGTGCAACCTCGGAACCAAAGAACCCAGTTTGTGTAGGATTTTGGAATTCTTAATGATGATGCTTTGTGCAAAGCAGCATATGAAAAAGTCCAATAATAATAACGCCCGGCTTGACCCATCGACCAAAGTCCTCTCTCTGTTGTTGGGAGAAGGCACGATAAATTCTGGTTGTTTTTCTCTGCCTCCTCTAAGAATTCTGAAAGCAACATCCTTTTAGAATTGAATAGATTTTGTTAAATTAAATTTTTAATTCCATCTTCTAGTTTGGACATAAAAGCATTGTTCAAATTACGCAAGAGAGCAAATAAAATGTTATTCCACCGGGCAAATTGAAATCATCAAATTCATTTTG
>JACZCZ010178132.1_pt1 | contig 10998 bp, 11 predicted proteins | sample 8641811 | NCBI WGS metagenome assembly JACZCZ01 (sample SAMN15324610, study PRJNA640507) | soil metagenome | isolation source: intercropping peanut in the first line | place: China: Luxin town, Laibin City, Guangxi Province | collected 2019-07-25 | depth 10cm m | reverse complement strand
CCATCTCAAGGTTGCTTCCCGGACAAGAGAAAGGTCCCTGGAAGCTTCGAGTGCGGACTTTCGCGGACATCCAGTCCGGTCAGCGTCTGTCCCAACTGCGAGTTCCCGGTGAGCCTCAGGCCAAAAGCTCCAGGGCACTTTCGTGGTGCGCGCCGCAGCGGAGCCGGGGGCGAAGGTTCCGAGGTCACCTAGTGGCTGTGTGCGATCACGGTGTCGGTGGTGGCGGGCGGGTTCGCTCTGGGTACGGCGTCGGGCACTGAGGGATCGCTTGGCCCAAGTCGCAGTAGTTGGCATTGACGTCGGCGGTTTGCTGGTTCTCCTCCATGGGGTCGGGGACGGTGCACAGCCGATCGTTCAACGGCCCAGTCAGGTCCGCGAACGGATCGCATTCAACCTGGCCTTCGCGCGGCGTATCGGCTGGTCTTGCGGGCTCGTCCGGCGTGCCGTCGGGGCAACTGGCGCAACTGAGTGTCGAGCTACCGCCAAACCTTAGCGTCTCCAGCAACGGGCACATGGCGACCGAGCTAAACCCGCTTCCCCACGCGGTGATCTGAGTGGGTGCGCGCGCGCCGAGCGTGACCGAACCCCACGCGGTTCGATCGCTCTCCGCTGTCCCGTCGAACACGCCACGTCTTACGTCCGTGTCGTAGAAGCGCGCAGCCCGCATCGTGCACGGGGCGAACTGGCAGTCCTCGATCTTGCCGTCGATCAACGTGAGCACGTCGCAACGCGTGAGCTGGACCCGCTGCATCGTGAAGCTCGATAGCGTGGTCGTGTCAGTGCCGAGCTCCATCTCCGACAGGTGCGCGTCCAAGCCCAACAGCGCTTGCCCCTCTGTCCGGCCGTCGCGCAGGCTCACGCTTTCCATTTCAACTTGCTTCGCGGCGACCTGCACGTGGGTGACCTTGCTGTGCTCAAGTTGCACCTGTGCCAGTGCTTTGTCTGACGTGCCGACACGTAGCTCGCTTCCGTCCACCCGATCCAACAGCAAGCGTCCCGTGCCCGCCTCGATGGTCCGCACGCGCACCCACGACAACAGTGCCGTGTCGACGATGCGAAGGCGCACCGGCCCCTCCAATGTGATCGACACATCGAACAACCAAGCGCGATCCAAGATCACATCGAATGGCTGGCTGCTGCGGATCAACACCTCAACACCGCTCCATACCGGTTGATCGAAGTGACGCTCTGCGAGGTCTTCTGCGGCGGTCGGTCCGTCGATCGTCAGTGTGCTGCACTCCACGTCCGCCGCGCGCGCGTCACGCCGGCAGGGGACCGCTTGGTACGGTTCGGCATGCGACACCGGCCAGGGCTCCTCGCTACATCCGACGAGCCAACCCAAATCGAGAGGCTCCAGTTCTTTCGGGAAGGCTGGTTCTTCTGGCGCACAGGGTAGCGCGTGGGTGAGCAGGCAATGGGCGAAGTCCACCGGCGGAAGTGGCTTGTCAGGTTTCTCCACGACCGGCGGCAACACCGCGTGACATATCGGTGGAGTCACGCACGGCAGGCGCGGCAAACCTGCGATGGGTCCCGTTTCATCCACCAGCTCCGCGCCGACGGCATCGCACGCGCTCAACGCCCACAACAACACGAACACCGATACGAACGCGCGCCCGTTCACGGTGTCTCCTTCATGCGGATCACTCGAAACACCACGCGACGGTTTTGCTCGTGTTGTGCCTCGTCTTCTCCCACCTCCACTGGCGTCGATGCACCTTGGGCGGCGACCCGCAAACGTTCCGCGGCGATCCCGTGCGCAACCAACCAATCGAACACCCGCTGCGCGCGTCGCGCCGAGAGGCTCACGTTGTACTCCGCATTGCCGCGCGTATCGGCCGCGCCCTGAATCTCCACCAGCTCCAGCTCAGGCCGTTGCGAAAGCTCGCGCGCAACCTCGTGCAACATCGCGACGCCGATCGGTTGCAACGTGTCCGAGTCGAACCGGAACAACACTGGCGCCAACATGTGGACCTCAACCTTGGTGCTCGGCAGCGTGCGGTCGATCAGCTCCATCAGCTCCGCAGACGGCTCAGTCGTCACCACCGGCGGCGTCCGCACCACGCGCGTACGTGTCACGTGGGTTGTCCGACGGCTGTGGGTGGCGGTGTCGTGTGACTGCGTCTGCGGCTGATTCGCTTGCAGCGTGATCGACAGTCCAATCCACACAAAGCGCGCGTCCGTCGAGGCGTACTGTCCGTCGTGTTGAAAGATGTGGTCGTAGCCAATCACCGGGCCAAGCGTCAGCCAATCCATCACGCGGAGGTCGACGCCCGTCGCCGCGCGAACGTACGGCCGCGTCAGCGCACCGGTGAAACCCAACCCCGCATCGAGATGGCCATAGACACGCACGTCGTCGTTCGTCGTGTTGACGCCAAACCCCACGGCCGACGCAAGCAAACCCCCCGCGGCTGCGTCCCTCGGAAACACCGCAGCGGCCAACGTCAGGTGGCCCTCGAACCACGTCACTGGCGCATAACCAAGCTGCACCGCGCCGTTCAATCCCCCCCGGTCAAAGGCGAGCCGATCCACCTGGCTCGCGCTCACCATCATCGCGCCGCCAACCGTCGTGCGCGCCCGCATGTCCTTGAGCAAGTCATCCGCGCGCGCCGCGCCCGCGACCCAACAACAAAGCCACGCAATTGCCAGCGCAAACCCTCGACCCACCCATCCTATGTGTCGAGCTCACCGTGTTCTTGTGAATCAAACGCGCATCGCAGAGCGCTTTGCGGGCGTGCGGCACGCGACGCGACCAAAGAAACGTAGGCTGCCAAGCAGCTCGGGAAGGTTCCCCGGTACATCGTCGACAAGCTGATCACCCGGGTCGCTGCCGTCGAACACGACGGTGGCCCGCATCGGATTCGTGGGCACGCTGGGCTCCGTTTCGTTGGTGGTCGCGCGCGCGTAGTCCATAGTGATGGCTCATGGTGGAGCCCTTTCGACATCACTTTGCGAACGTTGATGGTGTCGAGCTGCATTGGGCGGAGCTTGGTGAGGCCGGTGGTCGCACTCCGATCGTGTTGCTTCACGGGCTGACCGATTCGCACCTGACGTGGCGCAAGGTGGCGACTGAGCTGGCGCGTGAACGCTTGGTGTTGATGCCGGACTTGCCGGGCTGCGGGTTGTCCGGGCGACCGAATGCGTCCTACGGGCTCGAATGGCAGGCGCAGCTGATGGCGCACTGGGTCGCGCAGCTCGGGCTGTCGTCGGTCGATGTGGTGGGACACTCGTACGGTGGCGGCGTCGCGCAAATGCTCTTGTTGTCGTGTCCGGAGCGCGTGCGTCGCTTGGTGTTGGTGGCGAGCGGCGGGCTCGGTCGCGAGGTGGGCTTCTGGCTGAAGTTCGGAACGTTCCCGCATTTCGTCGAGCGCTACGGGCAACCGTTCATGGCGTTCGGTACGCGGCGCGCGCTGGGGCGTTTGATCAAACGTGCTGAAAGTGGGGTCACGGCGCAGGAGCGCGAAGACGTCGAAGCGCTCTCGACCATGAACGCGAAGCGAGGTACGGCGCGCGCCTTCTCACGCACCGTGCGCGACGTGATCAACTTCGGCGGGCAGACGCGCCACTTCTTGCAGCGCGCGAGCGAGGTCAAGGTGTTCCCGCCGCTGCTCGTGTTGTGGGGCGAGCGCGACACGTTGATCCCGATGAAACATGGGCAAGCGCTTGTTGCCGCGTTGAATCACGCCACGTTCAAGTCGTTTCCAGAGTGTGGCCACTATCTACATCAAGAACGGCCTGCCGACTTCGTCAGCACGTTGCTCACGTTTCTCGATGCAGAGCACGCCACCGCTGTGACCTTGCGTGAGTCGACCTCAACGTAGCTTCGCGTTGGGCAGACGCACCTGAGTGGATCCAGAAGCTCCAGCTCGTGCTGTTCGGACACAGCTCTGGCGGCATGCTCTCGTCTTTGATGGCGTTGTACCCCTCGTTCTCAACGTTCTATTCCGCTCCGCCAACGGAGATGGCGTACTGCGCGATGCCGGGGGGGACGACGAAGCCGATCGTGTAGGTCCCGGCCCATGCCATGGTCGTGATTGGGGTGTGCTTCGCGCCATCGTTGTCCGAGGTGATCGGTGGTCGCAGCACCTGAACGACCTTTTGGTTCTCATCGAGCAGAGCAACGACAGCGGTTGGTGAATCGAGCACTTTGCCCGGGAGGGTCTGCGCTGCCGCTGGGTGCGTGGTGGAATTCTCAAGCATGAGCACCTCTGAGAAGTAGGTGAGCTCGGGCGGGTCACGCAGTGGGTCGATGCCGTAGAAGCGTTTGGCGAGCTCATCCCGCGGGCCCGTGATGTCGCCCGGAGCGCCCATGAGGAGCACTGCGCGTCGCGGGTCGGCGCTGTCGACAAAGGTTGCGGTGATGGTCAGTGTCGCGAGCTCCGCTGGCGTTAGCTCCGCGGGAATCTCGAACGCGGTGTTTTCTCCTGGCTGCACGGAGAGCGGATGACGGGCGACCACGTGACCGGCGCGTATCGCAACGTTGTGCGCGACCTGCGTCGAGACGTTGGCGAACATCCCTCGCGTTGCACCGTGCCCGACATCCATCGTCGCTCGCGCGCAGCCGAATCCGTTGCCACACGGCTCCATGTCGACTGCAAGCGGTCCGCGGTGGCCCATGAGCATGCCGACCGGCTTGTTGAATGGCTCTCCTTTGATCGACCCCTTCTCTGCGAGCTCCCGCAGCAGCGCCTCCGCCTCTTCATAGCTATCTGCAAGTCGCATCGCCTCGTTGGGTGGGACGTAGGCGAAGCGTCGTTCGAAGGTCTGGCAATTGACGCCTAGACTGCTGCGATCGTAGTCCAGCGCGTTGAACGCGAGCCCCGCCATCTTCGCCTGCGCGTCATCGCAAAGGTCGAACACCACGTTACTCGGGCGGACTTCTTCCGGTGCCCACTCGAGACGGTGGGGTGAGCGGAGCGCCGCCTCGTAGCTCTTCGCGATCAACGCTCTGGCTTGTGGCTGCTCGGCAGCCAGCGGATGCTCGGTATGCGCGTCCTCGCCTTTGTGCTGCGCCACCGCGTCGCCATTCGATCCGATGGCGTTGTTGTCGGCCAACCGACGGTAGAGCCATGGGCCCACGGCGAGCACTGCGATGCCAGCGACTGCCAGGCATCCAATCCACCACCGCGCGCTCCGACGCTCAGTCAAGATCTCATCCTCCTTCGTGCGAAGCGGTCGTAGTGTGTCAGAGCTCGGCGCGGGTTTCGGCGATGTGTTGCACAGCGGCGCGTTGTGCTGGACTGAGCGGTGTCTGCGGCGGCCGCACGCCAGCGTGATCGATCAGGCCGACGACGCGCAGCGCTTCCTTGATGCCCGCGTGAGGCAAGCTGCTGCCTTCTGGCAACGGGATGCCGTATTCGATGGCGGCAGGCAGCGCGCGCTGCGCAATCCACAGCGGCGCACGGACTGCGCTGACGAGCGGCAGCGCTTCGAGCAAACGTTGCTGCGCGGCACCACAAGCGCCGTCGTCGCCGGCACGGTGAGCGCGCATGAGCTCGAGCGCGGTGCGCGGCAGGATCATCGGCACCGGACAGATCGCACCGGCGGCCCCCTCCTGCAGCGCGCGTCGCAAACTGAAACACTGGCCCGACATGAGGCTCACAGGGCGAGCGATGGAACGCCTGTGCGCGACGAGCTCTGGCGTAGATAGCCCACTCTCCTTGATGCCCGCGAGCGCGACCCGTGCGAACAGCTCGCCCATCGCCTCCGGGGAGAGCCGCATGTGCATGGTGCTGGGGTAGTTGTAGTAAAGGACCGGGATGTCGACCGCCTGTGTGATCGCTTCGTAGTGCGCGATCACCTGATCGAGTGGCGTCGGGTAGTACTGCGGCAACCCAACGAGCAACGCGCGCGCACCCAGGTCTCGATGGCGCTTTGCCTCCAGCACCGCATCGGCGGTGCTGAATGTAACGATGCCGACGATGCTCGACACCGCATCCGGCAGTCGCCCAAGCACGCAGCGCACCACCTCCACGCGTTCATCGCTGCTCAGGTACGCGTTCTCGCCGCCACTGCCGAGCACCATCAGCCCGTCGAGCCCGGTCGCGGCCAGGCGTTCGGTCACGCGCGAAAGGCCCGTGAGATCGAGGCGCATGGTCTCGTCGAACGGAGTGGGCAAGACAGCGAAGACGCCGCCGACGCTGCCAACCGTTGGGGATGCGTCCATGAAAGCTCCTTGTTTCAGTGCGCGCTGCTCAGCTCTTCGAGCTCGCGTCGATTCGTCTCCGGAAACCACAAGAGCACGCAGGCGGCGCCGAGCACCCCGAGCGCAGCGAGCGACACGACGCGACCGAGCTCCTCGACGTTGGGCGTGCCGTAGAAGTGCACGCCAAGCAGACCCGCGACCGAGCCCAGCGCTTCCATCACTGTGAACACGCCAGCGGCCGCACCGCGATGCGAGGTCCCGAAGAGCTCGGTCGAGAGCGCGCGCAGGATCACGCGTCCGCCCATGAAGCAGAACACGAGCGGCACCCAGGCAGCGACGACCACCGCCGCGGTGCCGTGAAAGAAGGCGTACGAAGCGCCCGGGAAGATCGCGAGCAATGCGAACCCGACGACCTTGCGCCCCAGCACATCGCCGACTCGACCCGCAACCACGTTGCCTAGGATGCCGAACGCGCCGGCTGCGATCACCATTGACCCGTATTGCCCCGGCGACCATCCGAGCTTGGTCTGGGTGAAGTAGCCGCTGAACTGAAACGACGGCATCGCCGCCGCGGCCACCAAGAAGCCAGCAAGCGAGAGCCCGAGCGCACGCAGCGGGTGGGCAGCGAAGAGCACGCGCATAGGCTCGAACAGCGCGCGTAGACCCACGACGGCTTGGATGCTCGCGTCACGTTCGCGACGGTGCCGCTCGAAGCGTGCGGTCTCTGGGACATGGCGGAAAAAAAGCGGCAAGCACAGCACCGGCACGACGCCGACGACGTAGAGCGCACGCCAGCCGTAGGGCAGCCGCTCCACCTGAGAGAACAGCGCAGCGCCGAGACCATGTCCTAGGGAGCCTAGCGCTGCGAGCGCACCCACGCCGAAGCCGCGACTGCCCGCTGGCAGCTCCTCAGTCACGATCACAAACGCGACCGCCGTGCCGGTGACGAAGAACGTGCGCGTCAACGCCTGCAACACCACGAACTGCTCCGCGGTCGTCACGAACGCAGTCGCGAACGTCAGCACACCCAGCGCGGCGGTGGAGCCGATGAACACAGGACGCCGTCCCATGCGGTCCGCGAGCGGCACGAGCAGGAACGCCGGTAGCGCGCCGAGGCGAATCAGCGCCATCGACAGACCGAGCTCTTGCTCCTTCATGCCGAGGTCAAAAGCGATCTGCTTGAGCGCAGAGATCAGCATCGCCGTGTCGTATTCCTCAAACAGCAGCGCCAACGCGACCATGCCCAGGATGCGCAGCTCTCTGGCGCCAACCCCTTGGGCTTCAGCGCGAAGCATCGCTGGGATCCACGCCGGCGCATGCGGGGAGGAAGTGGCTGGGCCTGTGCCAGAAGGCTGCATGGTCGATTCGGCCTTTCGTTCGGTTCTGTACCCAAGGTAGGGCGTCAGCCTTGACTCAGCTTCCCACCAGCGACGCGCACAGTTCGCGTTTTGTGCGATCTGGTGCCGCCCCCTTCCCGCGCAAGGCGCTACAGCGCCGGGCCCGTGGTGTGAATCGCGAACAGGTCGGTGCGGGTGAGCTCGGCGGCGGTGACTCTTCCATTCGCCACTTCGCCCACGGTCGCGATCAAGCCAGCCGCGCAGTCGCTCAACGCCATGCCGGTGATGACGGGGCCCGCGTCGTAGTCGATATCGTCTGGCATGTGCTCGCGCAGCGCCGTGTTGGTGGAGATCTTGATCACCGGCGCCAGCGGTGATCCGGCGGGGCTGCCGCGCCCGGTGGTGAACAGCAGGATTTGCGCGCCGCCAGCGATCTTGCCGGTCATCGAGAACACATCGGACCCGGGCGTGTTCATCACATTGAGCCCGCGCACCTTCGGACGCTCAGCGTACTGGAGCACGTCTTGAATCGGGCTCGTGCCGCCCTTGCGAATGCAGCCGAGGCTCTTTTCCTGAATCGTCGAGATGCCGCCGTCGTGGTTGCCGGGGCTGATGACCATGTGGGCAAGCGATCCCAGCTCACGATCCACCAGCACCTGCTGCCGCTTGAGCAGGCCGAGCATGCGGTCGCGCACGTCGTCATTGGCGCAGCGCTGCGAGACCACGTCCTCCGTCCCCAGAAACTCGGTGATCTCCGACAGCAAGACGGTTCCGCCCTGGGCCACCAGCCAGTCGGAGACGAGACCTACGGTGGGGTTGGCGGTGAGGCCGCTGAGTGAATCGGATCCGCCACACTCGACGGCAATGGTGAGGTGTTCGAAGCCGAATTCGCGACGTTCGAGGCGCGCCACGTCCGCCAGCATGCGTTTCACGATCTCCACCCCGCGCGCGATTGTCTTGGGTGTGCCACCACACGCCTGGATGCTGATGTGCTCGATATGCTCGCTGCGGTCGGCGCACTGTTGAACCAGCTGCGCCTTGATGAACTCGCAGCCAAGGCCGATCACCAGCACGGCCGCCACGTTCGGATGACTGGCTGCGCCACACAAGGTGCGCAGCGTAATGTCGATGTTCTCCGGTCCGCGACCGCAGCCCTCGGTGTGGGTGATCGTCTTGACGTCGGGGCACTGGCGACCGATCGCCTCCACCACCGCGTTGGCGCAGCTCACCGAGCTCATCACCAACACGTGGTTACGCACACCCACGCGACCATCGCTGCGCTGGTAGCCGTAGAAGCCCATGTCAACGACCTCCCGACATGCAGTGGCTGTGCACGTGCGCACCGGCTTCGATCTCGCCCATGGCGGCGCCGATCGGATAGCCGTACTTGATCAGCAGCTCGTTGGGCGCGACGCGACAGATGGCGACCTTGTGCCCTTCGGGAATCGCGCTCACCGCGATCACGTGACCGTCGCCCCATGCAACATCCTCACCGGCGCTGATCTCACGCGTGACGGTGGCGACGTTGTCGCGGGGGTCCACCAAGATTGCATTCAGTGACATCGGGTCCTGCCTTCCTTCCGCTGCCGGGGATTCTCCGCAGCGTTGAGACAGGGGTAGCGTGCGAAGCGGTCGACGCGCTTCACGTCCGGTGCGCAGGCGCCTCGCATTTCGTGCGCCATCCGAGAAAAGAGTGTTGGCGCAGGTTGGACTAGGCCCGCGGGCTGCGTGTGCGTTGTCGCGCCGCGTAGAACCCGAGTTGCTGTGACGGGCTCTGTCCCATCACGCGACTGTAGACGCGGTGGAACTGCGAATAGCTACCGAACCCCGCCTCCAGCGCGGCTTCGGTGAGGCTTGGCGCGTGACCGTCGCGGAGCAGATCCACCGCCCGTTCCACGCGTAACCGATTGCGAACGTCGCGCAGCTCTTGCCCGAGCTCCTGCACGAACAAACGACTGAGATGCGAGGCACTGAGCCCTGTCCGCGCGGCCAGCTCCTCGCGTCCCAGGTGCAAGCCATCCTTGCGCATCAAGGCCATGGCCTGCGCGACCGCGGCGTGCAGTGCGGTGGGATCTCCGGGGGATGCCGCGTGGCGAAGGGCGTGATCGGCGCGCGCCAACGCGTAGCTCAGGCCAGCGTTCCACAGCGACGGCGCATCGCTCGGCAAGGTCACCACCTCGGCCAGCAACCTTGCCAGGTGCTCAAGCTCAGCCACTGGGAGTTGCGCAAACAACGCGGCCCTGCGTGACTTCCCCAACAGCCGTGCCGCCGCTTCGCTGGAAAGCACGCGTCGCACCGCTGCGGGTCGCATCGACATCACGTAGCGACGAAATCCCTTCGAGGTCTCCGCCGTCCAATGCTCAAGCCCCGGCGGCATCCAGTACAGCGTGCCGGACAACACTTGAACGCGCTGATCGCCGATCACCACCACCGCGCTGCCACCCACCACCAGATGCATCTCCAGAAAGCGATGAACGTGCGCTGGCAGCAGCAGGTTGCGCCACGCGGGTTGCGTGTAGTCCTCGTAGTGGGCGCGGCCGTCAAGATAGGGCGGCACCATCAAGGGCTGATCGGGCATGAACCACACTACCCGGCGATGAAGGCGTCTTCCAAGGCGCGCACGTTCGGCCGGCAGCTTCCAAAACCTTCCAGGGCACTTTCAGCTCCCAGCTTCCAAAAGCTTCCAGGGCACTTTCAGCTCCCAGCTCCCTTCGTGCGTGCGGTTGCTGGCAACGGGCCGGCGCGTACGTCGAGCGCGAGATGAAGGCTTCCGCAGCAACGAAGGCGCTCGGGTTCTGGTCTGCGACGCTCGCGACCGTGTTCAGCATCATCTATGACGTCGGCCAATTGGCGGAGTGGATGGGAATGTTGGGCTCGGCCGGTGGGCCCGAGAGCTCCAGCACGCCGCTGGGAATCCTCGTGCTGCTCACGCCGTCGCTGTTTCTGGGCTCGGCGTTTCTCGTGATGGTCGTGTGCATTCACCAGCTGGCGCCACCAGCGCGCCAAGCTTGGAGTCTCGCCGCTGTTGCCTTCGCCACGATCTATGCCGCGTTGATCAGCATCAACTACTACGTGCAGCTCGCGTGGGTGTTTCCACGCCTGGTGTCGGGCAAGCCGCAGGGGCTTGAGCCGTTTTTGTTCACACCCTTCGACTCGTTTCTCTATGCCGTCGACATCCTTGGCTACAGCTTCATGAGCATGGCGACCCTGTTCGCAGCCAAGGTGTTCACTGGTGGTGGCTTATCGCGCTTCGCTCGACTCGCGTTGACTGCCAACGGTCTCTTGCTGCCGTTCCTTGCGCTGCAGATGTACGTGCACTGGCTGATCTGGCTCGCGGCGTCGTGGGCGGTGATCTTCCCGGCGGCAACCTGGTCGGTAGCGCTCCTCTTTCATCGACTCCAAGTCGACACGGCCGAGCCAACAGAATCCATGGCGTGATGCGTGCGCTTGGCCTCCTGCGCGTGGGCTCAATCCTCGATCGCTTCGATGCCCTGCGCGGCCAGCTTGGCCAGGTGGTCT
>JACZCZ010323566.1_pt1 | contig 10999 bp, 10 predicted proteins | sample 8641811 | NCBI WGS metagenome assembly JACZCZ01 (sample SAMN15324610, study PRJNA640507) | soil metagenome | isolation source: intercropping peanut in the first line | place: China: Luxin town, Laibin City, Guangxi Province | collected 2019-07-25 | depth 10cm m | reverse complement strand
TTCTACGTGTTCTGGGAGCTGATGCTGGTGCCGATGTACCTGATCGTCGGCATTTGGGGCGGGCCACAGCGCGTCTACGCAGCAGTGAAGTTCTTCCTCTACACGATGGTCGGCAGCCTCTTGATGCTGGTGGCGATCCTGTACCTCGCAGCCCAGTACAAGGCGGAGACCGGCAACTACACGTTCGACCTGAACACGCTCAACACGCTCGTGTTGCCGATGAGCACGCAGCTTTGGTTGTACGCCGCCTTCGCCTTGGCGTTCGCGATCAAGGTGCCCATGTTCCCGTTCCACACCTGGTTGCCCGACGCGCACGTACAGGCGCCGACTGGCGGCTCGGTGATCCTGGCCGCGGTGCTGCTGAAAATGGGCGGCTACGGCTTCATCCGCTTTGCCATGCCGCTGTTCCCGAGCGCCAGTCATTACTTCGGCCCGACGATCGCAGGCTTGGCCGTCGCCGGCATCGTCTACGGCGCGTACTGCGCGTGGGTGCAAAAGGACGTCAAGAAGCTCGTCGCATACAGCTCGGTCAGCCACCTTGGCTTCGTGATGCTCGGCATCGCGAGCGTGACTCAGCAGGGCTTGAGCGGCGCCATCCTTCAGATGGTCAGCCACGGCATCTCCACCGGCGCGCTCTTCTTGTTGGTCGGCGTGATCTATGAACGCCGCCACACGCGCGACATCGAAGAGTTCGGCGGCCTCGCGAAGGTCATGCCGCTCTACGCCACGCTGTTCGTGATCGTCACGATGAGCTCGGTCGGTTTGCCCGGCACCAACGGGTTCGTCGGTGAGTTCATGATTCTGTCGGGCACGTTCCTGTCCGAGAAGCTGCTGCCCACGTCACGCACGTTCGGCCTCACGCTGTTCGCGGCCACCGGCGTCATCCTCGCGGCGGTCTACATGCTGCACGCGACGCTGAAGCTGTTCTGGGGCCCGATCACGAAGCCGGAGAACGCGCATCTGGCAGACCTTTCGGGCCGTGAGAAGTGGGCGCTGTACCCACTGATCGCGATGATCTTCTGGATCGGACTCTACCCGGCGGTGTTCCTGAACAAGATGACGCCGTCGGTCGATGAGCTCAGCGCGTCGTACTCCAACAAGCTGCAACTCAGCTCCCTGAAGCTCAACGACCGCTTCGTGGTTCCTGCTTCCGGAAAGTTGCCCGTGAAGGAAACGGCGCCGAGCGCGGACGACGCCGCAGAAGAAGCGCCTACCCCGGAGGGCGAAGGTGCGGCGTTGCCGGTGCGCGACGCCACCCTGACCGCCATGAATGTGTCGCGAGGTGTCCAATGAGTGTTTGGCTTGCCGCATCCCCGCTCTTGGTGCTCTGCGCCGGCGGGCTGGCGATGATGTTGGTCGATGCCTTCGTCGAGGAGAAGGCGGAGCTCGCGACCATGTCGTCGGTGGTGTTGTTGGGCAGCGCGATCCTTTCGGTGGCGGTTTGGCAAGGCGGTCCACCCGCGCAAGCCCCTGCTCCGCTCGCGCCGTACATCGCGGTCGACGGTCTCGCCCAGTTCTTCAACCTCACGATTTGCGCGGGCGCTGGTCTGTCTGCGCTGCTCGCCGGCGGTTACCTGAACGAGCATCGTCTGGAGCGCGGCGAGTACTACACAATTCTGCTCTTCAGCGCGTTCGGCGCGATGGTCCTGGCGGCTGCAACCGATCTGCTCACGGTGTTCATCGGTCTCGAGACCATGTCGCTCGGCGTCTACACGTTGGTGGGCTACCGCCGCACCAGCCCGCGAGCGGCCGAAGCGTCGATGAAGTACTTCATGCTCGGCTCGTTCGCCGCGGCGATCCTCTTGTTCGGTTCTGCGCTGTTGTACGGCGCGACTGGTCACACCGACTTTGCGGGCATCGGTGAAGCCGTCAGCGGCGGCAACGCGGACCTTCGCCTGACGTTGCTCGCGATGTTCATGCTGATCGTCGGCTTGGCGTTCAAGGTCGGCGCGGTCCCGTTCCACATGTGGACACCCGATGCCTACGAGGGCGCGGTGACGCCGGCGACTACGTTCATGTCTGTCGCCGTCAAAGCGGCGGGCTTCGCAGTCATGCTGCGTATCCTGCTCGCGTGCTTCGCTGATCCGCTGTCGGCAAGCGCCGCGTCGGGATGGCCTCCGTTGCTGGCCGGCATCGCGATTGTGACGATGGTCTACGGCAATATCGCCGCGGTCTCGCAGTCGAGCGTCAAGCGCATGCTGGCGTACTCGTCGATCGCGCACGCCGGATACATCTTGGTGGGCCTCGTCGCCACGTTCCGCGAAGGGGTGCGTGAGTCTGCGGTCTCAAGCGTGCTGTTCTACTTGCTCGCGTACACGGTTTCGAACGTGCTCGCGTTCGGCTCGTTGATCGCCATGGGCAGTCACGGCAAGGAAGCGGTGAGCTACGAGGACTTGGCCGGAGCCGGGCGTCGTCATCCGCTGATTGCGTTGCCGTTCGTGATCGGCGTCCTGTCGTTGATGGGCTTCCCGCCCACCGCGGGCTTCTTCGCGAAGTACTACGTGTTCAAGGCGGCCGTGGATGTGGGTGGCTTGATGATCTACGTCGCGATCATCGGCATGCTGAGCAGCGCGATCGGCGCCTACTACTACCTGAAGGTCCTCGTGTACCTGTTCATGAAGCAGCCCGAGGCTGGCGCACCGCAAGCCGTGCCGATGCGCTCCGGCTACCTGACGTTGGCGTTGCTGTTGGCCGGCTACTTCGTGCTCAAGATGGGTGTCAGCCCGAGCAACTACATCGACCTGGCAGTGCGCGCGGCCGCGGACCTGGTCTAGCAGGTCGTCATGCAGCGAACGTTCGTCGTGTTTTGCGCGTGGCTCGCCGTAGCGGCGACCGCCTGTGATGCGTGCTCCCCGAAAGCACCCGCCACCGACGCCAAGCCAACCATCGCCGCGCCGGTGCCGCGCTTTGGTGTGATCGAAGGCGTGGTACGTCTGGCCGAAGGCGCGGAGCTGCCCGAAGTCCCGCCACGGATGATGTACCAGCAGTTCTTGCAGCAAGAAGACCCGCTGCCTGGCCCGAGCGCGTGCACACCGGCCAAGCAAACCGATCGACGTCCGGTCCAGATCGGTCCCGGCAATGTGTTGTCGTCCGTCTTCATCGCCGCAAGCGACTTCAAGACACCGGTGTCGCGCCCCACGAAGGTGCATGAGCTCACGATCGACGACTGCCGTCTGACCCCAATGGTGATCGGCGCCATGCGCGGCGACACGCTTCGCATCAGCAACAAGACCGACTACCCCTTCATGCCGCAGGTCGGCTCGGCTGCGTTCATCGAGACGTTAATCAAAGGCCAGGACCGAACCCAAACGCTTGAAGCGCTCGGCGTGCAAACCGTGCTGTGCGCGTTCACGGCGCCATGCGGTCGTGCCGATGTCATCACGGTGGCACACCCACTGTTCACGTTGTCGATGGCGGATGGCCGTTTCCGCATCGAGGGCGTGCCTGCGGACGAGACCTTCAACCTCAACGCGTGGCATCCGCTGTTTCGCACCACGACGCATAGCGTGAAGGTGGTGGCTGGTGAGACGACACGCGTCGACTTTGTGATGACCCCGGAGCATCAGTACACGCCGACAGGGCAGGACGAGGCGCGGCGTCGTGCCGAGGAAGCCGCGAAGACAGTTGCGCCGGGCACGCGTCCAGACTGACGAACGCTGGCGGCTTACACCACGACGCGCAGCGCGCGCTTCACGCGCTCTTTCGGGATCTCCTCGAAGGCTCGCTTCCACGCGCTGAACTGACCACCGTTGCGCACGGCGTGCATCACCGCTTCACCTTCGGCCCGCCCGCCTTGCGCAAGCACATATTCGACCCATGCCCAGCGCGCGCTGGTGGGCCGTACATCCACCTTGCCGCGCACGCCGCGCCGCAAACGTTCGAGACGCGCTTCCACCACCTTGATGCCAGCAAACGGCTGCCCATCCAGTGGCGTGTTGCGCTTGGCGACGAACGGACCGATCCCGAGCGACAGCGGATGAATCTTTGAAAGCGAAGTGCTGAACGCGATCAGCTCGTCGATGTCGTCGTCAGTCTCGCCGGGCAGACCGCACATCATGTAGACCTTCAATCGGTCGTAACCGTTGACGTGCGCGAGCTCGGCCGCTCGCTGAATGTGCCGCTCCTGCGCCTTGCGCTGAATCCCGTCACGCAAGCGCTGGCTCGGTGCGTCACGCGCGGTGGAGAGCGTTTTATACCCGGCGTCACGTAACGCAGCGACGAAGAGCTCGTTCTACCGATCCGGCCGCAACCACGACAGGCCCACCGAACGCCCCTGCCCCGCCAATGTCTCGACGATGTCGGCGATCTTCGGATGGTCGCTGACTGCTGCGCCGACCAGACCCACGCGTTTCGCATCGTCGGGAATCAGCGAGAGGATCTTTTCCATCGGCACGATGCGCATGCCGCCATTGGTCGATCGCCGCATCACGCAGTACTGACAGCCGCGCGAACAGCCGCGCTCAGCCTCCAACAGGAACATGTCGCGCAGCTCGGTGTCCGGCGTGCGAATCGTGGCATACGCCGGCAAGCGGGCATCTTCGCAACGTCCGACCGCTGGCATCTCGTCGCCGTGAAGCGCAGGCACGAAGCACGACGGGATCTCTGCCGCCAGGCGCTCCAACGCCGCACGCCGCGTCGGCGCCGAAAACAGAATGTCGAGCGCCTGGTGGATCGTCTCGTCGGCTTCTCCCATCAGGATCGCGTCGGCGAACGGCGAAAGTGGCAACGGATTGGAAAACGTGAGCGGGCCACCGGCGAGCACGAACGGCATGCGATCGTGCCGATCCGCAGCCAGCGGCGGAAGGCCGGCAAGGTCCAAGGTCTGCACCACGCCAGACAACTCGATCTCGTAGGCGACCGACAGCGCGATCACCGGAAAGTCGCCAACCTTCGACTGCGTCTCGTAGGTGACAAGCGGCGTATGCGACGGGTCGCTGACGTCGTCGGGCAAGAAAGCGCGCTCGGCGACGCGCCGCGGATCGCTGTTGATCTCGCGGTAAATGCTGAGGAACCCGAGCGATGACATGCCGACGAAGTACGGGCTTGGATACAAGAGCGCGACACGCTCGGCCGCTTGCTTGTAGGTCGTTCCGATCTCAGCGCCGAGACGCGTACGGATCGCCGCGCGCGGATCCACACTGCGCGCGATACGACCCCGTGCCATCAGCGAACCGCTTCGAACATGCGCGGCCAGCGCAGGCCCTCGTCTCCGTTCGACCAGTAGATCGCGAGCGCACGTCCCTTGATGCGAGAGATCGGGATCGTCCCGATCGCGCGGCTGTCATTCGACGTGTCGCGATGATCACCGAGCACGAATATCTCGCCCACCGGCACGCGCACCGGCTGCAGGTACGCGCTGTCCGGACCACCGCTGGTCAAGAACGTGCGCCCGTCGATCTCCGACTCGCGCCAGTGGCATCGATTGAGGCGTGAGCGATAGGGATCTTGGTTGTGCTCGAGGCCGCGTCCTACGGAGCACTCTCCGCGATCACGCATCGGCAGCGGATCGCCGTTGCGGTACACGACACCGGCGCGCATTTCGATCGTGTCGCGCGGCAATCCGATCACGCGCTTCACGATGTCGACGCCGTCGGCCGGGCTCTTGAGGATCACCACGTCGCCCAGATTCGGCACGCCCCAGGTGATCTCGGCTTCATCGCGCAGCGGCAGGAAGAAGCCATAGAAGAACTTCGCCACCACGACGCGATCGCCGTGCAGGAGCGTCGGCTCCATCGACGGTCCATCGATCTCAAACGGCTCGAACAGCACCGTGCGGATGATCAAGGCCAGCACCACCGCGCCGCCGATCGTCTTGAGGTTGGCGACGATGCTCTCCCAACGCGTTTCGTCAGTCATGGCTGCGACATCGCGCGCGCTGGCAGTTGGGTCGTGATCATGTTCCTGGCTCATCCATGCACCTGAGGCCCGAGTGGCAAACGGCTCGCAACTTCCGCCTCACGTGTGGCGAGCGTCGTAAAACGCGAACGTACATCGTCAACGCCGAAGCGTCCCTTCGCAAGTTCCGTGAACAGCGTGAAATGCTTGGCTTCCGATGCCATCAGGTCGCGGTAAAACGACCGCAAATCCGCGATGTCCAGGCCGTCGGAGAGCAGACGAAAGCGCTCGCACGAGCGGCCCTCGATCAACGCGGAGACCAGCAACCGATCGAGCAAAACTGGGTAGCCATCGTGGTGATCGCGCGAGGCTGCGGCCCGCAATGCACGCACGTAATCGTCATTCGAGGGCAGACCGATCGCGCCACCGCGCTGACGAATGCGCGAGGCCACCAGGTCGAAATGCGCGGTTTCCTCCCGCCCCAGCGCGGTGAGCGGGGCAATCAGCTCTGGGGCCTCACCGCTGAAGCGCCCGAGCATGCTGAGCGCGCTCTGGGCGGCCTTCAGCTCGCAGTGGGCATGGTCAGACAACAAGCCGTCGAGGTCGCGGCCAGCGGCCTGCACCCAGCTCGGGTCGGTTGGTGTCAGCAGTCCAAGCATGGGGCGCCCTGAGCCGGCCGTGGATTCGTGTTATGTGACGCGGCAAATGGCTCGATCCGCGGCGGTTCTAGGAGCACCGGAGAGGTCGGTCAAGCAGAGCCCGCGGGCGTGCTTGGCGGCGCTGCTCCTTTGTGTGGGCGCGGTCGCGGCATGCGGGGGCAGACAGGCCCCTCCGCCGCCGGTCAACGGTTTCATCGCGCGCGTCGCCCGCTGCGTGCCTGCCCCACGCCCTGTCAGCGATGCGGCCCAGAGCGGGATGATCGGCGTCGGCCGTGGCCAAGCGATCCTCGGCTCAACCGGGCCGGAGCGCGCCTTGGCGACTCAGCTCAATGGGGCCGGCAGCGCGGCGCAGTTCCAACACGAGCTCCCACAGCGCGTGGTCACGCTCGAAGCGTTCCGGATCGATCGCACGCCGGTCACCAACCAAGCCTTTGCCGAGTTCGTCGCCTCTTGCGGGAAGGTCCCGCCTGACACGGAGACCATCACGCCCGATGTCTGGCGCGATATCGCACAGCGCCTCGGCGTGCCCCACAGCTACGAGCAGATCCAACGCTTCATCTGGCCCGGTGCGGCACCTCACTCTGAGCGCGCCACCCACCCTGTGGTGCTGGTCACGCATGACGACGCAGCGTTCTACTGCGCGTGGCGTGGTGCACGGTTGCCGACGGAAGACGAGTGGGAGCGTGCCGCGCGCGGGACACAGGGCCAAATGTTTCCCTGGGGACAGCGTTTCGAGCCCTCGTTCGTCAACACCCGTGAGAGCGGTGTGCTCGACACCGTCGCCGTCGACTCGTTCGACTTGGTGAGCTCGCCGATCGGCGCCAAGGACATGGGCGGCTTGGTGTTCGAGTGGACCGATTCGCTGCTGCGCGAGGGCGGAACGACGCGAATCGTCAAAGGCAATTCGTGGAATCAACGCGGTGGCCTCAGCCGCGCCGCATCACGCTCCACGCGCGACCAAACCGTGCGCGATGTAGAGGTGGGCTTTCGTTGCGCAGAGAGTGGCACTGAGCGCCATGCGCCCAGCGATCCCAGTACGCCATGAGCGAAGCTGTGTTGGCGATCGACACCGCCACCGACATCGCCTCGGTCGCTCTCGTGCGCGGTGAGCATGTGCTGGCGGAACAGGAAGGTGCCGACGCCGCGCGCCACGATCTCGTGTTGTTGCCGCGTATCGCCGCGGTGTTGGCGGCGGCTGAGCTCTCGCTCCGCGACCTCACGCTTCTCGCGGTCGGCATCGGTCCGGGTGCTTTTGGCGGCCTGCGTGTGGGCCTCGCCACCATCAAGGGCTTAGCGCTCGCGACCCAGTTGCCGTGCGTCGGAGTCTCGTCCCTGCACGCCCTCGCCGCGTCGGTCGGCCACGCGCACGTGGTCAGTCTGATCGATGCCCACCGCGGCGAGCTCTTCGCAGCGCTCTACTCACGCCAAGGCGACGCGTTGTTCGAGCAGGTCGCACCGTTCAACGGCACACCTGACGCCGTGGCAGCCCGGCTCAGATCACATTGCCCAAGCATGCCGGCCATCGTGGCCCATGGTCTCGGGGTCCATCGAAGCGAGCTTGCTGCGGCGTGGCCAGAGCTTGAGGCGCGCGCGTCGATCATCGAAGCCACCCCGCGCGCACGGCACGTGGCAGCGCTCGCCATCGACAAGTACCGCGCTGGCGAAACGAGCAGCGCCGACACGCTGCTTCCGATCTACATTCGAGACAGTGATGCCAAGCTCCCTGCCCAGCCGTTGTTGCTGGCGGAGACAAAGGACTGAAGACGCATGCCGACCTTTGATGTGGTTTCCAAAGTGACGATGAACGAAGTGGATAACGCGGTGCAGCAAGCCGCCAAGGAGCTCGGGACGCGCTTCGATTTTCGCGACACCAACACGAGCGTGGAAATGACGAGCGAAGGGATCGTGCTCAAGACGAGCAGCGCGACTCGCGCCGAAGCCGCGATGCAGGTCTTGCAAGAGAAGTTGGCCAAGCGTCGCGTGCCGCTGAAGGCGCTCGACATCGGCAAGGTCGAGCCCGCGTCAGGCGGTACGGTGCGCCAGCTGATCAAGATCGTCGACGGCATCAGCTCTGAGAAGGCCAAGGAAATCGTCAAGCACATCAAGAACACCAAGCTGAAGGTGCAAGCGGCGATTCAAGGCGACGAGCTGCGCGTCAGCGGCAAGAAGCGCGACGATCTACAGGAAGCGATCGCCGCGATGAAGGCGCACGACTTCGGGATCGAGCTTCAGTTCGTCAACTTCCGCGACTGAGCCGCCTGCTCATACAACCGGGCGCTGCGCTCCCACGAGCTGTCGAGACGCATCACGCGAACGCGCAGTTTTTCGAACGCTGGCGAGCGTGAGTACGCCGCGATCGCGCGCTGAATCGTTGGCAACAGCGCGCCCTCGTCCTCAAACAGGAATCCGTTGCCGGTGACGAGCGCCGGATCGCAATCCACGGTCGTGTCTTGAACGCTGCCGACTCCAGCTACGATCGGCAGGGCGCCGTAACGCTGGGCAATCCGATGGAGCGGCTCGCGTGGCTCCGTCAGCGCCGGCAACAACGCGAGATCAGCCGCGCCCAACGCCTGGTGAATCACCGCGTCCGTGACATCGCGCGCCACAGCCATTCGATCCGGAAAGCGCTCCTGCACCTTGCTCAGCGCATCGAGCGTTTCGCTGCCCGACCTCGCCACGACCGCAATCTGGACGTCGTTGTTCAAGGCCTCCGACAGGATCGACGCCAGTCGCTCCGAACCAGCGAGCGGCGACAGCGCGACGATCAACGGGGCATCCGCCCGCTCGGGAAGCTGGAGCTGACGTTGCAACTGCGCCTTGCAGTGGCGCTTGCCGCTGAGATCCATTGGATCGAAACGTGAGCTGAGCGCGGCGTCGGTCAGCGGATTCCACAGCGCAGCGTCCACGCCGTCGGCGAGCACCAAAAGCTTGGCAGCAGGCGCTTGAACCTTGTCCGCGATCGCTGCGGACGGCACCAGCACGCGATCGGCCGCAGCAGCGCCGATCGACAGCAGTGTGGATGCCGATTGCAGCCCGAGGTCGCTCCACAACTGCGGCGGCACACCCAAGTCCGCTGACGTCACACCCGAGAGCGCGGCATCGAGGTTCACGTCGTGAATGCTCAAGAACGTGCGCGCCGCCGGCAAATGCGCCTTGATGCCCACCAACACCGGTGCCGCGGCGGCTCCAAACGCGTGAACCAAGTCGGGCTGCGGATCTCGCGTACGCACGACCTCCGCGACAGCGCGCGAAAACACGACGCTGTCCACGACGTCGGAGGTACCCGCACCAGTCAAGATCGTCGTGCGCGCCCCAAACAGCTTCGGCTCTCCGATGAACACCAGATCCACGCCACCCGTCGTGCGACCGTCGTAGACCTCGCACTGGTAGCGCTGACCCACAACGGTGACATCGATCTTGCTCAGGCGCCGAGCGAGCGAACGTGCGCCGGGGTCGATGCCCGCGTACAGCGGTGAGACCACCGTCACTTTGTGGTGCAAACCGCGCAGCGACTTCGCCAACGACGCCGCGCTTTGAGCTGCGGCAGTGCCTTGGCTGTACGGTGCAATCTCAGTGGTGACGAACAGGATGTCCACGGGACGCGGACCATACACTGCAGCCCCCGTGGGTTGAAGCCTGGTCTGCTATCCTCGCGCGCCATGGCCGCGGTCCAGACCCAACGCAGTGGAAGCCCGGAACCGATCAAGCGCGTCTGCGTGACCGGTGCGAGTGGGTTGCTGGGATCCGCGTTGATCGCGGACCTCCTGCACGATGACGTCGCGGTCACTCGCTTCGTGCGGCAGCGTGCGTTGGCGGGATACGGAACAGCGTACTGGAATCCGGCGGAAGGTGAGATCGACGCAGCGGCGCTCGATGGCGTAGATGCGGTGGTGCACCTGGCCGGTGAAGGCATCGCCGACAAGCGCTGGACCAAGGCGCGCAAGAAGGTGCTCATCGACAGTCGCGTCGCCAGCACCGAGCTGCTCGCGCGCGCGATTGCAAGTTGCGCACGCAAGCCACGTGTGCTCGTGAGCGCCTCGGGTGTCGGGTTCTACGGCCACCAACCCTTTGCCGCGGTTGATGAACAAAGCCCGGCCGGCAGCGGCTTCTTGGCCGACATTTGCATGCAGTGGGAAGCCGCGACGGCGCCGGCAAGCGAAGCTGGAGTGCGCGTGGTGCACGCACGCTTTGGCATGGTGCTGTCGAAGGCGGGCGGTGCGTTACCGAAATTGCTGGGCCCAATTCGCGCTGGCGTGGGCGGACGCCTCGGCAGCGGTCAGCAGCACGTGCCATGGATCGCCATCGACGACGCGGTGGCGGCCATTCGCTTCGCGATCGACGACAGCAGCCTGCGCGGTCCGGTCAACGTCGTGGCACCGGAACCGTGCACCAACGATGAGCTCACTCAGACCATCGCCAAGGTCTCCAATCGCCGCGCGATGATTCCGGTGCCCGCGTTCGCGTTGAAGGCCGGGCTCGGTGAGATGGCGCAGGAGCTACTCTTG
>JACZCZ010033925.1_pt1 | contig 10999 bp, 9 predicted proteins | sample 8641811 | NCBI WGS metagenome assembly JACZCZ01 (sample SAMN15324610, study PRJNA640507) | soil metagenome | isolation source: intercropping peanut in the first line | place: China: Luxin town, Laibin City, Guangxi Province | collected 2019-07-25 | depth 10cm m | reverse complement strand
GGCGCCGAGGCCGATTACGCGGAGGCCGCGGCGAACTACGACGCCACGCTGGTGCAGGCGTTGCGGGAGGTGGCCGATGCGGCCGTATCCCAGCGCGCGCTGGCTCCGCAGATCGAACAGGTCGATGCCGCGGTGGAAGCCGCGCGCGAGGCCTGGCGCGTGCAGAACAACCGTTACGAAGGCGGACTCGCCACCTATCTCGAGGTGCTGTCGGCCGAGGACTATCTACTTGGCAACCTGCGGGTCCGCTCGGACCTCGTCAGCCGCTCGCTGTCGCTGGACGTCGCGCTGAACCGCGCACTCGGCGGCGGCTACCGGGCGCCCGCGGCCGTCGCCGCCAATGCCCGGCGTTGAACCCATTCATATCAGGAGGACTTTGATCATGACGATGATGCAGACCGAGACTTTCGAGAAGGCCGACCTGGCCATCGACGAGGCCGCGCAGCACGCGGCCGGGATGAAGGGCAAGCGCAAACGCGCCCTGCTCATCCTCGCGGGCACTGTGCTCACGCTGGGCGCCGTGTACGGCGCTTACGATCACTTCTACGCGTCGCGATTCATCGCCACCGAGAACGCCTACACCGCCGCCGAAACCGCGTCGGTGACGCCTGCGCTGGGCGGCATCGTGCGGGAAGTGCGCGTGACCGACACCAGCTACGTGCACAAGGGCGACGTGCTGGTGGTGCTCGACGACATCGACGCGCGTCTCGCGCTGGTCCAGGCCGAAGCCGAACTCGGCCGCGCACAGCGCCGCGTTCGCGGCTATCTGGCCAATGACGACAGCCTCGCCGCACAGATCGCCGCGCGAGCGCAGGACGAGAAGCGCGCCGCCGCTGATCTCGAGCGAGCCACCATCGACCTCAAGCGCCGCGAGAACCTTGCGGACTCGGGCTCGGTGTCGGGCGACGAACTCACGCAGGCGCGCAATGCCTACGAGAGCGCCAAGGCTGCGCTCGCACAGGCGCGTTCGAATCACTCGGCGGCCATTGGCGCACGCGCGGCCAACGCCGTGCTGTTCGAGCACGCCACCGAGAACACCAATCCCGAAGTTGCGCTGGCACGTGCGCGTCGCGACCTGGCGCAGGTGAATCTCGATCGCACGGTAATCCGCGCGCCGGTTGATGGCGTGGTCGCGAGGCGTTCCGTTCAGGTGGGGCAGCAGATTCAGGCCGGAGCACCGGTGCTGACCATCGTGCCCGTGGCCCAGGTGCACGTGGACGCCAACTTCAAGGAAGGGCAGCTGGAGCGCGTTCGCATCGGCCAACCCGTGGAAGTCACCTCGGATCTGTACGGCAGCTCGGTGACCTATCACGGCAAGGTCGTGGGCCTGTCGGGAGGTACCGGATCCACGTTTGCGGCCATTCCAGCGCAGAACGCCACCGGCAACTGGATCAAGGTGGTCCAGCGGGTGCCGGTGCGCATCGAGCTCGATGCGGCCGAGCTCGAGAAACATCCGCTGCAGGTGGGATTGTCCATGGAAGCCACCATCGATACCCGTGCGGACCAGGGCTGATAGTTAGGCTTCGAGGGAGATGGTGATGACCGTATTACGAAAGTCCATGCCGGGTGACGCGCCCTTGACCGGTGCGTTGTCCCTCGATGCGCCATTGAGCGGCGCCATGCTGTGGCTGGTGGCCATTGTCCTTGCCGGCGCCAACTTCATCGCCGTGCTGGACATGACCATCGCCAACGTGTCGGTGCCCAACATCGCCGGCTCGCTGGGCATCAGTGCGAGCCAGGGCACCTGGGTCATCACCTGTTACGCCGTCGCAGAGGCCATCACCGTGCCGCTGACGGGCTGGCTGGCCGGCCGATTCGGTGCCGTGCGCGTGTTCACCACGGCCATCGCCATGTTCGGCGTGTTCTCCGCGGTCTGCGGCTTCGCGAATTCCTTCGGCATGCTGGTAGTTGGGCGCATCCTGCAGGGCATCGCGGGCGGCCCGCTGATTCCGCTGTCGCAGACGCTGCTGCTGCGCATTTTTCCGAAGGAGAAGGCGGCGGCCGCGACGGCGCTCTGGGCCATGACGACCTTGGTGGCGCCCATCCTCGGCCCTATCCTCGGTGGCTGGTTGTGCGACAACTATCACTGGTCACTCATCTTCCTGATCAACGTGCCGCTGGCACTCGCCATGGGTCCTTTCGCGCTGCGCATGCTCAAGCGCTTCGAGACGCCGCTGCTCAAGGCGCCCATCGATCTCATCGGCCTCACCATCATGGTGCTCGCCGTCGGCGCATTGCAGCTCATGCTGGACCTCGGCAAGGAGCACGATTGGTTCGAGTCGGGGCTCATCGTTTCGCTGGCCATGGTCGCCGCCATCGGCATGGTCGCGTTCATCATCTGGGAGATGGGCGAGAAACATCCCATCGTGAACCTGCGCGTGTTCCGGCATCGCGGTTTCACCACCGCCGTCATCGTCATCGCCGCCGGGTTCGGCGCCATGTTCGCCGCCAACGTGCTCACACCGCTCTGGCTGCAGAGTTACATGGGTTACACATCGACCTGGGCGGGGTTGGCAACCGCCTGGACCGGAGTCCTCGCCGTGTTCTGCGCGCCCGCGGCCGGTCTGTTGTCCACCAGGGTGGATCCGCGCAAGCTGGTGTTCTTCGGTCTCACGTGGTTAGGCGGTGTGCTGGCGTTCCGCACCATGGCCACCACCGACATGAGCTTCTGGCAGATCTCCGGCCCGCTGCTGGCCATGGGCCTCGGACTGCCATTCTTCTTCGTGCCCATCACTTCGCTGGCGCTGGCCAGCGTCGATGAGCACGAAGTCGCCGGTGCCGCGGGTCTCATGAACTTCCTGCGCACGCTGGCCGGCGCGGTAGCAACCTCCGTGGTCACCACCAGCTGGGAGAGCAAGACCCAGGTCATGCACTCGGAGCTCTCGGGCATGGTCGACAGATCGGGCGAAGTCGCGGCTACGCTGGCCGCGGATGGCATGAATGCCGAACAGGCGCGCCAGGTGCTCGACAACCTGACGCAGAGTCAGAGCGTCATGCTGGCCACCAACGAGATCATGGCCTTCGTGTCGCTGGCGTTCTTGCTGTCGGCCCTACTAATCTGGGCGGCACCGAAGCCCACTCGCGCTGTGAAACTTGGCGCGGCGCACTGAAGGAACCATGAACAAGATCGGCATCACCTACCGCGGCACCGTCCACCAATGGCACTGTGACCACATGGGCCACATGAATGTCATGTGGTACATCGGCAAGTTCGACGAGGCCACGTGGAATCTGGCCGCGATGATGGGCATGACCAGCCGGTATCTGAAGGAGAAGAACCGTGGCATGGCGGCCGTGGATCAACGCATCGCGTACAGGAGCGAGGCGCTGCCGGGCGATGTGCTCACGGTGCGCACGGCACTGCTGGAAGTGAAACCCAAGGTCGTGCGGTTCGTGCACGAGATGCGTCGCGACGATCTCGGCGATCACCTGGCGACCCTGCTGGTCACCGCCGTGCACATCGACACACAGGCGCGGAAGTCGGTGGCCTTCGAGCCGGAGATCTTCGAGAAGTCGGTGGCCTTTCTCGCGCCGGACGGGACGCTGTGGAACTCCTGGCCGCCGGCCCGCGCATTCATCGAGTAGCGCGCGCATCGATATCGGTTTTGGAATCCCTTCCGCCTTGCACGTGCAAAAGCCACGCAGCTAGCATGAATTTTCGTCGCGCCGGACCAGGCCGCGCAGGATCAACGAAGGGGGTTCGATGAAGTTCATTCGCAGACGCAAGCGCCTGCTGGGAGCATTGATGCTGGGCGCGGCCGCATTGATCGCGGGCTCGGCGTCGGCCCAAGCCGCGGGCGAGACGCAGGTGTCCGTCACGATCCGCGCGGATCTGCCGGGCCCGGTCATCAATCCCAATGTCTACGGACAGTTCGCCGAACATCTCGGCGCGGGCATCTATGAAGGTGTGTGGGTGGGCGAGAAGTCCCCGATCCCAAACACCCATGGCTATCGCAATGACGTCGTCGAGGCGCTGAAGAATCTCAAGGTGCCCGTGGTGCGCTGGCCTGGCGGATGCTTCGCCGACGAATACCACTGGCGCGATGGCATCGGCCCGCGCGAAAAGCGCCCGGTGAAGGTGAACACGCATTGGGGCGGCGTGCCCGAGACCAACGAGTTCGGCACGCATGAGTTCATGGCCTTCGCCGAGATGATCGGCGCCAAGGTTTACATCAGCGGCAACGTGGGTTCGGGAAGCGTCCAGGAAATGGCCGACTGGATGGAGTACATGACCAGCGACACCGTCTCGACGCTCGCCAACGAGCGCCGCAAGAACGGCCGTGACAAGCCCTGGGAAGTGCACTACTTCGGCATCGGCAACGAGACCTGGGGTTGCGGCGGCAATATGACGCCGGAGTGGTACGCGAATCTCTTCCGCCAGTACGCCACCTACGTGAAGGCGCCGCGCGGCAAGCGCCCGGTCATCGTCGCCAGTGGTGACCGTGACAATCGCACCGAGTGGGTGCCGGTGCTGACGAAGATGATCCACCGCGACATGGACGCGATCTCGCATCACTACTACACCATCCCGACGGGTGTGTGGGCGAAGAAGGGGAACTCCATCAACTTCCCCGAGAGCGAGTGGATCTCCACGCTGCGCAACACGCTGCGCATCGACGAGTTCATCGTCAACAATGTGAAGATCCTCGACGAGAACGATCCGCAGGGAAAGATCGCGTTCTACGTGGACGAGTGGGGCACCTGGTACGACCCGGAGCCGGGGCGTGAGCCGGGCTTCCTGTGGCAGCACAACACACTGCGCGACGCGCTGGTGGCGGGCCTGAACTTCAACGTCTTCCATCGGCACGCCAAACGCGTGCAGATGACCAACATCGCGCAGATGGTGAACGTGCTGCAGGCCATGATCCTCACCGAAGGCGCGAAGATGGCGCTCACGCCTACCTATCACGTATTCCACATGTACATCCCGTTCCAGGGCGCCACGTATCTGCCGACGGAGATCACCACGCCCGAGTACAAGCTGGGGGATGCCACGGTGCCTGCGGTGAGCGTGTCGGCTGCGCGTGATACCAGCGGCAAGCTGCAGCTGGCGCTGGTGAACCTGGATCCGCATCGCGAAGCCGTAGTGACCACGAAGATCACGGGTGGCGCTGCCACGCAGGCGCAGGGTCGCATGCTCACGGCCAAGGCCATGGACGCGCGCAACACCGTGGACGCGCCCGAGTCTATCTACCCGGTGAAAATCAGTGCCGAGCGCAAGGGCTCGACGCTGGTGGTACGCCTGCCGGCTAAGTCCGTGAGCGTCTTGCGCCTGCAGTGAGGCCGATCAGCTTCGTCGCGGCCATGCCGGCCGCGATGAGGCTGGCGCTCACCGCGAGCAGGCCAGCCATGAAGGCGCCATCGGCGCCCTCCGGCAGCCACCAGGCGTGCGTGGCACCTAACAATCCGAGGAAGGCCGCGCAGGTGAACCAGCGGCTTCGTCGCGGCAGCCAGCCGATGAGAAGGCCGGCGGCGACGATGCCGAGCAGGTGATCCATGCCCGTGAACGGGTGCAATGCTCCGGCCAGGAATCCCGAATCCACACCATGGCCGGGGTGCGCCCAGGCGAGTGCGGGCGAGATCAGGCCAGCGACCAGGAGCAGCGAGGTCATCGTGGGTTTGCGCATGCGGTGAGCCTACCGCATCGTGCCCGCGGACTGCAGTTGCCGGCGCCTCGTATAAGTCATTTGACGCAGATGGTCGAAGGCATGCCTCAGGACGCCGGCCGACCAGTATCATCTGCAGCCATGAACAACAGACCAGATGTATTGCGGGTGGGCGTGGGCGGGCCGGTAGGCTCGGGAAAGACCGCGCTCGTGGACAGCCTCTGCAAGCGCATGCGCGATCTGTTCAACATCGCGGTCGTCACCAACGACATCTACACCAAGGAAGACCAGGAGTTCCTGATCCGCAGCAAGGCGCTGGCTCCCGAGCGCATCCGTGGCGTCGAGACGGGCGGTTGCCCGCACACGGCGATCCGTGAGGACGCGTCCATGAATCTCGCCGCCATCGACCAGCTCATGCACGATTTCGAGGCGCTGGATCTCATCATCGTCGAGAGCGGCGGCGACAATCTCGCGGCCACCTTCAGCCCCGAACTCTCCGACCTCACGCTGTACGTCATCGACGTCGCCGCGGGCGACAAGATTCCGCGCAAGGGCGGCCCGGGCATCATGAAGAGCGACCTGCTCATCATCAACAAGATCGATCTGGCGCCCCACGTCGGTGCCTCGCTCGAGGTGATGGATCGCGACGCGCGCAAGATGCGCGGTGAGCGGCCCTTCGTGTTCACGAATCTCAAGACCGGTGAGGGGCTCGACCGGGTGATCGCCTTCATCGAAACGCAGGGCATGCTGCGCCACTGACAGCGATCGTCGGGGCCGGCTTACAGGTCGCGCCCCATCACCCGCCATTCTCCCGGGCGGCTCCGGGCGCGAAACTTGCTCCACACCGGCAGCGAGGAAATCTCCGTGGCGACCCAGGCATTGCGCGTGCTGTTCCTTTCACAACGGAATTCGGCGCGCAGCATGATGGCGGAGGCGATCGCCAACGCCGTCGGCGGTGGCCAGATCGAGGCCTACAGCGCGGGAGTGCATCCGGCGAAGCACATAGATCCGGTGGCCGTCGAACTACTCGAACATGCGGGGCTCGAAGCGCCGGTGCATGCTCCGCGGCACGTGCGCGAGTTCAGTGCTTTCGATGCGCCGCCGCTGGATTTCATCTTCACGCTGAGCGACACCGCGGCCGGCGAAGCACCGCCGACCTGGCCGGGGCATCCCATCACGGCGCACTGGCAGTGCAAGGACCCGGAGAGCTTCGCCACCGAGAACGAGAAGCGCCTGTCGCTGCTGCGGACCCGCGCCGAACTCGAGCGGCGCCTGCGGGTGTTCATCAACCTGCCCATGAGTTCGCTGGATCGCATGAGCCTGCAGGCGCAGGTGGATGCGTTGAGTCGCGGCGGCAGTTAGGAAGCCCTGGTCACCGCAATGAACCGCGCGTGGCCTTCGCCACGTTGAGCGCCTCGTGGACCATCATGGCCCACTTGCCGAATCCCAGCCGCATCTCGTGCGCGTTCGTGGAGCGGTTCGCGAGGCGCAGTTCGTCGAAGCTGTAGCGCGACTGGCCCTCGAAGACGATGATGCGCGCCAGTAATTTGTTGGTCACGGCATCGCGGAGCTCGCCGGCCACCTGCATCTTCACGGGTCCCGGCGTATAGGTGCGCTCGCCGGCCCCGGTGACGACGTCGGGCGCCAGGATGTCGAGGTCGACGATGCGTGGCACCACGCGCAGCACGTCGGGCGCCGGCACTTCGGCGTATTCGTATGGCCCGCGTTCGACCAGTTCCCGGTCGAACTCGTCGCGGAACAGTTTCACGGCTTCGGTGCGCATCCGAAGCATGTCGGCATCGTTCACTTTCTCATGGCGCTTACGCCAATCCGCGATGAACTCGACGGTCGGTGGCTCGAGGATCAGGCGCTTGTAGTGCGTGAAGTCCGCCGCCGGGTCGCGGTACACGCCGCCGGATGCGCGCGAGGGCACGCGCACCAGGCCATCGTCGGTACGTTCCTCGGGGACGCGCGTATGACCGCAGCCCGCGAGCAGGCCGAGCGCCAGCAACACACTTGCGAGCCGATACGCCATGGCGGGATTCTGCGCCGCCCGGCGCGCCGTTGGCCAGAATTCCTAGCGCGCGAGCGTTCTCACCGCGCGGGCGGCCGCCGAGGCGCGGTTTTCCACGCCCAGCTTCACGAAGATCTGCTCCAGGTGCTTGTTCACGGTCCGCGGGCTGATGGCCAGGATCTCGCCGATCTCCCGGTTCGCCTTGCCACGGCTGATCCACAGCAGCACCTCGGATTCCCGCGAGGTCAGTGACAACGTCTGCTGCAGCTGGATCTCCTCCGAAGTGGTGCTGAGCTCGGTGAGGCGGAACAGCAGTTCGTCGGGGCCGATGGGGCTCATCACCGAAATCTCGACCTTGCGGCCATTCACGTCGAGCAGCAGGCGCGCCTGCGAGCTGTGTCCGTCGGAACGCAACTGCATGAGTTGCGCCATGACGCTCCTGGGCAGGCTGGCGCTGACTTCATTGCCAGGCGGGAACAATTCGCCGAGCAGCTGCCTCGCCTTGGGCGTGCACCAGAGCAATCGCCCCGATCGGTCGGTGGCCAGCAGGAATCGCCCGGTCGCATCGAGCGCCGCGCGCGTGCCCGCGGCCACGCGGGCATTGGCGAGATGCACCCGGATGCGCGCCAGGAGTTCATCCACCACCAGCGGCTTGGTCACGTAGTCCACGCCACCGGCCGCGAGGCCTTCGAGCACGTTCTCGGTGTCCGAAAGGCCGGTCATGAAGATGACGGGCAGATGCGCGAGCATCTTGTTGCGCTTCATGCGACGACAGGTATCGAAACCGTTGAGGCCGGGCATCACCGCGTCCATGAGCACCAGGTCCGGCGTGATCTGTTCCACCAGTCGCAGCGCGCTTTCGCCATCGGTGGCGATGAGCACGGTGAAGCCGGCGAGATCCAGCGTGTCGGTGAGGAAACCGAGCGTCTCTGGGGTGTCGTCGACGACAAGGACGGTATCGCGTCGGGCGGTTGCCATTGCGTCAGCCATGTTTGCGCATTCCTTCCAGCACGTGCATGTATTGCTTGAGGTCGAAGTTCGCGACCAGCGCGCGCATGCGGCCGGCGAACGGTTTGTTGGTGGGGTCGCTTTCCATCTCCAGCAGCTTGGCCTGGATCCCGCGCACGTGGCCGATGAGGCCCAGCTGGTAGAGATCGTCCACGTGATGCCGTGAATGGGAGGGCAGGCCGGTTTCGCCGGGTTCCTGCGCGGCCGGGCCGACGTCGTGGATCCAGCGCAACCCGAGTTGCGTAGCCAGGCATTCGAGCATGCGTTGCATGTCGATGGGCTTGATGATGAACGCGTCGTGGGGCGCGCCGGAACCGCCCGGCGAGTACTCATGCGCGTTTGCCGACACGATCACGATGCGCAGCGCGGCCATCGTGGGGTTGGCGCGCAGGCGAGCGGCCACTTCCCAACCCGTCATGCCTGGCATGGAGACGTCGATCATTGCAAGATCGGGGCGACATTCCGCGGCGCGATCGAGACCGGCCATCCCATCGGACGCGGCGTGCAGCTCGAAGCCGAGTGGCGCCAGGAGGTTCTGCACGATGTCGATGTGCGATGCGTCGTCATCGATCAGCAGCAGTCGGCGCCGCGCGCCCGAATATCCCACGATGGTGCGCGCGTTGTCGGTGATGGTCGCCGGCGCGGGCGTCGGGTTCGCCTCCGAGAGCAGCAACCTCACGGTGAAGGTCGTGCCCACGCCTTCGGTGCTGCTGGCGTTGATCTCGCCGCCCATGATCTGCGTCAGTAGTTTGGTGATGGTCAGGCCCAGGCCGGTCCCGGGGATGGCGCGCACGTTCGCGCCCTGGCCGCGTTCGAACGGCTCGAATACGCGATCGAGCTCGCCCGCCGGGATTCCGACGCCCGTGTCCGACACCTCGAACTCCGCCACCTGGCTGCGATATCGCACCACCAGCGACGCGTTTCCCCGCTCGGTGTACTTGATGGCATTCGACAGCAGGTTGATGAGGATCTGCCGCAGGCGCTTCTGGTCGACGTGCACGAACGCCGGCAGGTTGGGCGGCCGCTGATAGCGGAACTCGATGCCCTTGGCCGCCGCCTGCAGCCGGAACATGTCGACGATCTGGTCGAGGAATTCCGCCAGCGGCACCTTGTCGCGGTTGAGCCGCAGGATGCCGTTCTCGATCTTGGAGATGTCGAGGATGCCATCGATGAGATCGGCGAGATGTTCGGCGCTGCGCCGGATCACGCGCACCGCATTCTCGGAGGGCGCGGCGGTGCCGCGTTCCAGGAGCTGCGCGTAACCATAGATGGAATTCAGCGGCGAGCGGATCTCGTGCGAGATGCCGGCGATGTAGCGGGTCTTGGCCACGTTGGCGGCTTCGGCCACCTCCTTGGCCTTCTGCAGCGCCGCGTCCGTGCGTTTGTGAGCGTCGATTTCGTCCATGAGCATGCCGGTCTGGCGCGCCGACTCGGCTTCGGCGGCGCGGCGGCTCTCGTGCGCCAGCACGATGAGCCACGCCATGACGCCGGAAACGAACAGCAACGCGAAGTACACCAGCCACAAGGTGGTGGCGATGGCCTCGCGTTGCGCGGGAGCGGTGTGACTGTACTGCTGGTAGATGAGCATCAGCAGGAAGCCGATGGCGAGGTTGGACAACAGCAGCAGCCCGCCGAAGTGGCCGGCACGTGTGTTCAGCACCGCGCCCACGCGCGCCGGCAGCACGCGGCGGATGAAGCCATCCAGCTGCTCGTTGAAGCGGCTGTTGGTCTTGCAGGCGTCGCGACAGCGCGCTTCGAGCGTGCAGCACAACGAGCAGATCGGGCCCGAATACGCGGGACACATCGCGATGTCACCGCGCTCGAAGGTGTTCTCGCAGATGCTGCATTCCAGTTCGGGCTTGTCGGCAAGCCCGTCGGCAGGGCGCGCGAGGTAGTACTTGCCGCGCGTCGCGATGGCGATCAGCGGCGCGGCCACGAAGGCCGCGAGCAGCGCGACGAACGGCGAGAGGATCTCGGCGTACTGTCCGAACACGCCCATGAACGCGAGACTGGACAGCAGCACCGAGATGGCCAGCGCGCCCACGCCCACGGGGTTGATGTCGTAGAGATGAGCGCGTTTGAACTCGATGTATTTCGGCGAGTACCCGAGCGGCTTGTTGACCACCAGGTCGGCCGTGAGCGCCCCTATCCATCCGGCCGCGAAGTTCGCGTAGATGACCAGGATGCTCTCGATGGCGCGGAAAATGCCGATCTCCATGAGGATGAGCGCCAGCACCACGTTGAACACCAGCCACACCACGCGGCCCGGGTGCGAGTGCGTGAGGCGCGAGAAGAAGTTCGACCAGGCGATGGACCCCGCGTAGGCGTTCGTCACGTTGATCTTGAGCTGGCAGACGATGACGAAGATGCC
>JACZCZ010253954.1_pt1 | contig 11001 bp, 11 predicted proteins | sample 8641811 | NCBI WGS metagenome assembly JACZCZ01 (sample SAMN15324610, study PRJNA640507) | soil metagenome | isolation source: intercropping peanut in the first line | place: China: Luxin town, Laibin City, Guangxi Province | collected 2019-07-25 | depth 10cm m | reverse complement strand
TGCCGTGCAGGTCGACGCCGACGGACAGCACGATCTCGACGACTTGCCGAAGCTTCTGTCGGCGGCGAAGGACAACCCGCTCGCGTTGATCTGCGGCGAGCCGCAGTTCGACGATTCGGTGCCGAAGGCGCGGCTCTATGGCCGTAAGCTGACGGCATTCTGGGTTGCCGTCGAAACGTTGTCGTTGCGCATGCCGGACACGATGTGTGGCTATCGCGTATATCCGCTGGCGTCGACCGTGGCCCTGCTCGACGCAGTGAACCTCGGGCGGCGCATGGACTTCGACATCGAGATCGTCGTGCGGCTCCAATGGCGTCGAGTGCCCATCGTCGGTGTGCCGACGGCGGTTATCTACCCGAAGGGCGGCACGTCGAATTTTCGAACCTTCGCCGACAACGTGCTGATCACGAAGCTGCACACGCTGCTGACACTCGGCGTGTTGTTGCGCTTGCCTCTGCTCGTGACGCGCGGCGTCGGCGCGGCGCTGCACTGGGCGAGCTTACGCGAACGCGGCGGCATCTTTGGCATGCGCTTGTTGTTCTTCGTCAACCGGTCCTTCGGCCGCCGCGCTTTCACGGTGCTGATGTACCCCGTCGCGGCATACTTCTGCCTCGCCGCGGGCACGGCGCGCCGCTCGTCGCGCGATTACTTGGCAGCCGTGCGCGCGCGGCTTGCGGAGCTCGGGCAGCCGGTGCCGCCGCGCTTGACCGTGTTTCATCATTTCCTCGCGTTCGGCAACGCCGTGCTCGACAAGGTCGCGACCTGGGCCGATGCGATGCCCGCCAAGGCTCTTGCGGCCGAAGACCTGGAAATGCTCGAGCGCTTTCGCGCCGGAAGCCGCGGCGCGCTCTTCATCGGCTCGCACCTCGGAAATCTCGAAGTGTTGCGGGCGTTCGGCGACAAAGTCCAAGGCATGAAGGTGAACGCGCTCGTGTTCACTCGTCACTCGCCGAAGTTCAATCGCGTGCTGGCGTCCGTCAGCCCCGCGACGCTCGAGCGCATGATTCAGGTCGACTCGCTCGGGCCCGAAGCCGTCATCCAGCTCCGCGACAAGCTCGCGGCGGGCGAGCACGTCGCCATCGTCGCCGACCGCGTGTCGGTGCGGCACCAGGAGCGCTCGTTGCGCGCGCCATTCTTGAGGCGTCCTGCACCGTTTCCCGAGGGCCCGTTCGTGCTCGCGAGCCTGCTCGAATGCCCGGTGTATCTCTTGTTCTGCTTGAAGATCGACGGGCGCTACCGAGTATTTCTGGAGCCGTTCGCGGATCCGCTCGCCCTTCCGCGCTCGGGAAGGCAAGAAGCGCTCGCCCGCACGATCGAACGGTACGCTTCGCGGCTCGAGGCGCATTGCTTGCTGGCTCCTACGCAATGGTTTAATTTTTTCGACTTCTGGGGGCAAACCGGCGGTCGCTGAGTCGCCTCGTGGGCTCACCGCTTGGGGGATCGTCTTGCTGCAGTCGGAGGTCGAGGTCGAAGTGCCGTTCCACGACTGCGATCCCATGGGCGTGACGTGGCACGGCCACTATCTCGGTTATTTCGAAGCGGCGCGCTCCGCTTTGCTGAATCTCATCGGCTACAACTTCCGGCAAATGACGGCGTCGGGCTACGCGTGGCCGATCGTCGATCTGAAGGTCAAGTACGTCAAGACGACGACGTTCGGCCAGCGGCTGAGCGTGCGCGCTGCGCTCGAGGAGTACGAGAACCGACTCAAGATCTCCTACACGGTCGCGGATTGCGCTTCGGGCGAGGTCGTGACGAAAGCGAGCACGACGCAGGTCGCCGTCGACGCACGCGGCGAGATGTGTTTCGTCTCGCCGCAGGTGTTCCTCGACAAGGTGCGAGAGGCGCTCGCGACGGCGCCGGCTGCGAGCGGTCGCCGCGCTTCGTGACGCTTTATTTGAACGACATGGGCGTCGTGGGTCCGCTCGGCGCCGGCAACCGCCAAGAGCTCGCGAATCTTCTGGCGGGCGATGACACGGGGATGGCGCCGTTCGAAGGCTTGCTCACGGGCCGTACGACGGTCGTGGGCAGGGCGCGCGCGGAGCTCAAGGCCGCGCCGAGCGAGCTCGCGGCGCTCGATTGCCGCAACAATCGGTTGCTCGCCTGCGCGCTCGACGAGATTCGCGAGCCCGTCGCGGCCCTGCGCGATGCGTTCGGGCCGGCAGGTGTCGCCGTCGTACTCGGCACGAGCACGTCGGGCATTGCGGCGGGAGAAGAAGCCGCGGCCGCGCTCGCGCGCGACGGCCGGATGCCGAGGCATTATCACTACCACCAGCAGGAGATCGGGACCGCGGCCGAGTTCGCGGCGCGTTATCTCGGATTGACGGGCATGCGCTACACGATCTCGACGGCGTGCTCGTCGTCGGCGAAAGCGTTCGCGTCCGCGATGAGACTCATCGCCGCGGGCCGGTGCGAGGCCGCCGTCGTCGGCGGCGTCGACAGCCTGTGCTTGCTCACGCTGAACGGCTTCGATTCGCTCGAGTCGCTGGCGCCGAATCGCTGCAACCCGTTCAGTGCCAACCGCTGCGGCATCAATATCGGCGAAGGAGCATGCGTGTTCGTGGTGTCGCGCACGCCGAGTGTGGTCAGGCTCGCCGGCGTCGGCGAGTCGTCGGACGGCTACCACATCTCGGCTCCCGACCCGAGCGGCCGCGGCGCGGAGCTCGCGATTCGCGCGGCGCTCGCACAGGCCGGCGCAGCGCCGAGCGACGTGGGTTACGTCAATTTGCACGGTACGGCCACGCCGAAGAACGACGAGATGGAGAGCGAGGTCATGTCGCGCGTCTTCGGTCACGACGTGCCGTGTAGCTCGACGAAGGCGTTGATCGGCCACACGCTCGGCGCCGCGGGCGCCCAAGAGCTCGGCTTGTGCTGGCTGCTGCTCGGCGACGGCAACGTCGAGCGGGGCCTACCGGCGCACCACTGGGACGGGGCACGCGACGCGCGCTTACCGCCGATCAATCTCGTCGGCGCCGACGTCGCATGGGAGCGCGACCTCTTCGTGTCGAACTCGTTCGCGTTCGGGGGCAGCAATGCCGCGATCGCGCTGGGCAGAGCGTGAACGGCAGAGGATGGCCGAGCATGATGGTGAGTCGATGACGGCGCGCGTCACAATCCCGATCGGCGAGTTGCTGCCGCACGGCCCGGCAATGACGCTGCTCGATGCGCTCGCCGAGTATTCGCCGCAGCGTTCAGTCGCGAAGGTCACGATCACGAGCCGCAGCCGCTTCCTCGACGGGGCCGTCGTGCCGGCCTGGGTTGGCATCGAGTACATGGCGCAAGCGATCGCAGCGCATGCGGGTTACGAGGCGCGCTTGCGCGGCGAGCCGCCGACGATCGGTTTTCTGCTCGGCACGCGTGCGTACCGCAGCGAGGTCGGCTCGTTTCCGCTCGGCGCGGAGCTTCGCATCAGCGTCGAGCCGCTCGTCGCGGACCCGAAGCTCGGCGCTTTCAGGTGCGAAATCGCGCTCGACTCGGTCGTAGCGACGGCGGTCGTCAATACCTACCAGCCGGCAGCCGCCGAGCTTTCCGCGCTATGGCAAGAGGCTCGTGCGACATGACCCGGACGGTGTTGGTCACGGGAGCTAGTAAGGGCATCGGCGCGGCCATCGCGTCCGCGCTCGGCAAGCAGGGCTTCGCCGTCGTCGTCCACTACCGCGGCGACGCGGCCGGCGCCGAGCGCACGGCAGAGGCCGTTCGCCGTGCGGGCGGCGAGTGCCGGTTGCTGCAGTTCGACGTCGGCGACCGCCCGGGTTGCCGAGCGGCGATCGAGGCGGACATCGCGGCGCACGGCGCCTACTACGGCGTCGTGAACAATGCCGGCGTGCACCGCGATAACGCCTTTCCGCTGTTGACCGAGCAGGATTGGGACGAGGTCATTCGCACGGACTTGGACGGCTTCTACAATGTGCTTCAACCGTGCGTCATGCCGATGATCCAAGCCCGCCGCGGCGGCCGGATCGTGACGCTGTCGTCGGTGTCGGGGGTGCTCGGCAATCGCGGTCAGGTCAACTACAGTGCCGCCAAAGCCGGCCTCATCGGCGCGACGAAAGCGCTCGCGCTCGAGCTCGCGAAGCGCAAGATCACGGTCAACTGCGTGGCCCCGGGCTTGATCGACAACGTAGAGCTGCTCGAAGCAGACAAGGAACGCATCTTGGAGTTGATTCCCGTTCGCCGGCTCGGCACACCGGACGAGGTTGCCGGCCTGGTCGCGTACCTGATGTCGGATGCCGCGGCGTATATCACGCGGCAAGTCATCTCGATCGACGGCGGCTTGTCGTGACCACGCGCGTCGCCGTCACCGGCATGGCGGGGCTCACTTCGCTCGGCAGCGATTTCGATAGCGTCAGCGGCGAGATGCGCGCAAAGCGCAGCGGCATCCGCCACATGAAGGAATGGGCTCGCTACGAGGGCCTGAACACGCAGCTCGGCGGGCCCATCCAGGAGTTCGAGCTGCCGGAGCGCTATCCGCGCAAGAAGATCCGATCGATGGGGCGCGTCGCCAGCATGGCCGTGGTCGCGACGGAACGCGCGCTGGAAGCTGCACGGCTGCTCGATGCGGAGATCGTGAGCAACGGCGACTGCGGCATCGCGTACGGCTCGTCGTCGGGCAGCCCCGACGCGCTCGCGGATTTCGTCGCGATGCTGAACGAAAACAGCACGCGGCTGATTACCTCGACGAGCTACATCCGGATGATGAGCCACACGGCGGCCGTCAACACGAGCCTGTTCTTCAACATCCGCGGCCGTCTGATCTCGACGAGCACCGCGTGCACGTCGGGGAGTCAGGCGATCGGTTACGCGTACGAAGCCGTCAAGCACGGCGCGCAGCGCGTGATGGTCGCAGGCGGCGCCGAAGAGTTGTCCGCGACGCAAGCTGCCGTCTTCGACACGCTGTTCGCGACGAGCTGCAAGAACGATGCGCCGAGCACGACGCCGCGGCCCTGGGACCGCGACCGCGACGGGCTCGTGATCGGCGAGGGTGCCGCGACGCTGATCCCCGAGGACTGGGACTCGGCCGTTGCGCGGGGTGCGCACATCCACGCCGAGATCGTGGGGTTCGGCACGAATTGCGACGCGCGCCACGTCACGCAGCCGACGTCGGAGACGATGGAGGAAGCGATGCGCCGCGCACTGCGCGACTCGGGCCTCGATGCCGCGGCAATCGGCTATGTCAGCGGGCACGGCACGGCGACGGAGCTCGGCGACATTGCCGAGAGCCACGCGACGCACGCCGTGTTCGGCGGGCGCACGCCTATTAGCTGCATGAAGGGTTACTTCGGCCACACGCTTGGTGCGTGCGGTGCGCAGGAAGCATGGCTTGCCATCGAGATGATGAATCGCGACAGCTTCGTGCCGACGTTGAATCTCGAGAACGTCGACCCGCGCTGCGCGATGCTCGACTACATCGTCGCGGAGCCGCGCGCGATCAGCACCGAGTACGTGATGAGCAACAACTTCGCCTTCGGCGGAATCAACACCTCGTTGATCTTCCGCCGCGTGTCTTGAGCATCGAAGTCCACCTCTACCATGCCGATCGACGGAGGTTGAGGGAGGACGTCGTCGCGTCGCTCGTCACCGCCGAGGATCGCGAGCGCCTCACGGATACGATGGCCGAGCGGCGGCGCTCCGAGTACCTGGCCGGACGCGCGCTGCTGCGCTACGCGCTTGTCCAGCAAACGGGCCGTGACGCGTCGGCCGTGCGGATCGAAGTCGGGGCGGGGGGCAAACCGATCTGTGTCGGCGGCCCGCCGATCAGCGTCTCGCACAGCGGCGATCTCGTGGTCTGTGCGATCGCGGACGCGGCAGTCGGAGTCGACGTCGAGGTCGGATCGCCGCGCGACCTAGCAGCGGTCGCGGAGCGCTATCTCACGGCGGCCGAGAATGCTTGGCTCGCCGGCGGCGACCCGCAGCGCTTTCGCATGCTGTGGGTGCTCAAGGAGGCTTATTTGAAAGCGCTGGGCGTCGGCCTCTCGGGCGGTCTCGCCTCGCTCGAATGCCTGATAGCGCCGCCGGGCATCGTCGCGCGTACGTTCGACGGCTCCGCGCCGCCGAGCCTGCACCTTCTCGGCAGCGACGAAGCACACGTCGGCGTAGCAGCCGTCGGCGCACCGGGCCCCATCGAGCTCGTGCTGCACGCGTTTCCGGGCCGGGCGGCCCCGCTGCGCACTATTGCGGCGACGGCCTAGCGCGCCGACGCCGCACGTCGCGCCGGCTTACTGCCAGCGCTCGTCCTCGTTCGGCTTGGCTGGGTCTGCCGTGATGTTCAGCACGGCGCAGTGGTGATACGAGAACCCGCCCTCGCGCACGCCAGGGTGCTCGAGCATGACCTGAATCACCTGCAGCTGGCAGCCTTCGCACGTGATGTTCGGGACCGTGATTTCGGTTTCCCAGTTGGCGGCCGGCTTTTCGGTGTGCGGCCACAGACCGTCGATGATGATCGGCGGCATCGGCGAAGTCATGATGAACGCCGATTGCGAACGTAGACCGCGCTCGGTCTCGTGCATCGTCACCGCGGGATCTTGCGGCAGCAGGTTGCGTTTGCGCGCCAGCGAGATGCGGTAGTGGCCCGGGTGGAAGATCGTTTCGTTGACGACGATCTTGAGCTTGCTGCCGCCCGTAACCGCGGTGACGGCGTTGGTCGGCTCGCCGGGATCGGCGTTAGTGCCGCCACAGGGCGCGAGCTTCTGCGGGTCGCCTCGTTCGTCCTGCTCCAGCAGAGAAGGCGGCGATTCGAGCTTGAAATGCGCGTACACGGCCGGAGCGATCGCAGCAGAGAGGCCCGCCACGGGCAACGCGAGCAGCCAGTTCTTCAAGACACACCCCCGGTTCGGGATTGTTGATTGTGGCCGGCATTCTAGCCTTCCGGCCTCGCGAATGCCCTGAAGAAATGTCCCCCCTACGAGTGTTCCGTGCCGGCCTCAACCGGTATGCTGGCGACCGCCGACGAGCCTTCCGGCCGCAACGGAGTGCACCATGACCTCGAAGACCATCAAGCGCGCGCATCCCGCGATGCGCGACGACATCGCCGATCTCACCACGCGCCGGCCCGTGCCGGGCCAGGACGTCGAGCAGATCGACCCGTTTTTGTTCTTGAACCATCACGGCCCGCAGGTCTATGCGCCACGTAACCGCGGCCTGCCGTTCGGGCCGCACCCGCACCGCGGCTTCGAGACGGTTACGTTTATTTTGACGGGCGAGCTCGCGCACCGCGACAGTGCGGGCCACGAGAGCATCATCAAAGAGGGCGGCATCCAGTGGATGACGGCCGGCAGCGGCCTCGTGCATGCCGAGATCTCCCCCGAAGAATTCATGCGCAACGGTGGGCCGCTCGAGATTTTGCAGCTCTGGGTCAACCTGCCGCCGAAGTTGAAGATGACGCAGCCGCGTTACATCGGCTTGCAACGCGACGAGATTCCCGCGATCGCGACGCCCGACGGCAAAGGTACGGTGCATCTCGTGTCGGGCGAGTATCTCGGCCGCAAAGGCGCGATGCAGCCGTTGCTCGACATCTTCATGTCGACCGTCGAGCTGAAAGCCGGCGCGCGCGTGGAATTCGCCGGCGTGGCCAAGCGCAACGTGTTCCTCTACATCGTGCGCGGCGACATCAAAGTCGCAGGGCAGGCGGCGCCGCATTGGCACCTCATCGAGCTCAACGAGGACGGCGATTCCGTCGAGATCTCGGCCGACTCGGACGCCGTGTTGTTGTTCGGCCATGCGGAGCCGATCGGTGCGCCTGTGGTCGCCTACGGGCCGTTCGTGATGAACACGCGCGAGGAGATCATGCAGGCGATGCAGGATTACCAAGCGGGCAAGTTCAACGCGATTCCTGCGGGGCGCGTGGCGTGAGCGCTGCCGCACGCAAGCGCGTGCGCAACGTCGTGTTCGACTTCGGCGGCGTGCTCGTGAGATGGCAGCCGCAGGAGATCATCGACTCGTTCTACGAGCAGCCCGAGCTGCGCCAGGCGCTGCGCACGCACGCCTTCGAGCACGAGGATTGGCTTCATATGGACCGCGGCACGCTCGACGAAGCCACGATCGTCAGCCGCTGCGCCGCGCGCATGGCGCGGCCCGAGGCCGAGCTGCGCGCGCTGTTCGACCACGTGCGCGCCGCGCTCGTGCCGATCGAGCCGAGCGTCAACCTGCTCCGCGAGCTCAGAGCCCGCGGCCTCAAGCTCTACGGCCTGTCGAACATGTCGGAGACGGTGTTCGGCTACCTCTCGGGCCGGCACGATTTCTTCGGCCTATTCGACGGCATCGTCGTGTCGGCGAAGGTCAAGCTGCTGAAGCCCGAGCCTGCAATATACGAGCATCTGCGCGACCGGTTCGCGCTCGACTTCGCCGAGTCGGTGTTCATCGACGATCTCGCTCGCAACGTCGAGAGCGCCCGCGGCGTCGGGCTCCCGGCGATCCAGTTCACGAGCACGGAGCAGGTGCGCCGCGAGCTCGTGCCGCTGCTCTGAACCCAAGGCATTTGGACCTCGCCCGCGGGCGGTGGCAGAGTACGCTTCGGATGCGTACCAAAACGCTGCTTCTCGGGATCGTGGCCTGCCTGCTCGGCGGGCTCGCCAGCGCGCAGTTCGGCCGGCGTGCGCCGGACCCCGGCGGCGCTCCGCCCGAAGCGGAATTCCACATGGCGCGGCTCGCATACTTCGCGCGCGGCTGCGCGGGCTCGCGCGGTTACTGCAACCCGTGGTGGGCCATCGATTATCCGTTCGCGGAGGCGCACTTCCTGCCTGCGGTCGCGCGCATGACGCGCATCGAGGTAGCGCCCGACAGCCGTCACCTGACCCTCGGCGACAAATACCTGTTCGACTACCCGTGGTTGTTCCTGCAGCAACCGGGCCGCGGCGATTGGCTGCCGCAAGGCGAGGAGCTCGAGCGCCTGCGCGAGTATCTGGCGCGTGGCGGGTTCCTCGTGCTCGACGACTTCCACGGCGAGTACGAATGGGCGGCGGTTCGCGAGGCGATGGCTATCCTGTTGCCGGGGCGCCCCATCGTCGACATTCCCGACGAAGATATGCTGCACCACATTCTGTTCGACCTCGACGAGCGCACGCAGATACCCGGTGAGCGGCACTTGTGGGGTGGCATGGAAGGGCCGCCGCATTGGCGCGGCATCTACGACGATCACGGCCGGCTCATCGTCGCAATGAACCACAACAGCGACATGGGCGACGCCTGGGAGCACGCCGACGACTCGCACTATCCCGCGCCGATGACGGCGACGGCGTATCGCTTCGGAGTCAACTACGTCATCTATTCGATGACGCACTGAGCATGCCGCAGGTCCTGTACCTCGACGATTTCGCCGTGGGGCGCAAGTTCGTCACGGGCGCCGTCAAGTTGACGCTCGAAGGCTGCACTGAGTTCGCGGCCGAGTACGATCCGCAGCCGTTCCACCTCGACGAAACTGCAGCGCGGCAGAGCGTATTCGGGCGTCTCGCGGCGAGCGGTTGGTATACGGCGTCGCTGTCGATGCGCTTGATGGTCGACAGCGACATTCGGCCGGCGGGTGGCCTCATCGGCCTCGGCGGCGAGATGAAATGGCCGAGGCCAACCTATCCCGGCGACACGCTGCACGTCGAGTGCGAAGTGCTCGACGTTCGTGTCTCGGAATCGAAGCCCGACCGCGGCATCGTCACCATGCGCAATCAAACGCTGAATCAGCGCGGCGAGCCCGTGCAGGTGGCCGTCGTCAAAATGCTGGTGCCGCGGCGGCCGGCCGCCTGACGGTCAGTTCGCCGCGCCGACGACGCGCCACTCCTCGCTCGTCGAGTCGAGCTCGTAGCGATCGCTCATGGGAAACCCCGGCGCGCGCATCGTCGTGAGGCGGTCGTCGAACTCGATCTGCGTCGCGTACCGCGGCTCCGTTGCACTGACCGACCCGGCGGCGACGCTGCCGTAGATGCGCAGCGTGCCGCTGCGCCGCGACCGGTAATCCTGCACGACGAAGCGGTTGCGCGCGTAAATCGATGCGTGGACTTCGAGATCCCCGTCGCCCGTGACTTCGGGCTCGGCAACCTCCACGCTGCGCTCCGCGACCAAGCCGAGAAAATCGCTCGCGCCCGGCGCGCGCGGGTCGTCCGCGTACCGCAGGTCGCCGACAATGACGATCCGTTGCGGCGAATACACGAGCACCTTGCCGTTCACGGTGCCGCGTACGTGCAGGTCGACGTCGTCGGCGCCCACTAGATAAAAGGGCTCGTCGCCGAGCGTTCCGCGCTCGCCGGCGGCCGCGTCGTCTACAGCGCTCGCGTCGTAGGAGCCGTCTGCGTTGAACGTAAGCAGCGAGTCGCGCTCGAAGCGCCGCAGCCGATCGGGCGGCACGACGCTCGGCTCGAACGTCGCCGCGCGCGGCGGCAGCACGATGCGCCGCACGCTCGTCTCGATGCCGGCGGGGAACATCGTGCGACGGTTCAAGAATCCCGGGCCGTCCGTCCGGATGTCGCCGGCTGCGAGCGTGACCTTGCCATTGAATACGGGTTTTGCGCGCCCGTCGCGGCTCACGCGGATCTCGCTGTTCGAATGAAAGCGGCCATCGATCAGATCGTCGTGAATCGCGACCTCGGGGTCCCACTTGTCGATGAATTGCGCGAAGCTCGAGAACGCAACGCGGTTCATGCGCAGCTCGGTGACCAATTGCTCGCCGTCGCGCTCCGTCGTCAATTCGACGGCAAGCTGCTGCATGCCCATCGCGTCGGAGCTCGCCATGGGCTTCAACACTGCCGTGTATTGCTGGCCCTCATCGCGCCAGCGCATCGTGCTCACCGCCTCGTCGGGAGTGAAGCGCCCCGTCCACGACGATAGGCGCTTCAGCACGGCGCGCTGCTCGTGGCTCGACAACGTGCGACTCGGTGCTAGCGGCGTCGGCGCGCTCGGTAGCTCGGCGGCGATCGCGGGCGCTTCCGCCGCGGGCAGGGTGGCCGGCGGCTCGACCGCCTCGGCGACGCTCTTGCTCGGCTCGGGCTTCGGCACCGGCTCGGCCGCGGGCTCGGCTGCGAG
>JACZCZ010005104.1_pt1 | contig 11003 bp, 7 predicted proteins | sample 8641811 | NCBI WGS metagenome assembly JACZCZ01 (sample SAMN15324610, study PRJNA640507) | soil metagenome | isolation source: intercropping peanut in the first line | place: China: Luxin town, Laibin City, Guangxi Province | collected 2019-07-25 | depth 10cm m | reverse complement strand
CGGGTGACGGGTGACGGGTGACGGGTGACGGGTGACGGGTGACGGGTGACGGATGATCGCCTCTTGCGCGTCACACGTCACGGGTCACCCGTCACCTTTCTCCGGGACGGTCCGGAACCGGTACACTGGCCTCCGCTCCCGAACCCAGGCTCCTGCCATGTCTGACCGAGAAACCGGCGAATTCCCACGCACTCGTCTGCGCCGCATGCGGTTCGATGACTTTTCGCGCCGCCTGATGCGTGAGACGACATTGAGCGCGGACAACCTCATTTACCCGATGTTCGTCATCGAAGGGCGCAATCAGCGCCAGGCAGTGCCGAGCATGCCGGGAGTCGAGCGCGTGACGATCGACGAGCTGGTGCGCGAAGCGGAAGGTCTCGCGAAACTCGGCATCCCGGCACTCGCCCTGTTTCCGGTGACGCCGACGGAAGCGAAGAGCCTCGACGCCGAGGAAGCGTGGAATCCGGAAGGCCTCGCGCAGCGAGCGGTGCGCGCCGTGAAGAAGGCAGTGCCTGAACTCGGTGTCATCACCGATGTGGCGCTCGATCCGTTCACGACCCACGGCCAGGACGGCATCATCGACGACAGCGGCTATGTCCTGAACGACATCACCGTTGCCGCTCTGGTGAAGCAGGCGCTGTCGCATGCGGCGGCCGGCGCGGACGTAGTCGCACCGAGTGACATGATGGACGGCCGCATCGGTGCGATTCGCGAGTCCTTCGAAGTCGAAGGCCACGTGAACACCCGCATCCTCGCGTACTCCGCCAAGTACGCATCGAGCTTTTACGGCCCGTTCCGCGATGCCGTCGGTTCCGCCGGCAGTCTCGGCAAGGGCAACAAGTACAGCTACCAGATGGATCCGGCCAACTCCGACGAAGCGCTCCGCGAAGTCGCGCTCGACTTGCAGGAAGGCGCGGACATGATCATGGTGAAACCGGGTCTGCCGTATCTCGACATCGTGCGTCGGGTGAAAGACACGTTCGGTGCGCCGACGTTCGTGTATCAGGTCAGCGGCGAGTACGCGATGCTGACCGCTGCCATCCGTAACGGCTGGCTCGACGAGCGCGGCGCGATCATGGAATCTCTGCTCTCCATTCGCCGCGCGGGCGCAGACGGCATCCTCACGTATTTCGCAAAGCAGGCGGCACAGTGGTCGAAGGGGTGATGTTGAGCGACTCGTCACCCGCGCCCGACCGTTACGCTGTCATCGGTTTTCCGATCAAGCACAGCTGGTCGCCGTTCATTCATGGCCTGTTCGCGAAACAGACCGGCCAGGCGCTCACCTACACGCGCATCGAAGTCGCCCCGGAGAATCTGCAGCGCGATGTACACGCGTTCTTCGAGTCTGGCGGCAAGGGATTGAACGTGACTGTCCCGCACAAGCAGGCTGTCGCGCTTCTCACCCGGTTCAGAACGCCGCGCGCGGAAATTGCAGGTGCAGTGAACACACTCGCGGCGCAACCCGACGGACTGCTCGGTGACAACACCGACGGCGCCGGTCTCCTCGCGGACCTGACGAAAAATCTGTCGCTTGCACTCGAGAACACCCGCATCCTGGTGCTGGGCGCTGGCGGCGCCGCACGTGGCGTACTGGGTCCGCTGCTCGGTGCGGGACCAGAATCCATCGAGATCGCGAACCGCAATCAGGATCGCGCCGCCCAGCTCGTCGAAGAGTTCCGACTGCTCGGCAATCTGCGCGGATGCAGCTTCGATGAAATCAGCACCGAAGGCACTTTCGACCTGATTCTCAACGCCACATCGGCGAGCCTGCAGGACACGATCCCGCCGGTGCCGCCGTCAGTGATCGGCCCCACTACGCTCTGCTACGACATGGCGTACGGCAAAGGCGATACAGCGTTCACGCGCTGGGCTCGCAACGCGGGCGCCGGCCGCGCCGAAACTGGCTGGGGGATGCTGGTCGAGCAAGCCGCTGAGGCGTTCCATCTCTGGCGCGGTGTTCGGCCTGAAACGAAGCCGGTGCTGGAAGCAGTGAAAAGCCAGAAGTGATCACCGTCTAACGTCATCACTCGATCACCTCGCCGCGCTGCGCGCCGCCAGATACTCGTCCTTCACCTTCACGTAGTGCGCGGCTGAGTAGGCCAGGAACTCGATCTCGCTCTGTTTGAGATCGCGGACGCGCTTCGCCGGGCTGCCGACGTACAACCCGCCGCTTTCCAATCGCTTCCCGGGCGGAACCAGCGTACCCGCACCGATCATCACGAGGTCTTCCGTCACCACGTCGTCGAGCAGGATCGCACCCATGCCGATCAGACACGTGTTGCCGATGGTGCACGCGTGCAGCGTGACACGATGTCCGACTGTCACATCGGAACCGACGATCAATGCGCGACCGCCAGGTCGATAGGGACCATCGTGCGTGACATGCAGGACCGATCCGTCCTGGATGCTGGTGCGCGCGCCGATGGTGATCGTGTTGACGTCACCGCGAATGACGGCGGTCGGCCAGACGGAGGAATCCTCACGGATCGTGACTTTTCCGATCACGACTGCGCTCGGGTCGACATAAACACGGGCCCCGAGCGTCGGGCTGATGTTGCGGTACGAGGAAATAGGCATGGCGGTTGACGGTTGGCGGTTGACGGGAAGAAGCTTCGTCCCCACATCCGAACTCTCAACCGTCAACTGTGAACCGTCAACTTTCCATGGCCAATCCCCTGCTCCAGTCCCACGAATTGCCTCCGTTCAGCGACATCCGGCCCGAACACATCGAGCCCGCGATCCGCGAGGTGCTGGATGAGAATCGGGCGAAGCTCCGGGCCCTCCTGGACGCAAAGGCGAACACCTGGAGCTCGCTGGTTGTGCCGCTCGAAGAAATGCAGCATCGGCTCTCGCGTACGTGGTCGCCCATCGGGCACATGAACGGGGTGGTCAACAGCGACGAGTTGCGCGCCGCGTACAACGCCTGTTTGCCGCTGCTCACCGCCTGGCATACGGATCTGGCGCAGAACGCGGATCTGTACAGAGCCTACGAGCACATCCTCAAGAACGAGGGCCCGAGCCTGACTGCCGCGCAACGCAAGCTGCTTGAGAACGCACTTCGCGATTTCAGGCTCGCCGGCGTCGCGCTCCCCGATGAGCAGAAGCAGCAGTTCAAAGCGCTCATGGAGAAGCTGACGACGCTGCAGGCGAAGTTCGACGAGAACGTCCTGGACGCGACGAATGCGTGGTCGCGTCACGTTACCGAGGAAAGCGAGATCAAGGGCCTGCCCGCGCCGATCGCGCAGCGCGCCCGTGCAGCCGCAGAGGCCGCGAACAAATCCGGCTGGCTGTTCTCGCTCGATGCTCCCAACTACACCGCGATCATGATGCATGCGGAGAACGAGGCGCTACGTCGCGAGTTCTATCACGCCTGGGTGACCCGCGGTTCCGATCAGGGCCTCTCCCCCGAGCGCTGGGACAACAGCGAACTGATGGCACAGATCCTGGCCACTCGCCGCGAACTCGCGAAGCTGGTCGGTTTCGCGAACTACACCGAGTATTCGCTCGCCACGAAGATGGCTTCTTCGACGAACGAAGTCCGCGAGTTCCTCGAACAGCTCGCGGTGAAGAGCAAGCCTGTCGCCCAGCGCGAATACAGCGATCTGACGAAGTTCGCAGGCCGCGCACTCAACGCATGGGATGTGGGCTTCTACGCCGAGCGCCAGAAGCAGCAGAAGTTCTCGCTGTCCGAGGAAGCGCTGCGCCCGTACTTTCCGCTGCCACAAGTTCTCACCGGCATGTTCGGCGTGGCCGAGCGTTTGTACGGCGTCCGCATCGTCGAACGCCAGGGCGTGAACATCTATCACCCCGACGCACGCTTCTACGACATCGTCAACAGCGACGGCTCCCGCCGCGGCAGCTTCTTCGTCGACTTGTACGCGCGTCCAAAGAAGCGCGGCGGCGCCTGGATGGATGAATGCGTCGGCCGCAAGCACCTGGACTCGAGCAGCACGACGCTGCCGGTCGCGTATCTCGTCTGCAATTTCACGCCACCGGTCGGCGATCAGCCGTCGCTGCTGACCCATTCCGAAGTGGTGACCATGTTCCATGAATTCGGGCATGGCCTGCATCACATGCTGACGCGTGTCGACTATCCGAGCATCGCCGGCATCAACGGTGTCGCGTGGGACGCAGTGGAGCTGCCGAGTCAGTTCATGGAGAACTTCGCGTGGCGACCCGAAGTGCTGCCGCTGATTTCATCGCACGTCGAAACGGGCGAACCTCTGCCGCAGGTCGAGTTGCAGCGACTGCTCGGCTCGCGCACTTACCAGGCCGGCATGGCGAGCGTGCGTCAACTGGAGTTCGCGCTGTTCGATCTGCGCATCCACAGCGAGATTGCCGGTGAGGGCATCGATCGCATCATGCGTATCCTCAGCGAAGTGCGCGACAGCGTTGCGGTGATCAAGCCACCCGCGTTCAACCGCTTCGCTCACGGCTTCCAGCACATTTTCTCGGGCGGCTACGCAGCGGGCTACTACAGCTACAAGTGGGCGGAAGTGCTCGCCGCCGATGCGTTCAGCGCTTTCGAAGAACAGGGCATCTTCAACGAGAAAGTCTCCCGCCGCTTCCTCTCATCGATTCTCGAACAGGGCGGCAGCCGCGACGCGATGGAAGCGTTCGTGGATTTCCGGGGGAGGAAGCCGGAGATTGAGCCGTTGCTGAAGCAGTTGGGATTGGCGGCGTGAGGGAAGGGCCGGCTAGCTGGCTAGCCGGCGGTGACGAGCTCCACAAGCCGTGATCCCCGCGCAGGCGGGGATCCATCCTGCTTGAAGCATGGATTCCCGCCTGCGCGGGAATGACGAGCTCTTCCTCATCCAAGATCGAACAACAGCACCTCACCTCCCGGTGCCCCGCTGATCTCGATCTTCGCCTCATCCGTGATCGCCGCTCCGTCGCCGTCCTTCAGCGTTTTTCCATTCACGACTACCGAACCTCGTGCAACGTGGATCCATGCGTGCCGACCGGGCTCCAGGGTGTGCAACACCTTCTGCTCCGCCGACTCCAACACCGTCACGTACATCTTCGCGTCCTGCTGGATGTGGATGATGTCCTCGCGCTTCTCGTTCGACGCGACGAGCAGGAGCTTGCCGAGCTTCGATTCGCGCGGGAAGCTGAGCTGCTGATAGCCAGGCGCCACACCGCCGCGATCCGGAATGATCCAGATCTGCAGGAAGTGCACCGGATCCGTCTGCGAATGATTGAACTCGCTGTGACGAATCCCGCTGCCCGCGCTCATCTTCTGCACATCACCCGGGCGGATCACCGAACCCGTGCCCAGGCTGTCGCTGTGCGCGAGCGCCCCATCGAGCACGTACGTGATGATCTCCATGTCCCGATGCCCGTGCGTACCGAAACCACCGGCAGGCGCGACCCGGTCGTCGTTGATGACACGCAGCGACCTGAATCCCATGTTCTTGGGATCGTAATAGTCCGAGAAACTGAACGTGTGGCGGCTGTCGAGCCAGCTGATCCGACTCGTGCCGCGGTCTTCCGCCTTGCGTACCGTAATCATGAAAGCCTCCTTTGTTGGAGAAGGAGGATAGGGGCGGAGAGGCGCGGGAATTAGGGGGGCGGGGGAATAAGAGTCATGGGGCGCCCCCCCCGCTGCTGGCAATGGGCTGCTGGCGACTGGCTGCTGGCCAGGGGCGATGAAGGGTGCCGGCGTTCGGTTGGCTTGCTGAAACAAAAACGGCGCCGCAGCTCGCGGCGCCGTTTGTTCGTTTCTGGCCAGCTGCCAGTCACCAGCGGCCGTAATCCGGCCGTCGCGGGATTACTTGCTGATGAGCACCTTCTTCACCCATCCCCCGCCATTCGCCGTCTCAACCTTCACGAACCCGTTCTCTTCCTCGCCCATCACGATCATTTCATCGCCCTTGCTGAGCGTTGCGATCGGTTTGCCGGTTTCAGCGGCGGTCGGATAGAGCTTCAGGTTGCCTAGCTTCGGAACAACGGTGTCGCCTTCGTTGAACACGGCGCCGCCCTTGCTCTTCTTGCCTGCTTCTTCGGCAAGCGTGCCTACATCGCGATGCAGGCTCGGCTGGCCACGCACGGAGCGCACGATGTTGTTGTAGTTGTCGACGAGGCTTGCCGCGAGAATCTTGCCTTCGTTGGTGTTGGCGTAGCCGCCGGCGCCGCCAGCCGCGCTGCCGCCCCACAGAAATCCGCCGAGGCGCAGATCGGCCTTCTTTGCACTGCCTTCAGCCGCGGCAACCTGCACACCCGTGCGCGCGTCGGCAACGAGCATGCTCGTCTGCGCTTCCTTGAACTTCACACCGCCGGCGATGGCGCCCAAAGCACGACCGCCCGACCCACCGACCAATCCACCGAGTGCGCCGCCAATGCCGCCTGCGTTGTTCTCCTGGAAGACGATCGCGGGCGTGAGAACGAAGTCGGCGCTGACCATCTGGCCGCCGCCCATGTTCGAGCCCTGGCGCAGCTCACCGGATTCGGCGAGTGCACGCTCCTGCATCATGTTCTGCATGCCGATGCCGCGCTCGACGACGATGAAGCAGTTCGACTGCTGGATCATCATGCGGATGATGCCGGTCGGTGACTGCAGGCCGTAACGCGACAGCGACTGCGACACGTAATCCTGGGGTTCGACGACCGCCATGGCACCCATGGGCTTGTCGCACTTCTCCTGGCCGTTGTCGCCCTGCGATCCACCGGGGCCTGCCGAGCCCTGCACTTCAGAGCCGCCCGAGCCCTTCTTCACTGCCAGAGGACCATCGGCAGCCTGGGCGGCGGTCAGTGAAAGCAATGCGGCGAGGGCAGCAGGAACGCTCGCGGGCAGCGCGGCAAAGGACTTCATGTGTTGGTTCTCCCCGATAGAGTCGGAATGAAAAATGGCGGCATCCACCGCCTTCCCGCAGTGCCTGCGACCGCCGCGATTTTCGCCCGGAAACGCTTCCCACAAGCGATGCGCGGCGATCTGAGCATGCGTCCCTTTGGAGGGTCAAGACCACAGCGCACGTCGCTCTCACAGCAGCTTAGTCGACGGCCTCACCCCCACCATTGGACCAAAGTGACGACCGGGAAAACGTGGTTTGCGTCGCAGTCGTTCGCAGGCAATAGTGGTCGTCGGTGTTCTTTACAGAAGTGCTCCCTTTCCATGCTGCGTCGCTTCAGCGTCCTCCTCATGTGCGTGTTCTTCATCAGCGCCTGCGGCACCCCGGACTCGCCGGAGACGCAGGTCCGGCGCGCGATCGATGCGATGGAGAAAGCCGCGGAAGCGCGCGACGTCGGCGATCTCATGGAGTTCGTCGCCGATGACTTCCGCGACCAGTACGGCCAGGATCGCGATCAGTTGCGTCAGTACCTGGTGGGCTACTTCATCGCCAACCAGTCGATCCACCTGCTCACCCGGATCGACGAACTCGAACTACCGGGGCCGGACGAAGCCCTAGTGCGCATGACCGTCGGCATGGTCGGCCAGGATGCCGACGCCGCGAACGCCTGGAATCTCGCCGCCGACGTTCAGGACTTCGAAATTACCCTGCGAAGAGACGATGACGACTGGAAGGTCCTCTACGCAAAGCGTGGCCGTCGTTGAACATCCAGAGCCCTTCGGCAAGCCTGCCGGCACGCCACCCGGCTGGCAGGGTTCCCCTTCTTGCACCGCATTGACGCAACTACGTGCCTCTGTAATATGGCCAACATTCCTTCGGGTTGTATTCAACGAGCGCAGGTCGCCACCGTCCCGTCCGGACGCGTGCGTGATGCCTTGCCGCCTGAATCTGCCTAATCGAATCAGCGACTTGGAGGTCCCGCAAGGGTCGGGAACAACCTCCGCGAACCTCGCCCATGTAGGGGTGTTTGCCACCGTCCGGCCCGCGTTATGCATCCAGAAGGAGCCGCGGCTTGCGCGAACGGCCCGCGCCGAAGAGCCGCGGGGATCGCGGCGCTGACGCTGACGAATGCCAGCAGGCAACGTGCCGAGCCGCGGCCCAGACCGCCGCGCCCGCGAGCCTGCAGAACGATCCTGCAGCGAACGTGCGGGAACTGGCGATGAATTTCGTCCATGAATTACGGTTTGAAGCGGTAACCCATATGAGCAGCACGCAGCACGAAGCGGCCGGTCCCCGCCGGACGGTCCGCCCCGAAAAGCAGGGCCTCTACGACCCGGCTTACGAACACGACGCCTGCGGCGTCGGCTTTGTCGTCGATATCAAGGGCCGCAAATCGCATAAATTGCTCAAGGACGGACTGCAGATCCTCACCAACCTGGATCATCGCGGTGCATGCGGCGCCGAAGTGAACACCGGCGACGGCGCGGGTGTGCTCATGCAGATGCCGCACAAGTTCCTGAAGGAAGCGGCGAAGAAGGCGCGCATCGACCTGCCGGAGCCGGGCCTCTATGGCTGCGGCATCGTCTTCCTGCCGCGCAATGCGACGCTGCGCCGTCGCATCGAAGAAAAGTTCGAACAGATCGTGCAGTCCGAAGGCCAGACCGTGCTCGGCTGGCGCACCGTGCCCACGATCAATTCCATGCTCGGCGAAACGGCGAAGTCCTGCGAGCCGCTCATGCGCCAGGTGTTCGTCGGTCGCAATGCCGAGATCGCTGACGAGCTGACGTTCGAGCGCAAGCTCTATGTCATCCGCAAGCGCGCCTACAGCGAGATCCGCGCATCGACGCTCGAAGGCGCCGCGTCCTGGTATGTCGCGAGCCTGTCGCACAAGACGCTCGTCTACAAAGGCATGTTGCTCACGGCGCAGCTCGAACAGTACTTCCCGGACCTGAGCGATCCGTCGATGGAGACCGCGATCGCGCTCGTGCACTCGCGCTTCAGCACGAACACGTTCCCGAGCTGGGATCGCGCACATCCGTATCGCTACATCGCGCACAACGGCGAGATCAACACGGTCCGCGGCAACGCGAACTGGATGCACGCGCGCGAAGCGCTGTTCCAGACCGATGTTTTCGGCGACGACATCGGCAAGATCCTGCCGATCATCAATCCGAACGGTTCGGACTCGGCGATGTTCGACAACACGCTCGAACTGCTCGTGCTCGCGGGCCGCTCGCTGCCGCACGCGATGATGATGATGATTCCGGAACCGTGGTCGGGCCATCAGACCATGGACGACGCGAAGCGCGCGTTCTATCAGTACCACTCCTCCCTGATGGAACCGTGGGATGGCCCCGCTTCCATCTGCTTCACCGACGGCAAGCAGATCGGCGCCCTCCTCGATCGCAACGGCCTGCGCCCCTCGCGCTACTACGTCACGAAGGAAGGCCTCGTCATCATGGCCTCCGAAGCCGGCGTGCTCGAGGTCGAGCCGGCGGATGTCGTGCAGAAGGGTCGCTTGCAGCCCGGCCGCATGTTCCTCGTGGACACCGAACAGGGCCGCATCGTCCCCGACGAAGAGATCAAGAAGGCTGTCGCCACCGAGCGTCCGTACCGCGAGTGGATCGCGGATCACCAGGTGCATCTGAACGACCTCCCGCAGGCGCCGGAAGTCCCGCAACCCGATCACGACACGCTGCTGCAGCGTCAGATCGCGTTCGGCTACACGTTCGAAGACGAACGCCTGCTGCTCGCGCCGATGGCACAGAACGGCGTGGAAGCCGTGGGTTCGATGGGTAACGACACGCCGCTCGCGGTGCTGTCGAACAAGCCGCGGCTGCTCTACGACTATTTCAAGCAGCTGTTCGCGCAGGTCACGAACCCGCCGATCGACTGCATCCGCGAAGAGATCATCACTTCAGCGGAAACGCGCCTCGGCTCCGAAGGCAACCTGCTCAATCCGCAGCCCGCCGACTGCCGCCGGCTCGAGCTGAAGTGGCCAATCATGACGAACGAAGAGTTCGCGAAGATCCGCCGCATGGATCTGCCGGGCCTCAAGGTCGGTGTGCTCCCGAGCCTCTTCCGCGTGACCCGCGGCGAGAAGGGCCTGGTCAAGTCGATGGAAGAGATCCGCCTGATGGCCCGCCGCATGATCGAAGAGGAAGAGGTGAACGTCCTCATCCTCAGCGACCGCGGCGTCAATCGCGAGTTCGCTCCGATCCCGGCGCTGCTGGCGATCGCCGGCCTCCACCACTACTTGATTCGCGAAGGCCTGCGCACGCGCGTCAGCCTCGTCATCGAAACCGGCGAGGCGCGTGAAGTGCATCACTTCTCGCTGCTGATCGGTTACGGCGCGAGCGCGATCAATCCTTACGTCGCCTTCGAAACGATCGACGGCATGATCCGCGACGATCGCCTGCTCAACATCGATCACAAGAAGGCGTGCCAGAACCTCGTGAAGGCCGCCACGAAGGGCGTGATCAAGGTGATGGCCAAGATGGGCATCTCCGCGATCCAGAGCTATCGCGGCGCCCAGGTGTTCGAAGCCGTCGGCCTGCGCCAGGACGTGATTGACGAGTACTTCACGTGGACGGCCTCGCGTATCGGTGGCATCGGCATGGATGTCATCGCGCAGGAAGTGCTCGTGCGTCACAAAGCTGCGTTCCCCGAACGCCGCGTCGACGGTCACACGCTGCCGGTCGGCGGCCTGTACCAGTGGCGCTCGGACGGCGAATTCCATCTCTTCAATCCGGAATCGATCCATCGCCTGCAGAAGAGCGTGCGCACCGACAACTTCGGCACGTTCAAGGAGTACAGCAAGCTGGTCAACGACCAGTCGACCAACCTGTGCACGCTGCGCGGCCTGCTCGAGTTCAAGTTCGGCGATGCCGTTCCGCTCGAGGAAGTCGAACCGATCGAGAGCATCATGAAGCGCTTCAAGACGGGCGCGATGTCCTACGGCTCGATCAGCAAGGAAGCGCACGAGACGCTCGCGATCGCGATGAACCGCATCGGCGGCAAGAGCAACACCGGCGAAGGCGGCGAGGATCCCGAGCGCTACAAGCCGCTCGATAACGGTGACTCGAAGAACTCTGCGATCAAGCAGGTCGCTTCCGGCCGCTTCGGCGTCACCAGCGAGTACCTCGTCAGCGCGCGCGAGATCCAGATCAAGATGGCGCAGGGCGCGAAGCCCGGCGAAGGCGGCCAGCTGCCCGG
>JACZCZ010000575.1_pt1 | contig 11024 bp, 15 predicted proteins | sample 8641811 | NCBI WGS metagenome assembly JACZCZ01 (sample SAMN15324610, study PRJNA640507) | soil metagenome | isolation source: intercropping peanut in the first line | place: China: Luxin town, Laibin City, Guangxi Province | collected 2019-07-25 | depth 10cm m | reverse complement strand
GGCCCGGAGCGCCGTGCTGGGACTAGGTCACGGTCGTGAGCGCGGGGTACGGAGTCCGGCTCACGGGGATGGGTTCGCCGTGACCTGCACGGCCGACGAGAGGCCCCGCTGGTTGACGGGGCCGCCGGGGACGAGGGTGCGGTACTGGGCGCTGCCGGGCGCGGCGAGCGTGAACGGGATCGCATAGGTGGAGCCGGTGCCGACGCGGGCGACCGCGACGGTGCGCCACACGCCGCCGTCGAGCCGCAGCAGCAGGATCACGTGGCCGCTCTTGTCGGGCTGGACCGTGCCGTTGAAGGTGACGACCTCGCCGACGGTGGCGGTCGTCGTGCTCGGCGCGATCGTGACGACGTCGCGCACGCCCTGGAACAGGCGTGCCGTGCGCGTGTGCGGATCGGTCGTGACGCGCACCTGGTAGACGGTGTTGCGCGCCGGCGCCTGCACGAACGAGTAGGCGCCGTTCGCGTCGGTGCTGCCGGTCGCGATCGCGTGCAGGCGCCCGCGCCACTCGTCGCGACCGAACAGCGTCACGGACGTATTTGCGCCGCCGCTGAGCGTGCCGGAGATGGTGACGCTGCCGCCGAAGTCGATCGGCTGCGAGTTCGACTCGATCGTGAAGCCGGTCGCCTGCAGCTGCTGGACCGTGATCGAGATCGGCGTCGAGGGGCTGCGCAGCGTGCGGCGGTTGGGCTGAAGCAGCACGCGCAGCGTGCGGTCGCCCGGCACGCGGAAGCGGTGGACGATCGTGTATCTGCCGTCGGCGCGCACGAAGCCGCCGTCGATCGGGACCCAGCGGTCGCCGAGTAGACCGGCCTGACGCTGCAGCAGGATGCGGTGGCCCGCGTTCGCCGGCGAGACCGTGCCGGTGAACGCGATCGGCGTGGCTGTCGTGAGATCGCCGGACGGCTGGTCGAGGGTGACCGTCGCGGCGATGCGCACGGGATGGTGGTGCGGTCTATGCGGATGCCGGTGCGCAGACGCCGCCGCCGGCAACGCGAGCGCTGCGACGAAGACGGCGATGAGCATGGCGATACGGGGACGCAAGCGAGCCTCCAGTGCTGGCATGGGTGGTGGACGACCCCTCGGCGGCTCCCTCCGAGCTCCGCCGCATGCCGGCCGGCAGGGGTTTGACGCCTGCTTGAACACTGCGCTGGAACGCGAGTTGCGGCACGCCTACACTCGCACGATGGATCCCTTCCTCGCGATCGTGCTCGGTTCGATCGGGTTCGCGCTCGTGGCGTTCATCGTGATCGGGATCCTCAACTCGCCGGGCACCGGCTCCGAGCAGCTCGGCTGGAGGACCGCACACGAGCACGACCGCACGCAGTCCGTGCGCGAGGCGGAGGACCTGGAGCAGATGCTCGAGGCCGCGAACGCGCGCCGGCGCGCGCGCGGCGAGGCCGAGCTGACGGTGGACGGACTGCTCGAGGACGAGGACGTGCGCCGCGGCTACATGTGAGTAGGCTGATCCGCCCAATGGCGCGGGTCTTGATCGTCGGATGCGGATGTCGCGGGCAGGCGCTCGCGCGCGCGCTCCGCCAGCAGGGGCACGCGGTGCGGGGGACGACGCGCACCGAGCAGCGGCGGAACGCGATCGAGGCGGCTGGGGCGGAGGTGTGGATCGGCGATCCCGACCGGATCGCGACGATCAGCTACGCGCTCGCCGACGTGACGATCCTCTACTGGTTGATGGGCTCGGCCGACGGCCCGCCCGACAAGGTCGCGGCGCTGCACGGCTCTCGGCTCAGAATGCTGCTCGAGCGCACGATCGACACGACGGTTCGCGGGGTGGTCTACGAGGCGGCCGGGAGCGTCGATCGCGACCTGCTCACGGCGGGCTCGGAGACGGTGCGCGCCGCATGCGGCTACTCCGAGATCCCGCATGCGCTGCTCGACGCGGAACCGGAGGATCGCGACGCATGGCTCGCCGCCGCGCTGCGGGCGGTCGACGAGCTGCTCGCGTACGAGCGCGCGCCGCGCTAGCCGCCCCGCTGCGCGAGTGGCCCCAGCCGCTCCAGCAGGTCGCCGAGGATCCGCGCCGTCGCACCCCAGATGAGGTGGTCGCCGACGACGTAGGTGTCGGCGTCGAACGTGAAGCCGCGGCGCGTGATCGGGCGCTTGGCGTAGCCGGCCAGCAGCGCTGGCAGCGACAGCTCGAGCACGAGCTCAACCTCGTTCGGGCTCGGCTTCCATGGGATCGGATCGATCAGTCCGACGTGGGGATAGATCACGTAGCCGGTGACGAACGTGCTGACCGGCGCGAGCGTCCCGATCAGGTCGACCTCATCGGGGGAGAGCCCGATCTCCTCCTCGGCCTCGCGCAGCGCGGTGGTCTGGAGCGCCTCGTCGGGATGGTCCCGGCGGCCGCCCGGGAACGAGATCTCGCCCGGATGGCGGCGCAGATCCTCCCGGCGCTTCGTGAAGACGGCGTGCAGCTCGTCGTCGCGGACGTAGAGCGGCACGAGCACGGCTGCCTCCGTCTCGTCTCTGAGGCGCGCCGGCGAGGGCTCGCGCGCCGTCACGGCGAGGCGCGTGCGCAGCTCCTCGCGGATCGCCGTCACGCGCTCGCGCTCAAGCCTCAGCCGACCAGCTCGATGCGCTCGTCGAACATGACCTCGCCGTCGAGCGTGCGGTGGATCGGGCACTTCGCCGCGATCACCGAGAGGCGTTCGACCTGCTCGCTGGTGAGGTTTCTCGGCAGCCGCAGCAGCAGCTTGAAACGGGTGGGAGCCCCGCGCTCCGCGGGCGTGTACTCGGCCTCGACTTCGATTCTGCCGATGTCCCAGCCCTTGCGCTTTGCGTACATCTCGACCGTGATGGCCGTGCAGGACGCCAGGCTCGCGGCCAGCAGCTCCTGCGGATTCGGCGCCTCGTCGTCGCCGCCCGACTCGCGGGGCTCGTCGGCGGTGAGCCGGTGCTCGCGTACGTCGATCTCGTGGGTGAACGTACCGGTGCGTCGCGCGATCGCCTTCATCATCTTCGTTTCCGTGCTCCTGCGGGCGGGCCGTGTGCTGGTGGGCGGGCTCATCGTAGCGATGCGCTTGGCCGCGTTGACGGTCGAACGACCCTGGACTTATGCCTGACGACGCGGGCGTCGTCAGGCGGCGACCCGGCGGAACGACGGCTCGATGCGGATCTCGCTCGTCACGCTGTTGGCGATGAAGCAGTGCCGGTGCGCGACCTCGGTGAGCTGGTGCAGACGCTCGTCGTCTGGATCCGGGCCTCTGACGGTGATCGTCGGGCGCAACGTGATGCGGGCGATGCGCATCGGCTTGTCGTCCTCGGGCATCTCGCCCTCGGCGTCGTCCTCATAGGCGAGCACGTCGACGCGCGCACGGGCGGCGACGGCGAGGAACGACAGCAGCTGGCAGCTGCTCGCAGCCAGCACGAGCAGCTGCTCGGGGTTGAGCTTCGACGCGTCGCCCTTGAAGGTCGGGTCCGCGGTGAGCGCGAGCGGCTGGCCATGCGTCGCGGGCGGGCAGGTGGCCTCGTGCGCGCGCGTGTAGGCGTCGTAGCCCGCGGCGGTGGAGCCGCTCCAGGCGAGGTGGGCGGCGTAGCGGTGGGTGTGGGGCTCGCCGCTCACGCCTCGATCTCGACAGGGTCCCCGATCGGGATCCAGCGGAAGCGGTCTCTGATCTCCGCGGGCGCGGCCTGCAAGGCGCGCTCGATCGCCGGGCGCCCCTCGCGGAAGTGCTTCCAGCCCTCGTAGTGGATCGGGATCGCGGTGTGGGGTCGCGTGAGGCGCGTGAGCTCGATCGCGTCGTTCGCGGTCATCGTGTAGTGGAACGGTCCGGAGATCGGGAAGCGGACGCCGCCGAGGTGGAGGATCGCGGTGCCGACGTCGAGGCGATTCGCGACCTCCTTGACGCCGTCGTAGAGGACGGTGTCGCCGGAGATCCAGACGACGCCGTGCTGCTGGCCTTCCCATCTGAGGCCGAAGCCGATCACGTCGCCGACGAGCGGGCGGCTGAGGGGCGGGCCATGGCGGCAGGGGGTGGCGGAGATCTCGATCGGGGTCTTGCCCTGGGCCTCGAGGCGGGTGGTCTGCCAGTCGGCGAGACCCTGCGCGTTGGTCGCGCCCTGCTTGGCGAGGCGCTTGGCGCCGCCCTGCGTCGTGACGACGGTGCCGGCGCTTGGCAGCAGCGCGCGGCCGGCGGGGTCGAGGTTGTCCTCGTGGCCGTCGTGGCTCAGGAGGACGGCGTCGATCGCACCGAGGTCGTCGGCTTGGAGGGCCGGCCCGGCGAGCTTCTTGGAGGATGTGCCCCAGCCGAAGTTGTATCTGCGGCCCGGCGCGTCAAAAGTGGGGTCGGGGAGGATCCGCCACCCGCCGACCTCGATGAGGGCGGTGGGGCCGCCGATGTGCGTGATGCGCATGGTGCTCATGGCCGGCGAGCCTATGCGAGGGGACGTGCGTGGGCGGCAGTCGGGCCGGGCGCCCCGTTCGGCCTGGCATCGAAGCGCCCGTATACTCGCCCGAGCGGGGCGTGGCGCAGCCTGGTAGCGCGCCTGCTTTGGGAGCAGGAGGTCCTCGGTTCGAATCCGGGCGCCCCGATGCGGAATCTCGCAGAAAGGACCTGCAAATCAGTGGGGCGGACGGCCGGAGCGGCCGCCGGCCTGCACTCCGTCCCGCCGTTCGTGCGCAGCAGACACCGGTAGCGGCGTCGGGCGTTCAGGCGTCCGGCCCGATGAGGTGCTCGGGCGTGCCGATGCGGCGCAGGAACGCAGCCTCGGTCGGATGACGCGGTCTGTCGCGTCTGATCGGGCCGAGCATCGCGAGGATTCTCTCAGTCTGCGCGCGGCGCCGGGGTGCATCGCGGCGCCACTCCTCGTAGTTGATCGTCTGAGGCTTCATGGCTGTCTTGGAGAGTACTCGGCACGCAGGGCCGAACGGGCGATCTCATGCAGCTCGTCGCTGGCCGGCGGCTCGTTGCGTGAAGGAAGCTCGCGCGCGAGCCTGCGCATGGCGTCAACGATGACGGTCAACCGGCGGCCGGCCGCGCGGGCGTCGAGGTCGACTTGCTCGGCGTCGGTCAGCTCGGCGATCAGCACAAGTGCCTGCTGGGCGATGAGCTGATGTCCGGTCGCCTGAAACTCGTCGAGGCGGTCAAGCAGGATGTCGACGCGGGAGATCACGCGCGCGGTGCGACCGGATGGGAGGTCGATCACGGCAACCTGCGTTCCGGGGTCCAAGTCGGAGCCCGGCGCTTCCAGCAGCACGTCTGTGCCCGGCAGTTCCCAGTGTCGGCCGTCTCTGCTTCGCGCGAAGCCGAGCCCGGCGAGGATCTCGACGAGCTGCTCCGGTACGGCCATGACCACGTCGATGTCGTACGTGGCGAACGCCTCGCCTTCAGTCCAGAAGTAGACCGCCATCCCGCCGACGACCGTGGGACGAATCCCGAGCGGCGTGGCCGCCTCCTCGATCACCGCCACGACTTCCAGCGTCCGCTGAGCTGCGTCTGTGATCTCGGCCGCGCGGTGGAGATCCGCTCGCAGATGGGCCAGCGACGGGCTGCTGCTCTCGCTCACGCGACGAAACTACTGCCGCGACCGGCCGGCAGACCTTCAGCTTGCGCCCGGATCCTCAACGCCCGAAACGACCCGAGCGACCGCGTGGTGGTCCTCGGTGCGAATCCGGGCGCCCCGACTGCGGAATCTCGCAGGAAGTACCTGCAATCGGGGCACTCGAATCCGAACGGGTGTCTCAGAACGCCGTATAGAAGTGCGCTTCCGGGATCATCCCGATCGTGCCGCCGTCGACGTGTGCGGAGCCGTGGCCGATTGTCTGCTCGCCGGGGCCTACGTACAGCTCGACGTGGTGGTAGGGCGGACCTGAGCCATACAGGACGAGGTCGCCGGGGCGCAGCTGTGCGCGAGTGATCCTGCGGCAGTGGCCCGCGAGCGTTCCCGTGTACCCGCCGCCGAAGCCGTTCCCGTTGGGATCGGGCAGACCCGCCGCCTTGTAGACCGACGTCACCCACTGCGAGCAGTCGGAGCGGTAGCCGTGTGGCTCGCCGGTGATCGCGTAGTCGACGGTCCAGCCGCCGCTCTGGTCGTAGAAGCTGTGGCGTCTGCCTGCGGCATCGAGCCTCGAGGCGGCGAGCGCGGCCGCGACGAGGCGCTCGCGCGGGTTGCCGCCTCTCACATGGTTCCCATCGACCTCTGGCTCGGCGGGCGTGACGAGGTCGTCGATCGCGCCGATCACTCTGTCGAGCCGTCGTTCCAGCAGTCTTCTGCGCTCGCCCTCGCTGAATCTGATCTGCCGCTGGCGGATCGGGACCTCCTCGCGCAGCCGGCGCAGCTTCGCCGCTCTGGACTCGGGATCGCGCGGGTGCAGTCTCGGCGGCGGGTTGTCGAAGATGCGGTCCCAGATGACCGCGTCGACGACGCCGGTCGCGCCGAGGTGGCGGTGCTCCTGGAAGTGCTTGACCTTCTCCTCGGTTCTGTCGCCGAATTCTCCGTCGGGGTCGAGCTGGACACCTCTGAACGTGTTGAGCTGCTCCTGGAGCTCTCTGACGTGCGGTCCCTTCGAGCCGTGCTTGAGCGGTCTTCCTGGATATGGATGTCTTGTGGGTGGCATCCATCTAATTAACAGAATTACTGACTAATGGTCAAGAAATCTGGCGCACTCCAATGGGACCGTGCGGCGAGCGGCATCCTGCGCATTGACGAAGCGCTGCAAGTCGCATGGATCGCTCATGGCGCGCACTATCGTCTCAAGCGATGAGCACGCCGAGCCCGACCGGGTGGACGCAGACGATCGCCTCCAGCGACGGCGAGCGGCTCTACGACGTCGGTCGCGGCATCCGGCTCTGCGCCGAGGCGTTCGGCGATCCCGCCGACACGCCGCTGCTGCTCGTCATGGGCCTCGGCATGCAGATGCTGCACTGGCCGCCCGGCCTGATCGCGCAGTTCGTCGAGCGCGGTCACTACGTCATCCGCTTCGACAACCGCGACCGCGGCCGCTCGACGCACATCGGCATCCCGCCGCCGTCGCGCACGAGCCTGCTCACCCGCCGCTTCGGCGCCGACCAGTACACGCTCGAGGACATGGCGCTCGACACGGTCGGCCTGCTCGACGCGCTCGAGCTCGACTCGGCCCACCTGATCGGCGTCTCGATGGGCGGGATGATCGCGCAGACGGTCGCCGCGACCCGTCCGAGACGCGTGCGCTCGCTCACCTCGATCATGTCGACCACCGGCAGCCGCCGCGCCGGCCAGCCGAAGCCGCACGTCCTGCCGCTGCTGCTCAAGCCGGCGCCGGCCGATCAGGCCGGCTACGTCGAGCACATGCTGGCGATCCTCACCGCGATCGGCGCGACCGGCGACGTGCTCGACACGCCCGAAGGCCGCGCCTACCTCGCGCACACGCACGAGCGCGACCCCGACGTGCGCGGCACCGGCCGCCAGCTCGCCGCGATCCTCGCCTCCGGCAACCGCACGCGCAGACTCCACGCGATCACCGCGCCGACGCTCGTGATCCACGGCGACAGCGACCCGCTCATCACGCCGTCCGGCGGCAGAGCGACCGCAAAGGCGATCCCGAACGCCAAGCTGATGCTCGTCCCCGGCATGGGGCACGGGCTGCCCGAGCGGCTGTGGCCGCAGCTCGTCGACGCGATCGCCGCGCACGTCGCGGCGGCCGAGGAGCGTCGCGCCTCGGGCGGCGTTTGACTATTGTTCAATCCATGCCCTCCACCGCGCACGAGCACCTCGACGTCCTGATCGTCGGCGCCGGCCTCTCCGGCATCGGCGCCGCCTGCCGCATCGCGACCGAATGCCCCGGCACGAGCTTCGCCGTCCTGGAGGCGCGCGAGGCCAGCGGCGGGACGTGGGATCTCTTCCGCTACCCCGGCATCCGCTCCGACACCGACATGTTCACGCTCGGCTATCCGTTCAACCCGTGGCCGGAGCACCAGGCGATCGCCGACGGCCCGATGATCCGCGGCTACGTCCGCGACACCGCGCGCAAGTACGGCGTCGAGGCAGCGATCCGCTACCGCCACAGAGTGCTCGGCGCGAGCTGGTCCACCGAGCAGGGGCGTTGGACCGTCGACGTGGAGCGCGCGGACACGGGAGAGACGTTCCAGCTCACGTGCGGCTTCCTGTTCGGCTGCACCGGCTACTACCGCTATGACGAGGGCTTCCTTCCGCAGTTCGAGGGCACCGAGCGCTTCAGAGGCGAGCTGATCCATCCCCAGCACTGGCCCGAGGAGCTCGACTACGCCGGCAAGCGCGTGATCGTGATCGGCAGCGGCGCGACCGCCGTCACGCTCGTGCCGGCGATGGCCGAGCAGGCCGCGCACGTGACGATGCTGCAGCGCTCGCCGAGCTACGTGATCGCGCTGCCGGGGCACGACGCGCTCTCGGAGCTCGCGCACAAGCTGCTGCCGGCCAGACGCGCCTACTCCTTCACGCGCTGGAAGAACGTGCTGCTGGGATCGCTCTTCTACGAGCTCAGCAGACGCCGTCCGCAGCTCGTCAAGAAGATCGTGCGGCGCGGCCTGGAGCGCCAGCTTCCGGCCGGCTTCGACATCGACACGCACTTCAGACCGCGCTACGACCCGTGGGACGAGCGCGTCTGCATCGTGCGCGACGGCGACCTCTTCAGAGCGCTGAGGAACGGCAAGGCGTCGGTGGTCACCGACCGCATCGAGACGTTCACCGAGAACGGGATCAAGCTGGAGTCCGGGACCGAGCTCGAGGCAGACGTGATCGTCACGGCGACCGGCCTCAACCTGCTGATGATCGGCGGCATGTCGCTGACGGTCGACGGTGCGCCCGTCGAGATGTCGAAGACCGTCGGCTACAAGGGCATGATGTTCAGCGGCGTCCCGAACATGGCGATCACGCTCGGCTACACGAACGCCTCGTGGACGCTGAAGGGCGACCTCTGCGCGCAGTACGTCTGCCGGCTGCTCAACCACATGCGTGCACAGGGCTACGACAGAGTGCTGCCGCGGGAGCCGGACGCCTCGCAGCCGCGCCACCCGTTCATCGACCTGAGATCGGGCTACGTGCTGCGCTCGCTCGACCAGCTGCCCAAGCAGGGCGACCGCCCGCCGTGGCGGATGTACCAGAACTATCCGCGCGACATCCGCATGATGCGCCACGGTCCGCTCGAGGACGAGGCGATCGCCTTCTCGCGTGCGCGGACGCCGGAGCCGGTCGCCGAGACCGTCGCGGTCTAGACTCGGCGGCATGTGCCGAAACATCAGAACGCTCTACAACTTCGAGCCGCCCGCGAGCGAGGACGAGGTCCACGCGGCCGCCCTCCAGTACGTCCGCAAGATCTCCGGCTTCACGAGACCGTCGCAGGCGAACGCTGAGGCGTTCGAGCGCGCGGTCCAAGAGGTCGCCGAGATCTCGCGCGGCCTGCTCGCACAGCTGACGACGAACGCGCCGCCGAAGGACCGCGAGGTCGAGGCGGCAAAGGCGCGCGCCCGTGCGGCGGAGCGCTACGGGCGCGCGGCCTAAAGGCCGTTCTGACGAGGCTGCCGATCAGGGCAGCAGGCAGAGCGCGTAGGCGGTCAGCGTCGAGTTGCTGCCGCTGTTGTTGCGCGCCTGCGCGAGCCAGCCGCTGCCGTTCGGGCGGCTGGTGGTCAGCTCGACGCCGAACAGCGACGGCTGGCCGCCGCCGCTGAGCACGACCGCGCCGGCCGGGCATCTCGCGGTGACGCTCACGTTGGCGCCGGCGTTGACGGGCGCCGCCTCGGTGACGATCTGGATTCTCCCCAGGGCGCCTGCGCGCACCGACCCGTCGCGCAGCTCCTGCGCGCCGACGGAGCCTCTGGCCAACTTCGTGGAGCCGTCGGCGTCGACGCCGTCGGCGGGGACCGCGTCGCCCGTGAGCTGCTGCGGACCGACCGCGTTCGGCGCGATCGACGGGTTCGGGTAGGCGCCCGCGAGGCTGCCGCCGGCCTGGCCGGTCGGGGTGCGCGCGTCGACGAGCTGCTGCTGAATCGTTCTGGCGAGGTCCTGCGGAGCGACGGTGCCGTTGCGGATGTCCGGGCTGCGGACGCCGCCGTCGCGGATCTGGACTGAGCCGACGCTGTTGGCGGGCAGCGCGGTGGCTGCATACGCGCCGCCGCCGAGCGCGACGAACAGCGCGAGGAGCGCGACGACGTTGGCGAACGAGATCTTGCTGGAGATGCGACGAGCCATGAGACCTTCTCCTTGTGGGAGTGGATTGATGTGCTCGTCAAGCGTCGCCGCGGGCGGCGCTCCCGTCTGTCACGGCGGGAACGCCGCCTCTGTCAAATGGACGACAGAGTCAGTCGACCACGAACCCGACCGTGATCCGCGCCACCTTCCCTTTCTTGATGAAGAAGTCGGTCACGCGTCTGCCGGCGGTGAACGCGTGCGTGTGGCAGGAGCGGCTGCCAGCAGTCGTCTCGCATCTGACGCCGGACACCTTCGCTCTCACCTGAGCCTCCGTCGAGCCGACGCCGACGCCCTTCGCGGTGCGGTCGCCGAGGCCGGTCGTGAGGACCGAGCTGACCGTTCTGGCGCCCTGGTAGAAGACCTCGATCCCGCCGGCGTAGGTCTCCTGGCGGAATCTGCCGAAGTCGTTTCTGCCGTTGGCGACTCTGCTCGGTCTGCCCAGCGCGGCGTGGACCTCGGCAACCGTGTTGCCGAGGCGGGCGCCGGCGATCCCCTTGTCGATCTGCACGAGCGCCGGCGCGGCGGCCGGCAGCGCGAGCGCCGTCAGCGCGGCGAGCGCACCGGCGAGGGGGAGCCGGAGTCGAGCGGTCATGTGATGCCTCCCGTTCTGAGTCGTTCCGTGACGGCGATCTTCGCATTCGTGCGCGTAGAAGGAAGCGGTCTCGGCGCCTTCTTCCCTACCCTTGCCGGGTGCCCATCACCACTCGCAGAGAACTGCGCAACATCGCGATCGTCGCCCACGTCGACCACGGCAAGACGACGCTCGTCGACGGCCTGCTGCGCCAGTCCGGCGCATTCCGTGCCAATCAGGAGGTCGCCGAGCGGGTCATGGACTCGATGGACCTCGAGCGCGAGAAGGGCAT
>JACZCZ010246762.1_pt1 | contig 11028 bp, 9 predicted proteins | sample 8641811 | NCBI WGS metagenome assembly JACZCZ01 (sample SAMN15324610, study PRJNA640507) | soil metagenome | isolation source: intercropping peanut in the first line | place: China: Luxin town, Laibin City, Guangxi Province | collected 2019-07-25 | depth 10cm m | reverse complement strand
GCGGGAACTCCCCCCGGGAGGCCCCCCCCCCCCGCTCCCCGGCGCGGCGCCGTCCCGGACAGCGTCTTCTGCAGCCACCGCCACCGGACGTTGTCTTATGGTTAGCGACCGCGTCGGGTGGGTGGGTTGTGTGAAGGGGGTCCTTGGCCTCGGCACGGGCTTACCGCACAGTCGTTCGTCATGCATTTCAATCCCTGGGTGATCGCTCTCGCGGCGGGCGTTGTGCTCGCGGCTGCTGTGCCGGCGGCGGCGCAGAAGCTGTATCGCTATAAGGACGACAACGGCGTATGGGTCTACACGGACCGGCGGCCCGGTGGCGAGCAGGCGTTCGAAGAGCAGCAGGTCGAACGGCGCTTCGAGAAGCCGGAAGTGCGCCTGTTGCAGCGCTCGGGGCGCAACGGCGTCGTGTTGATCGCGCAGAACACCTACTTCGCGCCGATTCAGATTGGTTTTCGCCTGCAGCCCATCGAGAACGTGTCGCCCGATACGCCGCGCAGCGGGCTGAAAATGCTGCCGCCGCGTAGCGACACCGAGCTCGTCGTCGTCGGCAAATCCGTGCCGGAGGTCGATCTCCGGTTCGACACGGAGTTCGAATACTTGCCGGGCGATCCGAGCGCCGAGCACAAGCCTCCGCAGCCGTACCGCTTGCCCTACGCGCTATCGACTGCCGTCCGCGTCTCGCAGGCGTTCCCCGATCGAAAGACCCACGGCGACATTGCGAGCCAGCACGCCGTCGACTTCGTGATGCCGATCGGCACCGACGTGTTCGCGGCGCGTGACGGCCTCGTGATCGAGGTCGCCAGCGACTTCTTCGAGAGTGGCACGGACAGGGACGTCGACGGCCCGCGCGCCAACGTCGTTCGCGTCTTGCACGACGACGGCACGATGGCGCTGTACGTGCACCTCAACTGGAACACGATCCGTGTCGTGCCGGGGCAGCGCGTGCGCCGCGGCGAGTATCTCGCCGACTCCGGCAACACGGGTTTCAGCACGGGCCCGCACCTGCATTTCGTGGTGCAGCGCAATCAAGGCGGCTCGCTCGTCGCGGTGCCGTTGGAATTCGCCGGCGCGACCGGGTCGCCGGTTACGCTCGTCAGCGGTCAGACGTACACGGCCTATTGAGGGCTATCAGAGCTCCACGCCGTCGCGTAGCTCGAGCGGCGCGCGGCACGTCATCCCTTCGCAAACATAGGCGACGGCGCCGGCGCGCGGCTCGCGGGCGGCGAGCAAGTCGGTCAGCACCGCATCGGTGGGAATCGCGAAGGCGAGCCGCTGCGGCGCAAAGCTGCGGCCGAGTTGCCGCTGCCAAGGCATGAGCTCTTCGTGCGTGCCGCGCAGCACGACGATCTTCGGCGGCACGAGCAACTGCTCGAGCGCGCGCAGCAGCGTCGCATGCGCGTCGGGATAACGCTCGAGCCCGGCCAGCGCCGCTCGCACCGTGCGTTCTGCCGCATCCACGAAGCTCTGCTCGCCGAGCAAGTGGCCGAGCGCGAGCAGCGCAAGCGCTGCAGTGCCGTTGCCGGCCGGCACGGCCTCGTCGGTTACGGGCTTCGGCTTGTGGATCAGGCGCTCGTGGTCGTCGGCCGTGAAGAAGAACCCGCCGCGGGGGTCCTCGAAGTGCGCGAGCATGACACCCGCGAGCTCGCGCGCGAACGTGAGGTCGCTGTCGCGCCAGCGTGTTTGCAGCAGCTCGAGCAGGCCGTACGCGAGAAACGCGTAATCGTCGAGGTATGCGCTGAAGCGCGCACGCCCGTCCTTGAACGTCGCCTTCAGCCGTCCGTCTTGCCACAGCTCCGCGCGAATGAAGTCGACGGCGCGCGTCGCACTGGCCGCGAAGTCCGGGCGGTCAAGCACGCGTGCGGCACGCGCCAGACCGGCGATCGCGAGCCCGTTCCAAGAAACGAGCACCTTCTCGTCGCGGCCGGGCCAGACGCGCTGCTCCCGCGCCGCCAGTAATTTGCGACGCGCCGTCTCGGCGACTTCGGCTTCCGCAGCCGCCGGGGCCTGCGCGCGATGCAGATGCCAATGCTTGCCCTCGAAATTGGCCGGGCCGTCGAGCCCGAAGATGCGCTTTGCGACTGCGCTTTCGTTCGGTGAGAGCACTTCGTCGAAGGCCGCGGGGGTCCAGACGTAAAACTTGCCTTCCTCGTGCTCCGAGTCGGCGTCGAGCGTCGAGTAAAACCCACCGCGCGGGTCCTGCATGTCGCGCATGATCCATTCGGCGGTGGCGGCGGCGACGTCCGCGTACTGCTGCTTGCCGGTCGCCGCATAGGCGTCGGTGTATACCGAGAGCAGTTGACCGTTGTCGTACAGCATCTTCTCGAAGTGGGGAATCGACCAGGCGCGATCGACGGTGTAGCGAAAGAAGCCGCCGCTCAAGTGGTCGTAGAGGCCGCGCTCCGCCATTCGGTCGAGCGTGTGCGTGACCATGCCGAGCGTGTGCGTGCCGGCGCCGGCCGGTTGCGCGTGCCACAGCGACAGCAGCAACGAAAGCGCCGTCGGGTGCGGAAATTTTTGGCCGCTGCCGATGCCGCCGTGCTCCGAGTCGTAGCTCTGCTGCAGGCGGTCGCGCGCGCTGTCGAGCGGTGCGCGCGATAGCTTCGCGAAGTCGTCCGCGTTGTTGGCATCGCTGCGCAGCACGTCGATCAGTTGCCTGCCGCGCTCACGAATTTCTTCCGGCTTGCCGCGGTAATACTCGTCGACGGCCGTCAGCACTTCGCGAAACGCCGGCATGCCGTAGCGGCGCTCCTTGGGAAAATACGTGCCGGTGAAAATCGGCACCTGATCGGGCGTCAGGAACACCGTCAGCGGCCACCCCCCGGCTTGGCCGGACAACACTTGGTGGCTCGTCTGATAGATCTTGTCGATGTCGGGCCGCTCCTCGCGATCGACCTTGATGTTGATGAAGAGCTCGTTCATGAGGCGCGCGGTCTCCGCGTCCTCGAACGACTCGTGCGCCATGACGTGGCACCAGTGGCAGGCGGAATAGCCGACGGACAGCAAGATCGGTTTGCCGGTCTCGCGCGATTCGGCCAGCGACTCGTCGTTCCAGGCCTGCCAGTGCACGGGGTTGCTCGCGTGCTGCTTGAGGTAGGGGCTCGTTTCTTCGTTCAGTCGGTTGTGCATGGCGACATTATGCGGGCTGAAGCGCTTTGGGCGGAGGGAGCCCGGCAGCTACACTAGCCGGCACTTCGTTCGACCCTTGGTGGTGGCGCTCTGTTCACTTACCCCGAGTTCGATCCCGTCGCGCTGACGATCGGGCCGCTGTTCGGCGTCGGCCCTCTCGAGATCCGCTGGTACGGGCTCATGTACCTGATCGGCTTTGCCGGCGGCTGGCTCGGCGCGCGGTCGCGCGCGAAACAGCCGTGGAGCCGTATCAAGCCCGAGCACGTCGACGACATCGTGTTCTATGTGGCGCTCGGGGCGATTGCCGGCGGCCGCATCGGCTACATGCTGATTTACGGGATGAGCGAGCTCGTCTCGGACCCGCTCGGCATCCTGAAGGTTTGGCAGGGAGGCATGTCGTTTCACGGCGGCTTCCTTGGCGTGTTGGTGGCGATGGCGCTCTACAGCCGCGCGATCAAGCAGCCGTTTCTCGGCGTCATGGATTTCGTGGCGCCGTGGACCGCGATCGGGCTCGGTGCCGGCCGGCTCGGCAACTTCATCAACGGCGAGCTGTGGGGCAAGCCGACGCGCCCCGACGCGCCGTGGGCCGTCATCGTCGACGGGCAAGCGCGCCATGCGAGCCAGCTCTACGAGCTCGCTCTCGAGGGCATCCTGCTGTTCATCGTGCTGTGGTTATACACGAAAAAGCCGCGGCCGCTGATGGCGACTTCCGCGTTGTTCCTCATCATTTACGGTGTCTCGCGGTTCGTCATCGAGTTCGTACGCGAGCCGGACCAGCAGATCGGCTATCTCGCGCTCGGCTGGGTCACGATGGGGCAGGTTCTCTCGGCGCCGATGATCGTCGCCGGCGTCATACTTTGGGTGCTCGCGCACCGGCGCGGCACAGAGGCGGCGAATGCGGCAGTACCTTGACCTCTTGAGGACGATCAAAGAACGCGGCGTGCGCAAGGGCGACCGCACCGGCACGGGCACGCTTTCGGTGTTCGGCTATCAGATGCGTTTCGATCTCGAGGCGGGCTTCCCCGTGCTCACGACGAAGAAGCTGCATTTGCGCTCCATCATTCACGAGCTCTTGTGGTTCCTCAAAGGCGATACGAACATCCAGTATCTGCGTGACAACGAGGTCACCATCTGGGACGAGTGGGCCGACGAGAAGGGCGACTTAGGGCCCGTGTACGGCGCACAGTGGCGCACGTGGCGGACCGCCGACGGCCGGCACATCGATCAGATCCAACGCGCGCTCGACTTGATCCGCACGGACCCGAACTCGCGGCGCATCATCGTTAGCGCATGGAACGTCGGCGAGCTCGAAGAGATGGCGCTGGCCCCTTGCCATGCGCTGTTTCAATTTCATGTCGCGCAGGGCCGGCTGTCGTGCCAGTTGTATCAGCGTAGCGCCGACGTTTTCCTCGGCGTGCCGTTCAACATTGCCTCGTACGCGCTGCTGTTGCACATGATGGCGCAGCAAACGAACCTGCGTCCCGGCGAGCTCGTGTGGACCGGCGGCGATTGCCATTTGTACGTGAATCACATGGTGCAGGCCGACCTGCAGCTCACGCGCGAGCCGCTGCCTTTGCCCACGCTCGCCATCAAGCGCAAGCCGGAGAGCTTGTTCGACTACAAGTTCGAGGACTTCGAGCTGCTCGACTATCACGCGCACGGCTCGATTCGAGCGCCGATCGCGGTGTGAGCTCCATGCGGCGGGTTCTCTTGGCCGGGGTGCTGGCGGCGCTGTGCTCCGCCGCCTCGTCGGCCGAGGCTCAGCCGTCCGACGCGCCGGCGGCGCCCCGATTGCAACTGCCGCCCGGGCTCGCCAGCGTCTGGCGCGTCGACGGCCGTCGAGTCACGGATCGCTCGTCGGCCTGGTCGTTGGCGGCGTTCTCGACGGACGGCGAGCTCGTCGGTATCAGCGACGAAGGCGGCACGCGTGTCTACCGCGCGGCCGACGGCACGCTCGCGCGCATGATTCCGGCGCCGCTCGCGACGGGGCAGAACGCGTTCGCGCTTGCGATCTCCTCGAGCGGGCTCGTGGCCGTCGGGCGTGTCGGCGGCATCGACGTGTTCGAGGTTGCCGGCCCCGCGGAGCCCCTGAAATACCATTGCGGCGGCATCTGCGGGCCCGTGTCGTCGCTCGCGTTCTCGCCGAACGGCGCCTGGCTCGCGTATCAGTCTGCGCACAGCTCGCTCGATGCCGCCCCCGGCATCGTCAACGTCGTCGACTTGCGTAAGCGTGCGCGCGTCGCGCAGCTCGAAGCGTCGGCGACGCGCGCCGGCGTCATGTTCGCGGCCGACGGCCGCACGCTACTCGCCGCCAACGTCACCCGCATCGACAATAGAGGCACGTTCGGGCTCCGCGGCTGGAGCAGTCAGTCGGATTGGCGCCGCGTGCGCGACGAGCGCGGCGCGCAAGTGCCGGCCGGCTCCATCGGGCCGTTCGCCTTCGACGAGCGAGTCGCCGCGTACTCTTACGATGGCCGCTTGGAAGTTCGGAAGGTCGCCGACGGCGCGCTCGTGTGGTCGATGCCTCTCGTACCGCCGGGGCTCGACGCCGTCTTAGACGATGAGGCGATGCGGCTCGATCTCGTGGCGTTTGCCCGCGGCGACGACCTCGTGCTGAGCTACGAGTCCCCGGCCAGCGGCTCGGCGCCCGGCACGCTGGTATTCCGGCGGCTCGCGGACGGCGCCACCGTCGCGATGTACGACGTCGCCGGCGTCAGCGCGCTGGCAGTCTCGCCCGACGGCGGCAGCTTCGTGTACAGCACGGGGGCGGGGCGTACGTATACGGTGCTGGCGCGAGTGCCGCGCTGAGCTGCCGATGAACGGTTTCGAGCGAGTTGCGCGGTGCGTTCGTCCGTTCGATAGTGCGATGATCGCGCCATGCGCTTAGCCGTTTTCGCATCGCATTCCGGTACGACGCTGCAGGCGATTCTCGACGCTGTGCGCAGTGGGCGTTTGCCGGCGCGCGTCGAGGTCGTCATCAGCAACAATCGCGACGCGCGCGCCCTGCAGCGTGCGCGCGATGCCGGCGTCCGCGCCGTGCACTTGTCCAGCGTCACGCATCCCAATGCCGCGCAGCTCGACGCCGCGATCCTTGCCACGCTGCGCGAGCTCGACGTCGACACGGTGTTCCTCGCGGGCTACATGAAGAAGCTCGGGCCTGCGGTGCTCGCCGCGTATGCGGGCAGGATTTTCAATACGCACCCTGCGCTGCTGCCGAAGCACGGTGGCCGTGGCATGTACGGGAACCGAGTGCACGAGGCCGTGCTGGCTGCGAAGGAAAGCGAGACGGGCGCGTCGATCCATCTCGTCGACGCCGATTACGACACGGGCCGCGTCGTCGCCCAGTGCCGCGTGCCCGTCGAGCCGACGGACTCCGTCGAGACGCTCGCGGCCCGCGTCCAGGAGCGCGAGCGCGAGCTCGTCGTCGATACGTTGGCGAAGGTCGCCGCCGGCGAGAGTCTGTGATCGCGCCGAGCCGTAGGCGGCCGCGCTAGCGCTCGAACGCCTCCGCAACCGGCACGATCTCCATGCGCTCTGCGGCAAGTGCCAGCGGCCACGCAGCGATCGTGCGGTCTTCGGCCAGAATCGCGTCGGGCTTCGGCGTTGCGTACGTGATCGGCGTCGGGGCGTCGCTCGCGAGCACGTCGCGCAGCTTCGCGGCGTCGCCCGTCACGATGGCGATTTTCAAGTTCTTGGTTTGCAGATGCCTTTTGACCGCGGCATCCACGTCGGCGAGCGTGAGCTCGTCCATCATGCGGCGGAAGCGCGCGAGGTGGCCGCCGTCGATGCCGTAAAAACGGTCGTCCATGGCATACCCGAGCCGCGCGGCCGTCGTCTCCGCGAAGTGCAGCGAGTACTTCTTCAAGAAGGCGCGCGTGAGCTCGAACTGCTCGCGCGACAGGCCGTTGTGAATCAGGAGCTCGAGCTCGCGTAGCGCCGCGCGCAGCGCGAACGGCGCCTGCGCGTTCGGCAGCGTGCGAATCCAGATCTCGAACAACTGGAAGCGGCGCGGCACGTTGACGGGCGGCATGACGCGCTCGCCGCCGTCCGGAAACGCCTCGATGTACGAATAGTCGCCGTAGTTCAAGCCGCGCTGCTCGCGGATGACGTTGAACAAGTGGCTCGACTGGTTGCGGTGCTCGCCGAGCCACGAGTTTGCGATCCACAGCGCGTAGAAGTCGCGGTCGCCGCGGCGTACCTCGAGCGGGAAGCCGATGCTGATGGACGCGTCCGCGCCGGGCTTGTCGATCAACACGGCCGAGCGGCCTTCGACCGGCGCCGGCTCGATGTTGGGCGGCGGGCGCGGCGCACCGGCCGGTAGCTGGCGCACGGCGGCTTCGAGCTGCGTGATGACGCCTTGCTCCAACCCGCCGGCGATGCCTACCGTCACGTTGGTGCGCGTGTAGTGACGGCGATAGAACTCCCGGACGTCGTTGCGCGTGATCGCGCGGAGGCCTGCGACCGTCCCTTCACTCAAATGTGCGTAGCGCGTGCCGCGAAACACGAGCTCGTGTAGAGCCGCTTTGCCGAGCTCCTCGTCGGACGAGTACCGCAACGTGTTCTCGATGGCGTTGACGGCGTCGCTGCGTACGCGCTCGAAGTCGTCCTCGTCGAACGCCGGTTTGAGCAGCGCGTCGCTGTACAGCTCGAGGAACGCCGCGGCGTTGTCGCGATGCACGCGGCCCGTCAGCGTCGTCGTCTCGACGTCGACGCGCACGTCATAGCCGGTCGCGAGCGGATAGAGGGCCGCGAGAATCTCGTCGAGGGAGCGCTTTTGCGTGGCCGCGTCGGCGATCATTGCGCCCGTCAGGTAGGCCAAGCCTTCCTTGCCGGGAGGATCGTGTTGCGAGCCGACGGCGAGCTGCACGGAGAGCGAAATCGTCGGATCGGCGGGGACGCTGAGCAGTATCACGGCCGCCTCACGGTTTCGACTTGAGCACGCCGACGGTGCGGCGTGCGCGATCCAAGTATCGATCGGCAGCAGCCTGCACGTCGGCCGGCGTGATCGCGGCGTAGGTGTCGTAGAGGCGGTCGAGGCCGCGCAGGTCGCCGTGCAGCGCGACGAAGGGTGCGGCGCGCGATGCGACGGAGTCGGGCGTCTGCAACCCCATCAGGAAGGCATAGCGCAGCCGCCGCTGCAGGTCGGCGAGGCGGCCGGCGTCGGGCGGCTTGCCGCGATACTCGGCGATCGTGGCACCGATGACGCCGAGCACGTAGTCGATCTTCGTGGCGTCCTTGATGCGAGCCGTGATCTCGAGCAGGCCGGGGTCGCGGTTGTAAGACGCGCCCGCATCGAGGTCCTCTACGACTTGCTCGTCGAGCACGAGCCGCCGGTAGGCATTGCTCGTTTCGCCGAACGCCAGATCGGCAAGCAAATCCGCCGCGACGCGCGTGCGATCCGCCGGGTGGTACGCCGGCAGCTTGTAGGCGACGAGCAGCAGCGGCAGCGTTTGGCCGTCGTAGCCGACCTCGATGCGCCGCTCGGTCGTTTGCTCGGGCTCGGCGGGAATTTGCGGCGCCACGTAGCCCGGCTGCCAGTTGCCGTAGTGCTTGTTCGCGAGCTCGAGCACGTTGGCGGGCGTCACGTCCCCCGCGATCAGCAACACGGTGTTGTCGGGGCGGTAGTAGCGCTCGAGGAAGGTGCGCGAGTAGTCGTACAGCGTCGGCATGATCACGATGTCGCGCTCGTAGCCGAGCGTCGTGTGGCCGTACGGATGGCGCTCGAACGCAGTCGCAACGAGCTCTTCCCAGAGCGCGAACTCCGGCTCCATGCGTGTCTTGCGGTACTCGCCGTACACGGCGCCTGCTTCCGTCTGGAAGGCAGCCTCCGGGTACGACAAGTGCTGAAAGCGGTCGCTCTCGAGCTCCATCACCTGCTCGAGATCCTCGGCCGCCATCGACAAGTGATACGCCGTGTAGTCGTCCGTGGTGTACGCGTTCGCGTCGGCGCCGATCGTCGTGATGATGCGGTTGTAGGCGTCGGCGGGATACCGCTCCGTGCCACGGAACATCATGTGCTCGAAGAAGTGGGCGAATCCGGAGCGGCCCTCCTCGTACTCGTCGCGCGAGCCCGTGCGCACGATGGACCAATAGGCGACGAGGCCGTCGCTCGGCATTGGCACGACGATCACGGTCAGGCCGTTCGGCAGGGTCCGCGTTTCCGTGGGAAAAGGAATGATCGGGGTCATGGCCCGATTTTAGCGCAGGCAACCTCGTCGCCGGTTGGGCTTAGCGCACAACTCCGGGCTTGCCGTTCTCGACGTCGAACGAGGCCAACGCGTGCACTCCGGAGTCCTCGCGCTCGACGTCGTCGACGGCCATGAGGTCCGCCCGCAGGTGCTCGGGCTCGAGCGTGATGCGCAGGTAACCACGGCGCTCACCGCGCCCGAGCCGCACGTTCGGATTCTCCGCGAGCCAGCGGTCGAACGCTGCCTGTGGCGGCCCAACCGAAGTGATCGAGCTCGTGACGAGCTCGGTCGCCACGATCGGCGACTCGGGATCTGCGGGCCGTGCGTGGACGTCGCTGACTAGGAACGCGTGGATGTCGCCGCCCAAGATCACGGGGTTGCGCGCATTGCGTTGCGCGAGCGTGTCGAGCAGCCGGGCTCGCGCGGCCGGATAGCCGCTCCAGGCGTCGGCGCGGTATGAGCTTGGGCCGTCGCCGCTTTGATCGAAGTGCCCGAACACGGTTTGTTGCCCGAGCAAGGTCCAGCGCGCGCGGCTCTCGCCGAGCGTTTCGCCGACCCAGCGTTCCTGTGCTGCGCCGAGCATGGTGCGCCCGTCGTCGTAGAGCTCGGGGCACGGCGTGATGAGCGGACCGGGCGGGCACGCTTGGACGGAGCGATATTGCCGGCCGTCGAGCATCAGGATCGTGACGAGATCGCCGAAGGTGCGGCTCGTGTACGACTGCTGCTGCCCCGCCGTGGGCATGAAGCGGCGCGGGAACGGCAGGTGCTCGTACCAAGCTTGATACGCAGCCGCGCGGCGCGCGAGGAACACGTCGCGCGGGTCTTCTTGAAACGAGTGCTCGCCGGCGTAGTCGTTCGCGACCTCGTGGTCGTCGGAGACGAGCAGCCATGGGGCGGCGGCGTGCGCGGCTTGCAAGTCCACGTCGGTTTTGTAGAGCGAGTAGCGTAGGCGATAGTCGTCGAGCGTGTAGCACTCGGGCTGTTCGTGCGTGCGCTTACGCACCGTGCCGCGGTTCTCGTAGATGTAGTCGCCGAGATGAACGATGAGATCCGGATCGTCGCCGACGATGCCGCGGTAAGCCGCGAAGTAGCTTTGCTCGTAGTGCTGACACGAGGCGACGGCTAGCTTGAATCGTGCCGGCATCGTGCGCAGCGCGGCAGCCGTGCGCGTGCGAGCGATGGAGCTTTGCTGCCCGCCGGCCGTGAAGCGATACCAGTAGTCGCGGCCGGGCTCGAGGCCAGCGACCTCGACGTGCACGGAGTGCGCCCAATCGGGTGTCGCGCGGTCGCTGCCGCGGCGCACGACGTTGCGCAGGCGCTCGTCCGTCGCGACTTCCCAAGCCACATCGACGGCGGCGTTCGGCATGCCGCCGCCGCGCACGAGCGGCTCGGGCGCGAGCCGCGTCCATAGCACGATCGCGTTCGGCTCGGGATAACCCGAGGCCACGCCGAGCGTGAACGGATCGGTCGCGAAGCGCACGTCGGCCGCGCGGCCCGCGAACGGCCGCAACGCGGCGGCGCCGGCGAGGCCGATGCCGGCATGCAAGATCGTGCGGCGCGAATGACGCATGCGAAGCTCCGCCGACGGCTATGATCGGAGTCGAATTGTACGCGCGACAGGATGACGGGCTCGAGGCAATGGCGACGCAGCGCAAAACCGTAGCGGTGATCGGCACGGGCGACATGGGCGGTGCCGTGGGCGGTGCGCTCGTGC
>JACZCZ010181502.1_pt1 | contig 11034 bp, 8 predicted proteins | sample 8641811 | NCBI WGS metagenome assembly JACZCZ01 (sample SAMN15324610, study PRJNA640507) | soil metagenome | isolation source: intercropping peanut in the first line | place: China: Luxin town, Laibin City, Guangxi Province | collected 2019-07-25 | depth 10cm m | reverse complement strand
GCTTGCTCCAAGCATAGCTTCTGCAGCAGCTCGGCTGAATCCTTGAAAACCTGAATGGACGCACCGCGCTCGTGGCCACCCGCGCGCCCCATGGCGGCGTCGACGGCGGTTCGGCCTTCCGCATCCGTTGCGTCCAGCTTGGCGCCGTGCTCGGCGAGAAACTCGATGACGTCGTTCCAACCCCAGAAGGCCGCGCCGAAGAGCGCCGTCTGACCCGGGCCTTTGCCGCGGCCACCGCCCGTCGTCACGGCATTCACGTCGGCACCGGCGTCGATCAGCACCTTCAATGCCGCAATCGATTTCTGCTCGACGTCGCTCGTGAGGTAATGCGGGATGCCGGGCCCGTAGCCGCGAATGTCGCACTCGAGCGAACCGTAACCTGCGGCCGCCATGACGGGCGTGATGCCGCTCGAGTTCGGCAGGTCCCACCGCGCACCGTGCGCGAGCAGGACCCTCATCGCGGCCGTGTCGAACGTCTTCGCCGCGCGCAGCAGCGGCGTCGCGCCCGTCACGAGCATCGCGTCGCAGCCGCGGTCGTTGCCGCGCTCGCGATACGGCGGCAATAGCTTGAGCTGCGAGTTCGGGTTCGCGCCGCGCTCGAGAATGCGCTCGACGAGCGCGATGGCCGGCGTCGCGTCCGTGGACAGGCGATCGGGGCGGCCACCGTGCGGCACCGTGTTCAAGTCGACGGCCATGTAAAGCGGCGTGCGCCCCCACCAGTCCCAAACGTCGACGGCAGCACCCGCCTCGACGAGATACGCCGCCGTGTCGAAGTTCATGTTCTCGAGCGCCATGATCAGCGGCGTGATGTTGCGCGAGCCCGCGAGATCGATGTCGGCGCCGCCCTCGACGAGCGCGCGCGCACAATCCGCGCAGCCTTCGCGGGCGGCGTACATGAGCGCGGTGAGCCCGCCGAACGGCCGGTACTGGCGGCGCTTCTCGCCCGAAACCTGGCGGTCCCAATCGTTGATCTTCGACCGCGCATTCGGGTCGGCGCCGTGTTCTAGTAGCAAGCGGAGCATCGCGGGTTGTTTCTGCGCCGCGGCCCAGATCACGGCCGTTTGCCCGCGCCACTCCTCGACCGCATTCACATCGGCGCCGCGCTCGATCAACAGGCGGGCAGCCGCCACGTTGCTGCCGCGCGCAAGCACCATCAGCGGCGTCTCGCCGTCCTTGCTTGCCGCGTTGGCGTCGGCGCCCGCGTCGAGCAGCGCGTCGATCACGGCCGTGTTGGCCGCCACCGCCGCCTCGCCGAGCGGGGTCGAGCCGTAGTCGTTGGCGACGTTGGGGTTCGCACCCGCACTCAGCAGCTGCGTCACGAGCTCCAAGTCGTCGTTGTACACGGCCCAATGCAGCGCCGTCGTACGGTCGGCAGAACGGGCGTCGACGTCGGCGCCGCGCGCGAGCTCGGCCAACGCTGCGTCACGATCACCGCGGCGAGCCGCGTCCACGAGATCGGCGCGTGCCGTCGACCATGCTACGAGAGCAATCGCGGCGACGATCGTTACGCGACGTACGCCGGCCACGATCAGACCTCCGAAATGTCGGCCGTGCTGTCGCCGACCTTATCGACGGGCACACCGGCGCGCAGCATCAGCGTGTAGTGCAGGTTCGCGATCGGCGTGCGATCCGCAACCTTCAAGTGCTGATTGCCTTTGATCTTGCCGTTGCCGCCGCCGAACACGAGCGTCGGCAACGGGAACGAGTCGTGCTTGTTGCTGTTGCTCATGTTGCTGCCGTACAAAAAGATCGAGCTGTCGAGCATCGACCCCGCGTCGCCGTCGGGGATAGCCGCCAGCTTCGCGAGGAAGTCGGCGAACACTTGACTGTGATAGCGCTGCACCTGCGCAAGCTTCTCCAGCGAATTCTTGTTGTCCGCGTGATGCGAAAGCGGATGGAACGCGTCGGCCACGCCGATGTGCGCGTACGACATATTGCTGACCTCGGCGGCCAGCATGAACGTCGCGATGCGCGTCGAGTTCGTTTGATATGCCGCGACCAGCAGATCGAACATGAGCTTGAGACGCTCGTCGAACGCCGGCGACGCCACCGGGATCTCCGGCAAGTCGACGTTCGACAGATCGCGTGCGCCGAGGAGCTGAATCCGCCGCTCGAGCTCGCGGACGCTGTCGAGATAGTCGTTGACCATGACGCGATCCTCGGCGCCGAGTCCGCGCTCGAGGTCTTTGATCTCCGTCGTCACGAGGTCGAGAACGCTCGAGAAGTCCGACGCGATCGCGCCGCGCTCGGCGTCCGTCGTGCCGCGGCCGAAGATTTTTTCGAACACCTTGCCTAGGTCCGCTTCCATCGGCAGCGGCGTCGTCGGGGTGCGGTACGAGATCGTGCGGCTGTAGCTGCAGCCATAGGTGCCGTCGCAGCCGCCGCTGCCGCCCCGTTCCTCCGTCGCGAGCTCGAGCGACGGCAATGGCGTCTCTTGGCCGATGTGGCGCGCCGCAATCTGATCGATCGAGACGCCGCCGTTCGGCGTTTGCGAGCGCGGCGGCGCCACGCACGTCAACCAGGTGCCCGGAAAGATGGCGTGCACCGAGGGACTCTCGGCCGTCTTGTTACCCAGGCCGCTCAGCACCGTCATGTACTTCTGATGCGGCGCGAACGGCTCCAGGATCGTCTTCAGATCGAAGTCGCGGCCGACCTTATCCGGCGTCCAGCGGTTCATCTCGGCGCCGTGCAGCGTGTTCGCCATGATTGCGCCGTGCGGCAGATAAAAAAAGCCGAGCCGCGGTTGCGGCGCTGCGGCCGTCTGTGCGAGCGCCGTGGCAGCGGGCACCATTGCACTCAGCAGCGGTAAGCCGATCGTGGCGCTGCCCGAGCGCAGGAACGTGCGTCGCGACAAATGCTTCTTCGTGATGAACATCGTGCCTCCTGACCCGCCGGCTACCGGCCGGCACCCCCACTCGCCTCGGCGGCCGCAACGGTCGCTCCCGCCGATTCCTCGCCCTCAGGGGCGCTGCGCATCCGAAACGGCGCGCTATTGGCCACGCCTGCGACCAGCGCCGCAAAAGAATAGTCGCTGTCGGCGGCGTCGCGCACGATGGCGCGCACCGCCGGCATGTCGTAGTACTCGATGCGCCTGCCGAGTGCATACGTCAGCAAATTCTGCGCCACCGTTTGCACGAACTTCTCGGGCTCCGCGGCGATGGCCTCGCGCAGCTCCGCCGGGCTGTTCGCGGACCGGCCGTTGGCGAGGCTTCCCGTCGGATCGATGGCGACGCCCGAGTCCCGCTCGAACGTGCGCCACTCGCCGATCGCGTTGTAGTTTTCGAGCGCCTGCCCGAGCGGGTCGATCACGCCATGGCAGTGGTTGCACGAGGTCTGCGTGCGGTGCAGCGCCAACCGCTCGCGCACCGAGCGCGGCGTCTCGATCGAAGCCGTGAGATTCGTTTCGACTCCGGGCGGCGGCGGTGTCGGCGGCACGCCGAGCACATGCTCCATGACCCACGCGCCGCGTAGGACCGGCGACGTGCGATCGGGATACGAGGTCGCGAGCAAGATGCTGCCTTTGCCGAACAGCCCCCAGCGGTTGGGATCGTCGAGCTCGACGCGCCGAAACCGGTCACCGCGCACGCCGTCGATTCCGTAATGCCGCGCCAGGCGCTCGTTCACGTAGGTGTGCGACGCCGTCAGTAGCTCGACGATGCTGCGATTCTCGTCGCGCAAGATGCTATCGGCGAAAAGCTCCATCTCGCGCTCGAACGCCACGCGCAGGTCGGTATCGAAATTGGGATACAGCTTCGGATCGGGCTCTACGACCTCGACGTCGCGCACGCTGAGCCACTGGAAGGCGAAGTTCGTGACCAGCGATTTCGAGCGCGGGTCCGCGAGCAAGCGCTCGATCTCACGCTCGTAGACACGCGGCTCGCTGAGCCTCTTGTTCTCGGCCAACGACAATAGTTGATCGTCGGGCCCTTGGCTCCAGATGAAGAACGCGAGGCGCGACGCGAGCTCGAGATCGGAGATGGCGTACGCCTCGCCGGCCTCGACGCCCTCGGGCGGTCCGCCCGGCTCGGCGCGATAAAGGAACTTCGTGCTCGATAGAATCGCGAGCAGGCCCTTCTGCACACCCGCTTCGAAGCCGCCCTCGGCCGCTCCCTCGCGGTAGAACCCGAGCAGGCGCTCGATGTCGGTCTCGGTCGGCGGCTGACGAAACGCGCGCCGCGCGAGGTTGCTCAGAATCCGCTCCGCGCACGGCAGCTCGTCTGCGGCGCCGGCCGGAGTGCAGATGAAGATGCGCTCCCTGCTCGCGATGGTGCCGCTCAAGCCCGTCGGCTCGTACGGCCCCGTCACGTCGAAGCCGAGCATGAGAGGAATATCCGGCGTGCCCTCTCCGGGCACGAACCCTTGCAGAATGTAATCCGACTCGGCGCGCGCACGCGCGATGAACGTCGCGACGACCTCGCGATCGCCGGCGTTCACCGGCAGGCGGATGTTGCGGAACCGATCCTTGATCGCATTGACCGTCACGATTTGATAACGATCGAGATCGCGCAGGTCCTGCTCGCCACCGAGCTTGCCTTCGAACACTTTCACGCCGTCGATCGTCATGATCACGGTGTGCTCGTACGCGAGCCAGCTCCGCCGATACGCGCTCAGCTCCTCGCCCGGCGTTGACGACACGCGTAAATTGAAAACGTACTCGCCGTCCGACGGGAAATGATGCGTGACGGCGAGACCATCGCGCGTGCCGAGGGGGAGCCCGTCGACGTGCACGGAATGATTGCGGTTATCGCTGACGTACTCGGCGCGGGCGAGCTTCGCGGCCGGGCTGCCGACAGCCTCGATGCTGATCGCGCGTGCGGCCGCGATGTACTGGTCGAGATACGTCGGCGTGACGCGCAAGACTTCCGCAACGTTGTCGAACCCGTCGCTGCTCGCGTCCGGCGGCAGCAGACGCGTCGGATCGACGTCGACGCCGAGCAGACCACGGACGGCCGTCGCGTACTCCACGCGATTCAAGCGGTGCAGCATCACGCGCCCCGGCGCAGCGCCCCGCGCCGCGGCTGCCGCATCGAGATTGGCTTCGACCGCCGCGACGAACTCGTTGACTTGCTCGATGGCGGGATGGTCGCCGCCCGGTGGCGGCATGACGCTGCCGCGCAACCGCCGCACGACGTTCTCCCACTTCTCGGGGTTGGCAGCGACCTCGGCCGGCGTCACTCCTTCGAGCGACATGTTGCCGGCGGCTTCGGCGTCGTTGTGACATTCGGTGCAGTACCGCTCGAGCATCGGCCAGCGATTGGCAAGCGCCTCCTCGGGCGACTCGGAGCACGCCGTGAGCGCCAAAGCCGCGCATACGGAACCGAGCAGGATTCGTCTCTGCATCACCGTCTCACGCAACGATCCCACGCAACCTGCTCCACCACATGCTTTCGTACGCGTGCTCGATGAACTTGGCCGAGTCGCCGGCGTAGCGCGCGTCGAACTCTTTCGTGATCGCCTCCTCCACCATGTCCTCGATGCCGCGCCCCTGCAACGCGATGCCCTCGATACGCTCGCGCACCGTCTGCAGCATCGTCACTTGCGCCTCGAGATCCGCGCGCCGCTGCGGCGGACCGACATCCGGCACGACCAGCGTTTCGGCGTCCATCATGCCGAGCAGCTTCGTCGTCGCATCGGCCATGCCGCCGATCCAGCCGCCCGTGATGTAGTCGATCGTGGGATAGCGGCCTGCGGTCACCGCGCCGCCCGCGACGATTACGTTGCTGTTCGGAAAGCTCACGTAGATGTCGCCGTCCGTGTGTGCCTCCAGCAAGTGGCCGTATTCGATCGGCTCGCCGCCCGCATCGAGAGCGAGCGGCTGCTTGTCCGAGGTGAAGAACGTCTGGTTAGGCCAGCTGGCGCGAACGCGGCGCTCGTAGTGCTTGTTCTCCCACTCGACGTCGAACTCCGTGCTCATCCAAAGACGGGTGTTCTCGTGGGCGATGATGGTTACGCCACGCTCGCCGGCGAGCGCGTCGTTGCCGCCCGTGTGATCGAGGTGCCAGTGAGTATTGAACAGCACCTCGACGGGTGCTGCGGCGAAGCGCTCGCCGAGCAGCTTACGCAGGGCGCCGGCAGTTTCCGCGGAGCCGCTGTCGACGAGTAGTAATGCCCCGGCGTGCGGCCGGGCGACGACGTTGCCGCCCGCTCCGCCGATCAGCTGAAGGCCGCCGCGTAGCTCTGTGACGCTCAATGACGCCGCGGGAACGGATTGCGCGCGAACCACTCCGGCTCGGCCCGCCAACGCCGCGACGCCGACACCGCCGAGCAAGCTTAGGAACCTGCGGCGACTACGCTTCAACTCATCCCCTCCGCCAGCACCCGATTGCGTTTCGCATCAGGCGTTTAGCACTAGAATGATAGCCGTCGAGCCGCGTGTTATCCCCCTGCGACGCTGGAGAAACCTGGAGCCACGCGTCGCGCTATTTCAGCGGCGAGAAATCCGTCGTCTCCAAGAATACGGACTCGACTTTCGACACGATCGGCCCGTTCGCCTGCGTACGCTCGGCCACGGCCTTCCATTCGGGATCGTCGCGGAATGCAGCCCAACTCTTGGTAGCCGCATCGCGGCTGTCATGCGCCAACAGGTAGATCAGCGTATTGCTCGAGGCCGGCGCGTCGGTCGGCAGCCAATAGCCCACGTTGTCCATGCCGTGCTTCTCGAAGATCCGCAGCGTGTCGTTGCGAAAGCGCGCCACGAGATCGTTCAATTTGCCTTCGGGAGCCGTGTACGTGCGCAACTCGAAGACCTTCCGCCCCTGGGCCGTCGCCTCGTTGCTACCGGACCACTGTCCCGCGACGAAACCTGCACCGAACACGGTCGCCGTTAAGGCGAGAAACCGCAAACCGCCCATCTTTTTTCTCCGCATTACAATTAGATGCGCAACCTTTCTTACAAGTATGGCGAGGTGGCTCAGCGCTTCTTCGGCCCCTCGGCCGGGAGCTCGCCCTCGCCGAACGCCGTGGCGCCCTCGACGGAGTCGCAGTGCTTGCCGGCCTCGGGCACCTTGCCTTTCGGGCACTGGAACAGGCCCGAGTCGCCGCGGTCACCCGCCGGCTTGCCGTCGCGGCGCGGGTGCACGCCCATGCTCATGACGGTGCCTTGCGGGAAGCTGTCGCGCGTAATGCCGTGCCGGAATGCCTCCGCTGCGCTTTCCATCTGCACGACCCAGACGAGCTGTTCGCCCTTGTCGTCACGAACCAAGGCGTCACGCGTCTCGTTCAACGGCACGAAGTGCATCTCGAAGTGCGCGGCGTTCGGCACGATGCGGACGATGACGCCCGTGAATACCTTGTAGATGCTTCCGTCGTACATCGCATACGAGTGGTGCGCGCTCGACGGCGCGCCCGTGGCGAGTAGCACCGCGCCTGCGGCCGCGGTCAGGAAGCGTTTCAAAAGCTGCGGAGCTGTGTACATGGCTGTCTATCCTTCGTCGCGCGGTGGCCGCGCCGCTATTTGAACCCGAGGTCGAGCTCTTGCTTCGGCCTATTCATGTTTTGCTCGAAATGTTCTTCCCAGATCTTGGCCCACGGCCGGTCGAACATGTCGGGCACTTTGAACTCGATCGTTTGACCCGGCGCCACCTGCGTCGCGAAGCCGTCGATGGGGTACAGCGCGCGCGTGCATTCTGCCCAGCCGAGGCGGCCTGCCTCGCTCCAGCTCTGTTGATAGTTGCGGTGCCACAGGATACGCACCGGCTGCTGCAGCGCTTCCGAATCGTAGATGACGGTTTCCCAATCCAGGCCCATGAGCTTGCCGGCCGCGTCGCGAACGGGCGTCAGAATCTCGACCGTCTCGAACTCGTAGCTGAATTCCCACGTCGTGTGCTGCGTCCACGCTTGGACGTTCGCCGTGTGCATGATCAACGCATCGCCGTCCCAAAACGCGACGGTGTCGCCGTACCACTGCGGGATGTCTTGCCCGAGCGGAAACTCGCGGCCGACATGCGCGACGCGCACGATATTGCCGCTGCTGCTGCCGACGAACATCACGACTTCCGGCGTCACGACGACGCGCTGCGGCTTCGGCCCCGTGGCCCACTGCCGCATGAACCCCTCGGGCCAGCAGTACGACGCCGACCATTGGTGCGCCGCGTCGACGCCTTCGTGGTAGAGCTGCCGGACCATGCGCTCCTGATACTCGGGCGTCAGGATCGACAGGAACGTAGGCACCTGCGTGGCACGACCGTAATTCCAGACGCGTCGACCTTGCGGCAAATACTCGCCGTACACGCCGTCCCATTTCGGCATCGTCTCGTACGTGTGCTTCGTCGGGCCGCCGCGCTTTGCAGCGTCGGCTTGCAGCGCGGCGTAATGCTCCGCGGCTGTGGCGAACGGGTACGGGCTCACGATGTTGTCGCGCGCCCAATCTTTGGTGCAGTCGCCCCAGCGCGCCGACACCGGCGGGTTCGTGCCGATACGCGGATCGGAAGTGCCGGAACCCGCTCCACCGCTGCGCATGTCCGCGACCTGCCGCGGGCTGTTGCAGCGCCAATAGCGCGGGTTCAGCCACTCGTCGCGGTCTTGGTAGAAATCCTTGCTCGTGAACAAATCGCGCGCCAGCGGCTCGACGCCGGGCGGCGGCTTGGCATCCCAGCTCGGACCTTCGCCGAAGCTCGCGAGGTCGGGCGGCGGATTACCATCTGGGAACGGAGCTCCGCGAAGGCCCGGCACGTTCGGCGGGTTGAGCTGCGCCGAAGCGAGCGAGACGTTCAAGGCTGCGGCTAGCGTCATCGCAGCGTGCAGCGCCGTGCGGGCTCTCATCATCATTCCCCCTTCGTGCTCGGCCCAGGGCGCCGAGCGTGGCCGGAGTACAGCCGGTCCTGTGACGCGGGTCAAGGTACGGCCGGCCGCCTCGCCTACGGCACCGATCTTCGAACGGGCTGTGATCTGCTTCCGCGTGCGGCGGCGCGCGCATGACTACGCTTCGACCGAGCTTTCGAACGTTGCACACTCATGTTCCCGAAACGCGCCAAGCAATCGTCGCAGCAACAGCCCTCGTCGGACGCCGGCAGCCAGACCGGACAGTCCGGGGCGGACGCGCGCGACGAGAAAGTCGCGGCACTGACGCTCGAGCTCGACGAGCAACGCGAGCTTGCAAAGTCGCTGCGCGAGCAACTCGACGCCGCGACGTTCAAGATCGAAATCCTTGAGAAAAGTTATGCGAAACAGCTCGCCGAAGCGCGCGACAAGAGCGCCGCTGTCGACGCCGAGCTGAAAGAGAAGAACGAGATTCTCGCCAACCTCGGCGGCGGGCACGAGCACACGTTGCGCGAGTTGAACGACGCGCTCGCCGTCATCAAGGTGCTGAAGAAAGAGCGCGACCAGTTGCGCAAGCAGATGGCGCAAGGAGTCGCGCGCCCACGCGGCGGCGAAGTCACGAAAGCGCGCGCACTACTCGGCGACGACGCGCACGGCTTGATGCCGGCCGTGAGCGCCCCCGGCCGCGGCGAAATGGTTTCGTCCGACGACGACACGAGCGGCGGCACGATCAACGCACTGATCGCGAATGTGGGATGGGCCGAGAAGAAAGCCGGTGCCGGCGCGGGTCACTCGAGCGCGCAGGTGGCGACGCCGGAAGCGCCGCCACCCGAGATGATCGCACCGGACCTCGTGTTCACCGAGAAGGACGAGGACGGCGAGCGTTAGCTCTGGTTCCACTCCACGAGCGCCGCGCCTGGCTTCTCGCGCTCGTAGTACCACTTGAGCCCCAGCGGCTCCTCGCTGAGGATCGTTGTCTTGAAACTCCGCCACGCCTGAATCTCGAAGTAATCGAGCGTGCCGCCGTGCGCGCGCAGCCGATGCGGCACGCCAGGCGGGAAATACACGAGGGTACCGGGCTCGATCTCCTGCGAGCTGTCGGCGACTTCGACTTTGCCGCGCCCCTTGAACGTCATGTAGACGTGCGCCGCGCCGTCGGGATTGGCCGGCGTGCCCTTGTGCAGATGGTAGGGCGACGCACCGCCTTCGTTGTAGTGCATCTCGCCGGCCTGGATCGCGTTCGTCAGCGTCAAACGGCTGCCGTCGAGCAGTCGCACGCTCGACTCCGCGCAGAAGCGCCGCACGCGCCCGCCGCTTGCATCGCTCAAGCCGCGCAGAGTTTGGCGGTTGAAGAAATAGCCGGGGCCGCCCGGCAGTCCCTCTTCGACGCCCGCCGGCGGCTTCGGCACGATCATGTGCAAGAGATCGAGATCGCCGCCGGGCGCCGCAAACGGCGCCGACTCGCCGGGCACGAGCAGAACCCCAGCGCCCTCTTCGGCCGTATGAGTCTCATCGTCGAAGTCGATCGTCGCCTGCGCCGGCGTGTTCATCACGTAGACGAGGTGATAGTCGTTACCCGCCGCGAGGTCGTACTGCTTGCCTTTTTGGATCGTCCGTTTGTAGACCGTCAGGTTTTTCGAATTGCAGAGCTCGGGGCTGCACAGCGTGCGCAGCAGGCCATGCTCGACCTGGGTCGGTGTGGCGGTGTTCGAGTTGACGATCGTGAGGTCTTTGACAGAAGGCATCGTTCTTAAGCTCCTGGGCCGGCGTTGCAAGTTGCCGGGCGATGATACGTGCAAAGGCCGCGGGCGCGCGACTCGCGCGGCCGGCGAACCGCGGGGTTTGCCTCTAGCCGAGAAATGTCGTCAGCGCGATTCCGGCAGGGCGAACACGTACAACGCCTGGCCGCGCTGCGGCGCCTGGATTTCCGGCGCAATCAGCGACGGCACGAGCCGCGGGCTGCCGCCGCCCAAGCCCGTCGTGACGGCCACGTACTGCCGGCCGTCGATCTCGAAGCTGACAGGGAAACCCTGCACCGAAGTGGCCAGTCGCGTGCGCCAGAGAATGCGCCCGTTGCGCACGTCGACCGCTTTGAACTCGCGGTCGAGATCGCCAACGAAGGCCACGCCGCCCGCAGTCGACAGCACCCCCGTCAAGAACGGTGCGCGCTGCTGGATCGCCCACTCCTCTTTCAGTGTGTCGACGTTGAACGCCGCGAGGCGGCCGATGTTGCCGTCGGTGCCGGGCATCTCGTAATAGCGCGGGTCGGCGCCGCCG
>JACZCZ010244976.1_pt1 | contig 11036 bp, 9 predicted proteins | sample 8641811 | NCBI WGS metagenome assembly JACZCZ01 (sample SAMN15324610, study PRJNA640507) | soil metagenome | isolation source: intercropping peanut in the first line | place: China: Luxin town, Laibin City, Guangxi Province | collected 2019-07-25 | depth 10cm m | reverse complement strand
GTGAATTCGAGCTTGGGGTGCGTGACGGGAATCTTCTTCTCTTTGACGAAATTCCAGACGTCGCCCCACGACCCGCCATAGCCGAGCTGCAACTTCTTGATCGCCGCATTGCGCAGCTTTTCGGCCGCCAGGAAGGGCCGCATCTTCTCGACACCGGAATCGCGACCCAGATAGAGCTTCTTCTGCACCAGCCAGCGCGCGTAGTCCTCGGGCGGGATCAGGTCACGAAGCGTGGCCTTGTCGGGGTTCTTGCGCAGTTTCAGTGCCGCCGGCACGAGAGTCAGCATGCGGAACGCGCCGATCTTCTGGTCGGGTTTGAGCCCGAGCCCCGGCGGCATCAGGATCTCCTGCGATTGCGCGGCCACGCGCATCACCTGCTGCGAACGGAAGCGCATTCCCTTCGGCAGCAGTGGCGGTTCACCGACTATCCACAGTGTGTGGCCGGGATGGTCAGTGTGCGTGACCTGCCACAGGCCGGGCCCCGGGAATTCGCCGGTGACGACGATTTCGTCGAGTGGTTGCTCGGGCACCTGCGCGGGCGAAAGAACGGGATTCAACCCGCAGGCGAGAGCCAGCAAGGCAGCGAGAGCCTGGATGCGTGGGATGGTCAAACTATTTTCCTTCGTTGGCAGCAGAGAATGTGTCGATGGCTGCGAGAACTTCCTCGCGATTCGACAGCGCGACATTGTGCGAGGCGTTCTGCATTTCGATCACCTGGCCGTGGGGGACGCCCTGACGGAACTGCTCGATGCTGGCGCGCTTGAGGCCATCGAGGATGCGTGCGCGTTCCTGCATCGTGGCCACCAGCCGGGCGTCGTTGCGGTCATGCCAGGGTTTCAGCAACCAATCCGGATGCTCGAAGGCGTAGATGGCCAGCGCCGGAATCTTCAGCTCCGCGTAGTCCGGCGTCTGGATCGCCGCGGAAATGGCCTGCTGCGTGCGCGCATCGATACTGGGAGTGCCCGCGAGGACAGGGTGGTTGATGCCGAACAGCGCGATCAGTTCGCCCTCGGGATAACGCGCGTGGCTGCCGGACTCCATGAATTTCACCATGGTGTCGTAGTTGGTCATGGCTTCCGGCGGAATGGGCGGGTCCGGCGGCAGCAGGCGGTTCAGTTCGCGCAGCCGAGCCATGCGCGGATCCTTGCGGTCGATCGAGCGGTCGTAGGCGGCGTCGAGATACACCAGGCCCGAAAAGCGATCGGGATGATGGCCGCCCAGCCAGGTGAGCTCGTCACCGGCGATCGACGACCCGACGAGCAACACCTTCTGCAACCCCATCTCGTCCATCACCGCGAGCACGTCCTGGCCGAGTCGCGCGGTATCGAAACCGAAGTCCGGTTTACTGGAGGCGCCGGTACCGCGCCGGGTCATGGCGATCACGCGATGCCGTTTCGCGAGTTCCGGCGCGAGCAGGTCGTAGCCATGGGCCGTCGCGCCGAGGCCGGGCAGCAGCACGATGGGTGAGCCGTTGCCGCCGAAGTCCAGCACCTCGAGCTGCACGCCTTCCTCCACCCGGATCGAATAGGGCTCGTGTGGCGCGGCGTCGCGCCAGCGCGAGGCCTGGAACCTGCCGGCCTGTGAAACCGGCAGCGGGCAGGTAGTCAGGTCCGCGCCCAGGATTCCGGGCAAAGTGATCTCCTTCTGTAGATAGCCCGCCAGGCGCCAGGCCGTGATGGTGATGGTGTCGTGCTTCGCAAGGCGTGGCGAGGCGATCTCGAGCTTCGCGCGACGCGAGCGCATCCAGCGTGTCCAGCGCGGCGACAGGTCCGGCGTGGCGTAGACCCGGCTCGCCGGGATCCCATCGAGCTCGGCGCTGATTTGCTCCGGCCTGCCGAAGCTGCTGAAGCAGTCGACCTCGATGGCGTTGGCCGCCGCGTCGACCTCGGCGCTGCAGTAGCCGAGCCCCGGCAGCGCGTGGCGCTTTCCATCAGTGGGCACGTTATGGGTCGTGGGTTCACCCAGCGCCAATGAGTACTCCAGGCGCAGCGTGGGCTCACTGGCCTCGAGTGCGCGCAATTCGTCGCCGGGCAGCGCCCAGGTGTGCCATAGCGACTCACCCCGATGCCGACGGTTGATGTAGGAGACCGGCCGCAGCGAGACGCGTTCCGTACTGCCGGCACTGCCCTGGTAGTCAGCCCGCACGTGCAGCAGTTCGCTGCGCCAGTCGGCCGGGACACCGACCAGATCGAAATGCGTGATGAAGGCGACGGCATCGGGTCCGGGATCCTTCAATTCGGACTCCCGCCACTGAAGGATGCCGCCGAAGGGATGCTCCCACCTGAACGTCGGGTCCGCGTACAGGTCGACGACCCGAGCCGCCTTGAAACACGCGTTGGCATTGCGCAATCGAATGTTCGCGAAGTCGGCGTCGGGTGGCGCGGACACCAACCGGGTTTGCAGGCGGAACATGATTTGCCACGGGGCGAGATACATGGGCGTCACCGCCAGCAGGACGACGATGAGTGTGGCGACCGGCACCAGGATGCGCGCCCACGTGATGCGGCGACGCCAGTAAACCAGCCACAGCGTGAACGCCGCGAGCAAGGCGGCGCCGATTTTTGTCGGGCCCAGGGTCAGCCAGCCCATGCCGGACTCGTACATCCCGTCGCCGATGCCGGGATCCAGCGGGCCCGGATCTCTCAGGATCGGACTGGGGAGCACGAACACGCAGATGAGCAGCGCGAACAAGAGTCCGAAACCCTGCACGAGCGTCTGCGTGACCACGGCGATGATCAGCAGGATGGGCAGGAGCAACAGGAAGAACTCGTCCTGCAGCAGCAGCGCTTCCTGCAATGACTCACCCAAGGAACGCCCGAGTATCAAGTCGCCGGCGAAGGTCGCCACGACGCGCGATAGATAGAACACCGAAAACAGCAACACGAGTTTCGCCGCCAGCAGCTCGGTACGCGGCACGGGTCGGCATAACCAGTCATCGACCAGGCTCGCCGGCGCGTCCAGCTGGACAACGGCGAGGATCAACACCGTGGCGCCCAGCGGCAGGATGAATGTCCGATACGCCGGCCACAGCGCGATCAGGTCGAACTGCATCACGAACACGTCGCCGATGAACAACGCCGCGACTCCCAGCACCAGCGGCAGCAGGCTCCTCAGATCCTTCCCGAGGATGGCGCGCAGGACCCGGACATTCATCCGCGCGTCTCCCGCACCCGCTTGCGGTGCTGCATGAGCGCGCTGGCGACGGCGCGCAACGGCATGGGCTCGCATTCCACCTGCACGGCGCCGAAATGGCGGGTGAGGCCCTGGACGAAATCCGTGTCGCCCTGGTAGTTCGATGTGACGAAGCGCAGTCGATGGCCGGAGAGTTCCGGATTCAGCCAGTCCTGCGGCAGCGGATTCGGTAGCTCCTTGACCGCCGAAAGCGTCACAGACACCTCACGGAATCGCGACTGCAGCCTTTCGATGGCTTCCTGCAGAAGCACGCGGCCGCCCTGCAGGAAGGCCACGTGCGTGGTGAAACTCTCGATCTCCGCGAGTTCATGCGAGGAGATCAGGATGGTGGTGTCCGCCGCCTGCTGGAGCAGGCCGTTTACCACTTCGTCGCGCACCATCGTGTCGAGCCCGCTGAGCGGCTCGTCGAGCACCAGCAATCTTGGCCGGAAGGCGAGTGCGCCGACCAGCAGGGCCTTCATGCGCATGCCGTGTGAAAGATGCTTGATCTTGCGCGACGGCGGCAGTTCGAACTGGTCGCCGAGTTGTTTCTCGAGCGCGCGGTCCCAGGCGGGATAGAGCCGGCGCAGGTAGTTGAAGTACTGCTCCAGCGTGAGTCCCTCGGGCAGCTTCTGGCTTTCAGAGACATAACCGATGCGCTGGAAATCCGCCGGCGCGAGGTGGCACGAGGGTGTCCCCGACACGGTGATCTCGCCGCGATCGGGCCTCAGGATGTTCATGCACATGCGGATGGTGGTGCTCTTGCCCGTGCCATTGGCGCCGATCAAAGCGAACACCGCGCCTTCGGGCACGCTGAGGTCGAGGTCTTCGATGGCCTCGAAGCGGCCGAACTTCTTGCTGACCGCACGGGCTTCGATGACGTTGCCGGTCATGAGCCCTGCCTCTCGTTGGCGACGGACTTGAGGCCGCGCAATTCACGCCAGGTGTCTTCGACGGCCTGCTGTACGTCGGGCAACGTGGCACCCACGCGCAGCGCTTCGACCACGAGCTTTTCCACTTCGTCTTCCAGCAGTCGCTTGCGGTCGCCGGCGCGCGCTTTCGGTGCCTGCGCCACCACGGTTCCGAGGCCCGGCTGCACCACCAGCCAACGTTCCTGCACCAGGTGCTGGACCACCTTGTGAGCGGTGTTGGGGTGGATCTTGAGATCCACGGCGAGCGTGCGCACCGAAGGAAACGGCTCGCCGGGCTTCAGTTCGCCGGCCAGGATGGAACGCGTCGCCGCGAAACACACCTGGTCGAAGATGGACTCACCAGGAACGAACTTGACCTTGAAGGGAACCATGCAGCCTCCGGTGTCACAGTACTTGTGTGACACGTCGCGACTGTGACACGTCAACCCGGTGCTGGACAAGTGCCTGCGGCCGGGTTTTCATTGCCGCATGCGTCCTGTCTGGATCACCGCGTTGTCATTCGCGCTTGCCGGCTGCGCGTCGCTGGATGGCCCTGCGTGCGGGGGCGGCGAAACCGCGACCATCAGCGAGACCCTCTACTTCGGCATGGCCAAACCCACCGGCGGCACGGTCTCGAGCGAGGAGTGGGCGGGTTTCCTGCGCGACGTGGTGACGCCGCGGTTTCCCGCGGGACTCACCGCGTGGCCCGCGTCAGGTCAGTGGCGCGGCGCGGATGGAGAAGTGGTGCGTGAAGACAGCCATGTGTTGACGCTGCTGCATCCGCAGGACGCCGCCTCCGAAAACTCGGTGCTGGCCATCGTTGCCGACTACAAGACGCGGTTCGAGCAGGAAGCCGTACTGCGTGTGCGTTCGCGCGTCTGCACGTCGCTGTAGCTCAGTCCACCGCCGCGCGCGAGCGGAACAGCCGCGCCTGCCGGCGTGATACCTCGATCTCGGGGCCCTCGCGCAACTGGACGTGCAACCGGCCGCCTTCGCCGAGCTCCACCTGCTGGATGAAATCCAGGTTCACGATCTGGCTGCGGTTCGCGCGGAAGAATCGCGCGGGGTCGAGCTTGTGCTCGAGCATGGTCAGCGAGCGGCCGAGCAGGGGTCGTTCCTTGCCCCAGGACAGCCGCACGTAATTTCCCTCGGCGGTGAACAGGCTCACCTCGCGCAGCGGCACGAACCAGCAGCGATGCCCGTCGCGAATGAAGAGCTGGTCCAGCGGTTGTCCGGCCGGCGCCGCGGGCTGCGAGGACGCCGACTGCGGCGACATTGCCTGCAGCTTGCGCAGCGCCGTGGCCAGCCGCTCGGGTTCGACCGGTTTGAGTAGATAGTCCAGCGCGTTCACGTCGAAGGCCTTGACGGCGTACTGGTCGTAGGCCGTGGTGAATATCACGCGCGGCACACGGTCGAGCTGCGTGAGCAGGTCGAATCCGCTGCCGCCGGGCATCTGGATGTCGAGGAAGACCACGTCCGGCGACAGCTCTTCGATGCGTTCGCGGGCGTCATCGATGTTGCCGGCCTCGCCGATCACGCTCACCGAGGGGAATGCGTCGAGCAGGCGCTGCAACTCGCGGCGCGCGAGGGGCTCGTCGTCGACGATCAGGGCCTTCATGCCGGCAACCTCACTTCGGCCGCGGCGCGGCCGGGCTGGTCGAGATCGAGACGCAGCGAGGCGCGGTCGCCGAACAGCAGCCGCAGGCGAGCCGTGGCATTCTTCAGGCCCACGCCGTCACCCGAACGGGTCGCTCCATCAACAGGGCGCGGATTCTCCACGCGCAGTACCACCTCTTGTCCCGCGACCCGCGCCGAGATGCGCAACGTGCCGCCTTCCTTGAGCTCGGCGATGCCATGCTTGAGGGCATTCTCGACCAGGGTCTGCAGCAACATCGCGGGCACGCGCGCGGTGCGCGCCGCGGGTTCGATGCCGCGCTCGACGGTCAACCGCTCGGCGAGACGCATGGATTCCAGCGACAGGTAGTCGTCGACCATCTCGAGCTCGCGCTCCAGCGACACCAGGTCCTGGTCGCCGGAGGCCAGCGTGTAACGCAGCGTGCGCGCCAGGTGGGTCACGGCGTCGCGCGCGCGTGCCGGGTCCTCGGCGATCAGCGAACGCAGCCCGTTCAGCGCGTTGAACAGGAAATGCGGATTGAGCTGCGATTGCAGCAGGCGCAGTTCGGCGGACTGCAGTGCTTCACCGAGCTGCGCCTGGCGCACTTCGGCGCGATAACGATGCCGCTGCACGGCGAAGGCCAGGTAGATGGCGATCCATACCACGTGCGCGCCAAGAATCAGGATGTACTGATTGCGAAGCTGCCCGCCCAGCGACAACCGCTGATAGAACGCCTGCGTGATCGGCGCCACGGGAGTTCCATGGATCGCTTCGGAAAGCACCATCACGAGAAGATAGGCCGCAGTCGTGATCGCCAGCAGGCCCGCGACGATGCGGCTCCACAGCGCACCCGACGGCAACGCCAGCCAGTTGTTGCGCTTGATGATCCAGCGCAGCGTCTGCGTGAGGGTCAGGGCGGTGAGACAGACGGGGGCCCACAAGGCCGTGGCCTCGCTCCATGGCACCGACGCGAAGATGACTTCGCCGGATGCCTGGGCATAGAAGTAGAACCCCCAACCCAGCAGCTGTGATATCCAATAGCCCAAGCGCCGATTCTAATCCGCGGCCAGGGATTCCCGCTCGATGGGCTCGCCGCGCAGGATCACGCGGTCGATGCGGGTCCACGCGTCGATGCTCGACAGCGGGTTCGCGTCGAGCAGCAGCAGGTTGGCGACCTTGCCCTTGGCGATGGTGCCGTAGTCCTTCTCCATGCCTAACTGCCGCGCGTTGTTGATGGTGCCTGCCGCGAGGATGGCGGACAGCGGAATACCCAGGTCCGCCATCATTTTCATCTCTTTGAATGTGTCGTAGCCCGGCTGATTTCCATAGGTGGGCGCGGAGGGCGTATCGCTGCCCAACAAGAGCGGCTGGCCGAGCTCGTAGAGATGACGAAGCGCGCGTTTGCCGCGCTCGGAGGTGGCCCAGCGCGAATTGGCGTCGCGGTCGGCGGCCAGCATGGATGCCGCGTCGGGATTCGGTCCATACACCAGCCGCTTGAACCACTGCGCGGGTTCGGTGTGATACCAGGCGAGAAGTCGCGGGGGCACCACCTTCCTGTATACCGGGTCGTCGAGCAGGGTGGTGTCCAGAAGATCCGTCACGCCTGGCAGTACGCGCAGCGTGGCCTGGTAGCCTATCTTCCGGTGGCGGACATTGCGCAGGTGGTCTGAAACGGCGTGCGGGACGCCTTGCTGCTCGTTGAGCTCGTTCCAGTTCCAGATGCCATGCAGCAACAGGTCGACGTCCGCCTCGACCGCGCGCCGCTGCATGTCCAGCGCATTCGCGTGCACGGCGAGGAAGAGGCCGCGCTTCTTCGTCGCATCGCGCACGCGGCGCAGCGTTTCCGCGCTCATGACCGGCCAGTCATTCTGCTCACCGAAGCCGTCTTCCAGCGAGATCTTGACGCAGATCGCGCCGCTCGTCGCGATGCGTTCCACCACGGCTTCGGGCGTGTGCTCGGCAGGGTTCGCGCCGTCCGGCATGGGGTGCTCGCGTGCGTTCGCCGGTTCGAAGATGTAGTCGCTGAACACCTGGTGGCGGATGGCCTTGTCCACGAACACCAGTGGATAGCCGTCGACCACCGGCGCCGCGCCGCAGCGGTAGGTATCCGGAGCCCGGGGTTGCGACGCGAAGAATGCCACGCGGTCGGGCCGGTTGGCCGTGTCCAGCACCTGCGTGACGCCGAAGTACAGATAACTCCGCGGCTGTTGCACGAAGTACTCCTTCTCCAGCGCTTCGAACTCCGGATTGCCCGATGCGAACGGCAGGCCGATGGCATCGGACAGATGCACGTGTGCATCCGTGAGGCCGGGTGTCAGGAATTTCCCGGAGCCATCGAGCCGGCGCACGCCGGATGGTGCCGCGATGGGACGCTCACTGACCGTTTCGATGCGCCCTTCGCGCACGAGCACATGGCGATTGCCCAGTGGCTGGGGCAGCTCGGGGGAAACGAGCGTGACGTTTTCGATGAGCAGCGATTCGCCGGCGGCTGTGGCGGGAAGGCCGAACATCTGCAGGAAGGCGGCGCTGGCGGTGGCAAGGAAGGCGGTCGAATAATTCATGGCGGTACCGGGAGTCCTGTGTCCACGCACAGGCTACCGCGGCACGCAACGCCACGATCCGGAAGATGTCGAGCGGTCGAAAAGCCGTGGCGAACGGCCCGCAAGTCAGGTGTTGCGGTTGGCCCAGAGCTTCGCGGCGTACAACGCGGCGCCGATGTGCGGCTCGTGCAGCGGCCGGCGCAAATCGAACCGCGCGCCGGTATCATTGAGCGCCTCGCGGAAGGGCGCGAGCAGCAGATCGCCCGCGGCGAACGCGCCGCCGGAATACGAGAGATTCACCGGCTCGGCGATTTCGAAGCCTAACTTCCGCCGCAACGCTTCGGCGATCTGCGCGAGCTCCTGACCCGCCCGCCGGAATATTCCGCGCGCGGCCTCGTCCCCGGCCTGCGCCGCGCGTGAGACGAGCTGCGAAAACTGCGCGAGTTCGCCACGCGTCTTCGCGTTCGCGCCGTAAACGTGTGCGCAGAGATCCAGGTCGTTGTCGAGCCCCAGATGCTCGTTGAGCAATACATGCAGCGGCCCCTTCGGCAGCCGTCCGTCGCTCATGCGCGAATAGGTATTGAGTCCCTGCGTCGCGATCCAGTAGGCGGAGCCTTCGTCGGAGAAGGCTTCTCCCCATCCGCCCGCCCGTGCGGAACTGCCTCGGCGCTGCCCGTAGCCGATCGAACCCGTGCCCGCGACGATGTTGATGCCGTCTTCGGCGCCCAGCGAGCCGGCCCAGCCGCAGACCATGTCGTTGTCGACGGTGTAGCGGTCGTGTCCGAGGATGGGTGCGGGCATGGCATCGAGCGCGGGTGTGACGCCGCTGTCCTCGCCATGCGCGGGCAGCCCGAAAAAAGCGTGGGCAATGTGCGAGGAATCCGCGCCGGCGCGCACCAGCACGTCGGCCACTCCCTGCGTGAGCACGGCGCGTACACCATCCAGGCCGACGTCAGGGTGGTAGGTAGTCCCCAGCATCGCCTCGGCGATGAGCGCGCCGTCGGCCAGCAGCGCGAAGCGGGTCTTGGTTCCTCCGCCATCGACGCCGAGGAACAGGCGGGCGGTCATTTCACGAGAGGGTAAAGCCGGACGCCCTGTACCACGCGATTCACGGTGCCTTCCTTGTTGGGGTTGTCGGGTGACAATCCGAGCGTACGCGATTGGTGGAAGGCGTAAAGCTGCGCGATGGCGACGTAGGGCCAGAGCAGCTCGATGTCGGCGGCATCGGCCATGCCGTGCACGTGCAGGGTGTCGCGGCCGGCATCGGCGCGCGGACGCGCGGTGATCTCGATGATGCGCGCGGCGCGGCCGTCACGGCGCAGCTCGTCGATGAGATCGTGGTCGTACTTGCGTGTCAGGGGATCGTTCGACACGAACACCATGACCAGCGTGCGGTCATTGATGAAGGTCTTGGGCCCGTGGCGGAAACCGAGCGGCGAATCGAAGCAGGTGGTGACCGCGCCATTCGTGAGCTCGCCGAGCTTCAACGTGGCCTCGCGCGCCAGACTCTGGAAGGGCCCGCTGCCCAGGTAGACCACGCGCGGGTACGAGGCGGTGGCGAGCTCGCGCAGCGACCCTTGCGCTTCCTGGATCACGCGCCGCATGGACTGCGCGATGGCGCCGCCGCGGTGGTCGAAAGCGCCGGGCCCGCTGAGCGCCATCAATGTCGCGTACATCATGCAGCTGAAGCTGGAGGTCATCGCGAAACTCACGTCGTGGGTTTCCTCGGGCAGCAGCAGCGTCATGGCCTGGCGCGCCTGCGTGCGATTCAGCGCGCCCTCGGCATTGCAGGTGACGAACAGGTGACGCACGTCCTTCACCAGCGATTCGGCCAGGGTCACGGCCTGCAGGCTCTCGGGACTGTTGCCCGAGCGGCCGAAGGAAATGAGCAGCAGCGGCTGGTCGGCGTGCAGATGCAGGTGCGGGCTGCTGACGATGTCGGTGGTGGGCACGGCGTCCACGCGCGCCGCGAGCTGCGCGTCGAGCAGGCCGGCGATGCATCCGCCGATGTACGCGGAAGTGCCGGCACCCGTGAGGATGATGCGCGCGCGCGGATCGTCGGCCACCGGCGCGATGAACTTCTGCAGCTCCGCCTGCAGCTTGCCCAGCAGCGCGTGCGTGCGCTGGAGCATGTGCGGCTGCTGCTCGATCTCGCGAGCGGTCCAGAGCGCGCCTCCCGCGGCCAGTTCGTCGGCACCGATGCCGAGATGTTCGAGTCGTTCAGTGGGTGTGGCAGGCATGATGGTAGTCGTCGAGGACGGCGCTGACGTGCGCCACGGCAAGGGAAAGTGGATCGCGCGTGGCCGAGCCCTCGCGCACCGCGGCGAGTGCACCCGGCAGGTGCTGGCTGAGCAGCGGCATCGGCGGCGGATTGGCCCGCAGGTTCTCGAACAGGCGCACACGCGCGGATTCGATGACGGGATCGGGCCAGTAATAGCGCACGCGATCGCTGAGCGAATACTGCAGGTCCACGGTGAGCGAGCGGCCGACACCGTGGTAATAGCGCTCCCAGTACTTCGGGTGCTCGCGCATGCGCTCGAGCACCGTGTCGCGCAGATGCGCCTGCTGGTGTTCGGAGGTCAGCTCCTGGTCGATGGCATCGAGCGCCCACAGTGCTTCGCGCACGGCGAACGTGAGGCCGGGGCCCACCTTGAGAATCGCGAAGTGATCCGCGACCAGCGCGCGCAGCGCGCCGCGCGTCTGGTAGTCGGTGGAATGCGCTTCGTAGACCATGCCGGGCACCGCGGTGATGGCGTGGCTCAGAGCCTGCGCGTCGCTACGGCCGTAATCAATGACGTT
>JACZCZ010020997.1_pt1 | contig 11064 bp, 10 predicted proteins | sample 8641811 | NCBI WGS metagenome assembly JACZCZ01 (sample SAMN15324610, study PRJNA640507) | soil metagenome | isolation source: intercropping peanut in the first line | place: China: Luxin town, Laibin City, Guangxi Province | collected 2019-07-25 | depth 10cm m | reverse complement strand
GGATGCTGGGGGCGAGGCCCGCTCTCGAACACGGGCTCCTTGCCCGACAGATGATCGCGCAATGCCGATTGCACGCGCGGCAGATCCTCGGGATGAACCAGCTGCTGCCAGTCGACGAGCGGTTCGACCTCTTCGTCCGAATAGCCCAGCATCGATTTCCAGCGTGGCGAGAAGTACGTGGTCGTCTTTTCGAGATCGAAATCCCAGAGACCGTCGTTGGCGCCGTGCAGCGCGAGCTCGCTGCGCTCTTCCAGGTCGTCGAACTGGCTGCGGAACTGTTTGCGCTCGAGCCCGCTCGCATAGCTCGACGCCAGCAGCTTCAGCGCGAGATGCAGGTTCGCGTCCCAGCTCTCGCGCGGACGCGTCGAACACATCGCGATGAATCCCGTGATGCGTCCGGCGACCGCATAGCCGGCCAGCAGAACCGCACCCACCTGCAAGCCGGCGAATCGCTTCGACTCGGCAGTCAGCTCACGTCGCGGGTTGGCGGTATCGCGGATTTCGACGACGCGGATGTGCTCGAGCCGCTCGTGCAGGTACGGCAGATCGTCCAGCATCTGGCCGTTGAAAATTTCCGGATTGAAGGTCGCGAACAGGCTCGCGCAACCGATCACCTTGTTGATGACCTGGTTCTGATGATCGAAGTGGGCGATGAAGAACGTGTCGAGTCCCGCGGCTTCGCGGACGGCGTCCAGATTCTGTCGTATCGCCTCGTCCGTCCCGGTCGCCGGAGGATTCTGGAAATCGACGGCCGCCTTGGTCAGCAGCACGTCGAGACCCATCTTCGAGCGGCGGCCGGCAGGCGGGCGCGTGATGAACAGATTGCCCCCGACCGCCATGGGGATCGGGTCGACAGCCTTTGTCGGATCGATTGCCATCAGGGAGGAGCTGGGTGAATCGCCGCTGATCAACGCCCGCAGGCGCGACTATCGACCGCGCAAGCGCGGCCGACCGGTGCTGCCCATGAATTGTTCTTTCGACCCTGTTGCCGGGGTCGCTTGGCGGCAGTCATTGGACGATCCTCCCGCCACCGTCGTCCTGACAGTTATCCCGATCGTTATCGGATTTGGACAGACGCTGGCTTCACCCGATTGTGGCACAGCCTCGAGCGCAGATCATAGCTGTCATCAATGACATACAGCGATTTGTCCGGAAACAAGGTGAATCTCTCAAGGCGGCGCATAGGGGATCGCCGCAGCTTCCTTCCCTCGCGCGATGCACGAGGCCTCTGGCTGGCCTTCGATCAGGAACCATTCGGTGCGATTCGCCGTGCCAACGCTGCGTGCCCGGGCGGATTTGAAGCACCAATCCACGACCGTACGATCCGCGAGCAGGATTCGGTCGCCACTTCGCGACAACCACAATGCAGCATCGGCTGCTTCCTGGTCCCCTTCGCGCCAGCGGGCATGGCCGAAGTTCGTGATCGGCCGCTGCAACTGCAGCAGGTACTGCTCCTTGTAGCCCACGACCCCCAGCTCCCGCCCTGCAGGCACTGCGGCTTCGACCTGGCGAACGAAGGCCGCGCCGGAACGGATGGGATCGATCACAGGGTTGATCCAGAAGCCCACGATCACTAGCACTGCCGCCAGGGACAGCGCATAGGCCATGAATCCGCGCGCGGGCTTCATCGCGGCACAAGCCACCGCAACGACCGTCCCAATCGCAAGCAGCGGCCCTACGCCGTCGATACCGTAGTCATCGATCACCGTCTGGCGCATTTCGGGCGCGAAGAGCAGGAAGGCTCCTCCCACCAGGCCGATGAAGATCAGCACGCACGTCAGCGCGAACAGAATCCCTTGCGCGCGAGCGCGGCGGGCGATGGAAGACATATGCGGAGCCGCCATCAGCGCGAGTGCAGGCACGGCCGGCAACACATACACACCGCGCTTGCCGCTGCTCAAGCTGAAGAACAGGACGACCAGCAGCAGCCAGCACAACGGCAGCGCTGTCCGCAGATCGCGGTTTCGCCAGTCGTTCCGCCAGTGCGGAATCAGCCAGGGCAGCAGGACCGTGAATGGCAGCCACAGGCCGGGGATGACTTCGAGGATGAAGTACCAGAACGGTTTATGGTGATGCCACGCGGCGGCGTAACGCGTCACCGTCTGCGAGAAAAGAATCTCGTCGCGATACGCCCCCAGGACAGGATTCGACGCAGAGGCCAACAGCATCGGTATCAACCAGACCGAAACGGCGGCGAGCAGCGCGACGGGTCCAAGCCACCAGCGCCAGCCCCCTTCGAATGCGGGACGCGGCTGCCACGAACCGCCGCGAAAGACCGCGTACGGCAGCAGGATCAGTAACGGCAGGAACCCGACGCCCTTCGTGATGATGCCGAAGCCCGCCGCGGCCCAGCCCATCGCATACCACTTCCATTGCGGCCCGAGCAGGCAGTGTCGCAGGAGCCCGTAGAGCGACAGCGTCGTGAAGAAACACAACGTCGCGTCGATCTGAGCCTGCCGCGCCTGCCAGAGGAACTGCAGGCAGAAAAGCAGCCCGAATCCAGCCCACAACCCGACCTCGCGATTCCACAATCGACGCGCGAGGTCGTACGTGAGCACGACAGAGCCGATCGCAGCCATGAGCGACGGCAGCAGAAAAGCGAGCCGCAGCGATCCCGTCAGTTCGAGACCCAGCGCGATCAGCCAGAAAAACAGGGGCGGCTTGTCGGGATAGGCGTCGCCCGCAACGGAAGGGATCAGCCATTGATGGGTCGCGACCATGTCGCGCGCGATGAGTGCAAAGCGCGGCTCGTCGGCGGGCCAGGGGTCGCGCAGTCCGATGCCGGACGCGACCACGACCAGCACCAGCCCGATCAGCCAGCATAGATCGATGCGTACATCGCGATCGCTCTCGCGACCTGGACGCAGCAGGAATTCCGGCAGGCCCTGCATTCAGCCGCTACTGCTCGGACACGTCCGGGCGCGGCGGATTGCGGCGCATGATCCAGCGCACTCCGAAGAGATCGACGATGCCGACCCAAAGTCGATTCATGACGCCGTACTTCGAAACGCCCCGGGTCCGCGGACGATGACGCACGGGCACCGAAACAACCTGCGCACCCGCGTTGAGAAACAGCGCCGGGAGGAAGCGATGCATGTGATCGAAGCGCGGCAGCTCGAGGAAAGTCGCCCGATGCAGCAACTTGATTCCGCAGCCTGTGTCAGGCGTGCCGTCCTTCAGGAACCAGCCGCGCACACCATTCGCCACGCTCGAAGAAATCTTGCGCAACCAGGTGTCCTTGCGCGATGCCTTGCGATTTCCCATCACGAGCTTCAGTCGCTCGCCCCCTTTGTGCTGCGCGACGATCAGCGCCGGGATATCCGCGGGATCGTTCTGTCCATCGCCATCGAGTGTGGCGATCCACTCTGCGCGAGCCGAGCGGATGCCCGTGTGCACGGCAGCACTCTGCCCGCTGCGTCGCGAATGCCGCAGCACCCGCACTTCCGGAACCGCGCCGGCTTGCAGTGCCCGCAACTCCGCGACCGTTCCGTCGGTGCTGCCGTCGTCGACGAAAATGATCTCGAACGGCCCGTGACCGGCGAGCGCCGCCCGGGTCTCCAGCGCGAGCGGGCCTGCGTTGCCTTCTTCATTGCAGACAGGGATGACGACCGAGATCTTCATGTCCATTGAGCCGACGTTGTCTACGGGTCTGCCGCGAACGCTCCGCGCCGCCGACGGATTGCAGCGACGATAGAGATTCTTCGCAACAGGTAAATAGGGCCTTCCGCAACTGGCGTTTCTTCGATGCGCTGGCCCGGCCGTTGGACGGCCGCTGTCGGCGCAATCAATCGCGCAGACCGGAAAGGCACCCTTGTAATGCCGCCGAGGTGACTTATCCTGCCGTAATGCACGCTCATTCGCATGATCACGGCGCCCATGCCGGCCACGCGCACGGTCATGACCATGGTGGCGGCCATTCGCACGATCACGACCATGCCAGCGGATCAGGCACGCTCCTCGGCATCGCACTGGCGCTCACCGCTGCCTTCATGGCCGTCGAATTCGTGGGCGGTCTGTGGGCCGGCTCTCTCGCGCTGCTCGCCGATGCGGGGCACATGCTGACCGATGCCGCAGCTCTGTCGATCGCCTGGGCTGCAGTGCGCATCGCCATGCGCCCGGCCGACCTTCGCCGTACGTTCGGCTATCAGCGTCTGCGTGTCATTGCGACCTTCGTGAACGGGTGCGCCCTGCTCTTCATCACGGCCTGGATTGCGATCGAGGCCGTGCAGCGGTTCCTGGATCCCGCGCCCGTGCAGGGTTCGATCATTCTGTGGATCGGCAGCGCCGGTCTCGTCGTGAATCTCATCGTCTTTGCGCTGCTTCGCCGCGGCGATTCGCACGACATGAACATCGCGGCCGCCACGCTGCATGTATTGAGCGACCTGCTCGGCTCGGTCGCCGCGATCGTCGCGGCGCTCGTCATCATCTATACCGGCTGGACTCCGATCGATCCCCTGCTCTCGCTGGTCGTGTGCCTGCTGATCGTGCGCAGTGCGTGGTCACTGATTCGCCGTTCGACGCACATCCTGATGGAAGGCTCGCCCGAAGGCCTCGACGTCGCGGAGCTGCGGCGCACGCTCGAGGCACGCGTGCCCGCGATCCGCGATGTTCACCACATTCATTCGTGGCTGGTCGGTCCGCAGGAGAAGCTGCTGACCATGCACGCGTCGGTGACGACAACCGCCGATCACGCGAGCGTGCTGCGCGAGGCCAAGGCGGTTCTCGCCGAGCGCTACGGCATCACGCACGCGACGATTCAGATCGAGGCGGAAGAGTGCGCTGATGAGGACTGCGGCAAGGTGATGCAGTGATCGAGTGACGAACCGTCACTTCCTCTCCAGTTCGGCCTTCGCGATCCGATACGTCTCCAGCATCCGTCTCTCCATCTCCCGCTGCGCAGCTTCCATCTGCTCATCGCTCATGTCGCGCTGGGGATAGAACGGCTCGCCCGCAGCGATACAGATGCGGCCGAACGGCACGGGGATGACGAACTTGTCCCAGGTCTTCAGCACCCAGGCGGGCCTGGCCGCGAATGCGAGCGGGATGACCGGCCTGCGTGCGATTTGCGCGGTGTAGATCGCACCGGCTTTGAATTTGAATCGCGGGCCCTTCGGGCCATCGGGCGTGACGGCCGCCGAGATGCCTTCCTTTTCGATGGCCTGCTTGATGCCGCGCACGGCGCGCATGCCTGAGTACGTGCTCGATCCGCGCACCACATGGACGCCGTAAGCCTGAGCCAGCCAGGTCGGAGCTTCGCCGTCGACGGAGGGCGAAATCATGAAGCCCGGTTTGAGCGGCGGAGATATGTGCCTGCTGACCAGGAAGCGCGCACAGATGAGCAGGTGCTGGTGCCAGCACACGGGAATGACCGCCCCGTGCTCCTCGACCAGCTTGCGAAAGCGATCGATACCGACGTAACGGAACCGGCAGGTGAAGAACAGCACCTCCAGGATGAGCATCGCCACGCCGACCGCGATCCGGTAAACGAATACACGGCCGCGCGTCAGCTGCCGACTTGATCTCGAATGCTTGGGCTTGGTCACGGCGCCGCGCAGTCTAGTTTAAGCAAGCACCTGCCGAAAGCGCTCGCAGCCGGTTGCGCATCGGGCGGATGCATCTGCGCGAGAGACTCGCCGGGTAAGGTTATCGACGCAGCGACGTCCGAAGTTCCCAGCCGGCAACGTCTGACTCTCTCGAGCGCGCCAATGCGAGTGGGCGCGGAGGAACCGAGGGATGAATGCGCCGGAAGATTCGAAGAGCGTTTTTTTGGCTGACGGCAGTGTGGCTGCTGCCGATTCCGGGGACCTTGCTTCTCACGGTGCCGCTTGCCGCGTGCGTGATCTGGGAACCCGGATTGCTCAGGACGTTGCCGCGCTACCTGAGGATGAAGCGGCACGCCACGCGGCGGTAGACCTGGCTATCCACGACAACGACGGCAAGCTGATGTGAAGGCACTGCGATGGAGGGCAAGTGCGCCACCCGCAGCGCCCTTCACCAGGGCGCTGCGGGGGACTGAACGGGAATGGTGCCGGAGAGAGGACTTGAACCCCCGACCCGCGCATTACGAATGCGCTGCTCTACCAACTGAGCTACTCCGGCGCGAGGGGGGCGAAGTATAGGGGAAAGAAGTGACTGGCGGATAGCGGATGGTGATCGGCTATCCCGGGGTTATCCGCCCCCTCTCAGCCCCTTGCGGGTTTTCTCCGCAGCCGGATCACGACTTCGACTGACTCGGCCTCCATGCCGTCCGGGAGCTCCGGAAAGCGGCTGAAGGCGATGTCCTGCGGCGGAATATCGAGCAGTTCGCCCGTATCCAGGTCATGGAAGTGGTGATGCGGCGCCCGGGTCGAGTCGTAGACCGACCGTTCCGGATCCAGGTGGATCTGGCGAACCAGGCCCGTGTCGGCCAGCACCTTCAGGGTGTTGTAGACCGTGGCCTTGGAAACGCGGTCACCGCTCTGGCGGACGACCGCCAGGATCTGGTCGGCGGTCATATGCGTCGGCGCCCTCATCAGGATTTCGGCTACACGGAGGCGCTGGCCGGTGGGTTTGAGCCCATGAGCCTGCAGTTCCTCGGCGATCGCCTGGCGCGAGAGCGAGGGTTGCGGGTAGGCCTGATACAGACTGGTCACGCGAAAATCCGGCTGAAGAACGACTGGAGCAAGCATACCCATCTGCCGGAGCCGTGGGTATGTCCCGAACGTCGTGGGGGCGGGCCTACGAGATTCTGTCCAAACGCCGAGAAAACCTCCGGCAAACCCCTTCCCCGGCATCCTACCTTTCGCTTCAGGATTCAACCGACAGTAGCCGGAGAGCGCACGGATGCGCGGAATACGTCAGCAAGCGGCAGGACTCACGCTGGTCGAATTAGTCACGGTGATCGCCATCGTGGGAATCGTGGTCGGGATGGCCATCCCCTCGTTCGCCGGTCTCGTACGGGACACGGGGAGGACGACCGCAGTGAACGGGTTCATTCACTCGCTCTACCTCGCGCGCAGCGAGGCGATCAGGCGCGCCAAGGTCGTGAGCATCTGCAAATCCAGCGACGGGAGAACCTGCGACGAGCGACTGGCCGCCCCGTGGAACAAGGGCTGGATGGTGTTCGTGAACAGGGATCGCGACGAGCCGCCGCAGCGGGATCCCGATGAACCGGTGTTATCCATCAATCAGGGATGGGAATCCGGAGATATCAGCTCCAATCGCCGCGCCTACTCATTCCGGCCGCATGAACAAGGCATCGTGAACGGAACGATCATCTTCTGCGATCCACGCGGGAGCGCGCATGCGCGCGCCATCATCATCAATCACACGGGCCGGCCACGTATCTCGCAGCGTGACGCCAGCAACCGGCCGCTACGCTGTTCATCTGGATGAACGCTCGCAGTGCGCGGTACCCTTCCCGCCTTCGCCCCAACGAACCGCATTCCAGTGGCGCTCTTCAACGCAGGCCAGACAACGCTCGCACGCCGATCTACCGCCAGCGCCAGGCTTGCCCGGGGCTTCACGGTCGTCGAGATCATCGCAGCGATTGCAGTGGTCGCTATCGGGCTGATCGGGATCGCGGCGCTCTACGGCGAAGCTTTGCAGACCGAAATCAGCACTGAGCCTCGTGCGCAAGCAGCGCGTCTCGCGCAGGACATGTCCGATCGGATCGTCCGCAACACAACGGGTCGCGCCGGCTATGCCAGTGTTGTCGGCGTGCTTTGCACGACCGAGACACGTGATCCGCGCCCGCTGAACGCAGCTTCCCGGGAAGCCGCCTGCTGGCAGGACGAGGTCGAAAAGCAGCTGCCGAACGGCAGTGGAGCAATCACACGCGATCTGACAACCAAACCGCCGACATACGTGGTGTCGGTAAGCTGGTCAGCGCCGGGGTCAGGCGCGTCGTCGTATGTGCTGAGAGTTCAGCCGGTCAAATGATTCAGCGCGCAGGCACGGGTACACGCAACTCGCGTGGCAGGCTGAAGACGACACTTTCCTGCTGACCGACCAGATTGACGGGAGCCTTGCCGCCCCATTCGCGGATCTTCGCGACCACGCGTTCGACCAGGATCTCCGGTGCCGATGCGCCCGCCGTCACGCCGACGCTCTGCTTGCCTTCGAACCACTCGCGCTTCAGGTCCTCCGGACCATCGATCAGATAGCCGGGAATGCCCGCCTTCTCCGCGATCTCGCGCAGACGGTTCGAGTTCGAGCTCGTGGGCGAGCCGACGACCAGGATCAGATCGCAGCGCTGTACGAGCTGTTTCACTGCATCCTGGCGATTCTGCGTGGCGTAGCAGATGTCTTCCTTGCGGGGATTCGCCATGTCGGGGAACCGGCGACGCAATGCATCGACGACGAGCTGCGTGTCGTCGACAGAGAGCGTGGTCTGCGTAACGAATGCGAGCTGCGACGGATTGCGGACGTCGAGCCGATCGATGTCCTCGGGCGTTTCCACGAGCAGGATGCGACCGCCGAACGACGTGTCGAACTGCCCCATCGTCCCTTCGACTTCCGGATGCCCTTCGTGACCGATCAGGATCACGTCGCGTCCTTCGCGCGCATACCGCGTCACTTCCATGTGGACCTTGGTCACCAAAGGACAGGTCGCGTCGAAAACCTTCAGGCCACGCGTGCGGGCCTCGTCCTGCACCGCGCGTGACACACCATGTGCACTGAAGATCACCGTTGCGTCCGCAGGAACTTCGCTCAGCTCCTCGACGAAGACCGCGCCCATGTTGCGCAGCCGATCCACCACGTAGCGGTTGTGAACGACCTCGTGGCGCACATAGATGGGCGCCCCGAAGAGCTCGATCGCGCGTTCGACGATATCGATGGCTCTATCGACACCGGCACAGAACCCGCGCGGATTCGCCAACACAATGTCCACTATTTTTTCTCCGCCTGTGCTGCGTCGGTCGCAGCCTTCGCCTTTTCGCGACTGCTTTCGCGGAACGCATCGATCAGCAGGCATGCCGCGCCGATCGAGATCGCGGTGTCCGCGATGTTGAACGCCGGGAAGTCCCACGTCCGCCAGTGGAAGTAAATGAAGTCGACCACGTAGCCGTGCCACACCCGGTCGATCACGTTGCCAAGCGCGCCGCCGAGCACCAGCGACAGTCCCACCGCAAGGATCGTCTGCTCCGGTGTGCGTAACCGGCGCAGCCAGATCATCAGCACCACACTCACGACGAGTGCCAGCGCAATGAAGAACCAGCGCTGCCAGCCGCCGGCATCGTGCAGCATGCTGAAAGCGGCGCCGCGATTCTCGAGATACACGATCTCGAGGATCGGCAGCAGCGCAAAGCTCGCCTTGCCCTTGACGGCGCCGACGACGAGCGCCTTCGTGACCTGATCCATCAGCACGACGAAGAACGACAGCCACAGCCAGTTGCTCGCCCCACGCGTGGGATGGAACCAGACCTTCGACAGGGAACCCTTATTCATTGCCATTGCTCAGGTGTACTTGCGGACTTCGCCCGCCGTCTCGATGTTCGTCACGCAACGCCCGCACAGCTCCGGATGTTTCGCGCTCTGACCGACATCGGGGCGCTTGTGCCAGCAGCGCACGCATTTCGCGGCTTCAGTCGGACGGACGAGAATCCAGGCGGCATTACTCTGATCTTCCTGAGCAGGCGCCGCTTCCGCAGGTCGGTCCTCGGACGGGTGAACGCGCGCACCGGACGTGATGAACACGAACCGCAGCTCCTCACCGAACGGCTTCAGCGTCTGCAGCAGCGCCGGCGCACAGTAGAGATCGATTTCCGCGTCGAGCGACGCGCCGATCGCTCCGCTGTTGCGCAGCTTTTCGATCTCGCGTGCAACGGCGCTACGCACCTCGAGGATGGCATCCCAATCTACCGTCGGCCGGACAGCCGCGCCCTGTGGGAGTTGCGCCCATGTTTCGAAGAACACGGATTGACCGCGCTTGCCGCTGGCCGTTGTCGGTGACATGTACCGCCAGATTTCCTCACCGGTGAACGACAGGATCGGCGCAATCCAGCGCGCCATCGCTTCAGCGATCCAGTACATCGCCGTCTGCGCGGAGCGGCGTGCCGCACTGGTCGCAGGCGTCGTGTAGAGACGATCCTTCAGCACGTCGAGATAGAAGCCACCGAGATCGACGCTGCAGAAGTTGTGGACCTTCTGGTAGATCAGATGGAACTGATAGTCGCGATAGGCCGCGACGACCTCTTCCTGCAGCTGCTGCGTACGCCACAGCGCCCAGCGATCGACCGCAACGAGATCATCGAGCGCCATCGCATCGGTCGCCGGATCGAAGCCCGCAAGATTGCCAAGCAGGAAACGCGCTGTGTTGCGGATACGGCGATAGGATTCCGCCACCCGCTTCAGGATTTCATCCGAGAGACTCATTTCGTTGGAGTAATCGGTCGCGGCGATCCACAGCCGCAGCACATCGGCGCCCAGCGAGTTGAAGACCTTCTGCGGCACGATCACGTTGCCGAGCGACTTCGACATCTTGCGACCCTTCTCGTCGATCGTGAATCCGTGCGTGAGCACGGCACGATACGGCGCGCGGTCGTACATCGCAGCGGACGTCAGCAACGAGCTGTGGAACCAGCCGCGATGCTGATCGGAGCCTTCGAGATAGAGATCCGCCGGCGCCGTGATCTCCGGACGCGCCTGCGTTACGCAGTGATGCATGACGCCGGAATCGAACCAGACGTCCATGATGTCAGTGACTTTCTCGTACTGGTCCGCTTCAGCGCCGAGCAGTTTCGCGGGATCCAGATCCGCCCATGCGTCGATCCCGTCCTTCTCGACGAGGGTTGCGACCTGATCGAGCAGGTCCGCCGAACGCGGATGCGCCTCACCCGTTGCCTTGTGCGTGAAGAGCGCGATCGGCACACCCCACGTGCGCTGCCGCGAGATCACCCAGTCCGGGCGATCAGCGATCATGTTGCCGATGCGCCTCTCACCCCAGCCCGGCATCCACTTCACCTTGCCGATCTCGCGCAGCGCCGACTGACGCAGGCCCTTCTGCTCCATGCTGATGAACCACTGCGCGGTGGCGCGGAAGATCACCGGCGTCTTGTGGCGCCAGCAATGCGGATAGCTGTG
>JACZCZ010001839.1_pt1 | contig 11069 bp, 12 predicted proteins | sample 8641811 | NCBI WGS metagenome assembly JACZCZ01 (sample SAMN15324610, study PRJNA640507) | soil metagenome | isolation source: intercropping peanut in the first line | place: China: Luxin town, Laibin City, Guangxi Province | collected 2019-07-25 | depth 10cm m | reverse complement strand
TATCCCTGAAGCTGAGGCTGACTTGGTCATGGACACCTTGCCACCATCCCAGTCGAATCCGGTGACGTAACCGGTGCCAGTAAATCCCGCGATCGTGGTACTCTTTTGTGTTCCCGAAAGTGTCCCTGATCCGGCTTCGATCACCTGACTGAAGGCGGGAGACATTCCTCCAAGAAAAATTGCGACGATCAAAAATTTCTTCATGCGCTGATTATGAAATGTCGCTCAATATATAGGCGCGATCGCTTGAGGAGGGTCATCATTTGTTAACGACTTGTGCGCAAAACGATACCACTTAACGCATTATGCCCCTTTCTGAAAAAAATGGTCACACCGGCCGGAAAATCGATTATGAAAATATTTTCCTTAATTTGTTCTTAAAAATAGAAACATATCAAACTCCGAATCAGTTAAAGCAGCTTATATGAAAGGATATCTTGGCGAATTTGAAGAACTCGTGCTTCTGACCATCTCTGCATTGAATGAAAATGCATACGGCGTGGCAATCAAGGAAGACATTGAGAAACGCACAGATCGCTCGATCAGCATTGGTGCATTACATTCGACGATCACACGTCTGGAAGAAAAAGGGCTGATCAAATCCTGGCTCGGTGACCCTTCACAAGAACGTGGCGGTCGGCGGAAGCGAAACTTCGAATTGACACATTCAGGAAAAGTTGCGCTGCACCATGTAAAAGAACTTCGCGATCAGCTATGGAACCTTTCAAAATCTAACCTGTCTCTTTCGAAATGAAAAGATCTGTACAGCCACCTCGCCTCGCGACAAAAATTTTTGAATGGTATTGTGGATACGCACAGATCGAAGATCTTCAGGGAGATATCGATGAACTATTCTATTCCAATCTTAACAGAATGTCGCCGGCAAAAGCGAAACGCAAATACTGGGCGCAGGTGTTGTCGCTGATCTTTTCATACGCATTAAAGAAGAGAAAAAAGAATGCAGCACATCATGCGTTCTCCGGCTCCGGTTCTTTCGCCATGTTCAACAACTATTTCAAAGTAGCAACGCGAAGTCTTGCCAAACAGCGATTCTTTACAATCATTAACGTACTGGGTCTTGCAATAGGAATGTCGTTCAGCCTGCTGTTGGTTGCGATGGTATCGTACATCAGTACATATGATACGTTTCACACCAATCGCGACAGGATCTATCGTGTAGTCTCTCACGCTTCACAAAAAGGATATGACGATCGTGACTACGCAACGGCTCCTCCTCCACTTGCAGAGAATTTGAAAAGCGATATCACAGGTATTGAGAAAGTCGTTCGCATCAACCGTACGTTGAATGCCGAAATGCAGGATCCATCAAGTCCTGTGAAAATTCCGCTCAATGGCTATTTCGTTGATCCGGAATTCCTCGATGTATTCACGTTCCCATTGATCAAAGGGAATCCAGCAACCGCCCTCACCAAACAAAATAGCATCATCATTACTGAAGAAGCATCGAAGAAAATTTTTGGAAGCGAAGATCCAATCGGAAAATTCATTGAGATGGGTAACTACGGTCTCTGTGAAGTGACGGCGCTGATGAACGACCATCCACGCAATTCACATATGCGATTCGAAGTGTTGTGCTCCTATTCCACGCTTGAAGCAAAACAGGCAGAACACAATCCGGAAGCATGGTCTGAATATAGCGGAAACTATATCTATCTGCTGATGTCTGAACAGCACAACAACGAGCAGGTGAAAGGCTTCATGAATAAAATTGCTGAACGAACCTATCAAAAGAACGCAGACTTCAGAGCCACTTTCGATCTTCAATCTTTGAACGATATTGTTCCAGGTCCGCCACTGTATCAGCAGATCGGTCCTGACTGGGATCTTACTACGCTGTCAATATTTTTTGTGATGACGTTGCTGATCCTTGTTCCTGCGTGTTTTAACTATGCAAACATCTCAATCGCAAGAGCATTAAAACGCGCAAAGGAAATCGGTCTTCGAAAAGTGGTGGGAGGTCAGCGTGATCAGATCTTCTTCCAATTCATTACAGAGACAGTGATCATTTCATTGCTGGCTCTGATCGGCGCATACGGATTGTTTGTGTTGGTGCGTCCAGAATTTGTGAGCATGCTCGTGGCGTCAGAAGCGCTGGATCTCTCCACAAACATGACAATGGCAATCTACTTCGTAGCATTTGCCTTGATCGTAGGATTGCTCGCCGGAGGAATACCCGCGCTATATTTTTCAAAACTCAATCCCGTGCAGGCATTAAAGAACTCGATGCCAGTCAAATCACTAAACGGATTCAGTTTCCGCAAAGTGATGACTGTGTTTCAATTCGCGTTGTCGCTGGGATTTATCATGGGTGTTGTTATCATCTTCAAACAATATCGTTCCAGCCTCAACTACAACTTTGGATTTCAGCAGGAAAATATTCTCAACATCGAGTTGCAGAATGTGAACGGACAACTCTTAAAAAACGAATTTGAAAAACTTGGCGACGTTCAATCTGTCTCAATGTCGTCAGGGATCGTGGGAACATTTGTTTCACAGAGCTCATGGGTAAGCAAACCTAACCTGACCGATTCGCTGGAAGTGTTTGAACTTTTTATCGATCCGAATTATATCACCAACCATCAGCTCACGTTGATAGCGGGTAGAAATTTCAGTGAAAACGCGACCAGCACAAATGAAGTGATTGTCAATGAAACGTTTCTCAAACAGTTTCAGACCGATGCGTCACGCGCGCTTGGTGAAAGTTTTACGGTGCGTGGCTATGGCGATGTAACCGTGATCGGCATCATTAAGGACTTTCATTTCCATCCACTGAGAGAACCGATCCGAAGTTTCTTCTTCCGCTATGATCCGGCCGAGTTTGCTTTTGCCAATCTAAAGATCACGTCGTCAGACCTTGAATCAACTTTCAAACAAATGGAGTCTTCCTGGAAGAAGCTTGAACCAGAAGCCGTTTTCAAATCACGTTTCCTAAACGATGAAATTCAGGAAGCTTATTCTGTTTACTTCAGCGTCATCAAAATATGTGGATTCCTCGGACTGCTTGCGATCTGCATTTCATGTCTTGGGCTTCTGGGAATGGTTGTTTACACCGCAGAGACACGAACAAAAGAAGTCGGGATCAGAAAGGTTATGGGCGCTACTTCAGGACAACTTGCCATCCTGTTGTCGAAGGGATACATTAAACTGGTAATTATCGCCGCTGTGATCGCTATTCCAATAGCATATGTTATCTATAGTTTCATTCTCGAATCACTACAATATTATAATACTGGAATTGGTGTGCTGGAAATTGTGATCAGTCTCATGATATTATTAGTGCTTGGACTTGCAACCATCATGTCGCAAACAATCCGCACTGCACGCTCGAACCCGATAGACACACTGCGCTACGAGTAGTTTCGGATTCCGGGTTTCGGGTTTCGGGTTGTTTGTTCAGAAGGAGTCGGAACCGGAACCTTGAACTCGAAACCTTGAACTCGAAACCCGAAACTTGGAACCCGAAATTCGAAACCCAATTCCTATCTTCGAACATGAAAAAAATTCTCCTCGCCCTGATCGTACCAGCGGTAATGACCGCGTGTTCTGAAAACAAACCCGAGCTTCATTGGTATAAAGGAAATCTTCACACCCATTCTTATTGGAGTGATGGCGACGGGTATCCGGAGATGATCATGGATTGGTACAAAACGAACGGGTATAATTTCGTTGGACTCTCCGATCACAACATCCTGGCTGAAGGTGATAAATGGATTGTCGTACAGAAAAGTCCTTTGTATGAAAAAGCGTTCAATAACTATCTCGATAAGTACGGCGATAAATGGGTTACATTCAAGAATGACACAGGTCGAACACAAGTGAAGCTTAAGACCTATACGGAATACAAATATCTTTTTGAAGATGACAATTTTCTGATCATCAAATCTGAGGAGATCACCGATCGATTTGAAGATAAGCCAATTCATATGAATGTCACCAACGTTCAGAGTTTGATTCAGCCTCAAGGCGGATCGAGCGTTACTGAAGTAATGCAGCGTAACGTTGACGCGGTATTAAAACAGCGGGAGGAAACTGGTGTTCCGATGTTTCCGCATCTCAATCACCCGAATTTCTTTTATGCCGTGTCTACTCAGGACATGATCGACCTTCGTGGCGAACGTTTCTTTGAAGTATACAACGGTCATTTCATGGTGAATAATTATGGAGACTCCCTTCACCCCTCAACCGAGAAGATGTGGGACATGATCAATATCGCCTATCTGAAAAAGGGTCAGCCACTTCTTTTTGGATTGGCGACAGATGACAGTCACAACTATCACCAATTTGGATCATCTTACAGCAACGCCGGCCGAGGCTGGGTGATGGTGCATACTGATTCTTTATCGCCCACGTCGCTGATACGCGCAATGGAAGCAGGACAGTTTTACTCATCAACCGGTGTCATTTTAAATTCATTGGCCACAGATGACAATGAAATTGAGATTGAGATAAGAAAGGAAGAAGGTGTAACTTATACCATCGAGTCCGTTGGCGTGGTTGGAAATGAAGAATCAACAAAAATTCTGAAGACAGTCAATGACGCTGACGCAGAATTTGAGGTGACCGCTGATCATCGTTTTGTTCGTGCACGCATCACTTCCTCAAAAATAAAATCAAACCCGTTCAAGGAAGGCGAGTTCGAAATGGCCTGGACACAACCAATAACATACACTCCCGAAAAATAGGATTCAATTTTTCCAATTACGATCATCCAGGTAAAGTTCGCTTGATAAGCTCCGATGCATTTAATGAAGTGATTCTGCGGCGGTTGAAAATCACTCTCTCACTCTCACTAAAGCCGTCATTCAGAGTGGCGGAAGTGCGATGGCTAGTGCGAACGATGAATCCCCTTCCACGGAAATATTTTTCAACTAAACACTTTTTTTCCGCGGGTACTACACCGAGACCCTCGTTCATTCACCATCGTGCTTCGTAGCGGGGATTCATCGCTGCGTTTTTTGTTATTGCGTTCCCAACCAAGCTGATTGTCATTTGACGTCAGCATATACCGCTATACCCTGGAAAAGTTTTTGCCGAACGGGAGTATTTTAGAATCTTAGAATTTTTAAATGTTCGAATTGCGACACTATTTTGCCATCGATGTTTGCCCAGGTCTATGTTCCCGAAACCCTTCACCACCAGGAACTCGATGCGTACCTCGAGAGCGGATGGTTCCGGATGGGCCAAACAATTTTCACCACTAACTTTCTCCACTTCCAGGACAAACTCTACAGCGCAATCTGGCTGAGAATTGTATTGAAAGATCTGGTAGAAGAAACAACACAGGCAAAACTTTTCAAACAGAACTCGATTTTCCGTCATGAAATAAAACGAGCAGAGATCACTCCCGAAAAAGAAAATCTCTTCGAACGTTATCGCGCCTCTGTAACATTTGAAGCTTCTACGTCTTTGAACATGCTGCTCATGGGAAAGACAGCAACACAGAATGTTTTTGACACGTATGCGATTGATATCTACGACAATGACAAACTGATAGCTGTCGGTTATTTTGATTTAGGTGACCGGGCTGGAATGGGAATAACTTCCATCTACGATCCGATGTATAAAAAATATAGTCTGGGAAAATATCTGATCTATCTTAAGATCGCTTATTGCAAATCATTGGGCCTCGATTATTTCTACCCGGGGTATTTTGTTCCTTCCTATTCTTATTTTGACTACAAGCTCACCATCGGCAAAGTTGCACTGCAGTTCCTTCAGCTTAAATCACAGCAATGGAAACATATTCGTGAATTCACAAACGAAGATATTCCTATCAACGTGATGGCAAACCGACTTAATGAACTTCAACAACTCCTCGAACACGAGCAGATGGCGGGAACGCTTTTGCGCTACGAGCTATTCGACGCAAATCTGATCCCATCTCTTAGCGGTGCCGAATTGTTCGACTATCCCATTTTCATCCATTACAACCCTGGCACACCGGAAAGTCTTGGGCTCATCATCGTCTATGACATTCACGATGGACAATATCACGCCCTTCGTTGCTTTAGCGTTTGGCAACACCCATCACCAAGTGTGCAGTCCGGATTTTATGCGGATCACCTTCTGAAAATCAGCGAATATGTCGCTTCATCTCCGGCGTCAACTGACTTGATTGAAAAACTGAAGCAGCACTCAGACTAAGATTCCCCGCGCCATTGCCGCAGCCATAAAAACGATCGGAATAAGCAGGATAAGTTCGATATAGGTTAGTCGTGCAAGCGACCGCGCTGAGCTCAGATCAACCGCTTCACCTCTTTTATGAACCGCCCTCCACTTATAGAATGTGATCATGGGTTTTAATTCGATCATAAAGATCGCGATAAACAAACCCATCTTGATCAGAAAAGCAGTGCTGCCAAGATAGTAATCAGTTCCCTTTTCCAAACCGCCGAATGCTCTCCACAGTCCTGTAACAATCCATAACAAAGCCGACAGACCCCAAAGGTTGTCCGCAAAAAATACAGCGTCCAGGCCACTGTTGTCCTTTACTTTTTTCAATGCCGCTGCCCGCAGCCAGCAGGATCCGAAGCCAAGACCAAACGTAAGGAGGTGAAATACAGCCAGTAAATATGAAGTGCTCATTTGCAAAAGGGATTTTCTCAGCCAAGATAATTGGTGAATGTGCGGAATTCAATCACTAAAACTCGAGCTGGCATGAGTTTTTAATTGAGGATTTTCAAAAAAACATTCATGAAAAAAGTGTACTACAAAGGTCATCCGTATGAATTCAAGGTTAGAAATACTCAAGGCGAGCGTTTATTTGCTCTTTATCAAGACGGTGCTCTCATCCGCGAAGTTGCTCAATCTGATCTTGATATTAAGTCGGTCGTAAGTCTCATACTCGAAGAATATTACCACGAGATCACGGCGAAAGACATGAAGCCTTCCTACTGACAATCATTTATTTCATTAACATTTTCTCCGCGCGAGTCAGGTCTTTATCTTGCAGCAAAGCCTGACTTCTGAAGAAGCGCATAACCATACTATTGTTATCCCTCCTTTCCCTCGCCACCGTTTGTTACGGACAATTTGATAGGCTTCAGGACGAATCATTAAGTTTTTTTGAAAAACACATTCAAGCAAAGCTCTGGCATTTTTTAATGTTAGCCATTGGAGGTCTTTGTTTTGTCATTGCGCGGGTAGTGATACATACTCTCAACAAAACATCGAATACCAGGACTATCAATCGAATCAAAAAGGATCCTTCATTTGCACATCGATATACCGAAACATTAGATATACCCTACTCGAGTCGCACGATATCTGAATACGATTTTAAGGAGATCCGACAACAGTTGCATGATCGGCGGCGGGCGAATGATTACAGAGTTTTGCTCAACTGTAACTTCGGACAATATCGCTTTATGATTTTCACGGAGTTCTCATATGTCGATTACGATGTACAGGCAACGGGCATGTCAGGAGATACCCGAAAAAAAGCTTACCATAATTTTATTGTCGAATTTGATCCCGCACAGCAAATGCTGAGAACTTTTTCGAATCTGTATTCAACGGCTAGCGAAAAACTTCAGAAAGACGGATTGCTGCACGCGATGCTTCCACTTCCCGATCCAATTCCAGTCTATTCCGACGATTTCGATGAAGATCAGCTCGACGAAGACGATGACTATACCGAGATGGACTATGATGATTTTCCTCAGTTCAGGAAAGCTGTTGAAAAGAAAGACGAGAGCCCATTAAACCCGTGACCACTTCGCAAGTCTAAGCATCAGAATCAAGTGCAAGACTTATGAAACGACTCAATTTATTGATCATAACGATGGCGATGATGCTATCAGTGATCGGCTCGATACAAACAGCAGAAGCACAACGGAGAGATCGCGCTCGCGGGAAACGCGTTGTGGTTGTCCATCGTCCACATCGAACGGTGGTTGTGAGGAAAGCTCATGTCAGGTATGCAGCATTGCCGAGATGGGGCGCAGTTGTTACTGCAGTTCCGACTGGAGCCGTAGTTGTTCGCGCAAAGAGAACACCGTTCTATTTTCATCAGGGGATCTATTACACAAAAAGAGATAATTCTTTTGTGATCGTTCGCCCGATGCGTGGGATTCGTGTTCGCGTCCTTCCTGTCGGATTTCGTACGATCACAGTGGGCCCGAGAAACTACTATTATTACTATGGAACGTTCTATACAAGAGCATCATCATCAGATGATTTTGTTGTAGTAGATGCTCCCGAAGGTGCGGTAGTCGATGCCTTACCTGACGGATATCAAATCAAAAACGTGAATGGGAAAGAGTATTATGAAATTGAGGGAGTCTATTTCGCAGAAGTGGATGCTCCGGAGTTTGAGGATGGCGTGGGATATGAAGTAGCGAATATCAATTAATAATTGGCAATGAGTAATTAGTAATAAAGAGAGATCCAATTACTAATTACTCATCATTCATTGCTAATTGAATCACACTCCCTGATTTGCTACAAGTTCTACGTTCAGTTCGAAGTCATCGTAGATTGCTTTATCACCGAGGTCGGTGAAGAAATTACCTGAACGATATTTGATATCATATTTGGTTCTGTCAACCACGATCTTTGCTTTCGCAACGATATCGCCACCTACCTGAGAAACGGTAGCAGGGAATTCAATCTCGTTAGTAATGCCTTTGATCGTGAGATTTCCTTTGATGGTAAACTGATCTTTTTCACCAGGAGTAACCTTCGTGATCACGAATGTTGCTTTTGGATGATTCGCGCTGCCGAAGAAGTCATCTGATTTCAAATGGCCAGTCAGTTTTTCATTCGCGCCTGGATTAGTAACATCAGTAACTTTGATAGAAGCCATATCAATCGCGAAAGAACCGCCAGTGATCTTGTTTGCTTTCGTAGTTAACGATCCTTCAGCAATGTTGATCGTTCCGGTATGTTCCCCTGTTACTTTCTTTCCTAACCAGGTAAGTTTGCTCTTGGTGGTGTCTACTTTGTACTCTCCGTCTTTCTTTGTGAAAGACATCAATGTTGCCGCCGCGACTGCCACGACTAACATGAACTTGGTAAGCTTCATACAGTTTTTGTTTAGAGTTTATAGCCCGTAGGCTTTTAGTAATATGTAAAACAAAAGCATTTTCAGAATATCTAATAATGCTATTCGACAAACCTCAGTGCCTTATCGACGGTTCAAGCGTTTGCAAAAGATTTTTAACAAATTATTAACAAGAGGCCGATGGCATAAGATTGTACGAGGCACCTGTATGACAAAAACAAAGCCAAAACCGGGGAAACAAAAGAAAGCAAAAAAGTCAGATCTGGATCTTTCGGAAGATAACGATCTCGCCCGTGAAGAACTGTCTGGCCACAAAGAGGATCATTCACTTAATGCAAGTGAGACCGATGATGATGAGAACGAAGGTGTGGGTGGAGGAAATATCGAGCGAAGTGATGACGATGTCTTTAAAGATAAATAACGACATGCGTTTGCTACTGTAAACGTCTACATTAGCTGAATGAAAAAGGTAAAAGTCCTGAACCTCGTGATCGTTGTTTGGATGGCCTGCATCGTTATCGGCTGTGAAACAGAGAAAACAACGCCGATGCGTCGCAATCGTCTTTTTGAGTTCGACCTTAGTAGTGGAAAACATTTCCGGTTTCTATATGCCAGGTATCCTGAGCTCGACACGACATTCACAGAGGTCATTGTAGGCGAAGATGATTCCATCACTACGAAGACCTTCCTTCGCGATCAACCGCTCACTGAAATAAGATCGAAGCTCAACGAATCCGATGTTACACTCGGAAGCTTCACCGTGTTTCATCCAGACGACTCAGGCAAGCCGGAAAGACTCAAAGGATCAATTAAACGAGTATCAAACCTCGAGGGGAAATATAATGGCAGTGAACTTACAGTCGAGATCATTCCATCGTTCACTAAAAAGATCTCTACAAACACAAGGAATACATATTCCGGAGACACTGTCATTGTTTGGAATGGTGAGCAACTGCCGGCGCTAAAATTTGACATGATTCAAACTGTAACAACGATCAATCGCATTATGCCCCTCTCAAAGGATGAAATGCAATTTTCGGGAACAAGCTATTTCGCGAAAGGTATCGGACTTATAGGTGAACACTCCAGGAGAATCGTACCAGATGGCGGCAATGAGTTTTATTCCTCATCGTGGCTCATTGATATTCAAAAAATAGAATAACTAGTTTTTTCTCGGCCCACGCTTTTTATTTCCAAGCCACAACAATGTATTTGTAATCAATGTGTTCTGTTCGTCACATGCAAATGACGATGACAAAGTTTTATTGGTCTTATTTTCATAATCGATATCGTTATGGCCAAGATTCATATAAACCATTTTGTATTTTGTATTGGTCCACACAATGGGATAATATCCCGAACGCCATATTTCATCTTGCTTCGGTCCGGTACCTAAAGGAAAACTTGTCGAATCGACAGACATTAATATTTTCATATCAGGATTCTTTCTGATGTCGTTATCCCAGCGGTACCATTCACTTGGACATGACTTGAATGTTTCGGAAAGGCTTTTTGCTATGGGGTGAGTCTTGTCCTCAACGCGAAGTATAGCCGACGTCGGTCGCCATGTGTTGCTCTTGAATTGACCTACTCCAAGGAAGGTCTGATGATACCAGTCCCAATCCTGCGGATACTTCGACGGTGTAAGAGCAAACGCTGCAAAGTGAAATCCAAGCCAGCCTCCGCCGTTTTCCATGTAATTTTTAAAAGCTTCACGTTGCGCAGGCTCTTCGGGTCTGGTATCAAGAAATACAACAACCGAATATTGCGACAAGAACTCTTTATTAAGATTGCTCCAGTTGTTTGTTGAGTCGTAAACGAAATTGTTTTCCTTCGAAGTTTTTGAAAACCATTTGTTCGCTTCATGCACAAAGCTGATATGAGCCTGGTCATTTTTGGCCGTGAAAAATCCAATTACTTTAAAGGCAGGTGCTTGTTGTGCAAAAATAGTTGTCGTTTGCACAAAAACACACAAACACACACACATGAAGTTACGAATAGACATTAGATCCGGAATTTGAAATTGAAACAATGAAGTTAATCG
>JACZCZ010001054.1_pt1 | contig 11070 bp, 12 predicted proteins | sample 8641811 | NCBI WGS metagenome assembly JACZCZ01 (sample SAMN15324610, study PRJNA640507) | soil metagenome | isolation source: intercropping peanut in the first line | place: China: Luxin town, Laibin City, Guangxi Province | collected 2019-07-25 | depth 10cm m | reverse complement strand
CGGGCTGATCCGCGAGGTCATCGTCGACCCGAAACGCGTGTTCTATGACCCGAACACGCAACCGCACCATCACCTTTACAACGTCGATACCGGCGAGATCACCGACATCGCGTCGGATACGCTGTCGGTCAGCGGCATGCCCGAATTGCCGCCGGGCATGGTGACCGAAGGTGTCGACATCATCGTCCGCGTGCGCGCCAGCGCTTCCCGGCTAGGGTAGAATACGGCCCTCTTTGCAGTCGTGTTTCTACGGTTTTGCCGGAATAGCTCAGTTGGTAGAGCAGCGCATTCGTAATAAGTGCGCCACCCTCCGGCTGGAATCGATAAAGAATTGAAAGTTATGGTTTTTTTTCGCCTACTATAAATAACCGCCTTGGCAAGTAGGCGGATAGTAGACAGTAGAGCAGGAAATGCCGGTGTAGCTCAGTTGGTAGAGCAGCGCATTCGTAATGCGAAGGTCGTAGGTTCGACTCCTATCTCCGGCACCAAGTCAGAAAAGGCAGCCCATATGGGCTGCTTTTTTTGTAGAAACTTATTGATTCATCCAGCTCTCGTGTAGGTCAGAAGCGTACCGCTGCCCCATAGAAATGTCTGAAGGACCAACTATTAACCCCTATGCAGTTAATCGCGTTCTAAAAGTCGGGAGGTCGACAAAACCCGGGAGATCGAAAGTCAATTTCCAGAAGCGATCAAATTATTCCGACGTCTCCCCCGTTTCAGTAGCATTCGGCTTTAGAGTCCGTGGTTAATATAACTGTTTTGGTCGCCAGTTGTTTGGCATAGGCTGCGGGTGTCATGCCGCCCAGCGATTTCTTGGGCCTCTCCTCGTTGTATTCCCGTCTCCACGCCTCGATCACCACCTTGGCGTGTGACAGGCTGGTAAACCAGTGCTCGTTCAGACATTCGTCGCGCAAGCGCCTATTGAATGACTCGATGTATGCATTCTGGTTGGGCTTTCCCGGCTCGATCAGGAACAGCTTCACGCCATGCCTGTGTGCCCAGCTCAACATGGCGTGACCGCAGAACTCCTTGCCGTTGTCCGTGCGCATCGCCTGCGGCAGACCGCGATGCAGGGCAATCCCATCCAGGATGCGTGTCAATGCATGTCCACCAATTGCCCGCTCCGACACGATAGCCACAGCCTCGTGCGTGGCATCGTCCACCACGGTCAGATTTTTGATCACACGCCCTTCTGCGGTGCGATCGAACACGAAATCCATTGACCAAACCTGATTGGCGGCCTGCGGTCGCCCCAGCGGCTGTCGATCCGCAACCGGCACCTTCTTGCGCTTGCGTCGCTTTATTTGCAATCGTGCCTCGGCATACAACCGTTCCACCCGCTTATGATTGACTGGCTGGCCCGCCTGACGCAGCTTCAGGTAAATCATGCCTGCGCCGTATCGGCGGTGGCGCTGGGCCAGGGCTACTATCTGCTCCCGCAGCGCCTGGTTGCCATCTGGCACCGCTTGGTAGCGGAAGGAACTCGCACTCATGCCGATGACCTGCAAGGATCGTCGCTCACTTAATCCGCGAGTGCACATCTGGCGCACCAACTCGCGGCGTGACGGTGCGCCTACCACTTTTTTCTCAAGGCTTCGCGAGTGATCTCATTCTCCAACACCGACTCGGCTAACAGCTTCTTCAGGCGAGCGTTCTCGATTTCCAGTGCCTTCAGACGCTTGGCATCCGAGACACTCATGCCCCCAAATTTGCTGCGCTAAAGGTAGTAACTCGCCTCGGAAAAACCGTGCCGTCGGCACAACTCCTTGACGGGAAGCCCAGCCTCGGCCTCCCCCAAAAAACCAATAATCTGCTCTTCGGTAAATCGCTTTTTCATGTCCAATCTCCTCAGTTTGGGATTGGACTCCAAAGCTACCTGCTACTCAAATAGGGGGAGACGTCGATTCTGGCGTATTTTTTCCGTACGCTTGTCTGGTTCAATTCACGAATCAAGTCTACGAATATGGGCACGGCAGGCGAACATTGCCCCTGTGCCGGGTAGGCGATGGTGATGAGCTGACTCAATTCCAGCGTGCGAATGCGTATGGCTTTCAGGGCACCCGCTTCAACTTCCCTGCGTATGGCGAGCCTTGAGAGAAACCCCGCCCCGAATCCCTGCATCACGGCTTCTTTCAGCGCTTCTACCCCGACGGTCTGAAACACCATCCTGAATCGGACACCCGCGGCGTCCGCCGCACGCTGCACAAGCGCCTGGGTGGCCGATGTCGTCTCGCGGCTAACGATGCCGAGACCGTCGAGGTCGGCGGGCGAAATCTCTTCCCGGTGCGCAAGCGGGTGGTTCGGTGTCACGGCCAGTACGGTTTCATCTTCGAGCAATGTCTCGACCACGAAGTTGGGCGCGAATCCCTCGGTCATGATCGTTGGGGATCCCCGTACGACGGCAACGTCACCGAGGCCGTGTTCCAGCGCTCGCATGGCGTCTTCCGCATTGTGTCGTGCAATCCGGATTTCCACAGCCGGAAATCTGGCGTGGAAGCGCGCAAGCAACGACGGCAGCATGTAAACCGCAACCGAGGTGCTGGCGAGGACGGCAAGCTTGCCGGATTCCAGCCCTCGCATGCGCGTGACGACCTGTTGTGCGCCTTCGAGAGCTCGTATGCATGACTCGGCGTAGGCCAGGAGTTCTTTCCCGGCGTCAGTCAGCGTTACCCCGTAGCGATGGCGGGTAATAACCGGGGCTCCAACCGCATCGGCAAGCATTTTCAATTGTGCGGACAGGGCGGGCTGGGTTCGGCCGAGCGCATTGCCGGCGCCAGTAAGACTCCCGGTACGAGCCACCCAGGCAAGGGCGGCGAGTTGGTTGTGGGTGAGTTTCATGCGGAAATGGCCACTTGTTTGTCGCCTCATTATATAAATATTTCTTTGGTCTAATGCAAAATTTTGTTATTTGACTTTGGTCTGGCCAGTTTTCTAAAATCGACTCATTCTCAACCGCGAGGTCCCACATGAAGATCACCAGCGTCGAATGCCACATGGTCACCATTCCCTACAAGAATCCCTACCGGATGGCGCCGGGCGAAACGAAGCACAAGAAGCAGATCATCATCTTGGTGGGCACCGATGAGGGCATTACCGGCATCGGCGAGTCGGGCGTCACACTGGTCGAGCGCGGAGGTGAGACGCAGGAGGCGATCTACATTACTATTAAGAAGTATTTCGGGCCGCTCATCATGGGCATGGACCCGTTCGAGATCGGTAAGATCATCGACAAGATGGAAGGCTTTAATCAGGGCCGCACGGGCTTTCTGTGCGCGAAGGCCGGCATCGACCAGGCAATCTACGACATCGTCGGCAAAGCGATCAATCAGCCAATCGCGAAGCTGCTAGGTGGCATTTATCGCACGAATTTCAAGGTGAGTCGCAGTCTCGGCGTCAAGCCGCCGAAGGAGATGGCGGAGGATGCCCTGAGCCTCAAGGCTCAGGGCTATACCATGCTCACTGTGAAGGCGGGTTTCGGCGATCCTAGGGAAGACGTCGATCGGGTGGCCGCCGTGCGCGACGCCGTCGGTCCCGACTATCCGATCGAAGTGGATGTGAACGGTGCGTATACCGTGGAGGTCGCTATTCCAACGCTGCGCAAAATGGAGCGCTATGGCATCGAAGCGGTGGAGCAGCCCGTTCCGTGGTGGGACCTCAAGGGCATGCGCGACGTCCGGGTGGCACTTGACACCCCGATCACCGCCGACGAAAGCGCGTGGACGCCGCAAGACGTGATCAACATCGCGAGAGAAGGGGCGGCGGACACGATCTGCCTGAAGCCTATCAAGAACGGCGGTTTGTTTCTTTCGCGCCGTATGGCCGAGATCGCCGACGCCGCCGGCATGGGTGTCCTGGTCGGCAGCAAGCATCCGTTGGGCCCAGGCACTTCAGCGCTCATGCACTTCGTCGCCGCCATTCCGGCGATGCACCCGGTTATGGGCTACGGCTCACCGCTTGAGAGGCTGGTGGACGACATCTGTGAGAATCCGATCGTAATGAATGCCGACGGAACGGTGGATTTGCCTAAAGGGCCTGGGCTGGGCGTGACGTTGTCCCAAGAAAAGATGAAAAAATACACCGAGGAATTCAAGGTTTGAGTTGCGCAAACAAGCCGATGGCATAGTTTTCCCGCGAAAGCGCGGGAGTGCAATTAACGAAGGAAAGTGAGGAGACAAAGTGAAAAAAACAACAGGAGCAACAGGACCCGTGTTTGGCCTTTGCCTGCAATGGTTGTTATTCGGCTGTCTCGCGCTGCTGATGGCGGCGCCTTCGTTCGGCCAGAGCTATCCTGACCGGCCGATCCGGTTGATTCTTCCGTTCCCTGAGGGCGGCGGAGTCAATATCGTTGCGAGGACGGTGGGCGAGCGGCTCTCGGAAATATGGGGGCAACAGTTGGTGCACGACAATCGCCCGGGCGCTGGGAGCAGGCTCGGCGCCGAACTTGCCTCGAAGGCGGCTCCGGACGGTTACACGTTGCTAATGACTTCCATCAGCCATACAACTAGCGCTGCAATGTACCCCACGAGCTACAACCCCATCGAGTCATTCGCGCCCATCACAATGGTTGTTTCAACCCCCTTGGCCCTCGTGGCCCACCCGTCCCTGCCCGCGCAGTCGATTAAAGCGCTGACCATGCTGGCCAAGGAACGCCCTGGCAAGCTAAATTTCGGTTCGTCCGGATACGGTGGTATCACGCATCTCGCCGGGGAGCTGTTCAATGCGATGGCCGGCGTGAAAATGGTCCACGTATCGTACAAGGGCGGAGCGCCAGCCCTGACCGACGTGATGGGGGGGCACATCGAGCTGTTGTTCATTTCATTGCCTGGTGCGGTTCCGCATATCGTCTCGGGGAAGGTGCGGGGGTTGGCTGTCACGTCTGAAAAGCGGGCTACCTCGATTCCCGAAGTGCCTGCCATGAATGAATCGATTCCCGGTTATGCAGTGGTGAACTGGTACGGGATTCTCGCCCCGGCGGGTACGCCGAAGCAGATCGTAGGCAAACTTCACGCCGACATAGTGACAGCACTACGAAAGCCAGAAACGACTCGCGTGCTCGTCAAGATGGGATCCGACGTAGTCGGTAATTCGCCTGCCGAGTTCACGGCGATCCTGCGAACGGATATCGACCGATGGACGAAGCTCGTCAAGCAGGCCGGTATTGTCGCCAAGTAATCGTGCGCTATCAGGCAACGCGTAACTGCTTCGCGCATAACTTGACGTCGTTTTGTTGCAGGCTGAGCTTGAATACACACCTGATCCGGAGGCGCTAATTGCCTGTACCTCGTGTATGGTTGTTGTCGACAGGGGGCACGATCGCGGGCAAGGGCGCATCGTCGATGAGTTTTACGGATTACGAGGGCTCCTGCCTGGAAGGCGCCGAACTTCTTGCCACGGTGCCGGAGGTAGCGCGATACGCGGACGTGTCCGTGAGGCAGGTAGCGAATGTGGGCAGCCCCGACGTTACTCCCGATCTTTGGCGTAACTTCGCCCAGACAATTGAAGTCATTTATTCGCGGGATCCTGGCGTATCGGGCATCGTCGTTTCCCATGGAACCGCGACCCTGGAGGAAACTGCTTACTTTCTGCATTTGACGGTGCGTGATGAACGGCCGGTGGTGATCACTGGCGCGCAAAGGCCCTCAACTGCGTTGAGCGCCGATGGCCCACTTAACCTTGTCAATGCGGTCCGTGTGGCAGTCGCACCCGAAGCACGCGGCAAAGGCGTGCTGGTGGTCATGAACGAAGAGATCAACGGAGCAAGAGACGTCACAAAGAGTAATACCTATAGAGTTGAGACCTTCCGGTCGGGAGAGCTTGGTTTACTCGGATATGTCGACGACGACAGGGTGAGTTTCTACAAGGCATCGACCCGGCGACATACCATCACCTCCGAATTCAGCGTTCGGGACATCAAGGTGTTTCCCCGCGTGGAAATCATTTACTCCTACGCCCAGTCGTCCATGGCGCCAATTCGCGCATTGCTGAACGAAGGTGTTGACGGCATAGTTTTCGCCGCACCTGGTGCCGGCAGTCTGTCGGAAGCCGAACTACACGTCGTCCGGGAAATAGCCTCGGTAGCTTCGGCAAAGAGAACGGTATTGATTCGTGCGAGCCGTACCGGAAACGGTCGCGTGGCTGGCCGGGCGAAGTACGATAATTTTGGTACTATTCCGGCTGACAATCTGAACCCCCAGAAGGCGCGTATTCTGCTTATGTTAGCTCTTGCCAGAACGCGCGATCCACGGGAGATCGCCCGTGTGTTCTCCGAATATTGACCGGACGACTCAACCTTGGAAGTCGGGATGGACGAGGCTCGGAAAATGCAGCTGGGTGATCGGCACATAGGCGAAAAACGGCCGCTTCGCCTTGGTTTGTTTTTCCATGAAGCTGATCGTCAGATCGACTAGTTCGTTGTTAATGTCCGGTCGAACGACCGGATCAACATCTGGAACCGAGTGCTCGGCGTCGAGGAGAAGCCCTCAAAGTTCTCGGGCCGGATGGCAATGCAATATCTCGAGTCGACCTATACCAATCAGCGTGACGAGGTGCTGTGTCGCGCCTTGGGACTCACCGCGAGGCATGAGCGAAAGGCGTCCAGAGACAAGGGCAAGTACAAGGAAATCAAGACTCATGTCTACTCTCCTGAGGAGAGTGCGCGAATCGATGAGATGGTATTGACAGAACCCACGCGGATCCGGGGTTCGGAAACCCGCTATTAGGATGGCATCAATATTGGCGACAAAATCGACGAAATCGCCCGAGGGCCATTGTCCATGTCGGATACGATGGCGTTTGTAATTGCATCTGGGCGCGGCGGCGCACACGGAGCGCTGCTGCAGCATGCGGCCAAGCATCCCAAGCATTACATACGCAACACACGATCCGGCGGTGGAATCGAATACACTGGTATAGGACATCATCGCGAAGAATTTGCGAAGCACGTGGGTGTGCCGGGTATGTACGACTATCTCCCGCAGCGCGCATGCTGGTTTGCGACCGCAGTTACTAACTGGATGGGCGACGATGGTGTACTCAAGCGATTGCGAATGGAGGCACGGATGTTCAAATGCCAGGGCGACACGACGTTCATTGGTGGCAGCGTAGTCAAGAAGTACGTGAAGGATGGTTACGCCCTGGTCGACATCGATATGAAAGGTATCAATCAGCGCGGCGAACTTAGCTCGCCCGGTTTCACAGCTGTTATGCTGCCTTCGCGCGACATCAGCACCCGCATTCCTATCGACGGCAGTGTGGTCGATCTCGATCTTCCTACCATTCGCTGAGGGAGTAGCCCGCTATGCCGTCAAATTCGATCTACCTCGTGCTCGACATGATCAACGATCTCGTGCACGAAGACGGTCCCAACGGAAAAAAGGGATATGGACCGATTCTCGCAAAGCGCAATACGATCGCGAATACTGCGGCAGCGCTGCAGAAAGCGCGCATGGCGGGAATTAGGGTTGGCTACGTGCGGGTCGGCTTTTCGCAGGATTACCGCGAGTGCTCAGCAACCTCCAGACTGTTTCAAGGCGTAAAAAAAGCGGGACTCTTCAAGCTAGGGACGTGGGGTACCGAGGTGCACCCCGCTCTAAAGCCTGCGCTCGGGGATTACGATATCGTCAAGCATCGCGTCAGCCCTTTCTACGCCACCAGCCTCGAGGCGATTCTCGGTGCAAATGGAATCCGGCGAATCTACATCTCCGGCGTTTCTACGAGCGGCGCGGTATTGTCAGCGGCAAAGGAGGGGCATGATCGCGACTACGAAATGATCGTTCTCGAGGACTGCTGCTGCGCGCTGACAGAAGAGCAGCATCTGGCCGTGATCGAGCAAATGCAACGCATGACGACCATCACGAATTGCACTGAGGTAAGTTTCGACTAAATCTCCGCACTTTTGATAGCGATCGTCTACTCAATATTTGTGTGATGAGTTGTTGGTGACGATATGAGGCGGCTTTGCCGTTGGTAATTTTGGCTCGACGCTCTGTGCAAATCTGAGAATTGTTGCTAAGCCGTTTCTATACCGTGACTGTCCGCTTACGACTGTGGTTTCAATGGGTCAATGCAACACCTGAATGTTCTAGGCGACGCAATCGCAAGTGCTTGTCTTATCAGCATTACTCGATTGGGGTTCCGCTTGTTGGCTTTTTTCACTCTTACTTTTACAACTGCAGATCACGATTGAGGCAAGCCACAGGAAAGCCTTAGGCTTCAAACCCCTGCCTCTAGAGTATGGGGGTGTTGCGTCGACCGGTTGAAACCGCAGCCGGTGGCGGACATTGAGTATCGGTTCCCCAATTTTTAAAACAACATCAAAAAAGTAGGCAAATAGTAGACATGTTCGGTGATGAGGACCTGAGAAACCAAGTGAAATCTTGAGGCAGATTTTCTGGGTTAACCTGTTGTTTTGATTGTCAAATGATCTGGCTAAGGATTGACTTATGTCCTTGAATTGAAAAGGCTCTTCAATTCCGAGTTTTTTACTTCGTAATGCGAAGGTCGTAGGTTCGACTCCTATCTCCGGCACCAAAAATGAAAAAAAGGCAGCCCATGTGGCTGCCTTTTTGATTTTTGTCTCTATCTTTTAGGGCTAGCAATCCAGACGATTCTTCATTTCTTGCTTTCATCGATATTGACAATTTTGTCTCTACACATTTCAGCATAATTTTTCTTGAACCCCTGTTGCGCCAACTCTCGCTGGGGATCGGAATCAAAGATTTCAGTATAAATGGTGTCTTTTATTAACTTCCCATCAAGATTGCTGAATGACGCTTTTGAAATAAATGGCCGGAATCCGATATAAGCCCCAAACGAATTCTTTCCATTTATTTCCCCGCAAAGGACTCCACCGCCAGCGGTAAGTTCTTTCCCGCTTTTGAAGCGTAATGTCGTTTGATAGAGATGAGCGTCTTTAAATTGAGCGGAGGATGGGTCTTTTAAGGTTGAACTAATTTGTTCCTTTAGGAACGACGTAACTTGCGCTTTCATTTCGGCATCAGCAGCCTGCTCCTTTTTTGATGAGGCATTTTGCTCGTTATTGCACCCTAGCAATAACGCGGAAGCAGTTAATACCGCTGCGTAGGCCAAGGCTAGTTTTTGACTCATGCGCTCTCCTTTGATGGAAATGGAATCCCATAAGAGTAGCGCATATAGTTGTATGCAGACAATCCGAACCCATTCGGCCAACTTGTCTTCCATATGGGAGACAAGAAGACGCCAGCGCAGGCATTTGGGGAGGTCTTGCGGGAGCTACGTTTAGAACGTGAGCTGACGCAGGATCAGCTTGCCGAATTGGCTGACACTGAGCGCAGTCACATCAGCAGTTTGGAGCGAGCCGAAAAGGGGCCATCACTAGCCACCATTTTGACACTGGCTCGCGCGCTAGGTATTTCAGCGGCAGATCTAATGGGGCGCTTAGAAAAGCGGCTGGAGCCGAAGAGGCGGTAATTCAAAAGCCTTGTCTGCAAGACTTCGATATATCCATTTACTGCGTTTTGACGGGCTGATCCCTTGCTTAACTGACTAGGCGAGCAGTATTGGGGTCGTAGCTGAAAGTGGTAATTGAACCATCACGAATGCGCTGAACGGCTTCGTCAATCACATGGAGCGGCACCAGAAACCATTCCCTCGGTTTGACGGGGTGTCCGAAGCGGTCCTCGATGGTCAGATCAAGCTGTACTGCACCGAAAACGCGGTGAAAGATATTTTCCAGCTTTACGCGATTAATGTTATGCAGCTTGTAAGAGGCAACCACCTCTACATCAGCCAATAGATAGGTGGCGTCCTTCTCGGCCCCTGCAATACGGTCCTCTACTTTGCCACCGGTCACGCCGATTTTGTGAATCAGCTCGCGGTGCTCAGCTACGAATGGGTGGCTGGACAAGCTGCGCAGCACATAGATTGTTCCGGTTTCAATGTCGTCTGGTTCTGGCGCATCGCCAAACAGAGGGCCATCGTCTTTTCTGATAAGTCGGCGACCCACGGACGTATTTCCGTCTGGATAAAGCGAGCGCGACAGCGAACGCAACAACAGGTTGCTCTCAGTATGGTTGTCAAAAATGACCCGCAGTCGCGGGTTGTCGCGTCCGTCCTTGGTCTTAGTGCCCTCATGGATTTCGGCCACGTATGCTGTCTGGCCGCTAATGATGAAAAAATCCCCCAACTCAATGCTGGCGTTTTTAACAAACGGCTTTGTCATCCAGGTCCCGGCTTTGAGACCCGCCCCAGCTTCCTCGAACAAAGCTTTGAAGCGATCAAAGTCTGTGCAAGGCGTGCGGTTCGCAATTTCTTCCGCCGCCTTGATTTCGACGTAGGGCCGCACATTACGTAGTACGGTGATGTCATTTTGATCGGCGGCCATCTCGCCAACACCCAACTCAGCGAGCAAGGCATCTTCGTCCAATGAATCAATATCGGCGACTGCCGATGCCGCACTAGATAACAGTTTTGGGCCATCCAGCGGTGCCAGCAAGGCCTGCGCTTCCGGTAACCTGCGAAGCCGATCCAAACGCACCGCATACAGGCGTCCGAATATGTCACGGTCTTCGCCATGCAGTGGGGCTCTCCCATGGGTTTGATGGGAGCGTAGAATATCCTCGGAACCAGCAATAATCCGTTCCTCGGTTGGCGTTCGGCTGGAGGCTTTGACCGGGGCAACGTCTACGCCTAGCGCATCCAACAGTTCGTCATCATCCATTTCAGCCATTGCCGGGCTCCGCTTGGACCTTTGCCGCCTTTGCTTGTGCGCGGTAGCGTGCCAGCGCCGCCACCCCTTCAGCCATACGCTTTTCCCATGCATCAGCGGAATTGATGTCCGGCAGGCGGCCACGTTCATTCTTGAACTGCAAGGCGCGCCTAGCTAACTCGCGGGCTTCGTCCTCGGGGATGCTCAGCTTCTTGGCGGCTATGCTGGCCTGAACTTGGCGCAGCGATTTCTCATCCATCGCTTTCGCTAGGACCGCGTAGGCGGCATCGAAGGGGTTGATGCGGTCGATCAGGTCGATATCCAGGTCGCGCACATTGACGAACTTGCGCACCCCATCCAACAACGCCGTGCCACCATTGGCATCT
>JACZCZ010043229.1_pt1 | contig 11072 bp, 10 predicted proteins | sample 8641811 | NCBI WGS metagenome assembly JACZCZ01 (sample SAMN15324610, study PRJNA640507) | soil metagenome | isolation source: intercropping peanut in the first line | place: China: Luxin town, Laibin City, Guangxi Province | collected 2019-07-25 | depth 10cm m | reverse complement strand
TCCTCGCAGCCAGCCTGCGATTGGCTTTGTGAACCCCACGATTGCAACTCGAGACTCCGTTGCCCCACCGCCGCGATATGGCGATGCTATTGCGTTTAGTGCCTTTATCTCCCGTGTTTGCGCTGCTCGCGCACAGCAGCTCGATCAATTCGTCGCTGCCGCACTCGATCGCGCTCGGTGCGCTGCTCGTTCCGACAATGTTTGTGTCCGCGCGCTGGTTCTCCGCCAATGCGGATGAGCCGTCGTTCGAACTCGGCTTCGCCGCGTTGGGTGTGCCGGCTGCCGCGAGTGGGGCGGTGTCCGCGGCGATGGCCTTTGGCCTCGTGGCTCTCGCTGGCCGCGTAATGCTGGAGCTTGCCCAGCGCGCCGAGCGATGGCGAGTGCCTGCCGCGGTCGTGGGCGCGGCGTTGCTGGTTGGGCTGCCGTTCACCGCTGCCCTGGCTACCTCTGCCTTCTATACAGAACCCGCATCTCCCATCGTGTACGTCTACCTGATCCCGCATGCGCTGCTGCTGGCAGGCTGGCTGCGCAAGGCTGTGCAGCCGCTCGCGTCTCCGTTGCCGCCGGAGCCATGGATGCGCTCTATCGAATGGATCGGGCTGGCCATTGTGCCCGTGGTCTACGTGATCCTTAGCTTGGGTGCGCTGCCTTATTTTGCAAACGTTTCGCTCTCTGTTTCCTTGTGGCCACCAATGGTTGTTCTGGCAGGAGCTGCTGCTCTGGTCTTTGCCTTTCGCACCCGCCGGCTGGATTTGCAGCCGCGGGTTGCAAAGATCCTCGACGCGTTCTTCTCTCTGGATTGGCTGCAGTACCTAGCGAGCCGCGTCCTGCAGGCAATCGAATGGGTCTTCTATTTTGGCAGTCGTCTGCTGGAGGGCAACGCGGGCTTGCTTTGGGCGATCATGCTCGTCGTGCTTATGCTCTCGCTGATCGCTCAGTTCGCGTTCCCAGGCTGATATGGAATCTAGTCTGCTCACTTTTCTGATCATCGCTTTGCTCGTTGGCAATGCGCTCGCGGTCTACATTGGCCGCGATTGGCGTTGGGTCCTCGGTAGCTTGGCTTTGCAATATCTGCTCGCGTTTATCCTGATCACCCCGGTGTGGCCGCTGGAGCTGGCCGCGGTCAAGCTCGTCGGTGGCTGGATGGCCGCCGCGGTCCTCGGCCTCACGCGCATTAGCCTCGTTGAACAGCCGCGCGAGGCGCCCAATCGATTCCCAAGCAGCCCGCTGTTCTTGGCGCTCACCGCGCTGCTGGTGATGGTGATTGTGATTGGCGCCGCGCCCGCGCTGGCCGAGTGGAGTCGCCAGTTCACTGTCGAGCTCGCCTGGAGCGGACTGTTCCTGATTGGTCTCGGCTTGCTGCAGGTTGCGCTCAGCGATCTTGCCTCGCGCATCATCATCGGGCTACTCACTCTGCTCACCGGCTTCGAGATCCTGTATGCCACTGTCGAGACTTCGATCCTTGTCGCGGGCCTGCTTGCGGTCTTGCATCTCGGGGTAGCCCTGGTCGGCTCGTACCTCATGCTGGCCCCGCAGATCGAGGAACGCTCGTGAGTTCCGCGCTGCTGTGGATCCTGCTGCCGGCTGCTCTCGGCATCGCGCTGCTGTTCTATCGCCGCGGGGATGCGCTGCCGCAACTGGTCGGCGGTGGCTTTGCGCTCTTCCTTAGCTGGGCGGCATGGCAGTTGCCGGTGGACGTAGTCCTGCAACTCGGGCCGATCACTGTGGAACTCGCTCCGACGTTGGTGCTCTTCGGACGCAACTTCACCCTCACTGACGCGGATACGGCGTTGCTTGGCTTTTTCTATTTGATGCTTGCGCTCTGGATACTTGGGGCGTATTTGGCGAAACCCGGGCGCTTGTTCACGCCTATAGCGCTGATCAGCGTTGGCCTCCTCGTGGCAGCGTTGGCCGTTGAGCCCTTCCTTTATGCAGCCGTGCTGATTGCCATCGCGGCGCTGCTGCTGGTTTTACTGCTCGTGCCACCTGGCGCCAGCGCCGGTCCGGGCGTGATGCGCTTCCTCAAGTTCCAGATCTTTGCGGTGCCATTCATTCTGTTCACGGGCTGGATCCTGACTGGTGTCGAAGCTAGTCCCGGCAATCTCAACTTGGTCTTGCGCGCAGGCTTGTTGCTGGCGATGGGTTTTATCTTCTTGCTCGCGCTCTTCCCGTTCCATTCTTGGGTGCCAATGCTTGCCAAGGAAGCGCATCCATATGCATTTGGCTTCCTGATCTTTTTCTTGCCAACAACAGCTTTGGTCTTCGGCCTGGGTTTCTTCGATCGCTATTCATGGCTGCGCGAGAACGAGTTCGCTTATCCGATCCTTGCCATCGCGGGCAGCATCGCCGTCCTGGTAAGCGGCATCTGGGTTGCGCGCGAGACGAGTCTGTCGCGCATTTTTGCTTTCGCTGCCACACTGACGATCGGTTTCGGCCTGCAGGCTATCGGCATCGGCGGCGCACAGGGCGTGCAAGTCCTATTCGCCACATTGCTGCCCGCCGCCTTCGCCTTGTGGGCATGGTCGCTGTCGCTATCCGCGCTGTATCCGTTGCCATCGCTCACTCTCGAGGACCTTCGCTCGCTTGCTCCCGCTCACCCGCTTGCCATCGCCGCTGTTCAGCTCTCGCTGTTTACGCTGGCAGGATTGCCGCCGCTAGGCGTATTCCCCGGTCGTATCGCGTTGCTGGATGGCGTCGCCTCCACATCGCCGTGGGCCGCGGTGGCATCGCTTATCGGCAGCCTTGGATTGCTGACCGCTGGTCTGCGCATCCTGCAAGCCGCGCTGCCCAGCGTGGACACCAAGCCGCGCGGCTGGGTCGAAGAGGCTGCGCCGGCTCGCAAAGCCGCGCCCAGGTCAGATATCTTCAATCCGTATATGTGGGTCTTCACCGCTCTGGTGTCGGTCGCGTTGCTTGGCTTTGGCCTGCTCCCTTCTTTTTTTCTGGGCGCGCTGCCAAATTTAGCCGCCATGTTCAGCCAATTGCTGCCGTAAGCTTGCCGCTTAGCTTAAAACGCGCTGAGAATCTCGCTCTGCTATAATCGCTCAGTCCTCCCCGAGGTATCGTTTCCGGCAGTTGAGGCCGCTTTCCATGGAAAAAGAACAACTCGAAAAGAAAGTTGAATGGCTCGATACCGAACGCCGCAAGGCGTTGGACGCGGTCGCCGCGCTTGAGAAGCGCCTCGCCGCTCTCGAGAAATCCCAACCCAAGCAGGTTGCATCCACCAAGAGTCTCAACACCTACAAAGATCGCCTAGAGGCTGCTGAGGAAGGCATCTCCGGTTTGGAGAAGTCTGCCAAGGCGCAGCAAACCGAAACCAAAAAAGAATTCCAGGAATTTGAAAAGCAGCGCAAGCAGCTTGAGAAGACCTTTCAGCAGGAAGCCAAGGGATTGGAAAAAGTGCTGGATGATTTCCGCAAGGAGATCGGCCAGCTGCAGTCGATGCAAAAGAACATCGGCGGCCACAGCGACCGCTTGCTGGCGATCGACGGACGCCTGGAATCCCTGCACGAGTCCATTCAGAACGTGATCACGGGCGAGCAACAGCGCGCCCAGCTCGCCAAGAGCCTGGAGACCGCCAGCCGCGAGGATGCCCGCAAGCTGGCTGAGATGCACGCCGAGGTGGCCGCGTTGCTAACCCGCCTCGAGTCTGCCGCTAAGCAGACTGAAGCCGTCAACCTGTCCATGCGCAAGGTAGAGAAGAAAATGGACGAACTCGTTGCTGGCGAAGAAGAACGCCGCGCCGAGCACGACACCTTCCTGGAAAAGACCTCCCTTGCCGAAAGCGACCGCGCCCACGCATGGAAGGATTGGAGCAAGCGCTTCGAAGCCGTTGAGGCTCAATCGCTTCAGATCGCCCAGCAGCTAAAGGGCATCGAAAGCACTGACCTGGCGCTCAAGCGCGCCCAGCGCTCGTTCGATGAGCTCGTGGAAAAGATCGACCGTCGCGTCAATGAACTGGGCGAGATCCATCGCTTGGGCGATCAACGTTTCCGCCAGGAATGGTCAACCTTCCAGGCCGACTCGCAAAAGCGCTGGTCCAGCTTCCAGCTGAGCAACGAAGAGGCGCAGCGCGAAGGCGTGCGCCAGCGTGAGAAGCTGGGCACGCAGGTCAACCAGCTCGAAGACGCGCTGCGGGATGTACAAGACACGCTGCAACATCTCAACGACCAGTCGGAGCGCAATCTGCAGACCCTCCTCGAGATGGCCCGCGACTCCCTTGCTGAAAAAGAGCGCTTCCTTAGCAATTCGCGCTAAGCGCGCCGCTGGGGTTGGAATTAGCCCGGCGGTTATAATCCCCGAATGCAGCTTGCTTCGCGCCTCGATCCCATTGATTATTTAGCTATTGGCCATATCACCGTCGACCTGACGGCAGACGGCCCGCGCCTTGGTGGCAGCGCTGCGTACGCCGCGCTGACCGCGCAGGCGCTTGGCCTACGCGCTGGCATTCTCACCGCCTGGGCTGAGGAGCTGCCGCTCGGCCCGCTGGCTGATCTGCCAATCGTCAACCTCGGCGCCGAAGTCTCAAGTACATTCCAGAATACGTACACAGAGGCAGGCCGTTCGCAGCGTTACCATGGCGAGGCACAGAGCCTCGATTTCCATCACATCCCCGAGGCTTGGCGCAACCCGCGCATTCTGCACCTGGCGCCAGTGGCTGGCGAAGTCTCTGCGCGCATTCTCTCCTACGCCCAAGAAGCACTACGCGTGGTTACGCCGCAAGGCTGGCTGCGCCTGTGGGACGCGGACGGCTACGTGCACCCTAGCGATTGGGAAGAGGACACATATGTTCTCAGCCGAGCCGACGCGGCTGTGCTCTCGCTTGATGATGTGGGCGGCGATCCCGCTCGCATTGAGCGGCTGGCCGCCGTATGTCCGGCGCTTGTCGCCACAGATGGCGCTGCCGGCGCCATGCTTTACGCCGCCGGCGACCAGACGCATATTCCCGCCCCCTCAATCGATGAGCTCATCGACCCAACGGGCGCCGGCGACGTGTTCGCCGCCGCTTTCTTTGTCCGCCTACAGCAAACGGGCAACGCGCTCGAGTCTGCTCGCTTTGCCAGTATTCTGGCGGCGGGCTCCGTTCGCCGGACCGGCTTGGCGGGTGTTCCCACTCAAGATGAGATCTACGAAACTATGGCGGGCGCGTACTAATGGCTCGCGTTTATACATTCGTCAATCAAAAGGGTGGGGTGGGTAAGACCACGACCACCATCAACTTGGGCGCGTACCTCGCCGATCTGGGCCAGCGTGTTCTGCTAGTCGACCTAGACCCGCAAGCCAACGCAACGTCTTGTCTCGGCATCGACAAGCGCACCGTGCGCTCCGGTACTTACGAAGCCATCGTTGGCGCGCGCCCTGCGGCCGATGGCGTGCTGCACAACAAGCAGTTCAAAATGTCCCTGTTGCCTTCGTCGCCCGCTTTAGCCGGCGCCGAAGTTGAGCTCGTCAACGAGATGGCGCGCGAATCGCGTCTCAAGCAAGCGCTCGCTCCCTTGAAGGATCGCTACGATTACATACTCATCGATTGCCCGCCGTCGCTCGGTATGCTCACGCTCAACGGCATGGTCGCTGCCCAGGATGGGTTGATCATCCCAGTCCAATGCGAATATCTCGCCCTCGAGGGTTTGGGTATGTTGGTCGAAACAATAGAGCGCGTCCGCAAAGCGCTGTTTCCAAAACTGCGCATTCGCGGGGTGCTGTTGACGATGTACGACAACCGCACCAATCTGTCGCAGGAAGTCGTTGACGAAGTGCGCAGTCACTTCAAGGATCAGGCGTTCCGCACCATCGTGCCGCGTTCGGTGCGGCTCGCAGAGGCGCCATCCTTCGGCAAAACTATCCTTGCCTATTACCCCAGCTCGCCCGGCGGTGAGGCATATCGCACCCTGGCCGAAGAGCTGCTGCAACAAGACGGCGTTAAGATCCCTGTGGGAGTGTAAATGGCTGGCAGAGTTCGCTTAGGCAAAGGTCTTGATGCTCTGATCCCCGGGGGCGAAAGCGCGCTGCGCGCCAGCGACGTTCAGCAAGTCGCGGTCGACGCGATCAAGCCAAACCCCCACCAGCCGCGCACCGCCTTCGACAAAAGTCAGCTCGAAGAGCTGGCCGACTCCATCCGCACGCACGGCATCATTCAGCCGCTCATCGTCCGTCAGGGAACCGGCGATACCTATACCCTCATCGCCGGCGAGCGCCGCCTCACGGCTGCCCGCCTCGCTGGATTGCGCGAAGTGCCAGTCGTCCTGCGCGAGGCCGACGACCAGGCCATGGTCGAGCTGGCGCTCGTGGAGAACGTGCAGCGTGCCGACCTGAGCCCACTCGAGTCCGCCGAGGCCTACCAACAGCTGCACAAGGAATTCGGCCTCTCGCACGACCAGATCGCCAAGCGCGTCGGCTCCAGCCGCGCCGCAGTCACGAACACCATCGGCCTGCTTGAACTCTCCGACCAGGTCAAGAAGTCACTCGCGGCCGGAACGATCAGCGAAGGCCACGGCCGCGCTCTCAAGTCGCTCGATCAACACGCCGCGCAGAATGCCGCGTTGCGTACCGTGATCTCGCAGGACCTCAATGTGCGCCAGACCGAAGAGCTGGTTCGCAAGCTGAAGGGTCACAAGGTCAAGAAGAAATCCAAAGCTGGCCAGTCGGCAGATGTGCAAGCCTTACAGTCTGAACTGCGCGATGCGCTTGGCACCAAAGTGAACCTGAAACACAGCCGCAAGGGCGGCACCCTCACCGTCTACTACTACTCGGACGAAGAGCTGGACGGCATCGTAGCCCGTCTGCTCAAGAAACGCTAGCTCTACTCCATTGCGAGGAGCCGCGTAGCGGCGACGAAGCAATCCCCAACCTAAAATCTCGACCATGCTGATCTTGCACAACGCCCGCATTCATACGCTCGACAACCGTAGCCCGCGGGTTAGCGCTCTCGCTATCCAGCCCGGCCCTGATCACAGCGGTCGCATCCTGGCGGCAGGTGACCTTGCCGGCCTTCAAGCTGAATTTCCCAACGCGCGCTTTGAAGATCTACAGGGCAGGGTGGTGCTGCCAGGCCTTGTCGATGCGCATGTCCATCTCCGGCAATACGCGCATTCCCTTCAATTAGTTGATTGCGATACCAGCACTCGCGCCGAATGTATTGGCCGCGTGCGCGATCGCGCCACCACATTAGCCTCTGGCGCTTGGCTGCGCGGACACGGCTGGCGGCAGAACGGTTGGCCCGAAGGCTTTGGCGATGCAGCCATGTTGGATGCTGCCGCGCCGCATAATCCTGTCTATCTCACCGCCGCGTCCCTGCATGCAGCCTGGGCGAATAGCGCTGCGCTTAAGCTGGCTGGCATCACGGATACGACGCCCGACCCGGCCAATGGTCAGATCCAGCGCGATGCGCGCGGCAAAGCTACTGGCATACTCTTCGAGGCGGCTATGCAGTTAGTTGCTAATGTCATCCCGCAGTCAACCGCCGAAGAGGACATCGCGGCTATCCGCAATGCGCAGTCCGTGATGTGGAGCATGGGGCTAACCGGTGTGCATGATTTCGACCGTGCGCGCTCCTTCCGCGCTCTGCAAACACTGCGCGAGCGCGGCGAGCTGGGTCTGCGCATACTCAAGAATATTCCTGGCGAAGCGTTGGATCACGTGATTGAGATCGGATTGCGCTCCGGCTTTGGCGACGACCTACTGCGCGTCGGCGCGATCAAGGTCTTCGCGGACGGCGCGCTTGGCCCGCGCACAGCCGCCATGTTCGAGCCTTACGCGGGCGAGCCGGACAATCGCGGCATGCTCTTCGTGGATGCCGAGCAGCTCTTCGAGATCGCGCAGAAAGCCGCAGATGGCGGCTTTGGTATGACCGTGCATGCCATCGGCGACCGCGCTAACCACGAAGTCCTCAATGCTTATGAGCAGCTACGGAATTACGAACGCCAGCATGGCCTACCGGTGCGCAGGCATCGCATCGAGCATGTGCAGGTTTTGCATCCCGATGATCTGGGTCGGCTGGCGGAATTGAATGCGATTGCGTCGATGCAGCCGCTGCACGCGACGGCCGATATGGAAGCCGCCGAGGAATATTGGGGCGATCGCGTCAGACATTCCTACGCCTGGCAAGCGCAACTGCAAGCAGGCGCCGTGCTGGCTTTCGGCTCCGACGCCCCAGTCGAATCACCCAATCCGTTCCTTGGCTTGCACGCTGCTGTCACCCGCCGCCGCGCCGATGGAGCGCCGGGTGCAGACGGCTGGCTGCCGGAGCAGCGATTGCCTTTGCAATCCGCGCTTGAGGCTTTCACGATTGGCCCCGCCTTTGCGGCTGGCATGGAAGCCAGGCTTGGCCGCCTGGCGCCCGCTTATCTAGCTGACCTGATCGTGCTCGACCAGGATCCCTTTGAAGTCGATCCCCACGAGTTGCGCCACTTAAGACCAGCCGCCACCATGGTTGGCGGCGACTGGGTTTGGCGTAGCGATTAAAAAAAGACCACGGAATTCCGTGGTCTTTTGTTTTGCTGTTTGCTTTTATAGCGTCGCCAAAAAGTTTTCAATGGCCGCGTCGAACTTGGCTTGTTGCTCCAGGTTCGGCATGTGCCCGGCGCCCTCGATCAGCTCTAGCTTACTATTTGGGATCGCCTTCGCAGTTGCCTCAGCCTCCGAGAACGGTATGACCTGGTCATCCTTGCCGTGCACGACTAACGTCGGGGCCTTGATCGCACTCAGCGTCGGTGTGGAGTCCGGGCGGTCGCGCATCACCTCGAGCGCGGCGATCACGCCGGCAGGCGTTGCGCCCTTCATGATGGCTTGCAGCTCGCTGGCCGCGTCGGGCTTGGCTTCGTAGTTCGCTGGCGCGAGCAGCTTCGGGAACATCCCCTCAGTCACAACACTCGCGCCTTGCTCCTTCACCTGAGCGATCGTCTTGTCGCGGTTGGCTTTGCCCTCGGCGGAATCTGCGCCAGCGCGAGTGGAGAGCAGAAGCAGGGCGCTTAGTCGTTCGGGAAACAGGCGGGCGAAGGCGAACGCGATGTAGCCGCCCATCGATAGGCCGCCCAGTACCACCGGCTCGCTGATGCCGGCAGCATCCAGTGCCCCCGCGCATGCACGGGCGTACGCGTCAACGGTGTGCTCGCCGGTGGAAGGTGGCGTCTGCCCAAAACCGGGCAGGTCCGGTGCTAGCACCTGGTGCTTGCTGCCGAGTGAGCCCAGTTGGCGAGCCCACATTTGCCCACTGAACGGAAAGCCATGGATCAGGAAGAGAGGTTTGCCGTTTCCGGCTTTGTGCATATATAAGTTCAAGTCGGTCATTTTTGTCTCCTACCTTTATTCTACTTGGACATGTTCGGCCAATTCCTTGACAGAATCTTAGTCTGTATTACACTTTTCCTATATCTTGACCGAATTGACTATAGAAAATCAATCTTATCTTTAGAAAATAAGGAAATCATGACAGAAAAATCAAACCCGCCCATCCCCAAGGACTGGGCAAGGCCATTCTTTACCATGTGGATCGGCCAAGCATTGTCTTTGCTTGGCAGCCAGATCGTTCAGTTCGCGCTGGTTTGGTATCTCACCCGCGAAACAGGCTCGGCGACGGTGCTGACCACGGCAACCTTGGTTGCGTTGCTGCCGCAGATCTTCCTCGGCCCCATCGCAGGTTCGATCGTGGATCGCAACAATCGTCGTCGCATCATGATCTTGGCCGACAGCAGCGTGGCCTTGACCACGATAGTGCTGGCGCTGCTCTTCGCCTTCGGCTTAGTCGAGGTCTGGCACATTTACGCGATCATGTTCATTCGCTCGCTTGGCGGCGCATTCCATCAGCCCGCCTTCACTGCGTCCACCACGCTCATGGTTCCAAAGGAGCATCTAGCGCGCGTGCAAGGCTTCAACCAGACCTTGCAGGGCGGGCTGAGTATCTTCTCCGCGCCGCTCGGCGCGCTGCTGCTGGAGCTGCTTCCGATGCAAGGTGTGCTGGCTGTTGATGTAGTCACCGCGGTGCTCGCGGTCGGCTCGATCCTGTTCATTGCCATCCCTGAACCCGAGCGCAAAGCGCTCGCTGAAGGCGAAAAGCCCACGTCCCTATGGCAGGACACGCGTGCCGGTTTTAGCTACGTGTTCACTTGGCCCGGCTTGATGATCCTGCTCATCATGGCTACCTTGCTCAATCTACTGCTCACTCCAGCCTTTGCTCTTCTGCCTTTGCTGGTCAGCAATTACTTTGGCGGCGGCGCTGGCCAGCTCGCTTCCATCGACGTGGTCTTTGGCGTCGGCGTGATCGCGGGCGGCTTGCTGCTCGGCACCTGGGGCGGCTTCAAGCGCCGCATCGTGACTGCATTCGTCGGCCTCATCGGCCTTGGCATCGGCACCGCTTTGGTTGGCCTGGTGCCAGCAGACGGATTCATCTGGGCGCTTGTAGCGTTTGGCATCGCCGGCATCATGCAGCCCATCACCAATGGGTCCATAGGCGCGACTTTGCAGGCCGTGATCGACCCTGGCATGCAGGGGCGGGTCTTCACGCTGGTCGGCAGCTTGGCCATGGCCATGTCGCCGATCGGGTTGCTGCTGGCCGGCCCCATCGCGGACTTTCTTGGCCTGCAGTCCTGGTACATTCTCGGTGGCGGCCTATGCATCTTCATGGGGTTGCTGGCGTTCGTGTTGCCCAGCGTAATGAAGCTGGAAGATGGCCGCCCTGAACCGGGCAAGAAAGCTGCTTCGGCAATCTCTTAAAAGCTTGACAAGCCAATACAAAGACCGCCGTAAGGCGGTCTTTTGTTTATCATTGCTGAAAACATTCGAAAGGATTTCATGACCTCAGTCAAATCCAAAGACGGTACGGCCATCGCGTACGACCAAGCTGGCAGCGGACCGACGCTGATCCTCGTTGATGGCATGTTCGAGCAACGCGCCTACGTTTCCGAGACGGCGAAGCTGGCCGTGCACCCGCTGCTCGCAGAGCACTTCACCGTCATTCACTATGACCGGCGCGGCCGCGGCGACAGTGGCGATACGCAACCGTTCGCGGTCGAGCGCGAGATCGAAGACATCGAAGCGCTGATCGATCACGTCGGCGCGCCTGCATATCTCTCCGGGCT
>JACZCZ010029018.1_pt1 | contig 11081 bp, 10 predicted proteins | sample 8641811 | NCBI WGS metagenome assembly JACZCZ01 (sample SAMN15324610, study PRJNA640507) | soil metagenome | isolation source: intercropping peanut in the first line | place: China: Luxin town, Laibin City, Guangxi Province | collected 2019-07-25 | depth 10cm m | reverse complement strand
GGGTCCAGCTCGATGCGGGCCCCGACCGGCCCCCAGTCGTCGTCGACGGGCTGCGGCTCCACGTGCGGGGCCTCGACGCCGTCGATGGCACCCCGGTGCTCGACGTCAAGCCCCACATGACCGGGTTCGGCCCCCGGGGCGAGGTCCGGGAGCCGGCCTGGGCCGTCGAGCTGATGGACGGCTACTGGTGAGCGCCGTCCGCTAGGCCAGGAGCACCGACGCCCACACGGCGAGGCAGACGGCGACCAGGGCGGCGGTGGCGCCCCAGGCGACGGTGTCGCGGGTCAGCAGCGTGCGCATGAGCGCGCTGTCTAGACGACCCCGGTGATCTCCATTGGTCCCGCCGGTCAACGCCGTGTGAACGGACGGCCAAGCGTCAGACCGGCGTGAGCTCCTTCTCGGGCTCGCCGGCGGCGTCGGGGTCGCCGGCATCGCTCTCGTCGTCGAGGTGGCCCTCGACGTCGATGTTGGGGAGGATGCGGTCGAGCCACCTGGGCAGCCACCAGTTGCGGTCGCCCAGCAGCTCCATGGTGGCGGGCACCAGGAGCATCCGGACCACCGTGGCGTCGAGGAAGACGGCGGTGGCGAGGCCGACGCCCATCAGCTTGACGATGCGGTCGTCCTCCAGGAGGAAGCCACCGAAGACGAACACCATGATCAGGGCGGCGGCGGTGATGACGCGGGCGGTGGCGGCCAGGCCGTTGGCCACCGACTCGTGGCTGTCGCCGGTGCGGAGCCACTCCTCCCGCACCCGGGACAGGAGGAAGACCTCGTAGTCCATCGAGAGCCCGAAGACGATGGCGAACAGCATCATCGGGAGGAACGGCTCGATCGGCGCTCCGTCGATGTTCAGCACGGGGCCCAGCCAGCCCCACTGGAACCCGGCGACGACGATGCCGTAGGCGGCCCCGATCGACAGCAGGTTCATCAGCACGGCCTTGAGCGGCACGAGGACCGACCGGAACACGAGCATCAGGAGCAGGAACGACAGCCCCAGGACGGCGGCGAAGAAGAACGGGAGCCGGGACCCGAGGTAGGTCGAGAAGTCGGCCAGGATGGCGACCGAGCCGGTGACGAGCGGGTCGACCCCGGAGTCGCCGACCGCCTCGGGGAGGACGTCGTCGCGCAGCCGGTCGACCAGCTCGGTGGTGCCCTCGTCCTGGGGTGAGGTCGTCGGGATGACCCGCCACAGCGCCGCCGTCGGCGCCTCGGGGTCGTTGGGCACGGCCGGGGAGGCGAAGGCCACGCCCTCGGCGTCGGCCAGGCCGGCGCTGATCTGCTCGAGGACGGCCGGGTCGGTGCCCTCGGGGATCTCGGTGACGACCAGCAGCGGGCCGTTGAAGCCGGGCCCGAAGCCCTCGGCCAGCAGGTCGTAGGCGGTCCGGGTGTCGGTGCCCTCGGGGTAGTTGCCCTCGTCCGAGAAGCCCAGCCGCAGGCCGAACACCGGGATGGCCAGCACGCCGAGGAAGAGGGCGCCGGCGATGGCCGAGCGCCAGGGGTGGTGCTGGACGGCCCGGCTCCAGCGGTAGGAGAAGGTGTCCTCGTGGGCCCGGCGCGACTGCATCCGGACCTCGCGCTTGAGCGGGCGGACGACCAGGCCGAGGAGCAGCACGACGATGCCGGCGATCATCAGCACGCCCGACACGCCGCTGGGGGCGCCGAGCCCGAACAGCACGGCCGACAGGGCGATCAGCCCGGCGGTGACCAGCCCCCGCCAGCGGGTCACCTCGACCCGGGTGCCGGCGAAGCCCAGCAGGGCGGGCAGCAGGGTGATGGAGGCCACCACGGTGACGGCCACGACGCTGGCGGCGCCGATGGCCAGGCCGGTGACGAAGCTGAGCCCCATGATCGTCATGCCGAGGAGCGAGATGACCACGGTGGCCCCGGCGAACACGACGGCCCGGCCCGAGGTGTCGATGGCGACGGTGGTGGCCCGCGCCGGTGACATCCCGTTGTGCAGGTTCTCCCGGTACCGGGTGACGATGAACAGGGCGTAGTCGATGCCGACGCCGAGGCCGATCATCACGCCGAGGATGGTGGCGAAGTCGGGGACGGTGACGACGTTGGACAAGATCCCGACGATCGACGTGCCGACACCGATGCCGAAGAGGGCGACGCCGATCGGCAGGCCCATCGCCAGCACCGAGCCGAAGGCCAGGATCAGGATCACGATGGCGAAGCCGATGCCGAGGACCTCCGAGGAGGGCTCCTCGAACTCGGCGAAGTTGCCCCCGCCCAGGTACACCTCGGTGCCGGGCACGTCGGCCTCCTCGACCAGCGGCCGGATGTCCTCACCGGCGGCGGTGAAGTCCTCGAACGACCACCCGGTGGGGGCCTGGAGGGCGGCGAAGGCGATGTGGCCGGCGTCGTCGCCCCGGGTCGAGATCTGCTGGGCGCCGGCCTCGTCGTAGGGGCTGACGACGGTGATGCCGCTGACCTCGGCGACCTCGGCCAGCAGGTCCTCCATCGGGCCCTGCACGGCGGGGTCGGTGACCTCGGCGTCGGACCGGAACACGATGGAGCCGGCCTGGTCGCCGCCGCCGCCCCCGTCGAAGCGCCGCTCGAGGATGTCGAGGCCCTCCTGGGCCTCGCCGGGCAGCGACGGGTTGGACTCCGACTCGGTGCCCAGGCTGCCGGAGATGGCTCCCGCGGCCACGAGGGCCACGATCCAGAGGACGAGCACGATCCAGCGGCGGTCGTGGCACCAGCGACCCAGGCGAGCGAACATCTGCGACTCCATCGGCGTCAGGCGTGGATCCTTCACCTTGCAGGCTCGTGACGCCGTGCACAATGTCGCATCGGTCACCCGGGGCGGGCGGGTAGCGTCGGGGCCCGATGTGCGGACGGTTCGTCTCCTCCAGCTCCCCGGCCGACCTGGCGTCGTACTTCGGTGCCGACGGCACCGTCGACGAGGCCCTGGAGCAGAGCTACAACGTGGCCCCCACCAGCGACGTCTACGTCGTCCACGCCGACGGCGGCACGCGCCGGGTCGACGCCTTCCACTGGGGCCTGGTCCCCCTCTGGGCCAAGGACCCCAAGGTCGGCAACCGGATGATCAACGCCCGGTCCGAGACCCTGGCCGCCAAGCCGGCCTTCAAGCCGGCGTTCAAGCGGCGCCGCTGCATCGTCCCGGCCGACGGCTTCTACGAGTGGAAGAAGGTGGTGGGCCAGAAGCGCAAGCAGCCCTACTTCATCCACCGGCCCGACGACGAGCCCTTCGCCTTCGCCGGCCTGTGGGAGGTCTGGAAGGGGCCGGAGCGCGACGGCACCGAGCTGCTGCGCTCGGCCACGATCATCACCACCGAGGCCAACGAGCCCATGGCGGCCATCCACGACCGGATGCCCGTCGTGCTGCCGCCCTCGGCGTGGGACACCTGGCTCGACCCCGACAACGACGACATCGACACCCTGGGCCAGCTGCTCGTCCCGGCCCCGGCGTCGCTCATCACCATGCACCCGGTCAGCACCGACGTGGGCAACGTCCGCAACCGGGGTCCCCACCTCACCGAGGAGATCGCGCCCGAGGACGTCCTCGCCCCGAGCGCCGACGGGTGAGCCGGTGAACCGGCGCCGGCTGGGGATCCGGCGTCGGCTCGATGCCTCGGCCCTGCGCTGGCAGGCCCGGCTCGACACGGCGTGGGTCGACCGGACCCTCCCGTGGGCCATCGGCGGCGTCCTCGCCCTGGCCCTCGCCGCCATCGGCTTCGCCGTCCAGCGCCAGCTCGACGGCGGGCCGACCCTGGCGGTGTGGACCCAGGCGGCCTGGAACCTCGAGCACGGCCACGGGGCCTCGTCGTCGATCGCCGGCGGCAACGTCATCACCGACCAGTGGGCCTTCACCTCGCTGCCGCTCCTGTGGCTGGGCCGATGGATCCCCATGGGCCCGCTGCTGGCCGTGGTCCAGCCGCTGTGCCTGGGCCTGGCCGTGGTGCCGATCTGGCGGATGGCCCGCGAGGTGGCCCGCCTGCGTCTCGGCGCCACCGTGGCCCTGAGCCTCGCCTACGCCGCCGCCCCGATCCTCTACACGGCCAACCTCAGCGGCTGGAGCGCGGTGGTGCCGGCCGTGCCGGCCCTGGCCTGGGCGTCGTGGTTCGGCCAGCGGCGGCGGTGGGTCGCCTCCGCCCCGTGCGCCGCCGTGGCGCTGGCCGCCCGGCCCGACGTCGGCCCCGTGCTCGTGGCCTACGGGATCCTCGGCAACACCGCGGGCGACCGCCGCTCGGGGGCGCTCACGGCCGCGGCCGGCACGGTGTGGACGATGGCCTACCTGGCCCTCGTGTCCCCGCCGGTGCCGCGCGGTCCGATCACCGCCGGCGAGGCCGTCCTGGCCCGGGGCGTGGCCCCGCTGGCCGTGCTGCGCGACCCCCTGCGGCTCGTCACCGACCTGGTCCTCCAGCCCAACGTCGGCGCCCTCGTGGTGCTCGTCGGCCCCTTCCTCTTCCTGCCGCTGGTCGTGCCCCGCTTCGCCCTGCCCGCCTTCCCGCCCATCGTGCTCGGGCTGGTGGGGGAGGAGGCGGTGCGCCAGGGCGTCGGCCCCGGGCCGGGCGCCGATCTGCTGCCGTCGGTGCTGATGCTGGCGGTGGTGCCGCTGGCCTTCGCCGCCATCGTGGCCCTGGCCCGGATCGGCACGGCCAGCGTGAACCGCATCCGGGTCGACCACCGCATCGTGGCGGCCATGGTGCTGGCCACGGTGGCCATCTTCGTCCAGGTCGCCCCGGCGTCGCCGTTCAACGAGCCCTGGTCGTGGGGGGGCCGCGACGCCGTCGACGGTGGCCGCATGGAGGCCGTCGACCTCCTGGAGGAGCGCTACGACCCCGACGGCGCCGTCGCCGTGTCCCCCCAGCTCACGGCGCTGGTGGCCGAGCGGTGGGCGGTCCACGAGCTGCCGGCCGGGCCGCCCGAGGAGGGCTGGCGCACCGACGTGCCCGCCATCATCCTCGACACCACGGCGGTGGGCGACGACGGTGACCGACTCTGGACCGACGGCGACCAGGTCATCGTCCTGGCCAACCTCCGGGCGGCCTCCTACGAGGTGGTCTACGCCGGCGCCGGCATCGTCCTCCTCCTCCACGACCAGTGAGCCACCCCGTGACCATCCCGCGCCTCCTCCGCCCCGCCACCCTCGCCGTCCTGGTGGCCGCCCTCGTCTCCTGCGGGGGCGGAGCGGACGACTCCGGCGCACCGGAGGAGGCCACGACGAGCACCGCCCCGCCGACGACCGCGGCCGCCCCACCGCTCGAGGTCGAGGTGGCCACCGAGACGTTCGTCGACCGCACCCGACCCACCGAGGGGTCCCAGCCGCCGGACCTCCCCGAGCGCACGATCGTCACCCGCATCGCCCACCCCGCGAGCGGCGGCCCGTACCCGCTCCTCGTCATGTCCCACGGCTTCACGGGTCACCCCGACGAGTACGCCGAGACGATCCCGATGTGGGCGTCCGACGGCTTCGTCGTGGCCGCCCCCACCTTCCCGCTCACCAACCGGGAGGCGCCGGGCGTGCAGGGCAACGCCGGCGACGTGGTCAACCAGCCGGGCGACGTCTCCTTCGTGATCGACCAGGTCCTGGCGGCGGCCGAGGACCCGTCGAGCCCGCTGCACGGCCTGGTCGACCCGGAGGCCATCGGGGTGGTGGGCCACAGCCTGGGCGGGGCGACGACGTGGGCGGTCGCCTTCGACCGGGCGACCCGCGACGAGCGCATCGACTCGGCGGTGATCTTCGCCGGCCTCACCCTGGACATGCCGGGGGGCGAGCCGGAGCTCGACTCGGGTCTCCCGCTCCTGGTGCTGCACGGCGATGCCGACGACCTCGTGATGGACATGGACCGGGCCGCCTGGGAGCAGGCGACGTCACCCAAGTGGTTCGTGACCCTGCACGGCGCCACCCACGTGCCCGCCTTCACCGACGCCGAGTCGCCCCACGACGCGCTGGTCACCCGCACCGTCCTCGACTTCTGGCACGGGACCCTCGACGGTGACGCCGAGGCCCTCGACCGGGTCACCGCCGACGCCACCGACCCGGAGCTCTCCACCGTCGAGCACGAGTAGCCCGCGCTCTCGGCACGGAAGTGCCCGACATCCCGGCACTTCCGTGCCGAGAACGGACCTAGGCGTCGGTGACGCCGGGGGCGCCCTGGGCGCGGAGGGCGGTGCGCAGGCGGGCGGCGGCCTCGTCGAGGGTGGCGGGGTCGGGGGAGGGGTCGGCGTTGGCGAGGTCGAGCTGGTCGAGGCCGGTGAACGGGACCAGGTGGACGTGGGCGTGGGGGACCTCCTCGCCCACGACGAGCACGCCGACCTTGGTGGGGGAGAAGGCCTCCTGCTGGGCCCGGCCGATCGTGCGGGCCACGTCCATCACGTGGGCCAGGAGGTCCGGCGACAGGTCGATCCAGTGGTCGACCTCCTCGACCGGCACCACCAGGGTGTGGCCGGGGGCCAGCGGGGCGATGGTGAGGAACGCCACCGCCCGGTCGTCACGCCACACGAAGCGCCCGGGGATCTCGCCGTCGATGATGCGGGTGAAGAGCGTGGCCATGGCCGCGACCCTACGGAGCCGAAGGCGACCCGGGGGAACGGCGGCTCCTCTCCGAGGCCCTGCCGAGGAGATGTCCGGCACGACGCAGCCAGACGGGGCCACGGCGTCCAGACCACCTATGGTCCGGCGGTGACCGAGGACACCCAGGTCGAGGAGGCCGACGGCGAGGACCGGATCCTCACCCTGCCCAACGTCATCACCGTCATCCGGCTCTGCACGCTGCCGGTGTTCCTCTGGCTGCTGTTCGGCCGGGACGATCGGGTGTGGGCGGCCAGCGTCCTCGGCGCCCTCGGGGCCACGGACTTCCTCGACGGCTACATCGCCCGGCACTGGCACCAGGTCTCCAACATCGGGAAGATCCTCGACCCGGTGGCCGACCGGCTGCTGTTCTTCGTCGGCGGGGTGGCCATCATCATCGACGGCAGCATCCCGCTGTGGGTGGCCTGGACGGTGCTCGTGCGCGAGGTGCTGGTGTCGGTGGCCACCGTGGTCCTCGCCCTGGCCGGGGCCAAGCGCATCGACGTCACCTGGTTCGGCAAGGCCGGGACCCTCTGCGTGATGTTCGCCTTCCCCCTGTTCCTCGCCTCCGAGGGCCAGCTGTTCTGGCGCGACGAGGCCCGGGTGCTGGCATGGGGCTTCGTCATCCCCGGGATCGTGCTGGGCTACATCGCCCTGGCGCTGTACGTCCCCATCGGGCTGCGGGCCCTGCGCGAGGGGCGCGCCGCCCGCACGGGTGAGCCGGCCACCGCCGGACGGTAGGGCGACACCAGCCGGGTAGGTTCGGCCGCAATGAAGGCCGTCATCATGGCGGGCGGCGAGGGCTCACGTCTCCGCCCGCTCACCTCCCACACGCCCAAGCCCATGCTCCCGCTGGCCAACCGGCCGATGATGGAGCACATCGTCGGGCTGCTCCGCGACCACGGCTACACCGAGATCGTGGTGACGGTGGCCTTCCTGGCCAACCAGATCCGGAACTACTTCGGCGACGGCTCCGAGTTCGGCGTCGAGATGGTCTACGCCACCGAGGAGCAGCCGCTCGGCACCGCCGGTTCGGTCCGCAACGCCAAGGACGTGCTCGACGAGCGCTTCCTCGTCATCTCCGGCGACGTCCTCACCGACATCGACCTCACCAAGATCGTGGCCGAGCACGATGCCAAGGGAGCACTGGCCACCATCGGGCTGATCGCCGTCGACGACCCGCTCGAGTTCGGCATCGTGATCACCCGGGAGGACGGCTCGATCGAGCGCTTCCTCGAGAAGCCGACGTGGGGCCAGGTCTTCAGCGACACCATCAACACCGGGATCTTCGTGCTCGAGCCCGAGATCTTCGACTTCATCGCCCCCGACCGGCCCGTCGACTTCTCGGGCGAGGTCTTCCCCGCGCTGCTGGCGCAGGGCAGGCCGATGATCGGCGCCGTGGCCGAGGGCTACTGGGAGGACGTCGGCACGCTCGAGGCCTACGTCCGGGCCCACCACGACGTCCTCGACGGCACCGTCAAGGTCGACGTGCCCGGCTTCGCGCTCCGCGACGGCGTGTGGCTGGGGGAGGGGGCCGAGGTCCACCCCGACGCCGAGATCGTCGGCAACGCCGTGGTCGGGCCGGGGGTGCGGGTCGATGCCGGGGCCCGGGTCGGGCCCTACGCCGTGCTCGGCCGCAACACCCGGGTGCGCTCGGACGCCGTGATCGAGCGGTCCGTGGTGCACGAGAACGTGTACCTGGGCCAGGGCTCGCGCCTGCGGGGCTCGGTCGTGGGCCGCTCCAGCGAGCTGCGCCGGGCGGCCCGGGCCGACGAGGGCTCGGTGCTGGGCGACGAGTGCTTCGTCGGCGAGGAGGCCGTCGTCGGGGCCGGCGTGAAGGTGTACCCCTTCAAGACGATCGAGGCCGGCGCCACCGTCAACTCGTCGATCATCCTCGAGTCCCGCGGGGCGCGCAGCCTGTTCGGGCTGTCGCGGGCCACCGGCCTGGCCAACGTCGACATGACGCCCGAGCTGGCCACCCGCATCGCCATGGCCTGGGCCACCTCGCTGCCCCGGGGCAGCACGGTCGTGACGTCGCGGGACTCCAGCCGGGCGTCCCGCATGCTCAAGCGGGCGCTGATGGCGGGGCTCAACGCCGCCGGGGTCGACGTGCTCGACCTCGAGGTGGCGTCCATGCCGGTCACCCGGTTCGCCATCCGCCAGCCCATCGTGTCCGGCGGCGTGAGCGTGCGGCTGGAGGGCGACGACCCCGACTCGATCGGTCTGCGGTTCGTCGACGGCGCCGGCCTCGACATCTCGGAGGCGTCGCAGCGCAAGATCGAGCGCCAGTTCTCCCGGGAGGACTTCCGTCGGGTGCCGGCCGAGGACATCGGCGACATCGGCTTCCCGCCCCGGGTGCTGGAGCACTACACGACGGCCCTGGGCCAGACCGTCGACCTCGACGTGGTGCGGGCGGCCGGGTTCAAGATCGTCACCGACTACGGCTTCGGCTCGACGTCGTTCACCATGCCCAACGTCCTCTCCAAGGTCGGGGCCGAGGTCCTGGCCGTGAACCCGTACGCCTCCACCCAGGGCGCCATGGGGTTCGTGCGCCAGCGGGGGGCCGAGGCGGCTGCCCCGCTCGTGACCGCGGCGGGGGCCCACCTCGGTGCCGTGCTCGACCCCGACGGCGAGCGGCTGACGCTCATCGACGACGAGGGCCGGGTGCTGTCGGACACCCAGGCCATGCTCGCCCTCGTCCGGTTGGTCGCCCCCCACATCGACGGCGAGGCGATCGTCGTGCCGGTCAACGCCACCGTCCACGTGGGCCGGATGCTGGAGGCGGTCGGTGTGGAGGTGCGCGAGGCCAAGATGTCCTCGGCGGCCCTGATGGCCGCGGCGGAGGAGCCCGGCACCGGCTTCGCCGCCAGCACCGACGGCGGGTTCATCCTCCCGGGCTTCCTCCCTGCCTTCGACGCCGCCGCCATGCTGGTCAAGCTGCTCGAGCTGCTGGCCCGCCACGACGTGCGCCTGTCGTCGGTGGTCGACGACCTGCCCCGTCCGCACATCGCCCACGAGACGGTGGTGACCCCGTGGGAGCAGAAGGGCCTGGTGATGCGGTCGCTGGTGGAGCGGGCCGACCCCGCCCGGCTGGTGCTGGTCGACGGGGTCAAGGTGCGCCACGACGACGGCTGGGCCCTCGCCCTGCCCGATCCGGCCGAGCCCCTGACCCACGTCTGGGCCGAGGCCGGCACCGACGCCGACGCCCGGACGCGGGCCCAGGAGTACGGCCGGCGGATCCGCCAGCTCGTGCGATGAGGCCGAGGCGCACGGATGGTGCCAGGCACCATCCGTGCTCCGAACCCTCACGCAGAGGTCGAGGGTCCGGTGAGGTAGGTTGCGGGCCATGAACCTCCCCGAGGACCTGCGCTACACGAAGGACCACGAGTGGGTGCGGGTGGAGGGCACGCGCGTGAGGATCGGCATCACCGACTACGCCCAGGACGCCCTCGGCGACGTGGTGTTCGTCCAGGTGCCCGAGACGGGTGCGTCGGTCGAGTCCGGCGCCACCATCAGCGAGGTCGAGTCGACCAAGTCGGTCTCGGAGATCTACGCCCCGGTCGCCGGTTCGGTGACTGCGGTCAACGCCGATCTGGCCGATGCGCCCGAGCGGCTCAACGAGGATCCGTACGGCGAGGGGTGGATCTGTGAGCTGGAGGTCAGCGACCCCGGCCAGCTCGACGGCCTGCTCGACGCGGACGGCTACCGGAGCCTGATCGAGGAGTAGATCGTGGCCGAGAACGAGTGCGGCCGTTGCGGCCACCAGAACGCACCAGACGCCAACTTCTGCTCGTCGTGCGGCGCGCCGATCGAGCGCGCCGACCAGCAGGACCGGCCCACGATCCAGCTCCAGATCGACGGCCCCGGCGGCCAGACCGACGAGGTGAGCCTCGATCTCGACGAGCTCCCCGGCATCGGTGTGCTGGTGGTCCGGGCCGGGCCCAACGCGGGGTCGACCTTCGCCGTCGACAAGGACGTCATCACCGCCGGCCGGCACCCCGACAGCGACATCTTCCTCGACGACATCACCGTCTCCCGGCGCCACGCCGAGGTGCGGCACCAGGAGGGTCGGCTGGTCGTGGCCGACGTGGGCTCGCTCAACGGCACCTACCTCAACCGGGAGCGCATCGAGCAGGCCGACCTGGCCGACGGCGACACCGTCCAGGTGGGCAAGTTCAAGCTGGTCTTCGTGGCCGGACCCGAGACCGGGCCCGGGGCGTGAACGTGGCCGAGCGGTCGCACCTGTCGATCGGCGAGGTCCTGAGCCTCCTCCAGGACGAGTTCCCGGACGTCACCATCTCGAAGATCCGCTTCCTCGAGAGCCAGGGGCTCCTCGATCCCGAGCGGACCCCGTCGGGCTACCGCAAGTTCTACGAGGCCGACGTCCGCCGGCTGCGGTGGATCCTCACCGAGCAGCGCGACAAGTTCCTCCCGCTGAAGGCCATCAAGGACCGTCTCGACGACGGGGTCGAGGCCGAGCTGGCCGCCCCCGAGCCCTCCGGCAACGGGGCGGCTGCCGCCGTGCCGCTGAGCAAGG
>JACZCZ010003153.1_pt1 | contig 11082 bp, 11 predicted proteins | sample 8641811 | NCBI WGS metagenome assembly JACZCZ01 (sample SAMN15324610, study PRJNA640507) | soil metagenome | isolation source: intercropping peanut in the first line | place: China: Luxin town, Laibin City, Guangxi Province | collected 2019-07-25 | depth 10cm m | reverse complement strand
TTGCACGCGCACGTGAAACCGCCCGTCGTGTTCGTGCATGCAGCGTTCGGCGAACAGTTGTCAGCGTTGGTGTCGCACTCGTCGATGTCCGCGCACGTCACGCCGTCGCCGCCGTACCCCGTGTTGCACGCGCACGTGAAGTTGCCCGCCGTGTTCTGGCATGCGGCGTGAACGTCACAGTTGTCGGTGTCGGTCGCGCACTCGTCGATGTCTGCACACGTCACGCCATCGCCGCTGTAACCCACGTTGCACGTGCAGGTGAAGCCTCCGACGGTGTTGGTGCACGTCGCGTGGACGTCGCAGTTGTGCGTTGCGTTTTCGCACTCACCGAAGTCGGTGCAGGTGACACCGTCGCCCTCGAATCCCGGATTGCACGCGCACGTGAACCCGATCACGGCATCGATGCACGCCGCGTGGACGTCGCAGTTGTCCAAGTCGAGATCGCATTCGTTGACCAGCACCGGATCCACCGACGCATCCACTTCCACGCCCGCGTCGATCTCCGTGGAGGCATCCACGCCAGCGTCCACGCCAACCGCAGCGTCCACACCGACCGCGGCATCTACGCCAATTGCAGCGTCGACTCCGACCGCAGCGTCCACGCCAACGGCAGCATCCACCCCGACCGCGGCATCCACGCCAACCGCAGCGTCCACACCCACCGCCGCGTCCATACCCACCGCAGCGTCCACGTCGACCGCAGCGTCCACGTCGACCGCGGCGTCAACGCCGACCGTCGCGTCGATGCCCGCTTCGAGCACGACACCGCCGTCGTCAATCGCGCCGTCCGGCAGGGTGATCACTCCGCTGCCACGTCGCGGGCGCGCAGGCGCGTACACACTGAACGTGTTGGTCTCGACCTTGAGCGTGCTGTCCTCTTTGCTGACGCCGGCGACGATGGTCTGCCACGAGGCGTCGTCTTCGTTCTCGAGCTTCATCGGACGCACTTGCTCGGTCTCGCCGGTCATCGGCAATGACAGCGTGACGGGCATCGCGAACATCAACCCGTGCGGCTTGAACGCGTAGGCTTTGCCGGCGGCTTCCATGTTCTCGGGCAGCGGCTCGATCGCTTCGACCTCGCTCACCGTGATCTCGGTGTTCATCGCAAGGGCACCTGCCGGCACGTCCAACTTGGCGCCGCCTTCAAGCTCCACCGTTCCACCCAGCGGACCGATCAGCTGCGTCACCGTCGGCAACGGTTGCCCTGCGTCCGTCGCTGGATTCTTGTCGTCACCACACGCGCCCAGCCACACCACCGTCGCCGCCACTGCCAAGACAATCGCACTGCGCATTTGCTCAAGCCTCCGTGCGGAAAGCGCTCCGCCGACCGAAGGCACATTTGGTCACCGTTGAAGGACATCGACAAGGGCGCGACGCAGGGTTTCTAACGGCCTGACGGCCCCACAACGCCCCACCCCAAAGGCAAGCTGACCCGACCGCAGCTCGACGGCGCATGGCCATTCACGAACATGCGTGGCGCCGAGCTTGGTGCTTCCGCAGCTGGATCCTCACGCCGTGACTGGCGACGAAGCCCCACGCGACCTGACCGCAGGGCTCGGCTCCGCGCGTGCTTGCAACATCGGTGCGAATGCGGCGCGATGGCTCCACGCGAGCGCAAGCTCCAAGCCGAGCACGACGAACGCCAGGCCGGCACCCGCCGGCGCGAGCACAGTATGAAACCCGACGATCACCACGATGATCGGTGCAAGCAAGGTCAGCGCGAGCGGTACGAAGCGGTTGGACAGGAGCATGACGCCGGCGACCACCTCGATCGCTTTGACGATCGGCATGACGAACCCGCTGGCGACGAGCGCGAGGATGAAATCCAGTGGCGCACCTTCCATCGGCGGTTGCGGCAAGAAGCGCAGGAAGAAGTTCAGACCGAAGACGAGGAAGATCGCGCCGAGCGCGATACGCGGGGCAGACTTTGCAGCAAGTTGAAGCAACGACATGAGGGGCTCCTTGGGTTGATCACGACTGGCAAAAACCTGGGCCTCGGCCACACTTCAACTAGATGGCATCAATCAAACGCACTGTTGCTCCGCCGACAACGATCGATCTGAACCGCGTAGCGACCTGGGTTCGTGTCGTGGAGGCCGGCAGCTTCACGGCGGCGGCACGGACGCTCGGTGTGCCCAAATCGTCGGTCAGCCGCGCGATCCAAAAGCTGGAGGACGAGCTCGGCCTCTCGCTGTTGCAGCGCACGACGCGCAAGCTGACGTTGACCCGCGCCGGCGAGCGTTACCTCGTGAGCGCGCGGGAAGCGTTGCGCTTGCTCGATGAAGGCCGAACCGAGGTGCTGAACGACGACGGCGCGATCCGGGGCACCATCCGCATCACGCTCCCGTTCGACAATGGACACTTGAGCCGCAGCGTCGGCGCCGCGCTGGCCACCTTCACCGCGCGCTTTCCGGATGTGCACATCGAAGTGATCGTCACCGGCCGTCGCTTGGACCTCTTGGCGGAGAATGTGGACCTGGCCGTGCGCGCGGGGACGCTCGACAGCAGTGACTTGGTCGCGAAGAAGCTTGTCACCGAGGCCGCCGTGTTGGTGGCGTCGCCGTCGTACCTGGGTCAACGCGGCACACCCAAGAAGCTCGCCGACCTGGCGCAACACGACGTGGTGTTGTTCAAGGCCGCGACCGCACAGGGTACGCAGCGCATGAAGCTCAGCGGACCCAAAGGCACGGAGAGCGTCACGGTCCGCGGCAAGATCAACGTGGACGACATGAGCTTTCAGCTTCCCTTGGCGGAGCACGGCGTGGGGATCGCCTTGATGCCGGCATTGGTGGTGGAAGAGAGCTTGCGCGCAGGACGACTGGAACGTGTGTTGCCGCAGTACACCCGCAAAGACGCCGCGCTCTACTTGGTGTCCGTGGCCTCACGCCACATGCCCAAGCGCGTCACCTTGCTACGCGACCACCTGTACGAGGCGCTCAAACGCGATCTCGCCATGTGCTCGCGCTAGGGCGGTGAGATCGGCCGGGGGACCTGTCACGCTTCGGTTGACTGCGGCCTATACGGGTGTCGCGCTGTGGCGACTTCACGTGAGGTGACCCGAAATGAAGAGATACACGCGGTATTTGGTGTTGTTGTCGGCGCTGGCCATCCCGGCGGTTGCGTTTGCTGCCTTCGATTGTCCATGTGGCCCGGTCTGCCCCTGCGGCTCAGACTGTCCCTGCGACTGAACGAGCTTCTGAACGCGACGAAAGCACAGGGCGCCTGAAGCGTGGAACGAAACGAACGACAGCAGATTCAAGCGTTGATGGTTCGCCTCGCGGATGGCGATCGCGCTGCGTTCGACCCCGTGTTTCAGGCGCTCTGGCCCATCGTGTCGCGGTTTGCCGCGCGCGCGTTGCCCGGGTCTGCCGACGCCGAGGACGCCGCCCAAGCCGCGTTGCTGAAGGTATTCGTCAACGCCGCAAAGCTCGACCCCGATCGCGACGCGCTGACCTGGGTGCTCGGCATCACTGCCTACGAATGCAAGTCGGCCCGAAAGAAACAACAGCGGCGACGCGAGGTGGACCCACTCGCGCTCACGCACGTCACGACCGCCGACAACCAAGAGCACGACATTGTGATGCGGGATCTCGAAGCGGCAGCCTTGGCGGTGATGGGAACGCTCGGGCCCTCCGACATCGAGACGCTGCACGCGATGATCGAAGGCGGACCGCGCGCTGTCTCGGGTGCCACCTTTCGCAAACGCGTTCAACGCGCACTGGAGCGGCTGCGCGCCGCATGGAGCTCACGTCATGGCGCTGATTGATCCGAGGGTTCTTGAGGCCCAAGCGCGACGCGCATTTGAGGTTGGTCGACTGAAGCACGGCGCAGTGAATGCGCTGTATGTGGGGCCGATGATCGCCCTGTCATTGTTGGCCTGTGGCAAGCCGTTGCTCTCCCTCAGCGGAGGCGCCCTGCTGCTCACGCTCGCGGTGGGCTTTGGCTCGCGCGGTGGCGTGTTCGGTCGCGCGGTGGTGCCAGGGCTCATCGCTGGTAGCGCACCGTTGTTGCTACCGCTCGTGATGCGAACCGGCGGTCATTGCTGCGTCAGCGGTGCGTGTTGGTCGTGGTGCATGCTTGGCTGCATCGGTGGCGGCCTGCTTGCGGGCATCACGGTGGGCGTCACGTCGGTCGCTGAGCGCGAGCAACGCGGTCTGTTCCTGTTCAGCGCCACGTTGATCGCGGGCCTCGGTGGCGTGCTCGGCTGCGCGGTCGCCGGTGCTGCCGGCATGACCGCCATGGCACTCGCAGCGGTTACGGCTTCACTGCCGACCGCACTCTTGGCCCGCGCACGCGCGGTTTGACGTGCCTAGGACGGTGGGCCCACTGGTGCATGGCCGAAGCGGCGCACCTTGGGCCACCAGTCGGTCACGGCTCCGCGCGGCCCTCGACAGACGTACACCGGCAGGTTGGTGTCCCAGGGGCGCGCCATGGGTGCCTGAATGCGAGCGGCTTCGACACAGGTTTCGTAGTGATCGGCGAAGGCCTCACGCGGTAGTCCGTAGCTGATCAGCACATCGCCGCGACCGGATTCGGGGCCCCAGTGGAAGTAGCTCATGTTGCCGCTCACCGCGCGCGGCGTTGGGTCGGTGCGCATCACGTTCAGCGCGGCGGCCTGCGAGTAGCTGCCGACCAGCACCGTGGCTTGGTCGCGCTCGTGCGCCGGCAACGCTTGATAGACGCGATCGATCGTGTCGGCGTGCGCTTGCCAGCCGTGCATGCCGTGCAGGTCGTGGGTGAGCGCGATCGGTGGCACGGCCCAGCCCAAGAGTGATTCGATCGCGGCATCCAACGTCGTGAGCGGCAACCACGGCAACGTGATCGCTCCGAGCGCCGCGCCGGTGATGGCCAACGACGCGACGAGCGCGCGCCACGTTTTCACCCGCGTCGCCAGCCAACCTTCGAGCGCAACGCCACCGGCAGCGAGCAACGGCGGATACGCGCTGCCCAGGTAGTAGGGCTTGCCGCCCATCACGAACAGGAAGGTGTTCATCACCAAGAACAACACCGCAAACGGACGTGCACGACGACCGGCAGCGCTGAATGCGAACACGAGCCCCGCGACCCACACCGGCACAACGAGCGGATGGAAGTACAGGAGCTGCCCCGCAAGAAAGAGCCCGCGGCCCTGGAGCTCCAGCAACTCGTGACGCATCGCGCGCATGAACTCGAAGGTCGCGAAGTCGTTGTGCACCTGCCACAGCAGATTCGGCAGGAAGGTCACAAGCGCCGCCAGCGCACCCAGCCAGGGCCAACGCGTCGCCAACACCTTGCGCTCGGTCGTGACCATCAACCCGAGCACGAGCGAAGCGCCCCACAAGATCGCGCTGTGTTTCGCGAGCGCAGCGACACCGAGCACGACGCCCGCGAGCACCCACGTCCAACGTTCGTTGCGACACAGGGCGCGCGCCACGAGATACGCCGTCGCGGTGCACAGCATGATCTCGATCGCAGGGATGTTCAGCATCGCGCCCAGGCGCAGATGCGCTGGCGCCACGAGCAAGCTCAACAACGCGACCAGCTGCGCGCGAGCACCACCGCCCCACTCTCGAACCAACAGCGCGGTGAACCACAACGTCGCAACACCGGCGGCGATCGCCGGCAGACGCAGCGCCAAGAGACCACCGCCCAACGCCTCCGCCAGGCGCGCGATCCACGGAATCAGCGGTGGGTGATCGACGTAACCGAAGGCCAGGTGCCGGCCGCACTCGATGAAGTACAGCTCGTCACCGTGATAGCCGTACTGCCGAATGACAAACAGATGCGCGGCCGCCTTCGCAACACAGAGGCTCATCACCACCACAAGACTCGCGCGATCCCACTGCTCCGACTCGCCCTGCCGCATGGCCGCGCAGTAGACCACGAGGGCTTGCGGCACCACCATTGGCGCGCACGTCTGCCACACAATCGCTACCAAAGAAGGAGTCGCCCCATGGCCAAGACCCTCTTCATCCTGAACGACGCACCCTACGGCACCGAGCGCAGCTACAACGCGTTGCGCTTGGCTGGATCGCTCTCGAAACAGCAAGACGAGGACGTGAAGGTGTTCCTGATTGGCGACGCCGCCAGCTGCGCGAAGGCTGGCCAGAAGGTCCCCACCGGCTACTACAACATCGAGACGATGCTGCACGCGGTCGCCAAGCACAGCGCGGAGATCGGCGTGTGCGGGACGTGTATGGACGCGCGCGGCATCAGCGACACCGAGCTCACCGAAGGCACCCAACGCAGCACGCTCGCGCAGCTCACCGAGTGGACTGCCTGGGCAGGCAAGACCCTGGTCTTCTAAGACCAGCGCTCCCGAACCCGACTTGACTATTCAACTACTCGCTTGAATAGTCGCGGGGATGGCCACGACGCATCGGCGATTCAAGGACAGTCTGTACGAGCAGCTGGCGCGGATCGGCAAGGCTGTTTCGGCGCCCAAGCGGTTGGAGCTCTTGGAGCTGTTGTGTCAGGGGCCACGTAGCGTAGAGCAACTGTCGGAGCAGGCCGCGTGCTCGATCGCCAACACCTCGCAGCACCTGCAAGTGCTGCGCGCGGCGCGCTTGGTCGAGACCGAAAAGCACGGCCTTTATGTGACCTACCAACTGGCGGACGCCGAGGTGTCCTCGTTCTTCTTGTCGCTGCGTGATCTGGCGGAGTCGCGACTGGCGGAAGTGGAGCAAGTGACGCGCACGTACTTCGAGTCCAAGGGCGCGCTGGAGCAGGTCGGAGGCGACGAGCTGTTACAACGCGTGCGGCGCGGTGAGGTCACGGTGATCGATGTGCGACCCGCGCAGGAATACAACGCGGGCCACATCCCCGGTGCGATCTCGCTGCCGGTCGACGAGCTTAAGGCGCGGCTGAAAGAGCTGCCCAAGAAGCGCGAGATCGTTGCGTACTGCCGCGGACCGTACTGCGTGATGGCGGTCGACGCGGTGAGCCTGCTGCGCAAGCACGGCTTCAAGGCCCAACGCATGGAGCAAGGTGTGATCGAGTGGCGAGCGCGCGGATGGCGCTTGCAGACCGCGACACAAGGAGCGCCCTCATGATCTTCAAGCCCTACTACTACTTCGAGACCGGCTGCGCCGCGTATCTGTTTGGCTGTGGCGGCCTCGGCAAGTGCGCGGTGGTCGACGCGCATGAGGAGGACGTCGACAACTACATCGCCTTCGCCGCAGCCAAGGGCATGAAGATCACGCATGTGATCGATACCCACGTGCACGCCGACCATCGCTCGGGTGGCCTCGCGCTGGCCCGGAAAGCCGGCGCCGCGTATTGCCTGCACGAGACCGCGGACGTCGCCCTGCCCTTCACCCCCTTGAAGGACGGACAAGAGATCGAGCTCGGCAACACCCGCGTGAGCGTGCTGCACACGCCGGGTCACACGCCGGAGAGCATCTGCCTCGTGGTGACCGACCTGCGCCGCGGCACCGATCCGTGGTTCGTGCTGACCGGTGACACGTTGTTCGTCGGCGCGGTGGGTCGCCCTGACTTGCCGGGGAATGCGCGGCAGAACGCGGGCGAGCTGCACGACCACATCCACGCAAAGTTGCTCACGCTGGCTGGCGACGTGGAGATCTATCCGGGTCACTTCGCGGGCTCGGCATGTGGCGCCGGCATGAGTGGCAAACCGTCGAGCACGATCGCGTTTGAGAAACGCTGGAGCCCGCTGTTGTCAACGTCGCGCGCTGAGTTCATCGACGCGCTGGTGGCCGTGCCGCCGAAGCCAGCCGAGATGGCGCAGATCATCGCGATCAATCAGGGCCGCGCGAGCCACGTGTGAACAACATACGGCTCGGGCTGCGCGAGAACCTGGCGCAGTTCTCGCTCTTGGTGGTGGTGAACGCGTTCGTCGGCGCGATGGTCGGCATGGAGCGCACGATCCTTCCCGCGATCGCGGAGCAGGAATTTCAGCTCGCCGCGAAGAGTGCGGTGCTGTCGTTCATCGTGGTGTTCGGCGTCACCAAGGCGCTCACCAATTATCTGGCCGGTCGCTGGTCGGATCGCTTCGGGCGCAAGCACGTGCTGGTCGGCGGATGGATCGTCGCGGCGCCGGTACCGTTGTTGTTGATGTGGGCGCCAAGCTGGTCGTGGGTGCTGTTCGCCAATGCGCTGCTCGGCGTGAGTCAGGGCCTGACCTGGTCGACCACGGTGATCATGAAGATTGACTTGGCGGGACCGAGCAAGCGCGGCCTCGCGATGGGGCTCAACGAGTTCGCCGGCTACTTCGCGGTCGCGGGCAGCGCGCTGAGCACTGGCCTGATCGCTTCGCACTACGGCCTGCGACCGCAGCCGTTCTACCTGGGCGTGGTGTTCGTGGTGGTGGGCTTGCTGTTGTCGGTGTTGTTCGTGCGCGAGACGAAGCACCACGTCGCGGCGGAATCCAAGCTGCAGGTGGCGTTGCCGTCGGAAGGCATGCCGAGCCAGCGCGAAGTGTTCTGGCGCACGTCGTTGCTCGACAAGAACCTGTCGAGCGTGAGTCAGGCGGGGCTCGTGAACAACTTGAACGACGGCATGGCTTGGGGCCTGTTTCCGCTGGTCTTCACCCTCGCGCACATGGACATGGGTCAGATCGGAACGCTCGCCGCGATCTATCCCGCGACGTGGGGCATCGCGCAGCTCATGACCGGTGCGTGGTCCGACCGTGTGGGGCGCAAGTGGCTGATCGTGTTGGGCATGTGGATGCAAGCGCTCGGCATTGCGATCGTGATCGTGTCGAGCAGCTTCACTGGCTTCGCGACCGGTGCAGCGTTGCTCGGCGTGGGCACGGCGATGGTGTACCCCACGTTGCTCGCGGCGATCGGTGATGTGGCCCATCCGTCGTGGCGCGCGTCATCGGTCGGCGTGTATCGACTGTGGCGTGATCTCGGCTATGCCTTCGGCGCGCTGCTCGCGGGCCTCACCGCCGATGCGTTTGGCTTACCGACCGCGATGTGGCTCGTCGCGGTGCTGACCTTTGCATCTGGAATGGTCGTTGCCGTCCGCATGCGTGAGACGCTCGCTACCCAAGGCCTTCCTGCATGACAACACTCGCCACCCCCACCGCAGCAACCGCCGCTGTGCTGATCCGCATCTCACTGGGTGTGGTGTTCGTGTCGGAAGGCATCCAGAAGTTTCTGTTTGCCGATGCGCTGGGGGCGGGGCGCTTTGCCAAGATCGGCATCCCAGCGCCGGAGCTCATGGGGCCGTTCGTTGGTGCGGTGGAGATCGGTTGCGGGGCGCTCGTGCTCGTCGGCTTGTGGGCCCGTCTCAGCGCGCTGCCGCTCGTGATCAACATGGTGGTCGCGCTCTTGACCACGAAGCTGCCGATCCTGCTCGGCCACGGCTACCTCGGGTTCGCACACACCTTCGCCCCCAAATCAGGCCTGTGGCACTTCCTGCACGAGTCACGCACTGACCTGTCGATGCTGTGCGCCGCGCTGTTCATCGCACTGGCCGGGGCCGGCCCATCGTCTGTCGATGCGTTGTTGAAGCGCTCGCGCTAACGGCGGACTCCACACTCTCACCCGTCTTCCTCAGGCGCCGGTGGGCGCACGCTGGGGATGCCGTCTTTGGTCACTGCGAGGCGCGCGCGCACGATCACGCGGTCGGTCGCTTCCAACACTTCTGCCGTGATGTGACGACCCACGCGCACGTGCTCGCCGGCCACGGGCACGCGACCGGTCTGGGCCATCAACACGCCCGCCACCGTGGTCACGTCGCTGCGTTCGACGCCGAAGTCTTCGTCCAGGAGCCGCTCGATCTCGTGAATCGGCGCTTCACCCAGCGCGATCACGCCACCCGAAGTATCGAGCCACGCCAGCGATCGGATCACCTCGTCCTCTTCCAGGATGTCGCCCAAGAGCTCCTCGGCCACATCTTCGATCGTGAACAAGCCATCCAGGCCGCCGGTCTCGTCCACCAACAACGCCAGCTGTTGTTTGCGCTGCTGAAGCTGACGCACCACATCCACCGCCAGCACCTTCGACGGGAAGTAAGCGACCGGCCGCAGGAGGTCGCGCAAGCTCAGCTCACGCCCCTCCGCCAATACACGCAGCACGTCGCGCGCCACGACGTAGCCCAGCACGTTCTCTGGACCATCGATCACCGGATAGCGCGCATGGGGATGCTCACGCAGCACGCGCAACACCTCGTACGACGTGGCACCCACCGGCAATGACGTGACCCGGATGCGCGGCACCATCAATGCATTGGCCCGCAATTGACCCAGGTCGATCGCGCGTGAAGCGATGTCCGCCGCCGACACATTCAATGCGCCCACCGCGCCCGACTCCTCCACCAGCTGCTGCACTTCTTCAGGCGAGAGCCGGCTCTCCGAGAACGTGGTCTTGTCGCGAAACAAGCCGAGCACGAGGTTGGAGCTGGCCGTAAGAATCCACACCAAGGGCTTGGCCCCGATCGCGAGCCACTCCAGGGGCCTGGCCATCGGCAGCGCGAAGCGTTCGGGCGCGTGCAGCGCCAGCGACTTCGGCACCAACTCTCCGATCACGAGCGACAAATAGGAGACAAGCCCGACCACCACCACAAACGACAACTGCGGCGCGAAAGGTTCGAGACCGATCGACGACAACAGCCGCACGAGCGGACCCTCAAAGTGGGCACCGCCGAACACCGCGGTGCTCGCGCCAATCACCGTGATCCCGACCTGCACCGTCGCCAACAGTCGCTCCGGATCCTTACGCAACCGAAGCGCCGCGCCAGCCTGGGAGCTGCCGTTCTCGGTCAGCTCCTGCAAACGCGTCTTACGTAACGCCAAGAGCGCGATTTCGGCGCCCGAGAAGCAACCATTCAGAACGGTGAGAAGCACGATGGTGCCGAGCTCGAACCACATGGCGGCGCAGTGTACCCGCTACCCTCGATCAATCGCGCGTGACGACGCGGAAACCTGTGTAACGTGCCCCGCACGATGCCGGTTTCATTCTCCGAAGCGACCAAGGTGTGGGCCAAGATCGGCTTGCTGAGCTTTGGCGGGCCCGCCGGACAGATCGCGCTGATGCACAAGGAGCTGGTCGAGCGCCGCAAGTGGATCGACGAAGAGCGGTTCTTGCACGCGCTCAACTACTGCATGTTGCTGCCGGGGCCCGAAGCGCAGCAGCTCGC
>JACZCZ010214318.1_pt1 | contig 11103 bp, 11 predicted proteins | sample 8641811 | NCBI WGS metagenome assembly JACZCZ01 (sample SAMN15324610, study PRJNA640507) | soil metagenome | isolation source: intercropping peanut in the first line | place: China: Luxin town, Laibin City, Guangxi Province | collected 2019-07-25 | depth 10cm m | reverse complement strand
CTGGTCGACGGACACGCTGCGGGGCAGCGAGCTCTTACAAGCGCGCGACGGCGACGGCTCGCGTCCGGAGCTCGGCTTGTTCCGCACTTGGAGCACGGGCGGGGTCAATGGGGTGCTGTTCCCCGAGGCCGTGCAGGCGAACTTCGACTTCGCGCGCTACCCGCTCACGCCGGCGGCGCGTGCGGCGCTCGAGGCGTTCGATTTCGCCGCCGACGATCCGACCGTGGACTGCACGCCGAAAGGCATGCCGACGATCATGGAGCAACCGTATCCCATGGAGATCGTGGATCGCGGCGACACGATCGAGCTCTTGATCGAGGAATACGACACGCGGCGCATCGTGCACATGCGCGGGCCTGGGGTGGCTCAGGCGGCCGCGGCGCCGGCCGGCCCGCTCGGCCACTCGGTGGGGCGGCTCGAGGGCTCGACGCTCGTGGTTACCACGACGAAGTCGAGCTGGGGCCACTTCGACAGCGTCGGCATCCCTCTGTCGGAGGCTGCCGTGCTCGAGGAACGTTTTACTCCGAGCCCGGATGGCGCGCGGCTCGACTACGTCCTCAAGGTTACGGACGCCGCGACATTCACGGCACCCGTCGAGCTCACCAAGAGCTGGATCTGGCGGCCGGAGATCGCGCGCGGCGCGTACGAGTGCAAGCGCGTCGGCGTGCGCGATTGACGTTGTGGCCTCGCAGCCGACGCCTCTAGGGTTTCGCGTCGGCGACGAGGCCGGCTTGCTCGATGCCGAACGCGCATACGGCTTCGTCTTCCTCGCCCGTGCCGCCGCTGGCGCCTGCGGCTCCGAGGATAGCGCCGCTCGTATCGCGAATCAGCACGCCGCCGATCTGCGGCAGGAACTTACCGCCGGCCGTGGCGGCCAGCGTGATGAAGAAGTTCGGGTTGTCCTTGGCGCGGCCCGCGAGCGCACGGCTCGAGGCGCCCATGCCGACGGCGGCCCAGGCTTTGCCGGTCGCGACGTCGAAGCGGAACATGCTGGCGCCATCCTCGCGCTGCATCGCCTTCAAGTGCCCGGCTTCATCGAGGACCACGACGGTAACGGGCTTGATCTTCATCGCGCGCGCTTTTTCGAGCGCTTTAGTCACGATCTGATTGGCTTGCGAAAGCGTGAGCGTCGGCATGTTTTGGCTACTCCGTCGGCGAACAATCGAGTCGTGCAGCATAACGACCTGCACCGCAATGGCAAGGTTGACTAGAATGTCGCCCGGCGCGCGCAGTTGCCGAAAGGACGCCACACACGCATGAGCAACCCGTGCATCATCACCGTGGCCATCACGGGCTCGGTCCCGACGAAGAAGGATAGCCCGGCGGTGCCGATCACCGTCGACGAGCAAATCGAATCCACGCACGAGGCATACGACGCCGGCGCGTCGCTCGTGCACGTGCACGTTCGCAACGACGACGGCACCACGACGTCGGATCCCGACAAGTTCGGCCGTTTCCTGGCCGGCATTCGCAAGCATTGTCCCGACATGATCGTGCAGTTCTCGACGGGCGGGCGCAGCGGCACGGGCAAGGAGCGCGGCGGCATGCTGCACTTGCAGCCCGACATGGCGTCGCTGAGCACGGGCTCGGTGAACTTCGCGAAGATCATCTACGAAAATCATCCGACGCTGATTCACGACCTCGCGACGAGCATGCTGGCAAACGACGTCAAGCCGGAGATCGAGATCTTCGATCTCGCGATGCTGTACAACGCGGCGAAGCTCGTGGCCGACGGTTTGCTGAAAACGCCCGTGCACGTGCAATTCGTGCTCGGCATCCCCGGCGCGCTGCCGGCGGATCGACAGGTGCTCGACTTCGAGCTCGCGCAGCTCAAGCGCGTGTTGCCGGGTGCGACCTGGACCGCGGCCGGCATCGGCCGGCATCAGCTCGTCGTCAACGAGTGGTCGCTCGAGCTCGGCGGGCATTGCCGCACGGGGCTCGAGGACAACCTGAAGTTCGACAAGGAGCGCTTGGCGTCGAGCAACGCGGAGCTCGTGCGGCGGGTTGCCGACCTCGCGGGTAAGTTCGGGCGTTCCGTTGCGACGCCGGCCGAGGCGCGGCGCATTCTCGGCCTACGGGCGGCGTAAGAGGCGAGAGCGGCGATGGAGCTCGTATACGGGACGATTCTGCTGGCCCTCGTCGAGTACATCGCGATGGCGGGGCTCGTCGGGCGCGCTCGCGGCAAGTACGGCGTTCGCGCGCCGGCAACGTCGGGGCACCCCGACTTCGAGCGCGCGTATCGAGTGCACGTCAACACCCTCGAGAGTCTCATCATCTTCGTGCCGGCCGTGTGGATCTTCGCGAGCTACGTGAGCACCCTGTATGCCGCGATCTTGGGCGGCGTGTTCGTGGTCGCGCGAGCCGTATACGCGATCGGCTATCTGCAGGCGGCCGAAAAACGCGCGCTTGGCGCCGGCGTCACGGGGCTCGTCAACGTCGTGCTCGTCGCCGGCGGTCTCGTCGGAATAGCGCGAGCACTGCTCTAGCGCAAGCGAGCCCCTCAGTGGCGGCTCGGGCTCCACAGCAGGTAGGCGTCCCGGATCGCATTGGCGGTCCAGGGTGGGCCCGCGTCGTCGAGCGACGGCTGTAACGCGTAGATGAGCCGCGCCGTATTGGGATCGCCGGGAACGAACATCAACACGCGCGTCGACGGGTGATGCTCCGGTACGTACGAGATGCGGTCGAAGTACAAGTCGCCGAGATCGTGCTGAACGACGGTGCCGCGCGGCGAGTCCGACAGCTCCACGGTGTTCCACAGGCGTTCGAAGCTCGGCACGAGGCCGTGCAGCTCGGCGATCAGCGTGTCGAACGCGGGGTCACCGGCGCAGCGCGCAAAATCGAGGCGGAACTCGGCGATCATCTTCCGCGCGGCTTCCTCGTAGATCGCGGGAGCGCGCTGGTAGCGTTGATCGGTGAGGAATACGCGCAGCAGATTGCGCTCGCAGGCTGGTACGGCGCCGTAGTCGCGGAAGACGCGCGTCGTGAGCTCGTTCCACGCGAGGATGTCCCAGCGTAGCGTCATTGCGAGCACGGGCGCGGTCGAGAACTGTACGGTTCGATGCAGCCAGTCGGCGGATGCGTCGCCGTCGGCAGTTGCAGCCGGGAGGCGACGATGCGTCAGCGCGAGCAGATAGGCCTGCTCGCTGGGCGACAGGCGCAACACGCGCGATACGCGGCACAAGAGGTCCTCGGAGAAGTTCAGGTCACGGCCCTGCTCGAGCCACGTGTACCACTTGAGGCTGACCTCCGCGAGCACCGAGACGTCTTCGCGGCGCAACCCTGGCGCCTTGCGGCGGCCGGCGGGATTCAGCCCGAGCTCGGTCGGGTCGATGCGGCTCCGCGCGCCGCGTAGCAGCGCCCCGATTTGTCCCCGTCGTGCGTCCAACGTCGCCCCCTTTTGACGGTAGTCGCTGTCACGACGCTATGTCAGGCAGGCGTGAATGGCAACGGTTGACGCAGAGCGACGCCTACCGTAAGCGGGAATTGCTCGAGTCAGGCCGTGCGGCCGGCGCGGCTTTTGGCGGGCTCGAGGTCCGACCGTTGCGGTGCCGCGGCGGGCTTGCCGATGAAGTAGCCCTGGGCGTAGTCGATGCCGTATTTCGCGAGCAACTCGAGCGTCGCGGCGCTCTGCACGTACTCCGCGACGGTCTGGATGCCCGCCGCACGCGCCACCTCGCCGACCATGCGCACCATCGCTTGGTCGACGCGGTCGCGCGACAGCCCGCGAATGAACGAGCCGTCGATCTTGAGGAAGTCGACGGGCAAGCGTTTCAGATAACTGAACGAGCTGTAGCCGCTGCCGAAGTCGTCGATGGCAAGCTGGCAGCCCAAGCCGCGCAGCATCGTGATTTGCCGGTCCGTGTTCGCGGCGAAGCGCACCGCGAGCTGCTCCGTGATTTCGAGGACGAGGCGGTTGCCTTCGACGCCGTGCTCCTTCAAGAGGTTGCGTAGGTACGCGCCGAGGCCCTCGTCTTCGAACGCGAAGCCCGACAAGTTCAGCGACAACTTCAGCTCCGGCATCGTCGGTGTGAGCTCGGCTAACGCGCGCACGACTCGGCGTATGACCCAGCGGTCGATGTCGGCCATCAGGCCGAAGCGAAACGCGGCAGGCAAAAACGCCTCGGGCCCGAGCACGGTGTCCTCGACCGGTAGCCGCAGCAGCGTCTCGTAGTGCGACACCACGCCTGTTTTGATGTGCATCAGGGGTTGATACACGAGCTCGAACCGATCGCTCTCGAGCGCCGCGCGCAACCGGTTCATGGTGACGACGTCTTTCGTGAGCTGCTCGCTTTGCTTGCCGGCTGGGCTGTAGAGCTCGACGCGGTTGCGGCCGTGCGCTTTGGCGGACTGGCACGCGATGTCTGCTTGCGAGATCAGCTCGTGGGCGCTCGTGCGGTTGCCGTGCAGGAGGGCCACGCCGATGCTGCATTGCAGGTGAAATACCTGGTCACGCTCGACGTGCTTCAGGCCGCGCATCAGCTCGAGCACCTTGGTCGCGGCGGCGCGGGCTTCGTTGCGCGACACGTCGCGCACGAGGACGACGAACTCGTCACCGCCGAAGCGCGCCAGAAAATCCTCGGGCCGCACGGCGTAACGAAGCTGCTGCCCCGCGAGCTGCAACATGTGATCGCCGGCCGCGTGCCCGCATGTATCGTTGACGTATTTGAACTGATCGAGGTCGATGAAGAACACAGCGCTGCGAGCGTCGTCGCGCGCAGAGCGCGTCATTTCTTCGTTGAGCTCGGCGACGAAGCGGTGTCGATTGGGAAGGCCCGTGAGCTGATCGTGATTCGCGAGGTGCAGTAAGCGGCGCTCGCGGCGCTGCAGCGCGTGCGTCGTATCCTCGAGCGCCGTGACGATCGCACGCAGCTCGGTGTACGGCGAGCTAGGAAAACGCACGCTCTGCTCGTCGGCCGCGAGCTGCGCCAGCGAGCGCTCGAGCTCGGACAACGGCGCCAGTGCGCCCTTCCAGAACCAGCGGCCGAACGCCCACGACACGCCGAGCAGCAGCAATAGCAGCCCGCTCGCAACGGCAAGCCGTGGCCAGAGCGCGTTCTCGTACGACGAGAAATCGAGATCGACGCTGACGAAGCCGAGCAGCTCGACGGCCGTCTCGGCTGCAGCAGGATCCGCGCTGAACAAGGCGTCATCCGCGAACGATTCCGTCCAGATCGGTCCCGCCAAGCGATAGCGTTGTCCCGGCGACCTGCTTTGCGTCAACAAGTACGGGGGCTCGACGCCGGCGCGCGCCGCAAGCTCCTGCGCCGTAGTCGCGTCGAGGGGCTCCGCCGCGGTGGTCGTCGCGCCTTCACCCTCGAGCGCCAGCAGCGCGCGGCCGCCGGTGTCATACCAGCTGACGCGGTCGATCTCGGGATACTTCGCGATGAAACGCTCGACGTCGAGCATGGCTTCGCCGGCGTCGTCCAGATAGAACGGTGCGCCGAGCTCGTTGAGCTCTGCCGCCCATTGCGCGGCCCAGTGCTCGAGGTTGTCGCGGATGACGGTGCCCGACGTCCAAGCGAGCCCCGCGACCGCGATCAAGCCGCCGAGCGCAGCGATCGCGAGCTGCACGCCGAGCGCTTCCTGCACGAGGCTGCGGCTGCGCGCGCGTCTCGGTGGAATCTCAGTCGGGCTCACGCACGATCCAGCTCTGCTCTGGCATGGGCGGCAAGCCGAGGGTCGAAGCGACGGTGGTGTTGATCGTGAGCTCGGCCGCCGACAACGGCGTGATGGAAGGCAGCTCCGCCGTGCGGTCTGCAACGACGCGCTCGACGACGCGCTGGACCGTTGCCGCCACGTCGGCCGGCACGGCTTCGGCCGTCAGCAGTGCGCCGCGACTGAGTAGCGCGTCGTTGAAGGTCAGCACGCCGATGCGGCGCGACGACGCGTAGCTCAGGAGCTCGCGCAGCACTGCCGGGCTCAACGCATCGTTGTCGGGGAGCAGCCAGAGCCCATCGACGGAGGTCGCGATGCGGCGAAACAAGTAGAGCGTCTCGCGGTCCGAGGCCGACGTTTCGACCACGAGATCGGCGGCAAGCGCACTCGCGGCGCGCTGCGCTTCGGCGGCGAGCGCCGCGCCGGCTGTGCTGACGATCAGCGCAATCGTCCGCAGTGAGGGATCGATGGCTTGCCAACTCTTGAGCTGCAGCGCCAGCGGCGGCAGCGATTGAACGCCCCAAATCGGCCCACCCGCCTGCAGCGCCGCGCTCGGGTTCGACACCTGACAGAAGACGAGCGGCTTGGCAGGTAGTGCTGTGCGGGCTGCACGCACGGCCGCGTCGCCGATTGCGACGACGACGACCTCGCGGTCGCGCAAGGCGTCGAGGGCAGCGGCATCGGCGGCGGCGAAGCGCTCGACGCGATAGAGGCGGGGCGAGAGCGCCGTCGCGAGCTCGGCGGCGACCGCCGCGTGTGCCGGAGGGTCGCCGTCGAGCACGATGGCTATGTCGATTCGCGCCGGCGTGGAAGCGGGGACGGCCGGGAGTGCCGGTGGCGGCTCGACGGGCGCGGGTTCAGGCGGCGGCGTTGCGACGACGGTGGGCGGCGGCGTAGGCGAGACAACGACGGGCGTTTGGGCCGCGCAGCCTGCAAGAAGAAGCAGCAAGGCGGCCGGCAGCGCGAGGCGGTGTCGGTAGGCGTTCCACATGGAAACGCCAGTGTGCGGCGGACGTTACGCCGGGGCAGTGCCGGGTTTCACAGTCCCGGCGTGGCGTGTGACGCAGTCGGCCGCGCCGTTAGCCGCCGCCTGTTCCCAGGTATGGCAACAATCGACCGAACGAGAGCACGCCGAACCAGAACAATAGCGAGAACGCGCCGACCATCTTGGCGACGCCGGGCGTTGCATCGTTGGGGCCCAGCTTCAGGATCATCGGCTCGACCTTCGTGAAGTACACGAGGAAGTTCAGCCCGGCGAGGAGGATCAAGATCATCTTGGCCCAGAAGGCCCAGTTGGCCGTGTAGAGGCCCGGATCGCCGAACAGGAAGCCGACGCCCGTGATCAGGTTGATCGCGAACGACACGATGGCTACGGGCATCAAGCTGTGCACGGCCTGCAGCGGGATGATTCGTTGAAGGCCGATCAACCGCAGATCCATGATCAGCAGGGAGCCCATCAGCGTGCACAGCGCGAGGAAGTGCAGCGACTCGAGCGTCGGCCAGCTCCACGCATAGCCGAGGACGAGGTTGTTGATGGGCGTCGACACCATCCACTCTTGTAACGCTTCCATGTGTGCGCTCCTACAAGTACGCCGTCAGGCGCCCCATGATGATTGCCGTGATCCAGACGACGATGGCAATCCCAGCGACGACTTTGGTGCCGCTAGGAACTTGCACGCTCGTTCCGGCTTTCGCGACGGCGGGCTGAATGATGCCGGCCGTGATGGCGCCGAGAAGCACGAGGCCCATCTTCGTCATGAACACCCAATCGACGATGTAGCTCGTGGCCTGCGCCGTGAACAGCGCGGAGCCCGACAAGAAATTGATACCGAAGCCGATCCACGCGAGCCCGAAGAAGCGCTGCAGCGCGGCCAACGGAATTCCCGAGAACCAACCGAGCACTCGCATGTCGAGCAACAGGGAGAGGCCAACCATGATCGCCATGCCGAGTGCGTGCAACGCAATCATCGACGGATAGCCGGCTTGCGACGATCGCACCCATTCGGCCAGTGAGGTCGCTTCGACCCAAGCTAAGAATCCCACGGCGCCCCCCTAACGGAACTCTAGAAATTATTCTGGCCGGCAGAGTAGCGGCAGCGGCTGCGGCTGTCCACTTAAGAAAACGCAATGCGACTGCGTTCTGTTCGCGTCGTTGCGGCGTGTTGCCAATTGCGCGCAGCGGCCCCTATAGTCGGCCGCCAATGAGCACGGCCACGCAGTCGACCGCCGACAACACCACCCTCGCACGCGTCGGCTTACGGCTTTCCGACTGGTTCGAGAAGTGGTTTCCCGACGCATTCGCGCTGGCGCTCGCCGTCGTCGCCGTCGTGTTCATCGCGAGCGTGAGCGTCGGCAGCAGCGTGCTCGACACCGCGCAGTGGTTCGGCACCGGCTTCTGGGGTCTCGTCAACTTCACGATGCAGATGTCGATGATCGTCGTGACGGGCTATGCCGTCGCGACGGCGCCACCGGTGTATCGCGTCGTGCGCGCGCTCGCGTCGGTGCCGAAAACGGGGCGCGGAGCGGCCGCTTACGTCGGGCTGTTCTCGATGCTGGCGTCGCTCGTGTCGTGGAGCTTCAGTCTCATCTTCAGCGCGTTGCTCGCGCGCGAGGTGACGCACCGCGTCCGCGGTGCGGACTACCGGGCGATCGGCGCGGCGGCGTCTCTCGGCGTCGGCAGCGTGTGGGCGCTCGGCATGTCGTCATCGGCCGCCTTGATCATGGCGAATCCGGCCTCGCTACCGGCGTCGATCAGCCGCATCACGGGCACGATCCCGCTGAGCCAGACGATCGGGTTGTGGCAGAGCCTTTTGATCGCGGGACTACTGATTGTCGTTTCGATGGCCGTGTCGTTTTATTCCGCGCCGAGCGCGAGCCAAGCGAAGTCGATGGAAGACATGGGCGTGCAATACACGCCCGTGACCAACGATCTTGGCCGCCGCGCGACTCCGGGCGAGTGGCTGGAGTACAGCCCGCTGCTGACGATCGTCATCTGCGTGCTGGGTTTCGGGTATCTCGGTCGCGAGGTCGCGGCAAACGGGCTCGGCATCCTGCTGGACCTCAATCACTATTTGTTTTTGTTCTTGATGGTGGGCCTGCTGCTGCATTGGCGGCCGAAGTCGTTCGTGCAGTCGATCGCCGCGTCCGTCACGCCGGTCGGCGGCGTCTTGATTCAGTACCCGATGTACGCGGGCATTCTCGAGATGCTGACGAGATCGGGCTTGGCCGAGGACATCTCGCACTTTTTCGTCGTGATCTCGAACGAGCACACGTTTCCCGTGCTGGTCGGCATCTATTCGGCGTTCTTGGGCTTGTTCATTCCGTCCGCCGGCGGCAAGTGGCTTCTCGAAGCGCAGTACTTGCTGGATGCGGCCGTCGAGCATCAGGTGCACCTAGGCTGGGTCGTGCAGACCTACAACGCGACCGAGGCGCTCGCGAACCTCATCCATCCGTTCTGGATGCTGCCGCTCGTCGGTATCTTGGGGCTCAAGGCGCGCGACATCGTCGGCTACTCGATGCTGCAGTTCGTCGTCCACGTGCCGCTGGTGCTGTTGCTCGTTTGGCTCCTCAACTACACGCTGACGTACGTTCCGCCGGTGTTGCCTTAGGCACGAGCTAGGCGCGCCGTGGCCGCAGGTAGCCTGCCGCAAGATCGCAAGTTCTATCCCGCGATGGCCGCGGTTCTCACCGTGCTGGTGCTCGCCGGATTCACGCCGTCGTTCTATGCACGCGCTTGGTCGAGCGCCGCGCTACCGCTCGCCACGCCGATTCTGTTGCATGGAATTGCGGGAACGCTGTTCGTGGCCGTGTTCGCCACGCAGTCGTGGCTGATCGCAGCCGGGCGGGAGAGGTTGCACCGCAAGCTCGGTGTGGCCGGGGCCGTGCTCGCCGCATTGTTCGTGGCGAGCGGTATCGGCGTCACCATAAACCTCGAGCGAGGTCACTCGTTCGATTCGGCACGCGTGCTCGCTGCGCACGTTTGGACCAATGCGGCGCCGCTCGCCGCATTCGCCGTGCTCGTGGCAGCCGCCCTCTGGCAGCGGCGCATTGCCGAGCGGCACAAGCGGCTGATGCTGCTCGCGGCTGTGGTATTGCTGCCGCCGGCGACGGGGCGGCTGTTCGGCCCGCTCGAGCTCGCTTGGCTCAATTTGCCCATCTACGTCTGCGCGACGGCGGCGAACGCCGTGTACGACGTCGTCACGCGCGGCCGACCGCACGCCTTGTCGTTGTGGCCAGCGTTGGCGCTCGTGGCGATCGACGTCACGACGACCCGGTGGTTGGCTGCCGTCGGTTCGTAGTCGTAGGCTTTGCAGGCCAATGGGACGATGAGATGAGCGAAGATCCGGCATTTTGGTTTCCCGCGAAGCGCTACGGTTGGGGCTGGGGGCTACCCGTGCGCTGGCAAGGGTGGGTCGTGTTCGTGGCGTACCTGGCGTTGGTCTATCTCGGCCTTACCGCCTTCTTCGACCCGCGGCGCGACCGAGCGGAGTTGGCCGTCTACCTGCTCGTGCTGACCGTGCTGCTGATTGCGATCTGCTGGCTGAAGGGCGAGCCGCCGCGGTGGCGGTGGGGCGATAAGTGATCGGCCGTTAGCCGCAAGTGTCACGCGACGCAGCGGAAGCTCGCGCCGTCGTCGGCTCCGAGTCGCTGCGCGAGCCACGGCAGCGCGCCGTCGAGCTCCTCGTCGAGCTGCCACGGCGGGTTGACGATGAACATCCCGCTGCCGACGAGCCCTCGGCCGGGACGTTCACGCGCGATGGTCAGCTCGTAGGTCGAGAGCTTAACGACGCCGGTTGCGCGCAAGGCGCGCTCGTAACGCTCCACCCAGCGGCGCTCGATGACGGGATACCAGATCGCGACACTGCCCGTTGCAAAACGCTTTTGCAGCTTGACGACGGCGTCGAGCACGTCGCGATGCTCGTCGCGGAGCTCGTACGACGGATCGATGAAGACGAGCGCACGCTTCGATGGCGGCGGCACCAAGCCTATGGACGACACGAGACCGTCCTCGCGCAGCACTCTCGTCCGCCGCTCGCCGTCGAAGGCTTGGCGCAGTGCGCGGTGCTCCGCGGGATGCAGCTCGAACAGGAACGCGTCATCGCTCGGACGCAGGGATTGCCGCGCGAACCACGGCGAGCCCGGGTAACGGCGCAACGCACCGCTGCCGTTGTAGCTGTGCGCGAGCGCTAGCCAGCGAGCAACGGCCGCCGGCGGACCGGCGGCCGTCCACAGCTTGCCGACGCCACTGTCGTATTCGCGGTTCTTTTGCGCGTGCGATGCGCGCAGGTCGTAGCCGCCGGCGCCGGAGTGCGTCTCGATGTAACGCAGCGGCTTGTCTTTCGTGACGAGACGTGCAATGAGCGCCGTCAACACCGTGTGCTTCAGAACGTCGGCATGGTTGCCGGCGTGGTATCCGTGCAAGTAGCTCAGCATGGCGGTGCTATATTG
>JACZCZ010100805.1_pt1 | contig 11125 bp, 7 predicted proteins | sample 8641811 | NCBI WGS metagenome assembly JACZCZ01 (sample SAMN15324610, study PRJNA640507) | soil metagenome | isolation source: intercropping peanut in the first line | place: China: Luxin town, Laibin City, Guangxi Province | collected 2019-07-25 | depth 10cm m | reverse complement strand
CGCGTCGGCGCAGGCGAGCTCCTCGGCGTGCGGCGCAACCGCCCTCAGCAGGTCCTCCAGCAGGTCGCCGACCGGTCGCAGCGTCTCTCGCGTCGTGTCGATCAGATGCGCCCGCATGCCGTCGCGCGCGGCGATGAAGCGGTTCTCTGCCAGCACCTCCTCGGCGCCGACGATCGTGCCGGAGACGTAGCCCTCCTCGAGCTCCAGCCGCGCGATCGACTGCACGAGCGCGACGAGCGCGGCCGTGTCCTCGATCCGCGTCTGCGCGTCCATCACGCGCACCTCGACGGTGCCGTGCCGCGGCTGCGGGCGCACGTCCCACCACAGGAACGTCGGCTCCGGCAGCGCGCCCGCGCGGAGCTGCAGGTCGACCGCCTGCACCCACTCGTCGTAGGCGAGCCAGCGGCGCGGCATGCCGGTCCGCGGGAAGGCGTGCCACAGCACGGTGCGCGTGGAGGCGAAGCCAGCGTCGCGGCCTTGCCAGTAGGGCGAGTTGCCCGACAGCGCAAGCAGCGTCGGCAGGTGCGCGCGCATGCGGTTGTAGAGGTCGATCGCCCGCTCGGGATTGCGCACGCCGACGTGGACGTGCAGCGCGTAGGTCGGCTCGCGCACCGCCAGCTCGCGCATCGTGCGGTGGATCACGTGGTAGCGCTCGGCCGGCGTGATCTCCGTCTCCGACCAGACCGCGGTCGGGTGGGTGCCGGCGACGCCGGCGGCAAGCTCGAGCTCCTCCAGTGCGCGCGCGAGGCCCGTGCGCAGCCGCCGCAGCTGAGCGACCGTCTCGCGCACCGTGCCGTGCGGATCGGTCTGCAGCTCGATCGCGCTCGCGTGCGTCTCGGCGCCGACGTAGGTGCGCATCCCCTCCGGGAGCGCGCCGAGCACGTCGGCGATCCGCTGCGCGAGGCACCATGGACCTGGCGTGAGGAGCATGATCTCCTCCTCGACGCCGAGCGTGTAGGGCTCGGAGTGTTGCCACTCCGCCCAGCGCGGGGGGACGCTCATGCCGGCGTGCGGACGGGTTCGCGGCACGCCGCCACGAACGCGTCGAACAGCGGCGTGTGCTGCGGCCAGCGCACGAGGTACTCGGCGTGCCACTGGACGGCGAGCAGGAACGGGCGTTCGGGATCCTCGAGCGCCTCCACCGTGCCGTCGGGAGCGCGGGCGCTCACGCGCAGGCCGCGCCCGAGCGCGTCGACGGCTTGGTGGTGGAAGGAGTTGACGGCGCCCTCCGTCCAGCCCATCAGCTCGGCGAGGCGCGAGTCGGGATCGAGCTCCACGGCATGCGTGAGCGCGTCGGCCGCCTGGCGCTGGCGGTGCTCGACCGTGTGGCCGACGATGTCCGGCAGGTGCTGGATCAGCGTGCCGCCGCGCGCGACGTTGAGCAGTTGCGCGCCGCGGCAGATCGCGAGCAGCGGCAGGCCGCGGAGGTCGGCGGCCTGGGCCAGCGCGAGCTCGAACGCGTCGAGCCGCGGCTCGGTGGGGCCGAGGCAGCGGTGCGGCGGCCCGCCGTATGCGGCGGGGTCGATGTCTGGCCCGCCGGAGAGCAGCAGCCCGTCGACGGCGTCGAGGAAGTCGTCGAGCAGCTCGTCGCGCAGCGGTGGGACGACGACCGGCAGCGCGTCGCTGCGCTCCAGCGCCTCCAGGTACGGCATCCCGAGCGCCATCTCGCGACGTGCGGGATCCGACTGCGGCTTGCGCAGGTGCGGCGGCGGGTCGCGCATCTCGGACGACGTGACGGCGATCAGCGGGCGGTTGCGATCCATGCCCCGGGTGGTAGCCGCGATCGGGCGATGCCACACGTCGGTCGCGCGCCCGCCGCCCGCCGAACCCGGGGAAGCGGCTCGTCTCGTCGCCGCCGGCGGCTAGTATCCGGAAACAGGGGTGGCGCAGTCGCGCCCGTTGATTCGACGTCTGTCGCCACCATGTCTCCACTGAGCAGCGAATGGTCGTCGCCGTTCACCGGCGATCCGCCCGAATCGCTCGAGTCGCAGGTCGCGCAGATCGGTGCGCTCGTGCGCGCCCTTCCCACGCCGCGCCCGCCCGCCGAGTCGTATCCGATCCCCGATCGACCGCGGATCGTCAGCGTCTTCGGCGGTCGCGGGACGGGCAAGTCCACCTTGCTGCACTTCGCGGCGCACCGGCTCGCCCAGCACAGAGACCACCTGGTCCTTCCCGTCATCGACCCCGAGGCGTTCGCGCCCGGCGACACGCTGATCGGATGGGCGCTGGCCGAGCTGGAGCGCATCTTCACGGACGCGGACCTCGCGGAGGACGTCGAACCTGACGGACGCGCCCTCGGGCAGCTGTTCGAGGATCTGCGCCGCGCCGAGGCGGCACGCGGAAGCGCATACCTGGAGGGTCTGGAGCAGCGCGGCCTGAGCTTCGAGGACTTCGCGCGCGACGCGGTCAAGCTGCCGATGCACGGGGTGCGCGCCGCCTCCCGAGTGGAGCTGCTGCTGGACGGCCTGGCGGCGGCGCGGCAGACGCCCGACCTTCGCATCGTCATCCCCGTCGACGACGCGGACCTGTTCCCCGAGCTGCTTCCCAGCATCGTGAGCGACGCGCAGCTGCTCAGCTCCAGTCCGCGGGTGGTCCTGCTGTTCGCCGCCGATCGCGAGACGCTCGCCCAGGCGCTGCAGCTCGCGTTCCTGGCTCAGCACCGCGATGCCGCGTCGACCGCGCTCGAACACCACCTGCTCGACGCGAGCGCGGTCCGCGCCATCGTCGCGCGGCGGCTCGTCAAGCATTTCCCGCGCTCGCTGCGGATCGACCTGTCGAGCCTGACGCTCGCGCAGCGTCTGAGCTTTCGACCGATCACCGCCGCCGACCAGCCCAGCCTCGTCGAGGTGCTGCCGCGCTTCGGCATCCCATACGACCCCGACCGCACGCTGGCAGACCTGTTCGTGGTCAGAGACACCGCGGGCCGCGTGCTGGGGCCGTCGCAGAACGCGCTCGGCCTCTCCGACAACGCGCGCGACATCCGTCAGCTGCACGAGGCGATCGCCTCGATCGACCCGGCGCAGAAGGAGGCGGCCAGCCGGGCGATGTGGACGATCCTGCAGCACGGGCTCGACGGGTTGCGGCCCGAGCTGCCGGGGCTGGTCCACGACGCCGTCGTGATCGAGGACGTCAACGGCTCGCGCAAGATCCGCTTCGACTTCAGCAACATCGCCATGGGCAAGTCGACCGCCAGCGGGGCGACGATCTTCGCGCGGCCGCAGGCCGCCACCCCCACCGAGGAGGACCCGCTGCTGGTGCGCCTCGTGTCGCTCCGCCGGCTGCATGCCCACTATGCGGAGGCGGCCGTCGACGGCGGCGCCGCCGAGGGGCCGGACAGCTCCGGCGATCCGGACGCGGCCCGCCATCGGCAGCGCCTGCCGACGCAGTTCGCGTATCTCGCGCTGCTGGCCTGGGAGGTCACGCAGCGAGTCGACGGCGAGCACAGCCTGATCGACCTGGACGGCCACATCCGGCGCGTCGCGGTGCCGAGCGGCCTGAACTCGTCGAACCTCTCCGTCGGGCCGCAGGACGCCATCGACTGGGCGTACTGGCTCTATCCGGATTGGGAGCAGGGATCCGACGTGTTCGCGTGCTCGTGGGGCTGGGACCGCCTGATCACGGCGGTCGCCGGACCGGGCAACGCGCCGTCGACCTACGAGCTGCTCGAGCTGTCGCTCCTCGTCCACCTCGCGCTCGTGCTGTCGGTGCAGCGCCATCGCGCCGTGCCGACGTGGGTCGCGCACCTCGAGCACGAGGAGGTCGTCTCCTACCTCGCGGGCGGCCGCTGGGAGGAGCGGCGCGCAGCGCTGCAAGGCGAGCTCGAGGAGATGCTCACGCTGACGTTCTCCGAAGCCCGAGCGCGCGAGACCCCGCGCGACGCGGACTTCCTGCACTGGGTCTCCACGTTCATGCCGCTGATGGCGTCGCCGCTGCTGACGACCGCGCGGATGTCGCGATGGATCCTGGACCTCTGGCGCAAGCTCGTGCCCTCGACCGCGCGCTCCGGCGCGATCGAGCTCGTCGCGCGGTACGCCCGCGACCACATGGGCGGCGACCTCGCGGACGGGGACATCGCGCTGCTGGCGGCGCTCGACGCCGAAGATCCGGCCGTCGCCGCGCACGTGCAGAGCCTGCGCGAGGTGCGGGCGGGGCTGCAGCGCCAGCAGACGCTGCGTCAGCAGGGGATCCTGGCGGAGCTGAAGGCCGCCAGACGCGATCCCAACGCGATCGAGGCGCTGCTCCGGCTGGGCGCCACGACCGATGTGCTGCAGAACCTGCTGTTCGCGGGGGTGCCGCCGAACGCCTTGCCGGGGATCGCGGAGGCCTTCCCGGCGACGTCAGCCGCCAGAGACGTCAAGGACGAGCCGGCGGGCGGTCAGCGCCTGCTGTGAGCGCACCGCCGATGACTGACAGCCGATGACCGGCGGGCTGGCGCTCGATGGCTGGTGGGCGATCGACGTCGCCGGCTATCTGCTCACGCGCGTCGACGGGCTGTCCCCGGGCACCGGCGTGCTCGACGCCGACGAGGTGGTGGCGTGGATCCGCGCCAACGAGCTCGCCTGGAGTCCGGGCGCCATCGACCCGACCGGCACGATCCCGTGGGGAGGTCTCGCCTCCGGGGACGATGCGGCGCTGGTGGAGGCGGTCCTCGGGCACGCGGTGGACGAGCTGGCGGCGCCTCACGCTGACGCGCGCGTGCTGGCGGCCCGGCGCCTGCTCCCCACGAGCACGCTGCGCGCATATGGCCTCGCGACCCCAGCGACCGGCTTTCAATCCGAGGTGTTCGCGGACGGCCACGTCCACCAGGGCGCCGCGCTTCCGTTCGAGGTCACGCTGCGCTGGGTCGCGACCTCGCTGACGTCGATCGGGCAGCCCGACCCGGCCTGCATGCTGACGGACACGGCGGGGCGCTCGCTCGATCCGTTTCCACTGCTGCTGCTCCTGCGCAACCTCGTCGAGCGCCCCCAGAAGGTGGACGAGAGATTCCTGGGCATGGCGCTGGCCTCGGCCGTCGAGGGCGGCGACGCCAGCGATCGCTTCAACGCCGCTGGCGCGTTCGACCGACCGTTCGACGGCGAGCCGCTGACGATCGCCCAGATCGAGGACGAGAAGCACCGCGCGCGCCAGGGCCAGCACCCGCTGCAGCGCGTCGCGCGCCTGCGCGTCGAGGCGATCGTGCTGGGCGCCGTCACGCAGCGCAAGGCGGGACTCGACGTGTTCGTGGACCTGTTCGAGCGCTTCGCCAGCATGCGCCGCGGCCACTTTCCCAAGGCGAAGTACTACGAGAAGTCGATTGCCATGCATGCGGCGCAGTCGGGCCACAGCTTGCGGCGGCTCGAGCTGCGCCTCGGAGAGCGCATCAATCCGGGCCGCTGCTCTCAGCAGGCGCTCGAAGCCGAGTACGAGAAGGCCCTCCTCGGCTACCGGGCCGAGGTCGGGAACGAGCCGAAGCCGATCGCCGTGACCTTCCCGCTCGGGCTCGTGAAGTCGCCGAGATCGCCGGGACCGTCGGATCACTGGCGGTTCGACGCCTCCGGCATCTACGACACGGTCGGGGCGCTGCTTGCGACGCTGCGGAGTCATCCGCGGCTGCGGGCATTCGTAGACGGGATCGACGTCTGCGGCTTCGAGCTGGGGGAGCCGAACTGGCTGTTCGCGGGGGCCTTCGAGCAGTTCGCGAAGGAGACCGCCGATTGGGCGCCGCGTCCCGCCTGTCGGTTCCATGCCGGGGAGTGGCACTGGACGTCGCTGCACGGCCTGCGACGCATCGGCGAGTTCGTGCAGTTCCCGCTGCCGATCGGCACGCCGCGGCGCATCGGGCATGGGCTGGCGCTCGCGTCCGACGACTGGGACCGCCTCTGCGAGCAGCCGCTGCACGAGCTGCTCGACGACCTCGTGTGGGCGCGCGACCGCCTCGCTCCGCTCGACGTGCCGGTCGGAACGCTGCGGCTGGTGGAGCGGATGGTCATCGACCTGCGCGGCGTCGTCTATCGCGAGCCGCTCGCCGCCGGGGCGACGGTCGACGAGCTGATGTCGAGCTATCGGGCTCGCTTCGACGCCTCGGCGCTCGAGCGCATCTCGTTCCTTCACCGGGTGATGGGAAAGCTCGAGTTCCCCGATCGCCCGCCGACGCCGCGCTCCGATCGGCCGTCGCAGCTGCTGGTCGCGCAGCTCCGACGGGACGCGGTGCGGGAGGTGACGCTGGCGGATGCGATCGAAGGTCAAACGCTGCTGCCGGGCTGGAGCATCCCCACCGTGCAATCCGCGCTCGCCGAGCTCTACGGGCTGCTGGCACCGGAGGTGATCGACGACGTTCGCTGGGGAGGCGTCGTGATCGAGGCGTGTCCCACCTCCAACGTCCTCGCCGGCGGGGTGCGCGGGTATCGCAGACACCCGATGCGCCAGCTGATCGACGCGGGCGTCCTGACCACGATCAACACGGACGATCCGTCTATCTTCCACGCGTGGATGCGCGATGAGATCCGGCATGCGGAGGGCGAGATGGGCGTCAGTCCGCGCGCCGTGCACCGCGCGCGGGATCTCGGCCTCAGCGTGGTGGCGCCCGCGCTCTCCGGCATCGACGTGCGAGCGGCCCTCGACGATGCGCTCAAGAGCTTGGCGTTCGCGGTGACGGCGCCCGCGGCCAGAACGCTGCCGTGACGCCCTACCCGAAGATCGAGCTGCACGTCCATCTGGAGGGCGCCGCTTCGCCGGAGCTGCTGTTCGCGGCGGCCAAGCGCAACGGCTGCTCGCTGCCGTTCGACTCCGTCGAGGCGCTTCGCGAGTTCATGCGCTTCCGCGACTTCGACCACTTCATCGAGGCGTGGCTGGCGACGACGACGGTCCTGCGCACCGCCGCGGACTACCGCGAGCTCGTGGTCGACTACGCGCGCCGCGCGCAAGCGCAGGGCGCCGTCTATCTGGAGGCGATCTTCTCGCCGACCGAGCGGCTCCCGCTCGGCGTCTCGATGCAGGAGAACTTCGAGGGCTTCTGCGACGGCGTCCAGGCGGCTCGGGAGGGGCTCGGGATCGAGGTGCGGCTGACGCCCGACATCACGCGCTTCGTCGAGCTCGAGGTCGCGTGCGAGCTGGCGGAGTGGTGCGTCCGATACCGCGAGCGCGGGATCGTGGGGATCGGGCTCGGCGGCCCGGAGGTCGGCTACCCGCCGGAGCCGTACGCGCGCGCGTTCGAGATCGCGCGGTCAGGTGGCATCGCGACGGTGCCGCACGCGGGCGAGACGGAGGGGCCGAGCTCGATCCGCGGCGCGCTCGACGCGCTGGAGGCCGACCGCATCCGCCGCGGCGTGCGCGCGGTCGAGGACCCGGTGCTGCTGCAGGAGATCGCCGAGCGCGGGATCGTGCTCGACGTCTGCGTGCGCTCGAACATCCGCCTCGGCGTCGCGCCGGCGGTCGCGCAGCAACAGCTGCCGGAGCTGCTGGCGGCGGGCGTGCGCTGCACCGTCAACACCGACGACCCGACCTTCTTCGACTGCGACCTCGAGAGCGAGCACGCCGCCGCGCGCTCGCTCGGCGCCGGTCCACGCGCGCTCTACGAGGCCGGGATCGCCGGCGCGCTGTGCGGTGCGCCGGCGAAGGACGCGTTGCGAGCGCCCGGCGCCGCATACGACTGGACCGCCGTTCCCGCCGTCGGCTCGTAGCGATCGCTACAGTCCGCGGCGGTAAATGCCGCAAATCCCGATCAACATTGCCGAGCATGTCGGCCGCACGCCGATGGTCCAGCTCACGCGGCTGCTCCCCGACGGCTGCGACTGCGAGCTGTTCGCGAAGCTCGAGTCGTTCAACCCCGGCGGCTCCGTCAAGGACCGCATCGGCGTCGCGATGATCGAGGCGGCCGAGCGCGAGGGCCGCATCGAGCCGGGGCGCTCGACGATCGTCGAGGCGACCAGCGGCAACACCGGCATCGCGCTCGCGTTCGTGTGCGCCGCGAAGGGCTACGACCTCGTGCTGACGCTGCCGCAGGGCATGAGCCGCGAGCGCGAAGGGCTGCTGCGCCTCTACGGCGCGCGCGTCGAGGTGATCGAGTCGCTTGGCGGGATGAACGAGGCGGTCGCGGCGGCGAGAGCGATGGCGAGCAGCGATGACGTGTTCCTGCCCGACCAGTTCGCCAATCCGGCCAACCCCGAGATCCACCGCCGCACGACCGGTCCGGAGATCTGGGAGGCGATGGGCGAGCGCGTCGACGTGCTCGTGGCGGGCGTCGGCACGGGCGGCACGATCACGGGGGCGGGGGAGATCCTGAAGCAGCGCAACCCGCAGTGCCAGGTGATCGCGGTCGAGCCGGCCAGCTCGCCGGTGTTGAGCGGCGGACGTCCGGGACCGCACAAGATCCAGGGGATCGGCGCCGGCTTCGTGCCCGCGGTGCTCAACCGCGACGTGCTCGACGACGTGATCTCGGTCGACGACGAAGACGCGATCGAGACGGCGCGGCTGCTCGCGCGGCGCGAGGGCGTGCTGGCGGGCATCTCGTGCGGCGCCGCCGTGTGGGCGGCGATCGAGGTCGCCAAGCGGCCGGCGTCGAGCGGCAAGCGCATCGTCGCGGTGCTGCCGGACTCCGGCGAGCGCTACGTCTCGACGCCCTTCTTCGCGCCGTAGGAGCGTTCACTACCCTTGGGCGCATGCCCGCCACGTTCGCCCGCGTGTGGAAGGAGATCCGTCGTGACGTGCGCGCCGCGCAGGAACGCGATCCGGCTGCGCGCGACGTCGGCTCCAGCGAGATCCTCGCGATCTGGCCGGGCGTGCACGCGGTGCTCGCGCATCGCGTCGCGCACGCGCTCTACGCCGCGCACGTGCCGCTGCTGCCGCGCTTGATCGCGGGCGTCGCGCGGCTGTTGACGGGGATCGAGATCCACCCGGCGGCGCAGATCGGCCACGGCCTCTTCATCGATCACGGGATGGGCGTCGTGATCGGCGAGACGGCCGAGATCGGCGACGACGTGACGCTCTATCAGGGCGTCACGCTCGGCGGCACCGGCTTCGCCTGCGGCAAGCGCCACCCGACCGTCGAGGACAACGTCACGATCGGTTCGGGCGCGAAGCTGCTCGGTCCGATCCGCGTCGGCCACGGCTCGAAGATCGGCGCCAACTCCGTCGTGATCCACGACGTGCCGCCGAACTCGACCGTCGTCGGGAACCCGGGGCATCCAGTCCGCATCGACGGCAAGCGGCCGGAGGGGCCGGACGCCGACTGGGTTCACCTGCCGGACCCGATCTCCGACGCGATCAAGGGGCTCGCGAGCCGCATCGGCGCGCTCGAGCGGGCGCTTGCCGAGCGCGGCGTCGACCCGGCGTCGATCCCGGACCCGGATCCGCTTGCCGACGGGGAAGAGCCGATCCGGGCCGCGCGGGGGCCTAATCCGGCCGGCGGGTAGTCGGTTCGTTCAGCCGTGCCCGCACGAGGTACAGCGGCCGGCCCTTGACCTCGTCGTAGATGCGCCCGACGTACTCGCCGATCAGCCCGATCGCCATCAGCTGGATGCCGCCGAGCAGCAGCACGGCGATCGTGATCGTGCCGAACCCCGGCAGATAGGAGCCGGCGAGCCGGAGCCCGACGATCACCGGGATCAGCACGAACGCGAGCGCCGCGCACAGGAAGCCGATGAACGTCGCCAGCTGCAACGGCCGGTGCGAGAACGACGAGACCGCGTCGAACGCGAACGTCAGCATGCGCCGCAGCGTGTACTTCGTCTCCCCGGCCTGACGCGCGTCGCGCTCGTACGCGACGGCCGTCTGCGTGTAGCCGACCCACACGGTCATCCCGCGCAGGAAGCGGTTGCGCTCGCGCATCGAGGTCAGCGCGTCGAGCGGCGCGCGGTCGAGCAGGCGGAAGTCGCCGGAGTCGGGCTCCAGCTCGACGTCCGCGAGCGCGCTGAAGAGGCGGTAGAACCAGTGCGCGGTCGCCAGCTTGAAGCGCGTCTCGCCGTCGCGCCGGCGACGCACCGCGTAGACGACGTCGGTTCCACCACGCCAGTGTTCGAGCATCTCGGGGATCAACTCGGGCGGATCCTGCAGGTCGGCGTCGAGCATCACGACGGCGTCGCCGCGCGCGTGGTCGAGGCCGGCGGTGAGCGCCGTCTGGTGGCCGAAGTTGCGCGACAGCTGGATCACGCGGACGCGTTTGTCGCGCGCCGCAAGCGCCGCGAGCAACTCGGGCGTTCGATCGTCTGAGCCGTCGTCGACGAGGACAAGCTCGAACGGGATCCCCTCCAGCGCCCCGCACACGCGCTGATGGAACGCCTCAACGAGGGCATCCTCCTGATAGAGCGGGGCGACGACGCTGAGCAGCCGCAGCGTGCGGTCCATGTCCGGAAGAGTATTTCGCGCTTCGGTCACCGCAAGCGGCGCCCTGCGCGCGACGTCACACCGACGAGGCGTGTCCTGCTGCCGCACGCGCGCGTGCCACAGCAGCCGGCGCGCTGCGCCGCAGCCGCGGCACGCGCCACATCGCCTCGAACGCGATCCGCGCCGACATCTTGCTCGTGCCGACGTCGCGCTCGCGGAAGACGATCGGGACCTCCTGCACGTCGAAGCCGGCGAGGACGGCGCGGTACGTGACCTCGATCTGGAACACGTAGCCCTGCGAGCGCACGCTGTCGAGCTCGATCGCCTCCAGCACGCGCCGCTGCAGCACCTTGTAGCCGCCGGTCAGGTCGCGCTGCGGCAGGCCGAGGATGACGCGCGCGTAGAGGCAGCCGCCGTAGCTGATGAAGCGCCGCAGCGCGCCCCAGTCGGTCACGCCGCCGCCCAGCACGTAGCGCGAGCCGAGCACCACGTCGTGGCGCTCGCTCGCCGCCAGCAGCGCCGGCAGGTGGCCGGGGTCGTGGGAGAAGTCGGCGTCCATCTCGACTACGCGCTGGGCGCCGGCGGCGAGCGCATGGCGGAAGCCCGCCAGATACGCCTGCCCGAGGCCGCCCTTGCCGGGGCGGTGCAGCACCTCGACAACGCCCAGCTCCTCGCCGACGCGCTCGGCGATCGCCGCGGTCCCGTCGGGCGAGTTGTCGTCGACGACGAGGATGCGGTGGGCGCCGGGCGCGGCCTCGGCGAGCACGGCGGCGGCGCTGCGGGGCAGCCGCTCGATCGAGGCGGCCTCGTCGTAGGTCGGCACGAT
>JACZCZ010220466.1_pt1 | contig 11136 bp, 10 predicted proteins | sample 8641811 | NCBI WGS metagenome assembly JACZCZ01 (sample SAMN15324610, study PRJNA640507) | soil metagenome | isolation source: intercropping peanut in the first line | place: China: Luxin town, Laibin City, Guangxi Province | collected 2019-07-25 | depth 10cm m | reverse complement strand
GAAGAGCGCGTAGCCTAGCGTGTCGGCGCATGCCGCACCAACTAGATGTCGATCTCCGTGGCGAGCACGACCACGCGCTTCGTCGGCATGCGGAAGAACTCCGCGGCTTGCGCGCTGCGCCGCTGCAGGTATGCGAAGACTTGCGATTTGATACCGGCTAACCCCGAGCGCGGCCGCGCTCGAACGAGATGCCAGCCGAGGAAGTACGTGCAGCTCACGTCGTCGATGCGCAAGCCGCGTTGCCGCGCGCCGCGCAAAGCTTCGACGACGTCAGGCGTTTCCATGAAACCGAAACGCGCGTGCACGGCGTGCACGCCCGGCAGCAGCCCTTCGACCCACGCGCGCGTGGTGCGGTCCTGCCGCGGCGTGCGCAAGATCTCGAGATGGAGGATCACGATGTGCTCGTGGCAGACGTGATTGTGCTCGAGGTTGCGCAGCAGCGCCGTCGGCACGAACCCGCTCTGGCTGACGAGAAACACCGCGGTGCCGGGCACGCGCGTGCTGCTTGCGAGGAGGTTCGGCAGCTCGTTCCACGGCACGGCGCGCGCGCGCAGCTCGTGTCGTAGCTTGGCGCGGCCGTCGCGCCACGTGATGAAGCCGGCAAACATCAGCGCGGCGAGCGCGAGCGGCACCCAGCCGCCGCTCGGGATCTTGGTCGCGTTGCCGAGCACGAACGCGACGTCGACGAGCAGGAAGACACCGAATACTGCGGCGATGCGGCCGAGCGACCAGTTCCACACTACGCGCGCGACGATCGCGCCGAGCACGGTGGTGCTCGACATCGTCCCGATCACGGCCGCGCCGTACGCCGCCGACAACGCGCTCGACGAGCCGAACGCGAGCACGAATCCGACGACGGCGAGGAACATCGCGACGTTCGCGGCAGGCACGTAGATCTGGCCGCGCTCGTCGGCCGAGGTTTGCCGGATCGCGACGCGCGGCAATAGATCGAGCTGCACGGCCTGGCGCGTGACGGAGAACGCGCCGGAGATCGTCGCTTGCGAAGCGATGATCGTCGCCGCTGTCGCGAGCGTGACGAGCGCCGGCAACCACGCGGCAGAGGCAAGCGCGAAGAACGGGTTGGCGACCGCCCCGCCGCCGGTCAGCAGCAGCGCGCCTTGACCGAAGTAGTTCAGCAGCAGCGCAGGCCATACGAGACCGAGCCACGCGATGCGCACGGGCTGCTTACCGAAGTGGCCCATGTCGGCGTACAGCGCCTCCGCTCCCGTCAGCACGAGGAACACGGCGCCGAGAATCGTGAGCGCGACCGAGGGGTGCGTCGCCAGCAGCGCCAATGCATGGCGCGGCGAGATCGCCGCGATGACCTCCGGAGCGGCGGCGATCTCGCGAACGCCGAGCGCGGCCAGCGTGACGAACCACAGGACCATGATCGGGCCGAACATGCGGCCGACGCGCGCCGTGCCGCGGCTTTGAATCGCGAACAGCGCCACGAGGATGCCGAGCGTGATCGGCAAGACCATCCCGGCGAAGCTGGGGTCGAGCAGCGTGAGGCCCTCGACGGCCGATAGCACGGAGATCGCCGGCGTGATCAACGCGTCGCAATAGAACAATGCGGTGCCGAGCGCGGCGACCGCGAGTAAGCGTCCGGCCCACACGCTCGCCGTGCCGAGCTTTTGCTGCACGAGCGCGAGCAACGACAGAATCCCGCCCTCGCCGGCGTTATCGGCCCGCAAGATCAGCATCACGTACTTCAGCGTGACGACGAGAAACAAGCTCCAGAAGATCAGCGACAACACTCCGAGCACCGCAGCCGGGTCGCCGAACCCGCCTGCGGCGGTCGTCGCTTCCTTCAGCGCGTACAAGGGGCTCGTGCCGATGTCGCCGTAGACGACGCCGAGCGCGCCGAGGGTTGCACGAGGCAAAGAGCGGTTGTCGGTCATGGGTGAGCGCGCGGGAAGATCGAGAGAGTGGGGTGCGCGGCTTTAAGGTGGCGTGAGGTGGGGAGGTCTCGAAGCCGCGATTCTACGCCTCTGCCGAGGCGCGGTCATGGCGAGACGTACTAGAATGTGCGCCATTCACGGACGATTCGAGGAACAGCGTCAAATGGCCAAAATAGTGGGCGGCATCGCGAGCTCGCATACGCCGACGATCGGTTTCGCGCTCGACACCGGTAAGCAGAACGACCCCGTGTGGGCGCCCATCTTCGAGGGCTACAAGCCGGTGCAAGAGTGGCTCGCGACCAAGAAACCCGACGTGCTGTTCCTCATTTATAACGACCACGTCACGTCGTTCTTCTTCGATCACTACTCGCATTTCACGCTCGGCATCGGCGCGGAGTTTCCCGTCGCCGACGAAGGCGGCGGCCCGCGCGCGCTGCCGCCCGTCAAAGGCCATCCGAAGCTGGCGCAGCACATCGCCGCGTGCCTCGTCGCCGACGAGTTCGACCTCTCGTATTTTCAGAACAAGGGCCTCGACCATGGCGCGTTCTCGCCGCTGTCGCTGCTCTGGCCGCACGAGCCCGACTGGCCGGGCGCGATCGTGCCGCTGCAAGTCGGCGTGCTGCAGTTTCCGACGACGACGGCGCGCCGCTGCTACAAGCTGGGTAAGTCACTGCGCAAAGCGATCGAGAGCTACCCCGAGGACTTGAAGGTGGCGATCGTCGGAACGGGCGGACTGTCGCACCAGGTGCAGGGCGAGCGCTGCGGCTTCAACAACACGCCGTGGGACCACAAGTTCCTCGACTTACTCGTCGACGACCCCGAGCAGCTCACGAAGATGACGGTCGCGGAGTACGCCGAGCTCGGCGGCATGGAGGGCTCCGAGGTCATCATGTGGCTGATCATGCGCGGCGCGTTGACGCAGAAGGTCAAGAAGCTGCACCAGACCTACTATCTGCCGTCGATGACGCCGATCGCGACGCTGATCCTCGAGAACGACTCGAACGAGTCCACCGGTGAAACGCCGGAGCAAACGCGCGCGCGGGCCGCGCGCGAGCTCGCCGGCGTCGAGAAGCTGCAAGGCACGTATCCGTTCACGCTCGACCGTAGCGTCAAAGCCTATCGCCTGAACGAGTTCCTGCACTCGTTGCTCGATCCGGCTAAGCGCAAGCAGTTCCTCGCGGATCCCGAGCCGCTGTTCGAAGCTGCGAAGCTGACGCCCGAGGAGCGCGACATGGTGCGGCGGCGCGATTGGCGCGCGCTGATTCAATACGGCGTCATCTTCTTCATGCTCGAGAAGCTCGGCGCCGTCGTCGGCACGACGAACTTGCACATCTACGCCGGGATGCGCGGCCAATCGCTCGAGGACTTTCAAAAGACGCGCAACGCGCAAGTTCTCTACTCCGTTGCCGGCAAGGACGAGGGCAAGAAGGACTGGGACAAAAAGGGCGCGCCCGCGAGCTCGACATAGCAGCTTCAGTCGCTCGTTCCCGCGCTATCCTGTGCACGAAGCAACGGCGAATCAGTAGCTTCGTTCAAGACGAGCAGCGCGATTGGGTCGCGCTGCTCGATTGCCGGCATCGGCAACACGTGTGCCACAGGCCGCCGTTCGTGAGCCGGCCGTGGGTAGCGACCGCGGAAGGACGGTCGCGCTCCACCATGTCGAGCCGCTCGGCTCAGTGCGGTTCTTCGCGGAGTTCTGGCGCGCGCCGGCCTAGATTGCGGATAGCCGCTGGTATCGCGCGAATGGTTTTCGCAGAATGCTTCCCTGCAGCCCCAAATAATCACACCAAAGAGGGGAGTATGGCAGACCTGTCAGTTGCTACCGCAGTCACCGCAAACGGCGTTGTCAGTCACCTCGAAAGACACCAAGACGTGTCCGGCGGTGGTTCGGCCTCAGTCCGCACTACGCACGAAACGCGCTTCCGCGTAGGCGGAAAGCCCTTCGTCGTGCGCGGCACGCACACGATCTCGGACGGCGATCACGTCGCAGTGGTGGGCCACCCGCGTGGCGATGCAGTTCGCGTCTTCGCCATGCGCAACCTCTCGACCGGAACGGGTGTGACGTTCACCCATGGCAGCACGCGCATGATGTACGTCTGCTACGCACTGGGTGTGCTGCTGCTGCCCGCGTTCGGACTGGGCTTGGTCTTCCTGGGCTTGGGGTACCTTGCGCAGCGCAATCTGAATCGTGAGAAGCGGCTTCTCGACCTATTGGGTCAGACCGTGAAAGTTACGGTCACGTAGCAGAATCGCGAGCTCGACCGGCAGGGGCGTTTGCGCGTCACGGTCCGCTCCGTGCGAGCCACCAAAGAGTGGCTCCAATAACCACGACGATGACGAGAACAACGGCGGTCGGGAAGCGGCTCGGCAAACGATCGCGAATGAACTCCGCCTCTTGGGCGTTGGTGGTTTCGGCCGAGTAGACCGGCATGCGACCGAGCTCCTTGACCAGCTGCGACCGCAACGAGCCGTCGCCGATTCCCTTCGGTCCTCTCGTTCCGAATATCAGCGCCACGATCGCCAAGACGATCAACAGCTCCGGCATGCTCATCGAGAAAGACATAGACCGTCCCCGCGCGTGTCTCGGCAATCACACACCCACGCAAAGTTGCGCGCAAGCGATGCACTGAGCGTTTCGCCGAGCAGGCAATCAGCGCGCGTTGAATTGTCGTTCGTAAATGTCGGGCGCGAAGCCCACGATCACGCGGCCGCCCGTTTCCAGGATCGGGCGCTTGATCATCGACGGCTGCGCGAGCAACAAGCGCAACGCGGCCTCGCGGTCGATGTTCGCTTTGCTCGCTTCGGGCAGCTTGCGGAACGTCGTGCCAGCACGGTTCAACAGCGTTTCCCAGCCGGCCTCGTCGCACCAGCGTTCGAGACGCGGGCGGTCGATGCCTTGCGTTTTGTAGTCGTGAAACGCATACGCGACCCCGTGCGTGTCGAGCCAAGCTCGCGCCTTTTTCATCGTGTCGCAGTTCTTGATGCCGTAGAGTGCGATCGACATCGTTCGCCAGTCCTCGCCGCGGTCCGCTCAGTCTTTGAGCGTAGGGCTGTTGCGGAGCAGCATGACCGCGACGGCCGCGAGTGCGAGCAGGACCGCCATGAAGACGAGGCCGCCCGCGAAGCTGCCCGTGAGATCGCGAATGTAGCCGACGGCGTACGGGCCGACGAAGCCGCCGAGCGAGCCGAACGTGTTGATGAGCCCGATGCCCGCGGCGGCAGCGCCGCCGACGAGAAAGCGCGTCGGCAGCGTCCAGAAGGGGCCTCGGGTGCCGAGATCGCCGACGGCCGCGACCGTCAGTGCGAGCATGCCCGGCAGCGGCGAGGTGAAATACGCGCTCGCGACGAAACCGACGGCTGCGACCGCGCTCGGGATCGCGATGTGCAGGAACCGTTCGCCGGTTCGGTCCGAGCTCGTTCCGATCAAGATCATGCCGATGGCCGCGGCCACGTACGGCAGAGCCGAGATCATGCTGACGGTGAGGTCGCTGAAGCCCGAAAGGCCGCGGATGATCTGCGGAATCCACAGCGTCAAGCCGTAGCTACCGGTCTGGCACGCGAAGATGATGATGCCGAGCAGCCACACGGTCGGATGCATGAGCGCGGCGCCGATGCCGACACCATGCTTCTCGTGCGCGGCATGGTGCTCGGCCCGCATGCGCTCCGTGAGCCACTGCCGCTCGTCGGGCTCGAGCCAGTGGGCTTTGTCCGGCGAGTCCGTGAGATAGAACAATACGACGAAGCCGAGCAGCACGGCCGGGATACCTTCGAGCAGGAACAACCACTGCCAACCCGTGAGCCCGTGCCAGCCGTTGAGCTGCAAGATCAACCCCGCCAGCGGGCCGCCGACGACCGTCGATAGCGGAATGGCGAGCATGAACCACGACACGGCGCGCGCGCGGTCCTTCGCGGGGTACCAATTGCCGAGGTAATAAATGATGCCGGGCAGGAAGCCGGCTTCCGCGACGCCGAGCAGGAAGCGCAACGTGTAGAAGCTCAAAGGCCCCTGCACGTACATCATCGCGACGGACAGGATGCCCCACGTGATCATGATGCGCGCAATCCAAAGCCGCGCGCCGACGCGTGCGAGGATCAGATTGCTCGGCACCTCGAAGAGCGCGTAGCCGATGAAGAAGATGCCGGCGCCGAATCCGTACACAGCCGCGCTGAAGCCCAAGTCGGCGTTCATCTGCAGCGCCGCGAAGCCGATGTTCACGCGATCGAGCCACGCGACCACGTACAGCAGCAACAGAAACGGCAGCAAGCGCCACCCGACTTTCGCGAGCGTGGACCGACCGAGATCCGCCGCTGCATCGCCCGCAGTCGTGATCACAAGCGCTTCCCGAGGAATGAAAGAACCGCATCGTAGGGCCTGCCGCATTTGCGGAGCAACCGCGCGCCGTTGGCCGCGTCGCGCAACCCCCGTAAGCTTGGCGCCTTCCGCGACGGGGAGAAAACGCTTTGAACACCGTGGCCGCGCAAGCCGTGCGCCCTTATCGCCAATATCGTTACTACGACTTGGTCCTCGCGGGGTTCGTCGCCGTGCTGCTGTGCTCGAACCTCATCGGCACCGCGAAAGTGTCGGAGATCACGCTGCCGATCGTCGGTGTGGCGTTCGCGTTCGGCGTCGGCAACATCTTCTTTCCGATCAGCTACATCTTCGGCGACGTCCTGACCGAGGTGTACGGTTACGCGCGTGCGCGGCGCGTGATTTGGGCCGGGTTCCTCGCGATGGTGTTCGCGAGCGTCATGGCGTGGGTCGTCGTGAATCTGCCGGCATCGCCGACGGAGCCCTTCAACGAAACGCTGCAGCCGGCGATTGCCGTCGTGTTCGGCAACACGTGGCGCATCGCCGTCGCGTCGATCGCCGCGTTCTGGGTCGGCGATTTCGTCAACGCCTACGTGCTCGCGCGCCTCAAGGTGATCACGCGGGGCCGTTGGCTGTGGGTGCGCACGATCGGCTCGACGATCGTGGGGCAGGGCATCGACAGCCTGATCTTCTACCCGCTCGCGTTCGCGGGCATCTGGGCCGGCGAGACGCTGGCCGCCGTCATCGCATTCAACTGGTTCTTCAAGGTGATGGTCGAGGTCGTGATGACGCCGCTGACCTATGCCGTCGTCGGCTGGCTCAAGCGTCACGAGGGCGAGGACTATTACGACACGGACACGGATTTCACGCCGTTCTCGTTGAAGGACTAGGCAGGGGCGTGCTCGCGGCCGCGGGGCGCAATTTGCACCCCGGGGCGCCTTCAGGGATGATGCGCGGCCCCATGACCGAACCCATCCCCGCCGCGTCCTTCGATAGCCTCGGCCTTTGCGAGCCCGTGCTCGCGGCGGTTCGCGCCGTCGGCTATGAGACGCCGTCCCCGATTCAGCAGGCCGCGATCCCGCCGCTGCTCGAGGGGCGCGACGTGCTGGGTCAGGCGCAGACGGGCACGGGCAAGACGGCAGCGTTCGCGCTGCCGTTGCTGTGCCGCATCGACGTGGCGCGCGCCGAGCCGCAGCTGCTCGTGCTGACGCCGACGCGCGAGCTCGCGATTCAAGTCGCGGAAGCGATGCAGACCTACGCGCGGCAGCTCAAAGGCTTTCACGTGTTGCCCGTCTACGGCGGCACCGGCATGGACTTTCAACTGAAGCAGCTGCGCCGCGGCGTTCATGCCGTCGTCGGTACGCCGGGCCGCATTCAAGACCATTTGCGGCGCAAGACGCTGAAGCTCGCGAAGCTCGAAGCCGTCGTCATCGACGAAGCCGACGAGATGCTGCGCATGGGCTTCATCGAGGACGTCGAGAGCATTCTCGGCGAGATGCCGGAGCGCAAGCAGGTCGCGCTGTTCTCCGCGACGCTCCCCGATCGCATACGCAAGGTCGTCGCACACCATCTCAAGGATCCCGTCGAGGTCAAAGTCAAAGCGAAGACCGCGACGGTCGCGGCAATCGATCAGCGCTTCGTCGAAGTGCGCGGGTTCGACAAGCTCGATGCCTTGACCCGCATCCTCGAGCTCGAAGATTTCGACGCGATGCTGATTTTCGTGCGGACGCGCCAAGCGACCGCCGAGCTCAGCGAGAAGCTCGAGGCACGCGGCCTCGCGAGCGCGGCGCTGAGCGGCGAGATGACGCAGGTAGCACGCGAGCGCACGATCGACCGCCTGAAGAATGGCAAGCTCGACATCGTCGTAGCGACCGACGTTGCGGCGCGCGGCCTCGACGTGGAGCGCGTCACGCACGTCGTCAACTACGACATTCCGCACGACGTCGAAGGCTACATTCACCGCATCGGCCGCACGGGGCGAGCGGGGCGCGCGGGTCACGCGATTCTGTTCGTCACGCCGCGGGAGCGACGCATGCTCGCTGCCATCGAGCGCGCGACCCGCCAGCGAGTCGAGCTCATGCGCCTACCCACGCGCGAGGACGTTGCCGATCGGCGTGCGGCGCAGTTCAAGGACAGCATCACCGAAGTCTTGAACTCCCAGAATCTCGATTTCTTCGAGCAGCTCGTCGCGAGCTACGTCGAGGAGCACGGCCGCGGGCCGCAGACGGTCGCTGCAGCGCTGGCGTACCTCGCGCAGAAGGATCGGCCGCTCGTCCCGCTGCCCGAAGCGGAGCCGCGGCGCGAGCCGCGCCGGGAGCAGTTCGGCGCTGGGCCGGTGCGCGGCGAGCGCAGTAAGCGTGACAAGTTCGAACGGCGTCCCGATGCAGAGCGCGCGGAACGCCCGCGGCGCGAGCGCCGCGACGATACGGCGCACATCCGCTATCGGATCGAAGTCGGCCGCGAGCACGGCGTCCAGCCCGGCAACATCGTCGGCGCCATCGCCAACGAGGCGGGCATCGATGCCGTGCACATCGGCCGCGTCGAGATCTTCGACAGCTACTCGCTCGTCGGCCTGCCGGCCGGCATGCCGAGGGACGTGTACCAGCGCCTGCGCAAAGCCTGGGTCTGCGGACAACAGTTGGCGATCAGTGTAGATTCCGGTGACGATGCGCCGAAGCGGCCGCCGCCCGGCATCAAAGCGAAACGACGAACTCACGAGCACAAGCGAAGACAGCCATGACCGACAACGCGACGACCATCGGCGACGACAGCGTCGTCTCCTTTCACTACACGCTGCGCGACGACGCGGGGTCCATCACGGAGTCTTCGGAAGGCGCGAGCCCCGTCGTCTACATGCACGGGCGCAACAACATCGTGCCGGGCCTCGAGACGCAGATCACGGGTAAAAAGGCCGGCGACAAGTTCACGGCCGTCGTCGCGCCTGAGCAGGGCTACGGGCTGCGCAACGAGAATGCCGTGCAGCGCGTACCGGTGAAGCACCTCGCGACGAAAGGCCCGTACCAAGTCGGGCAGATGGTCGTCGTCAATACGCGCGAAGGCGGCCGGCAGGCGCGCGTCGCAAAAGTCGGGCACTTCAACGTCGATCTCGACCTCAATCATCCGCTCGCCGGCAAAACGCTGACGTTCGACATCGAGATCGTCGACGTGCGCGCAGCCACCGAGGAAGAGATCGCGCACGGCCACGCCCACGGCCCCGACGGCCACGGGCACGACCACTAGCCGCGCCGGTTCCGTAGCCTCTCGAGAGCCGATTCTTCGAGCACGCGATCGGGCTCGTCGCCGCACGCGTCTGCGTCCACCCGAGCTTCGGCCGTCGCGAGCCACGTCTTGCGAACGACGTGCGGCTCGAGCAGCGTCACGGGATCGGTGATCGTCATCTGAAGCTCCAAACGCCGCGGTTCCTCGGCTACCACGTAGCGCTCGACGAACCTCGCCTCGGCGCTGTGCCCGCCGCCGCCGTGGGAATCGTAGTAGCGGCTCGGCTCGACGCCCGTGGTCTCGACGACGAGCGTAGCGCCGTCGTAGCGGCCCGTGGAGTGCCCGAGCGGAGTCGGCAGCTCGCGGGCGGGGCGGGCGCGGCCGTCCATGTGGATCGTCCGCGACTGATTCGATTGCTCGTACGTGATCGTGAGCGTCGTGCCCTCTTGCCGCAGCTCCATCGGGAACGGATTCAGAGCCGCGCGCGCGAGCCCGTGCGGCAGGCACCGAAATGTGGGATCGCCGGCGCCCTCGCTACTCAGCGCTTGGATCGCCACGCCTTCGGGCAACGATTTCTTGGCGAGCTCCTCACGTGCGAACACCATCGTCGCCTCCACGAGCTCTCGCACCGGCCGGCCGTCGTTGGCGGCGTCGTCGACGAGCGCCGCGAAATGCGCGCGCGCGGCCGGCGTGCAGCCCAGGAGGCATACGGTGAAGTCCTCGACCTGCCAGAGCTCGTGTTGGGGTGTCGTGAGCGGGCCGCTCCAGGTGCCGACGAAGCTTTGTGCCGCGCCGTTCGGCGGCTCCGGCGTTTCCGGTGCGCAGCCCGCGAGGGCGCAACAACCAAGCACGACCACTCGTCTCATCGGCTTTCCCGCAGCATTCGCAGTTGGGAGCAAGGAGCGTGCCGATGAGTATAGGCCGCGCAGCGGCACCACGAAAAAAAACGGCCAAGGGTTGCCCCTTGGCCGCTCTCGAGTCCGAGACGGACTAGATCAGTTGAAGAACACGCGCATCTGCAAGCCCACCTCGCGCGGCCGATCCACGGTCGCGAAGTCGAACTGCCAGATGTTGTGCAAGAACCCCGAGTTCAGCAGGTACTCGTTCGTCAGGTTCGTGCCGTAGAGGCTGACCTCGTAGTTGCCGTCGGCCGGCTGGAACGCCATGCGGGCGTTGAACATCCACACGTCGCCCGTTTCCGGATCGCGCGGCACGCCGTACGCGTTCTGACGCAGCGACGGGGTCGCCGAACGCCAGTACTCGCCCGTGTAGCTCGCGTCGAAGCGCGTCGTGAGGTTGCCGCCCATCGAGAGCTGCTTGTCCCACTGAATGCCCAAGTTGTACGTGTTGTCCGGAGCGCGCGAGAACTCCGTGTTCAACGTGACCGCCGGGCTCTGCGAGTCCGTGTACGCCGTGTCGAGCCAGCCCAAATTGCTCTGGAACAACACGTTGTCCGTGATCGCGTACGAGATCTCGAGCTCGAGACCTTCCGCCTTCGCGGACGCCGCGTTCTGCGTGACGAGCTCCGTGATCTCCTGGCCCGTGGCGCGGTCGCGGATCGTGGCGGGCAATTGCACGCCGATCCAATCTGTCGAGAACACCGTCGCGTTCAGCCGCAGCTTGCCGTCGAGCAAGTCGGACCGGAAACCGATCTCCGTGTTCTCGATGACCTCGGGCTGATAGTCCGCGAGCACGCGGCCGACGCTG
>JACZCZ010176425.1_pt1 | contig 11138 bp, 7 predicted proteins | sample 8641811 | NCBI WGS metagenome assembly JACZCZ01 (sample SAMN15324610, study PRJNA640507) | soil metagenome | isolation source: intercropping peanut in the first line | place: China: Luxin town, Laibin City, Guangxi Province | collected 2019-07-25 | depth 10cm m | reverse complement strand
GGCACGCGCCGCTTGCGCATCTCGCGCGCCATGCCGTGCCGGATCGAATAGGGCGTCACGCGTGCATCGAGGCCGGCCGCATCGCGGAGGATCCGCCACGCGTGCAGAATGGATCCGATCGGCTTGTTGCGATGGCTCACGTAGCGACCGCTGGGTCCGACCGGCAGTTGCAGCCATGGCAGCAGAGTCGGCGTCACCGGCACGATCGGCCGATACTTCTTGTTCTGTTCTCGATCCAAGGGATTGAGATCAAGGAGGCGATGGTCTGGATCGAACTGCGCCGGCCCCGCATCCAATGTGGCCGCGGGCCGTGCCAGCGTGTTCGATGCGATCAGCAGAAACAACATCATGTGACGCGACCGCACGGCATTGAACAATTGCGCCAGTTCTACCGGTGTGACGGGGCGCCCTCTTGGTTTGCGTGCGCGCTTCGCGGCAGCAGTCAACGTGCCGAAGATGTGCGGGGCAGCGCTGACTTCCTGCCATTTTACCGCGCGATTGAGCGCTGCGCGGCCGGCGGAGAGAATTCGGTCGATCCCACTAGGACCGGTTCCACGCTTCGCAAGCCAGGCGCGGAACCTTGCCTGCTCTTTAGGTGTGATCTCGGCGACGGTGTAGCCTTCCCAGAACTTCTGCCAGTCCGCCAAGTTCAGTCTTTGCGTCCGTGCGCTCGCCAGATGTTGCGCGTGATCGTTCCAATAATTCAGAAGAACAGCGTCGATCAGGACTTCGTCCGGCGCCTGGCCGTAGGTGCGCTCGTTGGTGACGACCCATTTTGCGAGCTTCTGGGATGCGGCCTGAAAGTCTGCCGTGCCAAGGCTGATACGGCACGTCTGGCGCTTACGCTCATCATACCAGGTGCGGCACCAGGTGTCGTCGGCTCGATCTCGCCGAGGCTTCTTACTGAGCCAGTAGCTCCCGATCTGGCCTGGGCGGTCTCGCTGAGTCGACATGCTGGAACCGTTTGTCGTTCGAGATAGTCGGCCAGTTGCCCGGCTGTGTAGAAGATCCGGATTCCGATGCGAACATAGCCGAGTCGTCCCCGTAATCGTTCTGCGCGAATGGTCGACGATTTGACTCGGAGCTGCGCTGCAGCTTCGCGTTCGTCCAACAACATCGATAATACGTCGATCGTGCTCTGGGTCGAACTGCCCATTCTCAGGCGCCCAAGCGAACAGGAGAAGAGTCTGTTACGCACAATTCGGGGTCAAGAGAAATCGAACAAACCAGCAAGGCGGGCCGTGCTTGATCAGGGCAAGGCCACTTCGCACTTGTACGAGTCATCCGGGCGCCATTCTGGCGACGCTTCTGGCTGCCGCGTTCAAGTTGGTTCCCACTACGTCGCCTTGGTGGAGCATGGCTAGATGCCAAAGCCATGCCGAAACCGCGGCAATAAAATGCGCGAGATAACGCTGCGCGGATGGCAGCCCCGCCATTGCAGCGCACCTGGGCCGGGTTCTCGTTGGCCGCCTCGATATTCATGCCGGCTCCTGAGCATATTGGCATCGCATCTGGATAAGGCAGTCCGGGAAACGCTGACTTGAGATCAGTTGGGGTGCAATTCAAGGCAGCACGGCAAGCAGGTCGTCGTTCGGCGTATGTGGTGCGCCAGAAAGGCATAGAGAGCAATGATCATCATATTGGGTCGCGATGCTGCCCATGGCTGGATGGCAATCCCCACGCCTTGGCGACGGTCGCCGCGCCGAACCAAGTGAACGAATTAGTGCAGGGCCCCGACGTCGGCGATCTTAGGGCCCTGCGGCGTGCAGAAGAGGTTCTTCGCGATCAGCTTCTTGCAGGCGCTCGCGGCGCCCGATTGGGTCAGATCGAAGATCAGGGCATTGTAGCCTGCGTTGCCATTCTGCGACTTGGCTGCAATCGTCGATCTGCCTGCGTTGCCAATCATACCCAACTGTACCCGAGCCTCCGCCAACGCCATCTGCGCTTTCGCTCTCTCGGCATAGGAACCGAGAATGATGGCCCAGCCGCGAACGGATTCAGCGGTTTCGGCAATCTCACCATTGTACTCGTCTAACGTGGGGCATTTCGGTCCTGACAATATTACCGGCGGACTTCCGTCGTCTTCGGCAGATATGAGCAGGTTAGCCAAATGGATATTCGGCGACATATCGGGCTCCAATCCTGCGTCGAGCAGCTTGATCATTTCCAGCAGCCGCTTCTGGCGACTGGTGCTGCCGAGCACCACGCCGATCACACGGCGATTGCCCCGCACCGCGGACGCCACCAGATTGTAGCCCGAGCCACAGGTGAACCCGGTCTTGATGCCATCGGCGCCGGCATAGGCGCCAAGAATGCCATTGACAGTACCCCGGCTCTTGCCGCCGATCGTCACGCTGCGTTGGTTGAACAGAGGATAATCCAACGGATAGTCGCGCAGCAGGCTCATCGCGAGAAGCGCCAAGTCGCGCGCCGTCGTGACTTGATGTCCGTCCGGCAAGCCAGTCGCGTTCCGGAACATGGTTCGCGTCATGCCGATGTCGTGCGCCGTCGCCGTCATGAGGTCCGCAAAATTCTCCTCCGTGCCGCCGATTTTCTCAGCCAGAGCGACTGCCGCGTCATTGGCCGACGCGACAATCGTGGCGTTGATCGCTTGCCGCACAGTGATCTTCTGGCCCGCCGCGAGTCCAAAACGAAATGGAGTGACACTCGCCGCCTTTTTTGAAACGGTGATATTCTCGTCGAAAGACAGGCGCCCCGCCTTGATCTCCCCGAGCGCAACATAGACCGTCATCATCTTGGTCAGGGACGCCGGATACCACAGATGATTTGGCGCATCCGCCGCAATCACCGCACCGGTCTCAGCATCGACCAGCAGGTTGGCGGCCGCGGCCTCAGGCGCCGGCGCGACGGCAATGCCCAGGAAGACGATTGCACCAAGAATGCCTCGGGATTTTCTGGCCATTCCACCGACCCCCTGTCTCTACCCCGCCAGCGAAATCTGCAGGCCGCCGGCGCGGTCCAGACCATCGCCCACCGAATAATACTCGCCCGCTCGGCCCACCGATTGATCAGATGTACACCCCACGGAAGCCGAATAAGCACGTCATCCGCTTGAAATATAATTCGGAAGTAAAGCATAAGAAATTGGAAGTTGCAGTCTTTGTTCACCCTATCTGATGTCGGTTTGCGACGCGAATCTGCCAAGGAGCGTGCGCCAAGGCAGGTCCGCTCTGCCCAGGGTTGCTCAGACTATTGATCCGTCCGATAATCGCAGGAGCGTCAACCTTTCCGTTCGGCGTTACGTTAACGTAGTTACGCTGCCCGCAGGCGTGTGTTCCGAACAATTGAGGATCCGGGCCAAGACGGGCCTATCCACTTCGAGAGCATTGTCTGGTCGAAATGCAGCGTCCGGTCGGCTCCTGGCTTTCGAACAGCTCGTCGCCGACGTGCTTCGGCCGGATCTTTGAGGCAGACATCAAATGCTTCACGGGTGCGCTTCCTCGATCGGCTGCCAGGCTGCGGGGAGCGATGCCCTGGATCTTGATGCAGATGTCACATCTTCCGGGCTTGCTGCCGGTGGCCCAGATTGAACATCGCCACGTCGCGCCTCCTGCCGTCCAGCTGGCACTTGGGACGGATCGACGACGTGCTTGATCTGCAGAGGTGGTTTGGCGCCCGTTGGTTCTTCCTCGTTCCACGGCACCTGAGCTGCACCGTGAGCTGGCAACTGAAATGTGAGCCTAGTCGCTCAGTGAATAACCAACTGATCGTACTGACCGAATCAGATTCGGGCCGCCGACGCGCCGTAGAGCGCCGCGCAGACGACCGATATGAACATCGACGGTCCGCAAGCTGATCTGCGCGTTGGAGGGCCAGACGGCAGCCTGCAACTCGTCTCTGGAATGCACCCGGTGAGGATGTTTCATGAGATGCTGCAACAGGCGAAACTCCTTCAGGCCCAGGTGAATGCTGTGCCCGTTCCGTTGAACGCGATACGTCGCCTCGTCCAGGTTGAGATCGGCAAAACTGAGACAAATGGGTGCAGCTGTCTCGTCGCGTCGCACGTTCTTCAATACCGCGTGAACGCGACTCAAGAGCTCCGCCGGCGCACACGGCCGCGCGAGGCATTCGTCGGCCCCCTTCATCAAGAGCAGGCGACCGTTTTCATTCGCGGTGCTGGAACCAAGCACGAGCACGGCAATATCGCGCGTTCGTTTCTCCAGCCTGAGGGCGAAGCAAAGGCCGATCGCATCAAGACCCGGCAGCGAAGGCTCGAACAGGAGTACATCGGGACGTTCCGTGCGCAGGTGCGCGTGAAGCGTGGTGGAATCGCTGGCCGTAAGGACACGCAGATTGTTGGTCAGCAGAATGTATTCCAGAGCCAACCTGAGACGCTCATCCTCGATGGCTAGAATAACGCAAGGTTTTGCGGTCTGCCGCGGAAAAGACTCCATGCTCCCTCCGATTCTATCCTCTCGGATCCTTTCAAGGTTCAGCGCGTCTCCCTCGTGGCGTCCGGCGCTCGCTCCCGCGCGCTGAGGGCCACACACCATCCATGGTTGCCTGGCCGGCCGCTGTTGCATCCGTCGGGATCGGGTTTGCCTTTGCGCGCAGACTAGTCTCCCAAGAGATGTGAAACGCACTTTGGCCAATTTGGCCGATGTTGCGTGAGCCGAGACGCAGCAGGACTATGGCGACCATCAGTTCTTTGCTTGACCTCCTTCGGCCAGCTTTGCGAAGCTGACGGACATCACTGACCAACTGTGCGGCTCTGGATCAGATGGTGATTCACGACTCAATCGTATCATTGCCGAAACCTTCATCGGTTCTATTGGCTTTGGAGGACGACAGCTTCGGGGCTTTTGTCGTCTACGTCTTCCAGCAGATCGGCGTGCGGGTTGTCGGGGAAATGAGCGGAAAGCGACTGGGCAAACGGCTGCGCGACCTCAAGCCGGACGTCCTGCTGGTGGAGTCCCGGTTTCCTGGCGTCGAGGTGCGAACGCTGTGCGCGGAGCTCCGCCTCGAAAGGCAAACAAGATCTCTCGCGATATTGGTGCTTCTGGCGCCGGGCGATGAACGCCATAGCCAGGAGTTTATTGCTTCCGGCGCTGATGAGTGCATTGCCCGGCCCTTTCTGCCGGAGAAGCTCATCGCGCGCGTGCTGGCCGCGCTGCCCGGCTCTGAGCGCCGTTCGGCGGCCGCGCAAGTTCTGACATTCCATGACCTCGAGATTGACCTGACCTCCTACGTCGTGCGGCGCAAGGGTCAGCCCATTCACCTTGGACCAACCGAGTTTCGTCTGCTGGCTCATTTCATGAGAAATCCCCGGCGAGTCCATTCCCGCAGCGAGCTTCAGGTGGCAGCTTGGCCGCGTGACATTCATCTCGGCGCCCGGACCGTCGACGTTCATGTCGGCCGCCTCCGGCACGCCCTCAGAACCCCGGGTGGCCCTGACCTTATCCGGACGGTAAGATCGGTCGGCTACGCACTCTCGGAAGAAACGACCTGTGCCCCGAGCTGAACGCGACGGCCGGATAGATGCGGGTGGAAGTAGGATCATCAGAGTCCTGTCATCGGCGTGAGCACCGATCCATCACTGAATCGGCTGAATCGGAAGGGCGTTGGATCCACAAGCGGGCGCGCATTGGTGACCAGATCGGCCATCAGCCGGCCTGCCCCCGGGGCGAGACCGAACCCGTGCCCGGAAAAGCCGGTCGCAATGAAAAAGCCCGGTAAGTGCTCCACCCCGGAAATGACAGGAAGTGCATCCGGCATCGCATCGATCAGGCCTGCCCAGCGCTGCCGCACGATCGCGCTCCTGAAAACCGGAAAAGCCTCAGCAAGGCGACCAAGAGCGGAGTCGAGCAGGTGGACCACCGGTTTCGGATCGAGAATCCGACGGGCTTCGAAAGGCGTTTCGCCATCAGCATCCCATCGCGAAGACCATGAGGCCTCCTCGAGAAACCGGCGACCAAGGCGCAATCGAACGCCACGGCGCTCGATACGCAAGAGCGGAAGGAACGCGCGCAGGAAGCGGAAGCTGTCCGGCACGATGTCAACAATGTTGGGCGCCCCATTTGCGACTGTATAGCCTCCGTCGAGGCGCCTGCGAAATGCAAATCCGGGTCCCCAGACGGCGGCATCGGGACCATGGTTGATCCCGTCTACCCGCATCACCGAGGCCAGCACCTTGAGTTGCGGCAAGGTCAGGCCGAGGCTGCGGCAGAACAAGCGCGACCAAGCGCCGCCCGCGAGCACGACAGCGTTGCAGGCGATCGGCCCTTTTTCTGTCAGCACGCCTGAGACCCGGCCTCCCGTTTTCTCGATGGCGCGCACGGCGCAGTTCACGACGAAGGCGGCACCCAGCTGGCGTGCGTAGCGCGCAAAGACCGGTACCGCTCTTTGTGGTTCCGCGCGTGCGTCGCTTGGCGTGTAAAGGGCGCCTTTCCAGCGCCGATTGGATCCGGGGAGCACCCGCGCCACCTCGTCCGGACCGATCAGGCGCGTATCCAGCTGGAAGGCCTTGGCATAGGGCAGCCAGCGGGCACGGGCTGCGAGTTCGCGCTCATCGCGGCACAGGTACAGAATGCCCGAACGACGGTAACCAGTTCCGCCAAGACGCTCTTCGACGTCCGACCAGATCCGCATGGCTTCGATCATGAGCGGCAATTCGCGGGGATCGCGCCCCATGTTGCGCACCCAACCCCAATTGCGGCTGGACTGCTCTGCGGCAAGCGCTCCCTTTTCGCACAACGTCACTGGAATACCGCGCTGGGCCAGGGCGAGAGCGGTACTGACGCCGACAATGCCGCCGCCGATCACGACAACTTCCGTGTTGGCGGGCGGCTCAAGGTCCGCTTCGGTCGCATCAATCGGCGGGCCATCAGAATGAGGCCGGTGCGCGTCTGTCGTCATGGCTCCTGCTCTAATGAGTTCCTTTTGGTCAATTTCTGTGCCGATGCCTGGAAGTGGTCGGGATCGTCTCCGATCAGATGGATGCGGGCCTGGCACAACCTGGCATCCGGGAGTATCGGGTCGATCGTGTGCGCCAGCCCTCTCCTTGCGCCCAACGCGGATTCCCCGCGTCAGAGACGCTCGGCCACCGGGCGCGGCGCTAGTCGCCCGAGCAAGGTCATGTAGTAGCTGAGATGATTTCGCTCGACATAGGCGACCGCCTTGGGATCACTTGAAACGATCGCCCGCGTAAGGTCCTGGAGCTCTGCGCAGAGCGCATCGATCTGCTCGTCCCAGGCTTGCGATAGCGCCTCGTACCAGACCCGGGCCGTGCGGTAGTAGTACGAATCGTAGAGCTCCTTCAGGGCGGTATTGCCGATCAGAGAGGCAATGAGACTCTGCCGCTCATGGTTGATCTGCCAGAATTCCTCGGTGTTGCGCGTTTCCTTGAGGCGCTGCGCGCGTTCAAGAAGCGCGCGCATGGCCTGCGCATGTGCTGGCATCGGCATGTTCGGAGAAAGATCGCCGATCAGCTCTGCCAACTTCAGACGCAGCGCGTAGACATCTCGAAACGCGGCGAAATCGACGCCAGTGACGATCGTGCCGATCCCGCTGCGGGTTTCCACGAAACCTTCGATCTCCAATTTTTGCAGCACCTGCCGAACCGGCGTGCGACTGATTCCGAACTCCTGCGCCAGCTTGTTCTCGTGAATGAGATGGCCGGGCGGATATCGCAACATGCAGATTCTGTTGCGGATCTCCTCATAGACGACGCACGCCAGGCGTTCGGAACCCGACCTAAGACGGGTCACCAAGGCATCATCATCGAGACCGCTTTGCTGCATCGCCATGTAGTCTCCACCTGTCCATCGACATTCCGATCACCTGTATACTTCTGTGCCGCCAATTGCAAGCTGATGCACTTGATCATCTTTTATGCAGTGCCCAGTTGTGGCCCTACCCTTGTCAGGAATATTTACCGAAAATGGTCCAGGTTTCATATTTTAAGCGCGAAAAATAACGCTTCCAATATAGGATCATAAGTACGGCTTTGCACATGTTCTCTTTCGTCAGTTACATAAGTGTCATGAAAAAGCAGAGTTTCTGATACGGAACTTGACGGCCCATTTTTATACCTGTATACCGCACGCCTCACAAGGAGCGGTAAATTGCCATGCCGGGGACCAGCAAGTCGGTGAAAGGCGTAATGGGATTCCGCAATGCCATGACGGCAGGTGCGACGTCGCCCGATCTTGCGCGTGCGAGAGCGTCGGTGCCGACAATGGAGCCCGCCAGTCCCTCAACGGCCTGTCGGCGTGGCCCCCACGTCTGTGATGCGAACTGGATTGTGCGCTTCAACGGCGTCAGCAAGAGCTTCGATGGCGCGAAGCTCGTCGTCGATGACCTCAATCTTGAGATCCGCCGCGGCGAGTTCCTGACCATGCTGGGACCGTCCGGATCGGGGAAGACGACATCGCTGATGATGCTCGCGGGCTTTGAGGACTTCTCGAAGGGAGACATTCTGATCGACGGCCGCTCGATGCGCGGCATTCCGCCCTATCGGCGCAACATTGGCATGGTCTTCCAAAATTATGCCCTGTTCCCCCATCTCACCATCGCTGAGAATCTCGCCTTTCCGCTCTTGGCCAGGCGAATGTCCAGGAACGACATTCGCGAGAGCGTGCGCCGGTCCCTGCACCTGGTGCAGCTCAGCGGCCTGGGCGAACGACGCCCTGCACAGCTATCCGGCGGTCAGCAGCAGCGCGTCGCGGTTGCAAGAGCGCTGATCTACGAACCATCGCTCGTGCTGATGGACGAACCGCTCGGGGCGCTCGACAAGCAATTGCGCGAACAGATGCAGCTGGAATTGAAGCGCATCCATGCGCGCCTTGGCGTTACCTTCGTCTACGTCACGCATGACCAGGCTGAGGCGATGATGATTTCGGATCGAATCGCTGTCTTCGACCGCGGCCGAATCCAACAGCTGGCGTCGCCGGCGCAGCTCTATGAAGCGCCTGAAAGCGTGTTCGTGGCTCAGTTCCTCGGCGAGACGAATTGCCTGGCCGGGACGGTCGCCGACTTCGCGCAGGCTTTGTGCCGGGTCGTCCTGGAAACCGGCGACGTGGTCATGGCGGCGCGAAGCGGCAACTTGCGGCGCGGCGATCATGCCATCGTCTGCGTCCGACCGGAATCGATCGAGCTCACCGCCAAGCGGCCCGAAGGACCGAACCAGTTCGAGACGGAGGTCCTGGAGTGGATCTATCTCGGGGATCATGTCCGCCTCCGGTTGCGGGTCTGTGGCAACGACAATTTTCTCGTCAAGCTTCACCGCACGTCACCCATGCCGGCGTTGCAGCCGGGGGATCGGTGCTTCGTGCGCTGGCAACCGGATCACTGCGGCGCGCTACCAGCCAGCGCCAGCGCGCACGACGTTGTGTAGGAGCGGGGGCGGCTTGGTGAGCTGCGCCCGACAAATCCAAGACATCTACAAGGGGAGGAAAATATGCGTTGTGCTGTTACAGCGTTGCCAGTCGCCACTGTGCTGTTGCTCTCGGCCCTGCTTGCCCCTCCGTTGGCGGCGGCGGATCAGTTGACGGTCGTATCGTGGGGCGGGTCATACAGCGACAGCCAGCGTCGCGCCTTCTACGAGCCGTTCAGCGAGACGACGGGAATTGCCGTGCTGGAAGATGAGTGGCAGGGGGACATGGCGAAGATTCGCACCATGGTCGACTCGCAGAGCTACCAAGGTGACGTCTTCGATGCTGAATCCGCCCATCTGGTGTCAGGATGTGATGCGGGTCTATGGGAGCGCATCGACTATTCGAGGCTCGGCTTCACGCCGGACGACTTTCTGCCGGGTGCTGCAACCGAATGTGGCGTGGGCAGTATCAGCTGGTCGACGCTCTTTGCCTATGACGCGGATGTCTTCACGGGCGACGTGCCGCAAAGCTGGGCCGACTTTTGGGATGTCGACAAATATCCCGGAAAGCGCGGACTTGCGAAGGACCCGCGCTGGAACCTTGAGTTTGCCTTGCTCGCCGATGGCGTGCCGGCCGGGGATCTCTATGCGGTTCTGCGGACCAAGGAGGGTCTCGATCGCGCATTTGCCAAGCTCCACCAGATCAAGCCCCATGTGATCTGGTGGGAAGCTGGCGCTGAAGCGCCCAAGCTCCTCGCCAACAAGGAGGTGGTGATGACGACCGGCTACAACGGCCGGCTCTATACCGCAATTACCGAGGACAAGAAGAATTTCAAGATGGTCTGGAACGGGCAGGGCGTCGATTTCGACTATTGGGTGATTCCGAAAGGACTTCCGGATCTCGATCTCGCCTACAAGTTCATCGCCTTCGCCTCCGATCCTGAGCGCATGGCCCATCAGACGGCCTACATCGCTTATGGACCGTTGCGGAAGGACGCCCTCAAATTCGTCGCGCCGACCATCCTTCCGAATCTGCCGACAGCGCCGGACAACACCCGAAACTGGTTCAAGAGCGATACGCAATTCTGGGCTGACAATCACGAATCGCTCTTGGAGCGCTTCAATCTCTGGCTCTCGCAGTAAGCCGCGGTCCAACCGGCGCGGGCGGCAGCCCGCGCCACGGGCGCAGGAGCAGATCGTGACAGACATCGACCGCACGCACGACCATGCCAGGAAACGGCTCGATCCCGCTTTCGGCGTGCGGCTCCGCGCCAACCGGCAGAGCTTCTCCACGATTTTGCTGATCAGCCCGTGCCTGCTGTTCATTCTCGTCACGTTCGCCCTGCCCATCGCTGCCATGCTGTTCCGCAGCGTGCAGGATCCGACACTCGCCGACACGCTGCCGCGGACGGCCGTCGCCTTCCAGGACTGGGACGGCATCGGCCTGCCGCCGGAACACCTCGCCCAAATCTTCGTACGCGACGTCGCCGCCGCCACCAAAGCCCAAACCATTGGCATCGCGGCGAGACGGCTGAACTTCGAGGTGCCCGGATTTCGCGGATTGCTGCTGCGGACCGCCCGCAACCTGCCGGACCCGGAGGCCTCCGACCTGCTGAAGCGCCTGTCCCAGACCGATGCGCGTTGGCAAGATCCCCTTTACTGGCGCGCGATCAAGACGGCCGCACCGCGGTACACGGCCGGCTATTTTCTCGCCGCCGCCGGTCTGCAGCCCGGCTCCGACGGCAGCATCGCGCAGCCGGATCCCGAGCGACGGATCTATCCGACGCCGCTCGCCCGCACCATC
>JACZCZ010090094.1_pt1 | contig 11139 bp, 9 predicted proteins | sample 8641811 | NCBI WGS metagenome assembly JACZCZ01 (sample SAMN15324610, study PRJNA640507) | soil metagenome | isolation source: intercropping peanut in the first line | place: China: Luxin town, Laibin City, Guangxi Province | collected 2019-07-25 | depth 10cm m | reverse complement strand
CCTGACGCTGCTGACGGGACGCACGGCCGAAGCCAAAGGGATTCTGCGCACGTTCACGAGCGCGATCCGCGACGGGCTCGTGCCGAACCTATTTCCGGAAGGCGACAGCGAAGGTCTGTATCACACGGCCGACGCGACACTGTGGCTGTTTCACGCGCTCGACCGCTATCTCAACGCAACCAGCGACCGCGCGTTGCTGCAGGCGTTGCTACCGCAGCTCGTCGACGTCGTCGAGCAGCATCTCGGTGGAACTCGGTTCGGCATCGGCGTCGATCCGAAGGACGGGTTATTGCGCCAGGGCGCGCCCGACTTGCAGCTCACGTGGATGGACGCAAAGGTCGGCGATTGGGTCGTCACGCCGCGGCGCGGCAAGACAGTCGAGATCAACGCGCTCTGGTACAACGCCCTGTGCCTCCTCGCGGAGTGGTGCAGGACTGCCGGCCGCGCCGACGGCTGCAAATACGATGCGGCAGCCGCGCGCGTCCGCGAGGCGTTCAATCGGCGGTTTTGGCACGCGCCTGCCGGTCACTTGCTCGATGTCGTCGACGGCGAGGCCGGCGACGACGCAGCGTGTCGACCCAACCAAGTCATCGCCGTGTCGCTGGCGCATCCCGTGCTCACGCGCCGCCATTGGCGGAGCGTTCTCGAGGTCGTGCGCCGCGAGCTCCTGACGCCGTTCGGGCTGCGCACGCTGAGCCCGCGGCACCCCGATTTCAAGCCAAGGTACTACGGCGATCTCCGCAGCCGCGACGCGGCGTATCACCAAGGAACGGTGTGGCCGTGGTTGCTCGGTCACTTCATCGACGCCTGGCGGCGGGCGTTTCCCGCAGACACTTCGGCACCGGGCCAGCTCCTGGCGGCGTTCGACGAACATCTCAACGACGGCTGCGTGGGCAGCATCAGCGAAATCTTCGACGCCGAAGCACCCTACGCTGCGCGCGGCTGCGTGGCCCAAGCGTGGAGCGTCGCCGAAGTGCTGCGCTGCGCGGTGCACGCCGCCCGAGACCGTAACGGCGGTCAATCGAGCGCCAGCAACACCCCTTCGTCGGCGCGCACCTTGAGCTGACCCGTCACGCGCTCGCCCTCGCGGTCGGGCACGCTCGAGAGCAGCACCTTGCCACTGCCCTCGTCGCCGAGCGCATACACCGCAGGCTCGTGTACCAAATTCAGCACCACGAGCAGCCGTCGCTCGGCATTGCGCCGCCGGTAGACCACGAGCTTGGGACCCGCGATCAACGGCTCGTGCACGCCGTCTTGGAGCGCAGGCTCGGCGGCGCGCAGCTCGAGCAAGCGCCGATAGAGCGTCAGCAGCGATCCGGCGTCGCGGCTTTGGCTCGCGACGTTCGCCGTGGGGCGATCGGCACCGACTGGCAGCCACGGCTCGACCGCGGAGAAGCCTGCATAGACTTCGCTGCTCCACTGCATCGGTGTGCGCGCCGGATCGCGATTGCGCCCGGTGCGCCGGCCCTGCGGATCCACGGCCTCATCGGGCGGTATCGCCACGCCTTCCATTCCGATCTCGTCGCCGTAATAAATCGTCGGCGTGCCGCGCTGCGTCAGCAGCAACATCGCCGCCACACGCGCCTGCGCGAGCCCCGCGCGAGCCACGATCCGCTCCTGGTCGTGCGTATCGAGCGTCGTCGTCGGCCAGCCGCGACCCGACACGCGACTCTGGTATTCGGCAATCGTCCGCCCCACCACGTCCGCCCGCCACTCGGTATGGGTCAAGGCAAGATTCAGCGGCAAGTGTAGCTCCGGCGCCGTGCTCCCATAGAACGTCACGAGCTCTTCCACGGGCACGTAGAACTCGCCGAGCAAGACGCGGTCGCCGGCGTAACGCGCGACGAGCGTGCGCAGCTCGACGAACAGCTCGTGCAGACCCGGCTGGTTGCGCGTGTATGTCGGCAGCAGCGAGCTATCCGGTAGCTCGCCGGGGCGATAATCCGGATTGACGGGGTTGTCGCGCCATAGGCGGTCCTTGAAGAACAGCGGAGCGGCATCGAGCCTGAACCCGTCGACGCCGCGATCGAGCCAGAACGTCAGCGCTCGCAGCATCGCCGCACGCAGCTCCGGGCAGCGCCAATTCAAATCGGGTTGGGATCGCAAAAACGTGTGCATGTAGTACTGCGACGTCGCTGCGTCCCATTGCCACACGCTGCCGCCGAAGACGCTGACCCAATTGTTCGGCGGCGAGCCGTCCGCCTTCGGGTCGCGCCAGAGGTACCAGTCGCGGCGTGGATTGCGGCGGCTCGAGCGCGATTCACGGAACCACGGGTGGCTCGCGGCAGTGTGATTACCCACCCAATCCATGATCACGTGCAGCTCGCGTTCATGTGCTTCGTCGAGCAAGCGATCGAAAGCCGCCAACGAGCCGAACTTAGGCTCGATGTCACAATACTCGCTGACGTCGTACCCGAGCTCCTCGAGCGGCGACGGATAGCACGGCGACAGCCAAATCGCATTCACGCCGAGCCACTGCAGGTAGTCGAGTCGCGAGATGACGCCGCCGAGATCGCCGAGACCGTCGCGGTTGGTGTCGAGAAACGACGGCACGAGGAGCTGATAGACCGCACCCCGCTGCCACCACGGGCGCCCGCTCACGTTGTGATTCTCGATGCGGCCATCGAGAAGACCGGCAGCAATTGGCATGCCAGACCGGCGCATGGCCAACCGTGCCCGCGCGGTATTCGCCGCGAGCACACCTATATATGTGTGGGCGGCATCGCAATTTTCCGTCGCAATCCCAATTGCTGCAAGGCGCCGGCCGCCCCACGACCGAAGCGCGCCCACCGCCTGACGGAACGGATCTTGCACTTACAGATAGCCACCGCGTACCAAGGAGAGGGACCGTGGAACGAGTAGAGAAAGCCGTCGAAGTCGACTGTCCGATTCGTACGGTCTACGACCAATGGACGCAGTTCGAGGAGTTTCCGCGCTTCATGTCTGGAGTGAAGGAAGTTAGGCAGCTCGACGACACGCACGTGCATTGGCACGCCGAGGTCGGCGGGAAGGACAAGGAATGGGACGCCGAGATCACTGAGCAAATACCCGATGAGCGCATCTCGTGGCGCAGCACGAGCGGCGCAGAGAACGCCGGCACGGTCCGGTTCGAGCAATTGCCCGGCAATCGCACGCTCGTGCGTTTGGCGATGGGCTACGACCCGCAAGGTGCGCTCGAGAACGCCGGTGACGTGCTCGGCGTCTTCACTTCGCACGTCGAGAGCACGATGCAGGACTTCAAGAGATACATCGAGCAACGTCGTGCGCCGGACGGCGCTTGGCGGGGCGTGGTGCGCGACGGGCGCGCCCAGCAGACGGCGGCCGACCTCGATCCAAGCGACCTGCCTCCACGTCGCCAGTGAAGGTCGCCCGCTCAAAATCGATCCGCATTCCCGAGGGCATCTGCCTGCAATGCTTCAACTCGCAGCAACGGTTCGCATTCCCGTTTCTGGTGTACTGCGAACACTCCGAGTGCCTCGCCTTGGTTCGATCGGCGCTCGACAACGCAACGTTTCCCTGTAAGCCCGCGCAACTGCAAGGCGTGATAGCCAAGCTGGAAAGCACACAACACCCGGATGCGATACCACCTACTGGCGACCGACTATGACGGTACGCTCGCGACGGACGGCCACGTAACCGACCATACGCTGGCCGCGTTGCGCGCGTTTCTCGCGACGGGACGGCGACTCGTGCTCGTGACGGGCCGAGAGCTCGACGATCTCGTCAGTGTGCATCCAGACCTCGGAATCTTCGAGCGCGTCGTCGCCGAGAACGGCGCCCTGCTCTATCGCCCCGCCACCAAAGAAAAACGCCTGCTCGCGGAGCCTCCGCCGCCGGCCTTCATCGCGCGCCTGCGACAGCGCGGCGTCGCACCTTTGTCCGCAGGCGAGGTCATCGTCTCCACACGCGAGCCGCACGAGACTGCGGTGCTCGAGACGATTCGCGAGCTCGGCCTCGAGCTGCAAGTCATCTTCAACAAAGGCGCGGTCATGGTCTTACCGGCGGGCGTCAACAAGGCCACGGGCCTGACCGCGGCGCTGCAGGAGCTCAAAATCTCGCCGCACAACGTCGTCGGCGTCGGCGACGCCGAAAACGATCACTCGTTTCTGAGGCTTTGCGAGCGCTCCGCCGCCGTGGGCGGCGCCTTGCAGGCGGTCCGCGACACGGCCGACGTAAATCTCCGCGGCGAGGCCGGCGCTGGCGTCGTCGAGCTCGCTGTCGACCTCGTCGAGACCGATTTGAGCCAATCGAAGTCCCCGGGTGCGCAACGCGTGACGTTCGGCGTCGACGATTCCGGAGCGAAGGTGACGCTGGAGCCGTACGGCGACTGCATCCTCGTCTGCGGCGCCTCGGCCAGCGGCAAATCGACGGTCGCGCGCCGCGTCGTGGAATCGCTGCAGGCGCTCGAGTATCAACTCTGCATCATCGACCCCGAAGGAGACTATGAGGAGCAACCGGGCGCGATCGTCATCGGCAAGCCCGACGACGAGCCGCGCCGCGACGAGGTCATGCAGCTACTCGAAGACTATGGCGTCAACGGCGTCGTGTGCATGACGGGTGTGCCGATCTCGGATAGGCCCAGATACTTCTCCGCGCTTTTGTCGGGCCTCTTGAAGATGCGCGTGCAATACGGCCGTCCGCACTGGCTCATCATCGACGAGGCGCACCACCTGATGCCGGCCGAGTGGGAAATTCCGAACGGCTTGCTGCCCGAGACGCTAGTCAACGTCATGCTCATCACCGTGCATCCGGAGTTGCTCTCCGAAGAGTTGCAGCGACGCGTCACGCTGTTCGTTGCCGTGGGGCCGACGGCACCGGACTTGCTGCGCGAGTTCGCAGCGTCACGCGGCATCACGCTCGGCGAACATACCTTGGGAATTTTGGCGAAGCCGGTCAAGGTCGGTGAGGTGTTGCTCTGGTCGGCCGCCGACGAGCGCTGCCGCCGCGTCGAGGTCGAGCCGCCGACTGCCGAGCACCGGCGCCACACGCGTAAGTACGCCGTCGGCCAGTTGCCGCCCGATCGCAGCTTCTATTTCCGCGGTCCGCACGCCAAGTTGAACCTGCGCGCGCAGAACTTGCTGCAGTTTCTCGAGATGGCGGCCGGCGTCGACGACGACACGTGGCTCTTTCATCTGCAGCAGGCCGACTACTCGCGGTGGTTCCGCGACGTCATCAAAGACCCGGAGCTTGCGACGGCGGCGGCGGCCATCGAGCGCGACCGTTTCACGTCGCGCGCAGGCGGTCTCGCAGCGCTACGCGAAGCGATCGAAAGCCGCTACACGCTGCCGGCCGATGCACCGCTGCCCGTGCGCGGCGCGAGCTGAGGGGGCTCCGCCACGATCGCGCCGACAGGCGCCCAATCGGCCGGCTTTACGAGATGGTGATCGAACCCTGCGCGGCGCGCCGCATCGCGGTCTTCGGGTTGGCCGTACCCGGTGAGCGCCACGAGCCGCATCGTGCGCCCGCAATCCGTGGCACGTAGCCGCCGCGCAACTTCATAGCCGTCCATCAGCGGCAAGCCGATGTCGATGAACGCGACGTGGGGCTTCAGCCGCTCCGCCTTCTCGAGCGCCGCGCTAGCGCTGTAGGCCGTGTCCACCTCGTGGCCGTCGAGCTCCAGCAGCATCGCGAGCGAATTCGCAGCATCGACGCTGTCGTCCACGACGAGGACCCGCCGCGCGTTCGCCGCCGTCAGCGTCGGCACGGCAGTTTCGGCGGGCGCCTCGACCCGCGGCAGGCGGATCGACACGGTGGTGCCGCGCCCCTGCCCTTCGCTAGTAACACCCACCGCCCCGCCGTGCATCTCGATCAGGCGTTTGACCACCGACAACCCGATGCCCAGGCCACCTTGCGAGCGGTCGAGCGTGCGCTCGCTCTGCACGAACAGCTCGAACACGCGCGGTACGAGCTCGGGAGAAATGCCGATCCCATCGTCCCGAACTACGAGCTCGACGTCTTGGCCTGCGTCGCGGACCGCGACCAAGATCTCTCCCCGCTCGTTCGTGAACTTCACGGCATTTTGCAGCACGTTCGTGAGGCTCTGAACGAGCCGCGTGCGGTCGCCCTTCACGAAAAACGGCGTGGGATCCCGCTCGACGCCGAGCCTTTGCTGCTTGCCGCGCGCAAGCGGCGCCACTGTCTCCACGGCTTGTTCCACGATGGCGCCTATCTCGAGCGTTTCTAGCTTCAGCGTCACGCGGCCCTGCGCGATACGCGTTACGTCGAGCAAGTCGTCGAGCAAGCGCGCCAGATGCTCCGACTGGCGACGCAACATCGCGATCGGCGCCGCAGCCTCTCGATCACCCGCATAGCGTAGCGCGAGCACCTCGCTGGCATTGCGGATCGGCGCCAACGGATTGCGCAGCTCGTGCGCGAGCATCGCCAGGAACTCGTCTTTTTGCCGCGCGGACACGCGCAGCGCATCTTCGGCGTTGCGCTGCTCGGTCGTATCGACGGAAGCCCCGACGTAGCCCGCGAGCTCGCCGTCTTCACCGAACCGCGGGGTAGCGTCGGAGCGCATCCAGCGATACTCGCCGTCGCGGCGGCGTAAGCGGAACTCCGTGGTGAACCGCGACTGCATCGCGAACGCCTGTTGATACGCGTTCACGCACTGTTCGCGATCGGCCGGGTGCACGAAGCGTGTCCAATCGTAGCCGCTCACTTCGTCGTCCGAGCGCACGCCGACGAACTCGAGGTACGCTCGATTGACGAACTCGTACCCCTGCGGGCCGCTGACCCAAAGCAGCACCGGCGAGCCTTCGGCCAGAGTCGCAAAGCGCTGCTCGCTTTCGCGTAAGGCCGCCTCCACGCGGTGGCGCTCCGTGATGTCGCGCGCCGTGCCGACGAACCGGGCCAGTTCGTTGCCCTCGAAGACGGCAAAGCCCGTGCTCCTGAGCCAACGGGCAGCGCCGTCGTCGTCGCGAAAGATCCGATACTCGACAGAATAGCGCCGAGTGCCGGTGGGATTCGCAGCACCTTCCAGCGCGGCATTGAACCGCGCACGATCCTCGGGATGCACGCGCGCCAGCATCGTCGCGTGCTGCGCGCGCGCTTCGGGCGAGAACCCGTGCAGCGCACGCAAGCGCGGGTCCCATTGCGCTTCGCCCGTAGTCGGGTCGAAGGAATAGACGCCGGCATCGACGGACTCGAGCGCAACTTCGAGCAAACCGCGCGCCGCAGCGCTCTCGAGCTCGCTGGCACGCGCCTTCTCCTCGCGCCGCAGCGCTTCGCGACGCGCACGGCGCACGCGCTCGACGAGCACGATCAACACGACGTTGGCGACGACGTAGATGGTCAGAGCGACGAAGTCGACGGCGCCGACAGGCGCCGGCGCGAACATGACGTCCGACAGCACCGCCGACACCCCGACCGCCACAGCGGCGGGCCAGGGTCCCGCGAACAATGCCAAGAACACCGTGACCGGGTAATAGGTGAGGAGCGGATAGCGCTCGTCGAGCAACGGGTCGAGGAGCGCGCGAACGACCGTTGCCGCTGCCAGCATCAGCAGCATCAACGCCCACGGCTGGAGTGCACGCCACAGGCGACTCATCGCCCCCGCCCCCGTCTTGTCGACTCCGTTAGTAGACTCGCCATGAAGGGTTAGAGCAAGGAGACTCGACGCGCGCGATAAGCGCTGGCCCGTCGGTGCATCGCGCCGCTACGGCGCGGCTACGACTGCATCTGCGGCGCGGCTACGGCCGAACATCGCCCCCGCGACGGCCGCCCCAAGCGACAGCAGCAGTGCGAGGAATGTCAGCCAAGCCGCGGACGCGGCCTCCGGCTTCACTGCCTCGGCTTGCGCCGCGAGCGCGCCGCTTGCGCGCGCGCGATCGAACAGAGCCGCGACGCCGCGCCGTGCTTCTTCCGCGGCTTGCGTCGGATTGTTGCCGTTGGCCTCGACACGCGTCGCGGTGTCGTTCAGCGTGTTGCGCGTCTCGTTGACCGAGAGGCCGGTGATGGACGCGACTTGATTGACGAGCTCGGGGCTGCGTAGTCGCTGCGCCATCTCTTCCACCGTGCCGCTGACGTCGACGTTGGCGACGCCGCCCTCGCCCTGGACGACGGCGCCGAGAGTTTGTGTCGCGCCGCCGAGCAATGTGAAGGCACCGCTTGCCACGGAGGCGATTCCGCTACCGGCGAGATACGCCATGAGTATCAGGCTCACGACCCACACGAGGACGCCTTCGAAAAAGCCCGTCGTGCGATCGATGATCGCGCCGACGCGCGTCGCAACCATGCCGCCGACGAACAACGCCAGCAGCAACTGCAAACCGCCCCAAATCGCAGCGCCCGCGCCGAGCCGCGAGGCATCGGCCGCAGCCGGGTCGACGGCCGTAAAGCCGATCGCGAGCCCCAGCGCGGCGAGCAGCATGCTGACTCCCATCGCGACCAGGACGCCGGCGAACACCCCGCCCCACGACACCTTCATTCCCTCGGTGCCGAACCACGCCGTTGCAGCGAAACGGTGCTCGTGGTTGCCGTAATTGACCGCCATTGAAGGACTCCTCGTGACGCGGGGATTGTTGCCGCTCCAATGCAAGCCACGTGCCACGGTTTCGCCGGACCAATCGCCGCCCCAGCCCGCCGGTCGCTGCGCCGTTTGCGAGCCGCTCGCAATCCTTGTAACTGCGGCCGCACGCCGGCCCTCGGCGCCACACCACGAGCGCGTGGCGCGAATCTTGCTAAGCACCGGCTATGCGCATACCCAAATGGCTGGCACTCGGTTTCGGTCTATTGGCACCGGGCCTTGCCGCAGCAGAACCCTACGTCTCGGCCCAGCTCGGCTTCGCCAACACGGAGTGGTCGCGGGGATCGCCGCTGAATGGCACCATCGACGATCGTGGCATGGGTTACGGAGTCGACCTCGGGCTTACGCTGCGCGAGCGTTGGGGCGTCGAATTCGGCACGTATCGCTATCAATCGTTCGACGCGCGCGGCACGCCATGCGCGGGCGGCGCGGTGTGTCCGAACGTCGTCACCGAGTTCGGCGGCAACGACATCAGCATCGTCAAGGTAGCGCTCGTGCCGCATTTCCGGATCGGCGACGACCTGCGGCTGTTCGCGACGCTCGGCTACTATCGCGCGACGATCGACGCGAATCTCGCGCTGCCGGATGCCAAGTCGCACGAACGCGGCGCCGTCGTAGGGCTCGGCGCCAGATGGTATTTCACCAATCCGTGGAGCGTGTCGCTCCAAGCCACGCGCTTCGACGACAACTTGCAACAACTCATGTTCGGCGTCGGCTGGGGTTTGCGTCGCGACCGCGAGCGCCGCAACGACACCGTCGATTAACGAGGGAGATTTCGTATGCATGCACGACACGATCGGCTCTGTGCGCTGGCCGACAGCTTGCCCGGCGCCATTCGCTGGCGTTTTTGCGATTACGAGCAGCTACTGCGCAAGGAGCTGCAGCTGCTCACCCAGCCGCTACATGTCGTGCCGTCGGCGACGGAGCCGTTTCAATGCGGCCGCGACGGGCGCTCCGACTCGTCGCCGCTATCGAGCGGCGCCGAATAGGCTCGCGCGTGCTCGCGCGCGGCGTCGTAGCGCGCGCGGTTGCTGTCCGCGGCGCGTCGCACCGCCGCGTCGCGCACCTCGCCTACGAGTCGATCCTCGGCATCTGTCGTCGGCAATAGCGCGCCGATCAACGCACCCGCTGCGATGCCCATCACGCCCAGCATCAGCGGCTGCTCGTGCACGAGGCGGTCGAAGCGCTGGTGGGCGTAATCGATACCCTCGTATGCGTGATCCATTTGCTCGCGCGCTGCGTCGGCTACGCGACTCGCACCGCTGCGCAACGACTCGGCGGCGTCGCCGAACGATTCTCGAGCGGCTTCCGCGGTGTCGCCCGCACGGTCGCGGGCCGCAGCAAATTTGCGTGCCATGCGAGCACCGTCGGCCGAGCCGTTGCCGCGCCGGCTCGTGAGCATCATCCAGCCGATACCGATCGATGCGAGCAGCACTGGCATCGGGTTGCGCGCGGCTGTCTCCGTCAGATTGCCTGCGAACTCGCCGCCGCGATCGCGAATACGGCCGATCGTCATCTCGGCTAGATGCTCCAGAGAAAAGCGTTTCTCGAGCGCCGAGAGTGTCGCCCGCAGATCGGCGCGAGTGGCATCGATGTCCCGCTCGATCCTGTCGGGCTCGGCAGCCTCGCGCTCATGTTGCTCCGCTTGGCGCACGGCTTCGTCGTGCAAATTCCTGCCGATATCCGGTTCACTGGTGCTCATCGTGTGCTCACTCCCTTGATCATTCGCGCGTCGTCTCGTAATGCCCGTGCAGTGCGGCGCGGCGCGACCGACGTCGGCTCGAGCTTGCGACGGCCAGTCATCAGCATGATCGCTCCGATCAGCGTGACGACACCGCCGACGATGAGCGCGGCCAGCCAGGGCTCCATGACAGTGCTCAAGCCGTACACGGCACTGAGCAACAAAAAGAGGACGCCGAGAAACGTCACGGCACCGCCCATCGCGACGCTGATCGAAGCCGCTTTGAGCTCGCCGATCGATTCGCTGGTTTCGCTCTTCAGAAGCTCGAGCTCTTGGGCGAACAGCATCCCGACGTCGTTGACGAGGCGCCGCAGCAAGCTCGGCGTCGACTCGTAATCGCGCGGCTCGATATTGCGCGGGCCCATGCGCCCCTGCGCACGCAAGGTATCGGATGTAGCGCTCATGACGCAGTTCCTCCATTCGTCCGTGACTCGTCGGCATTGCCCGAGAGGTCGAGCGTCTCGTCGGCATCGATCTCGTTGGATTCGTCGGGCGGATGCGTAGAGTCGTAGCGCGCGCGCAATGCCGCCGTGCCGTGCGGCGTCCGTGCTTTGAAAAAGCGTGCTACGCCGAACCCGACCGCGACGGAGCCCGCGAGAAACACCGCCGGATTGCGTCGCGCGAGCGTCGCCAGCTCCGTTGCGAACTGCTCGACGTCACGCTCGCGTAAGCCGCCGGCCAGTTGCTTCATCAAACTTGCGACGCTGCGCCCGAATCCGGACACCGTCTCGTCGCCATCTCCTTCGAGGTCGTCGGCCGTACGCTCGACGGCGGGCGCCAACCCCCCCGCCCCCGCGGCGGGCCGCCCCTTTGCGCCTTCGATCTCCCCGGGGCCGCGGTCGCGCCCTGCCGCGGCGCTGTCGGCGCCCGG
>JACZCZ010069039.1_pt1 | contig 11159 bp, 10 predicted proteins | sample 8641811 | NCBI WGS metagenome assembly JACZCZ01 (sample SAMN15324610, study PRJNA640507) | soil metagenome | isolation source: intercropping peanut in the first line | place: China: Luxin town, Laibin City, Guangxi Province | collected 2019-07-25 | depth 10cm m | reverse complement strand
GGCCAGAACATTGCAATGCCGCTGCATCATGAAGGCATCGGCAGCGCCGAAGTGGCTGCCCGCGTTAAAAAGGTGGCCGATATCCTGCATCTGGGCGAGGTCCTGGACCGGCTGCCGGGGCAGGTTTCCGAAGGCGAGAAACAACGCGTTGCCGTTGCTCGCGCCATTGTCCGGGATCCCAACTGTTTCCTGTTCGACGAACCGCTCTCGCGGCTCGACGTGGAACTGCGCCACTCCATGCGTGGCCAGATCAAGGCCGTGCTGTCCAATCTTTCCAAAGCCACGGTCATCGTCACCCACGACCAGCTTGAAGCGCTGACCATGGCGGATCGCATCGCCATCATGCGCGACGGGCTGATCGAACAGGTGGGAAGCCCGCACGACGTCTTTGCCAAGCCCGCCAACGTCTTCGTCGCCAGCTTCATCGGCACGCCGCAGATGAACCTGATCGAAGCGCAGTTCAAGGGCTACGGCGGCGGCAAGGCGAAAGTGGTTTTCGACCAGCAGGATGTCGATCTGAGCGTCAATCCGGCGGTCGCAAGCCTGAAGCCCGGGAAACTGACCGTAGGCATACGCCCGCGCGCCTTCACCGTCGTGTCCGAAGACACCCGCGACACGATCGACGCCGTGGCCGAGCTTATCGAGCCCATGGGCGCGGAAACGCTGATTCATGCGCGCACCAGGACCGGCGGCGATATCCGGGTCGTGGTGCCGCGCGACAAGAGGATCAAGACCGGCGAGGCGCTCCATCTCGTTGCTGATCCGGCGCAGACCCACGTCTTCGCCGAGGACGGAAAGGCGGTGCGCGCATGAGCGATGAGAGCCAAGGCAATCGCGGCATGACGCCCGTGTCGGCGCGGAAGGTGGAATATTCCATCATCGGATTGGGTGTGCTGGCCCTGTTGATGATTTTCCAGCCGTTCGACATTTCGCTTTTCACCATCGGTTGCATCCTCGTGGTCCTGGCGGGGCTCATCAACAACCTCCTGCCCCTGGCGCAGCCCGGTGTGCCCGTGCGCTCGGTGGTGAAGGCGGCCATGATCGTCGCCATGATCTTTTGCATCGCGCTGCTGGTATCCATCTTCGCGGCGCATCTCTATGGCGTCTTCTTCCTCAAGCCGCCCGATCCCAACACCCTGGCCGGCAAGGCGCAGCTCAACGCCGCGCCCTGGTACATGCACAGCTTCACCTGGACCATTGCCGTTGTCGCCGTGGTGCTGGCCGGCTTGATCACGCTGCAGAGCCGGCGCAAGGAGTGACAGAGTTGGTGACCGATGCCGCGTATTGAACGCAAGGAACTCCTGGAAAGATTCCGGGGCATGATCGCCCGGAAGGAGCCGATCATCGGCGGGGGCGCGGGCACCGGCCTGTCCGCCAAGTGCGAAGAGGCGGGCGGGATTGACCTGATCATCATCTACAATTCCGGCCGCTACCGGATGGCGGGGCGGGGGTCGCTGGCGGGGGTCCTCGCCTATGGCAACGCCAACGAGATCGTGAAGGAAATGGCGCGCGAAGTCCTGCCGGTGATCAACCGTACGCCGGTGCTGGCCGGCGTGAACGGCACCGATCCATTCCTGCTGACGGAGCATTTCCTGGCGGAACTGAAAGCCATGGGCTTCTCCGGCATCCAGAATTTCCCGACGGTCGGCCTCATCGACGGCGTCTTCCGCCAAAACCTCGAGGAAACCGGCATGGGCTACGGGCTGGAGGTGGATTTGATCGCCAAGGCCCGCGACATGGACATGCTGACCACGCCCTATGTGTTCAACGCGGATGAAGCGGCTGCCATGGCCAAGGCGGGCGCGGACATCATTGTCGCTCATATGGGCCTCACCACCGGCGGCAGCATCGGGGCCGGAACGGCGCTGAAGCTCGCCGACTGCCCGGAACGGATCGGCGAATGGGCCGAGGCCGCCCGCAATGTGCGCAAGGACGTGATCGTCCTGTGCCACGGCGGTCCGATTTCCTCGCCGGAGGATGCCGCTTACATCCTCAAGGAAGTGCCGGGGATCCACGGTTTCTATGGCGCCAGTTCCATGGAGCGATTGCCAGTCGAGACCGCGCTCACCGAACAGACTCGTGCGTTCAAGAGAATCACCTTCTGACCCATCACCCTCTTTCAGGAGAATGAAAGATGACCACCCAAGCAATCGCCGTTAACCGCATGCAGCAGCTGATGTCGACCTCGCCGGTTCCGTCGATCTCGACCGAACTCCTGGTCACAGCCGACGGTGAGCTGAACCGGGAACTCCGCGCCTTCCTGTTCGACCCGCCGTCCAATCCCAATCTGCTGAAGGGCAAGCGCATCGCCATCTGCTGCACCAACGGCGTGGAGGAGGTGGAGATCCTGGGCGCCCACCGCTGGCTCAGCGAGCATGGCGCTACGGTGCACATCGTCTCCCCGCGCATCGGCGAGTTCCATCCCACGCTCGGCCTGCGCTTCCCGCCGCAATGCGCCACTCACGTGCTGGCCATCCGCCTCATGGAAAACGCCGGCTGGCTGAAGATCGACCGCTACACGGACGAGGCGAAAGCGCAGGATTACGATGCCGTCCTGCTGCCGGGTGGCTGCTGGAACCCGGATGCCCTGCGCATGGACCAGCATGCGCGCGCCTTTGTCCGTGCGATGCATGAATCGGGCAAGCCCACGACCGCCATTTGCCATGGCCAATGGGTGATGGTCAGCGCCAAGATTCTCAAAGGCAAGCGCGCCACCGCCGTGTGGAACATCCAGGTCGACCTCGAGAATGCCGGCGCCACCGTCCTGGACGAGCCCTGCGTGGTTGATGGCAATTTGATCACCGCCCGCTTCCCTTATGATCTGCCGCGCCTGGTCAACGCGATGGTGGAGCAACTGCTGGCCGCGAAGGGGAAGGCGGCGCAATAGGAGTCACGGCGCCGCAATTTCGGAAGGCTTGATCGCGGTGATGAGCACCGCCTGAGGAAGTCGTGCCATGAACTTGATGGAAGCGCAAAGCCAGGCTGGCGGGCGGCCGCGTTATCCGGAGCGGGACGCGGCCATCCGTTGCGATCCCGACAATCTTCCCGAGATACTTGAGCATCTCGCGGACGTCTATTTCTACGTGAAGGACGTCGACAGCAGGTGGCGGGAATGCAACTCCGCCACCCTGACGCTGTTCAACGCCGCGAAGAAGTCGGACGTGCTGGGCAAGACCGACTGGGATTTCTACCCGGAGCAGATCGCAAGGGAGATCATCCAGGACGACCGTTCCGTCATCGAATCCGGCCGACCGATCGTCAACAAGCTTGAGGTCATCGTGGATGAGACCGGCCGTCTGCTCTGGGTCCTCACCACGAAGACTCCGGCCCGCAACAGGGATGGGCGGATTTGCGGCTTGATGGGGCTCACCCGGCCGGTCGGCACCACCGATATGCTGCCCGAGGACTACCGGCAGTTCTCCAAAGTTATCGACTATGTCGAAAACCACTACCGGTCGTCGCTGGAAGTGTCGGAACTGGCGCGGATCGCCTGCCTCTCGGAAAGCCAGTTCCGCAAGCGCTTCGTGAAATTGTTCAAGATCTCGCCTTCGAAGTTCATAAACCGGATCCGTGTCCAGACCGCCGCAAGGCGGCTGCTGTCCGGCGACGCCTCCATTGCGGACGTCGCTCTGCAATGCGGGTTTTGCGACCAAAGCTACTTCACCCGGCAATTCTCCAATTTCTTCGGCCTGACGCCCAAGAAGTATCGCGACCGCCAGGGGAAACGCGCCGTTTCGGCCTGAGCCTGCAAAATGAGCGTTTCATTCAAAAATTTCCCTGGTCGCCACAAGACATGGCAGACCACCCGGCGCAGCCTGAAAAAGACCGTGGCGTGAAGACCGCGGATATTGGGAGGGAACGATATGAAATACGGCTTCAACCTGCTGCTCTGGACCGGGCACGTCACCGACGAGCACACGTCGGTGCTGAAAGCCCTCAAGAAGACCGGCTACGACAACGTGGAGATCCCGATCTTCGAAGGGACGACCGATCACTATGCGCGTCTTGGGGACAAGCTCGCCAAGCTGGACTTCGACGTGACGACGGTGAGCGTCCTGGGAGCGGGGCACAATTGCCTGTCGGACGACAAGGCGGAGCGGCAGGCGGCGGTCGAGCGGGCCAAATGGGTCGTCGACTGCACCAAGGCGCTCGGCGGATCAATTATCGGCGGCCCAATGCATTCGCAGCTCGGTCACTTCACCGGCCAGGGCCCGACGGCGCAAGAGCGCAAGCGCGGCATCGAATTCCACCGCCGCGTCGGCGACCATGCCGCGAAGCACGGCGTGCGCTTTGCCCTTGAGGCGCTCAACCGCTTCGAATGCTACTTCCTCAACACCATGGAGCAGATGGCCGGCTATCTGGACGAGGTCGATCATCCCGCCATCAAGGGCATGTATGACACCTTTCATGCCAATATCGAAGAGAAGGACCTGGCGGCCGCGATCAAGGCCATCAAGGGCCACATGATTCACGTCCACATCTCGGAGAATGATCGCGGGACGCCCGGCAAGGGGCATGTGCCGTGGGCCCAGACCTACAAGGCGCTGCGCGCGGCGAAATACGATGGCCGGCTGACGATCGAGGCTTTCGGCCGCGGGATCCCGGCACTAGCCGCCGCGACCCGCGTGTGGCGCGACTTCTTCCCCAACAAGGAAGAGGTCTATAAGTTCGGCCTCAAGCACATGAAGCAAGGCTGGGCCAAGGCGGGGCGCTGAATGTCCAGGGTCTACGTCATCGGCACCTGCGACACCAAAGGCGATGAATTGCGCTTTGCCTGCGACTGCGTCCGCAGGGCGGAGGCCAGGCCGATCCTGGTCGACGTCTCCACCGCGACGCCGGACCCAAGCGCCGATGTCACGGCCGAAGCTGTCGCGGGCTATCACCCAAAGGGCAAGCAGGCGGTCCTGGGTCTGACCGATCGCGGCCAGGCCGTTTCCGCCATGGCGGAAGCGCTGACGCACTACCTCCTGTCGCGCAAGGATATCGGCGCGGTGCTGGGGCTTGGCGGATCGGGCAACACCGCGATCGTGACAGAGGCGATGCGTGCCCTGCCGGTTGGCGTGCCAAAGATCATGGTGTCGACCCTGGCCTCGGGCAATGTGGCGGGCTTCGTCGGCCCGACCGACATCATGATGATGCATGCGGTCACTGACATTGCGGGTCTCAACGCGATCAGCCGAACCGTCATCGGCAATGCGGCCCATGCCGCCGCCGGCATGGCGCAAACCCGCGTGCCGAAGGTCGGGAAGTCGAAGCGCGCCATCGGCTACACGATGTTCGGCGTCACCACCACCTGCATCAACGAGATCCGGAAGCGCATGGAGCCGGCTCACGAGAGTTTCGTTTTCCACGCCACCGGCACCGGCGGCCAGAGCTTCGAGAAGCTGGCGGACTCCGGTTTCCTCGACGCCGCTTTCGATATCACGACGACCGAGGTAGCGGACTATCTGGTGGGTGGCATCCTCGCCTGCACCGCCGACCGGTTCGGCGCGTTCATCCGCAATCCCATTCCCTATGTGGGATCGGTCGGCGCCTGCGATATGGTCAATTTCGGCGCGCGGGATACCGTGCCGGCGCAATTTTCCGGTCGCCAGTTCCACATCCACAACGCCCACGTCACCCTCATGCGGACGACGCCGGACGAGAATGCGAAGATCGGCGCCTTCATCGTCGAGCGTGTGAACCGTATGCCGGGGCCGGTACGCTTCCTGCTGCCGCTCAAGGGCGTTTCCGCCATCGATGCCGCCGGTCAGCCTTTCCACGAACCCGCCGCCGATGCGGCGTTGTTCGAGGCGATCAGGAAAGGCTGGAAGGGGGCGGAGAACCGGAAGCTTGTCGAACTCGACCTTCACATCAACGACCCGGCCTTCGCCGATGCGGCCGTTGCAGCCTTCGAAAACATGTCCTGACGGAGACGATCATGGCGCGTGCCTATGCCTCTATCATACTCAAGGCGCCGATAGAGACGGTGTGGAGCCTGGTGCGAGATTTCAACGGGCTGCCCAAGTGGGCGCCTGCGATCGCCAGATCCAAGATCGAGAACGGCCTCGATTCTGACGTGGTGGGTTGCGTGCGCTCCTTCTACACGAAGGACGGCGCGCATGTCCGCGAGCGGCTGCTCACCCTCGATGACGCCAACCACACCTTCACCTACAATTTCGAGAAGCCGGCCTTCCCGGTGAAAAACTACATCGCCACCGTCCGGCTCTATCCGGTAACCCACACGGACCAGACCTTTGCCGAATGGGAAGCCACCTTCGACGAAGCACCGGGCGACGCGGGCAAATATGAGCGCATCATCTCTCGCGAGGTCTTTGCCGCCAACTGGGCCAATCTGGCGAAGATCATCGCGGCCAGGAAGCCGAAAAGGCCGGACGGCGCCGTGCGCTGGAAGGGCTTCGCGCCGAACAAGGTGTGGACATCGCGGGTTATGCGCGCCCCGGTCGACAAGGTCTGGGACGTCATGCGGGACTTTGCCGGCATGGGCGCCTGGCACGCCGACATCACCAAGATGCACATGCTGGGCGGCGTGCGCTCCGACAAGGTATCGGGCATCCGTGATTTCTATTTCGGCGCGGGCCATTTGAACGAGGAGTTGCTGCATCTCTGCGACCGCACCCGCTCATTCTCGTACCGCATCACCCAAAGCGAGTTGCCATGGATCAACTATGTCTCAGGCCCGCGGCTCTGGCCGGTCACCGCCGGCAACGTGACGTTCGGCGTGTGGACCGGCGACTGGGATGCCAGCCCGCAGGATGATCTGGCGCTGATCCCGGGGACCGAGCAGAATGTCTATCAAAAGGCCTTTGCCACGGTCGAACAGAAGCTGCGCAGAAGATAGGTGGGGAACCGATGACCGAGTGGGTGAAACGCTTCGCGCTTGACGGCAGGACCGCGCTGGTGACCGGGGCCACCAAGGGCATCGGGCTCGAAACCTGCAAAATTCTCGCCGATGCGGGCGCCGACATCGCCGCCGTCGGTCGTGACAAGGACGGCCTCCAGGAAGTGAAGGCGGCGGTCGAATCCACGGCCCGCCGTTGTGTCGCCATCTCCGCCGACATGGCAACGGCGGACGGTCCCGCGCGGGCGGCAAAGGACGCGCTGGCGGCCTTTGGCGGCATCGACATCCTGGTGAACAACGCGGGCATCGCCTTGATCGATCCGCTGCTCGAGGCGAAGGTGGCGGATTGGGACCAGACCATGGCGGTCAACCTGCGGGCCCCCTGGCTGCTGGCCAAAGCCCTGATCCCCGGCATGATCAGGAACAAGCGCGGCAAGATCATCAACATCTCGTCGCAGGCCGGCGTCGTGGGCCTGGAGGCCCATGGCGCCTATGCCGCGTCGAAGGGCGGCCTCAACATGCTGACCAAGGTCATGTGTGTGGAATGGGCGAAGCACAATATCCAGATCAATTCCATCTGCCCCACGGTGATCCTCACGCCCATGGGCGAACAGGTCTGGGGCAAGCCGGAAAAGGGCGACCCAATGAAGGCCAAGATCCCCGCGGCCCGCTTCGGCCGGCCGGCGGAGGTGGCGGACATGATCCTCTATCTCGCGTCCTCCGCATCGGACCTGGTGAACGGCCAGGATATTCTCATCGACGGCGGCTATACGGCGGTTTGAGTTCGGCGCATCCTCGACGCATTGCCGCAACTTCGGACGATCGACATCGGCAACAAGGATATTGCCGCTGGGTGAACCGCTACCAAGGCCTTTGCGGCAGACGCTTCCCAAAAGTGCCAAGAGAGCCCATGGGCGCGAAGAAGAATGCGAACTCGGTCGCGTTGTTCATCAGGGTGACGTAGGCCTGGAAGAGCTCAAGCGGCCCCGATGCCGCCAAAGGTCCGGCGCAAACTGCCAACGCGGCGCCGAGCGCATTCTTTGCGTCTATATTGATGTGCTCTGAAATCGTGCGTGTGTCTTCGTGGAAGCGCAGAACGCGATAGAGTGGCATATCCGGTTCCTCGGCCCGCGAGAAGCTAACGCAATCGATCGCGATTGCGTGGCTGGCCTCTCGTGACGGTCTCAAGCTTACGCAATTCGAAGATCGGCTCTCCTGGTTGGGGCCCAATCGCGTGCTCGTTCTCAAAAGTCTTGAGGGGATTTGTCGACATCGCGACAGGTCGTTGCCCGGTTCCTTGGGCGTTCGGCGCGCTATGCTCTGTCGGTCGCACGGCTCGGATCAGGCCCTCGTAGCCCCAGCTAAAAAAGTAGCACGCGTCGGGGTCGGCGAGACATCCGAATCGACTGCATTAATCGAGCTTATTGGGGCAGGTTTGCGGACCTAAGAATTCGTTCACGTTCGAACGCGCACTCGGCGCATATTCAATCCTCGATCGTTCGATCGCCTCTCCGTTGATGGTCACGCGCGCGGCCAATGTGACTCTCGTGGCTGAGCGCTCCATCCACGCGGTCGATCGACCTTCCGCTCCCAAGCCACAAACGTTGCGAGTGCCCGAAAATACCGACGCGTGGGAATGTTCAAATGTCAGCGATACAGAAGCGCGGAAAACAGCAACCGGTTAAGTGAATCAACCGACGCCTGCGCGACCTGAAACCAGCCGGCCGGAAAATCAGGTGAGGACTGGGGTCCGGAATGGTGGGGGCGACAGGAATTGAACCTGTGATCCCTACCGTGTGAAGGCAGTGGGCGGGACAAGATATATCAAGGAAATCAACCGATTAATTGAGGTCGCGTCAGATGCCGCACGAGTTTTGCACAGGTTTCTAGTCGCGCGTGCTCGAAGGAACTGTCCGCACCTAGCCCAAGCCGGTAGTAAGGCCGGCTCACAAGGCGCACTGGCGACGTCTCAGTTTGCGCCACGCAGCGGACATGTATTGCCTCGCTTGGCGCCCGCGCGACCGGCAATGCGGAAGCCTCTTGAAATCTCGCTATGACTGGATGCCTCCCGGCCCATTCGGCAAGCCGGCTTCGCGAAGAGCATCGGCGAAGATATCGAGGTCTTGCGAGCGCCGGAAGGGGAGCCACTCGTTTAGATCTGAAACTTGAGGTGCTTGCTCGAGCCGATGGAGTCGCTGCACCAACGTCTCGGCTTCGCTTCTATGTCCGGCACGAGCGTAGATGGCGGCGAGGATGATGATTGGCAGCACGCGATCAGGCAAATGTCTGGATGCTTTCTCTGCCCACGTTAAGGCGTCCTCGGTTCGGCCAGCCAAGAGGTAGGCCATAGCGGTTCCAACCTCCATCCGATGCATGTCGGAGCTGAGTGGATTGAGGCGCATCGCCTGGGCGAGGTGATTGATGCCATCGTCCGGCTGCCCGCGCCATATTCTGACAAACCCACCCAGATACCAGGCCACGGCCAGATTAGGATCGAGTGTCAAGGCACGATCCAGTATCGCGACGCTGCTGTCGAGATCACGTGCCAAGTGCGCCAGCGCATGTGCGCCCGCTGCCAGAGCGACTGCATCGTTCTGGCCCAGTTCCACGGCGCGGCGCGCGAGACGCGTGCCTTCCGCAACTTCTTCCTCGCGGTTGGTCAGCCAGCGACTCAGCTTGCGCCAGGAGTAACATCCCGCCGCCATGGCATAGGCCGAGGCGAACTCCGGATCGCGCTGAATTGCTTCATAGAACAGGGGCTGCGCTGCGGCGATCGCATTTCTGCTTTCCTTTCGAAATGTCCACACGCCACGCAAGTAGTAGTCGTAAGCATCGAGACTTTCGGTGGGCTTGTGACGGGAGCGCTCGATCTCGGCCCGCTCCAGATTCGGCGCCAATGCGCCAACGACTCTGGCGGTCAGCTGGTCCTGCAGCTCGAAAAGGTCATTGGCAGCGCTGTCGAAGCGCTCCGACCAGAGCGTCGTGCCAGTCCCTGCGTCGACGAGTTGACCTGTGATTCGTATCATGCTCGCGGCCGCACGCAAGCTGCCTTCGAGGACATAGCGCACCCCGAGCTCTCGGCCGACCTGCTTCACGTCGACTGCGCGCCCCTTATAGGTAAAGCTCGAATTCCGCGCGATGACGAACAGCCAGCGCTTATGTGACAAGGCGGAGATGATGTCATCTACAACGCCGTCGACGAAGTAGTCCTGGCTGGGATCGCCGCTGAGATTGACGAATGGTAGCACCGCAATCGACGGCCGGTCCGGCACCGCGAGACTTATGCCGTTGGATTTAACCGGCGCGACAGATCCGTTCACTTCGGGCGGATCGGATTCCGGCACCAGGCTGACGAACCGATAGCCTTTCCTCGGAATGGTGCGGATCAGACGCTGTTCCTCGCCGGTGTCGCTCAATGCCTTGCGCACCGCATTGATGTGGCTTGTCAGGGTGGATTCCGAAACAATACGACCACCCCAAACAGCATCGATCAAATTGTCCTTTGTCACGACATGTTCGCGGTGCCTCACCAGGTGAAGCAGCACATCGAACACCTGCGGTCCTGTCTCGACTGGCCGGGATCCGCGCACGAGCTCTCGGCGTTCCGGATCAAGCACAAAATCCTCAAACTGATATCGCACCGTCTTCTCCCTGGTTACAAATCTCCCTCGCCCTCAGGTACAGAAGCGAAGTGTGCGGAGCGTCGCCTAGCGCAGCTTCTGGATCGTTTCGTCGGTCGTCCAAAGTGCATCGACGATGCGGCGAAAATTGGCGAGCGCAGACAGATAGCCGATGCCCTCCGGAAGCTTGGCGCCGGCGACTGCGTCCGTGACGACGACGACCTCGAAGCCCTGTTCAATGAAATCGCGCAGGTGAGTTTCGATCCGGAGACTGACGAACATTCCGGCGAGAATGATCTGGGTGATCTGCTGTTGTCGAAGCCGGAGACCGATATCGTTGACCCAGAATTGCTTAAGCATGACGTGAGGCCAGCAAATGATGGCTTTGTGATCCTCGACGTAGCTCTTGAGGGCAGGGATGACGTCCGAATGCAGCTCGCGGGGAGCGGTTAGCGATACCGCGAGGGGGATCCCGACAAGCTTTGTTGCTTTGGCCAGCCGGGCGAGATTCCGGACGGTTCTGAACCCGGCAACATCGTGATGCGGCCCAGAAGGGGTCGAAAAGTTGACCTGCGGATCGATGACGACAAGCGCCGCGCGATTCGCATCGAGACTCATCCCTGCGCGATGAAGCGCATGACTGGTCGGGCCGACGCGCCCTTCCTCGGTCCTCGCGGCGGCGTCCTCAGCGGTCAAGG
>JACZCZ010002962.1_pt1 | contig 11161 bp, 8 predicted proteins | sample 8641811 | NCBI WGS metagenome assembly JACZCZ01 (sample SAMN15324610, study PRJNA640507) | soil metagenome | isolation source: intercropping peanut in the first line | place: China: Luxin town, Laibin City, Guangxi Province | collected 2019-07-25 | depth 10cm m | reverse complement strand
GACCGACCGGCATCTCACGAATGAACTCCAGTGCATGAGCGGCTTGCGCGGCGCTTTCGATCGCCGCAGCGGGTAGCTCGCGGCCGAAGGCGATGTTCGCGCGGATGGTGTCGTTGAACAACACCACGTCCTGACTCACGAGTGCAATCTGGTCGCGCAGCGCATCGAGTTGATACTCGCGCACATCGTGTCCATCGATCTGCACTGTCCCGGCATCGACGTCGTAAAATCTTGGAATCAGGTTGACCAGCGTCGATTTCCCGCTGCCCGACTTGCCGACGATCGCGACCATCTCCCCTCGCGCGACGCGAAGGCTCACTCCGTGCAGCGCCGCTCCCTTCCCTGCGGGATAGGAGAACGTGACGTCCTTGAAATCGATCTCGCCGCGCACCCGGTCGGGCCGCAGCGATCCGCCATCGACCTCGGCCGGCTCGTCGATGAGATCGAAAATGCTCTCGCCGGCGGCGATACCCTGCTGGATCGGGCCCGCGACATTGACCAGGCTGCGCAAGGGCTGCGCGATCTGTACGAGCGCCACGAGGAACGCCAGCAGGTCGCCCATTGTCATGCGATTGCTGATCGCATCCGAGATCGCGATCGAAAGTACGAACGCCGAGCCGAACGACATGACCATCTGCACGACCGGGTTCGAGAGTCCCTTCGTCAGCACCAGCCGCATGTGGGAACGGCGATTGTGTTCGTTGACCCGCTCGAACTGCTCGTTCTTGTAGGTCTGCGCGTTATAGACCTTGATGACCCGCGGAGCTTCTAGCGTTTCCTTTGCCACGCTCGTGACGTCGCCCATCGAGTCCTGGATGCGGCGGCTGTAGCGGCGGAACTTGCGGTTGATGATCGTCACGAGCCAGGCGATCACGGGCCCCATCGTCAGCGTGATCAGCGCAAGCCGGGGATTCAGATAGAACAACAGGAAGACCGAGCCGAGCAGCGTCAGCGCCTCGCGCACCGCGACCGTGATCGAATCCGTCGAGGCCTGTCCCACCTGCTCGGTGTTGTACGTCAGCCGGGACAGCAGCGTCCCCGAGGAATTGCAATCGTAGTAACCGATGGGCAGCTGCGTGATGCGCTCGAAGATCTGTGATCGCAGGCGTTTGACGATGCGCCGGCCGACGTATCCCATGCAGTACGTCTGCGTGAAATCGCCCAGGCCGCGGAAGAAGAACAGCGCAATCAGGGCGATCGGCAGCAGCAGGACCGTCTGCGGATCGCGGTTCTCGAACGTACCGTCACCGAAGTACTTCGCGAACAGCGTGAACCCGAGCATGCTCGCGGAGTAGATCGCGGCGCCCAGGATGCCGAGCGCGAACATCGACCGGTGCGGCCGCAGATAGGTCAGGAGCCGCCGATACACCTGCCACGGGCCGTGCGCCATCAGCTTCGATCCGTGTTCGGTCGGTGCCATGATTGCAGGATGGCAGCAACGTTCAGGGCGCCGTGGCGCTCGGATCGTTGATCGTCGCCATGTTGATGCCGCGGAAACCCAGCCGACCCACGACATCCATTGCCGTCACGACCGATTGATGCGTCGTTCTGGCATCGGCACGGATGGTCACCGGGTTGTCGCGCGCCTCTCCGGCCAGCTTGGAAATCGCCGCGGACAACGTGGCGGGAGTATTGTTGAGCAGTGTCTTGCCGTTGACGCGATACTCGCCCGAGGCCGTGATGGTCACCTCGATCGGAGCGCTCTTCATCTCCGGCGGCGCTTCGGTGCTCGCCTGCGGCAACTGCAGTTCGATCCGCGATTCGTCGACGAAGGTCGTCGACACCATGAAGAAGATCAGCAGCAGCAGCACGACATCGATCAGCGATGTCAGGTTCAGATCCGGTTCCTCGTGCGAAGACGGCCGCAGGTTCATACGCCCGCCCCCGCCTCGATCGCGTGCACGAGCTTGATGGCTTCCTTCTCCATCTTCACCACGAGGGTGGTGACTCGTCCGCGCAGGTACTTGTAGGCCAGCAGCGCCGGGATCGCGACGGTCAGACCCGCCGCGGTCGTGATGAGCGCTTCGGCAATACCGCCGGCCAGTGCCATCGGGTTGCCGGCTCCCGCCGTCGAGAGCGTATTGAACGTCTTGATCATGCCGGTCACGGTGCCCAGCAGCCCGAGCAGCGGCGACACGGACGCGACGGTACCGAGCGTATTGATGAACCTGTCCAGCTCATGGACCACGTGTCGCCCGGCATCCTCGATCGCTTCCTTGATGATCGCCCGGTCGCGGTGCCGATTGGCGAGTCCCGCGGCGAGAATCTTGCCCAGCGCGGAGTTCTGCTGCAGAGCCTGGATGTGCTTGTCGGTGATCTGGTTCTGCTCGACCCACTTCCAGACCTTGTCGGTGAGTTCCGCGGGAACCACGCGCCTGTCCTGGAGGGTCCAGAGCCGTTCGAGAAAGATGGCGGCTGCAACGATCGATGCCAGGATGATCGGCACCATGACGATGCCGCCGGCTTTGACGATTTCAAACATGCAGGTGCTTGGGTCTTGTCGGCCTTGTTGTCGAGCGTCGAATACTAGCATTGACCGATGGGATCGGGCTGGCGGCGATCCTGACAGTCGATTAAGGCAATCCAGCGGCAACCCGTGGCCTTCGCACGGGTCCCTGCCCGCAGATCAGGGCAAACCTGGCGAGCGCATGCGCCAGTACCGAGGATGGTCCCTGCGAAATTCTCCCGGTTCCGTGATGCCCGCCGCACTCACGACCAGCGAGATCGCTCCGCTCTGCGGCGTCGCGAGCGTCCGCGCCCCGTTCTCGCGCCAGCGTTCGACGACATCCTCTTTCGGAAATCCCCAGCGGTTGCGATAGCCGGCGGCAAACAGGACCCACGAAGGATCGGTTGCCTCGACCAGCGCCGGCGTCGATGACGTCCTGCTCCCGTGGTGGGGAGCCACGACCACATCAGTTTGTGCGAGTCCCGCCGACACGATCGCCTCCTCGCCCTCGCGTTGAATGTCACCGGTGAGCAGCGCACTGCCGCCGGAACCGGCGATTCGCAGCACGCAGGACGAATCGTTGTCGCTGCCGGAGATGCCGGCGGCTGGATGGAGCACCTCGAATCTCACGCCGTCCCAGCTCCACTGCTGCCCGCGCATACAAATCTCGACAGTGCGCCCCCTGGGGGCAACCGAAGGTCCTGCGAGCCACCGTCGTACTCGCAATCCCTGCGCGATCGACTCCATGCCGCCCTGATGATCGAGGTCGCCGTGACTGATGACGAGCGTATCGATGGTCCGGATGCCCTGACTGCGAAGATACGGCAGTACGACCAGCTCGCCGGTGTCGCGCCCGCTGCGAAACGCGGGACCGGTATCGAAGACCAGCACTCTCGATCGGGTGCGCACGACAGCGGCGAGCCCCTGTCCCACATCGAGGAGCGTCAGATCGAATTCACCCTGTCGCAGCGACTCCGGGCGCCACAACAGAGCCGGCAGACAAAGCACCGTGGCCGCGAGCCGCACCGGCAAGATGCCGGGAAGAACGAGCAGCAGCGCCCCGAACAACATCGCGGCATGCGCCGACAGGGGAATCTGCGGCAGATGCCAAAGTGCCAGGGGCCAAGTCGCGAACCACTCGAGCCCTGGCCACGTGAATCGCAGCAGGTATGCGGCGCACTCGAGCACAACTGCGCCTGAAGGCAGCCACAACGCAGCGAGAAAAGCGCCCACCAGCACCAGCGGCACGATGATCAAGGTGAAGAGAGGCACCGCAAGCGCATTCGCAAGCGGCGAGACCAGGGAAATACTGCCAAAGGCCGCGGCGACGACCGGCAGCAATCCAAGCGTCACGGCGATCTGTACGCGCGCGAAATTTCCGATCGTGCCTTCCCTGCCGCGTCGGCCCGCGGTGGCCAGCAGAATGACGCCGACCGCTCCGAACGAGAGCCAGGTGCCGACGGCCAGCGGTGCGAAAGGATCCACGAGCAGCACCGCCACCAGCGCGGCACCCATGATCCACCCGACCCCGATCTCTCGCCTCACGGCGCGTGCCGCGAAAGCGATGCACAGCATCGCAAGCGTCCGCTGTGTCGGGACCGACAAGCCCGCGAGGATCGAGTAGATCATCGCTGCCGATCCACCGCAGACGACCTGCCCGTGAATCGCGGTCAGCCGAAGATGCTGAGCGCCGGGCCAGCGCACGACCCGACCGCCCAGCCATGCGGCAAGCGTCGCGATCATCGTGATATGCAGCCCCGAGATGGCCATGAGGTGCGTCGTGCCCGTTGCAGCGAGCACCGTCCATTGCTCGACGGACATTGCCTGTGTCTCTCCCACGGCAAGGCCCTGCAGGATGCCGAGCATCGGCTCGTTTCCGACGGCGGCGCCTATTCGTTCCGCCAGCCACGCCCGAGCACGAAGCACCACATACGCCGTTCGGGCGGGCTGCAACCGCCGGTTGCGATCATCATTGCGAACGTAGCCCGTCGCGCCGATTCCCTGGCGCAGGAGTTGCGCCTCGTGGTCGAAGCCACCGGGGTTGGCGAAACCGTTGCGCCGCTTGATGCGCACGACGAGGCGCCAGCGTTCTCCCGGCAAGGGCCGCTGTGCGCCGTCGTACCAGGCGAGGCGCAGCCGGGGCGGGATACCCGCGTGGCCCTCGATGACAGCGAGTTCGAACTGAACGTCCGTCGCCGTCGCATCGGGCAGCGATGCGATGTCTCCCACGACCACCAGGTCGATGCCTTCGAGTGTCTGGGACAGGTCTTCCCCCAATCGCTGGCCGGCATGGAACCAAGCGAGGAAAACGCCGATGAGCACGGCGACTGCGACTACCGAACGCAGCCACAACGCCGTCGCCAAAAGGATCGCGACGATAGCGGCCCACGGCCACAGCGAGGGCAAAGCCGGCAGCAGATGAACCAGTACGTGGCCGGCAAGGAATGCGACGCCGATTCGCAGCATGTCCGCCTCCGTGCGGAACGAAGCAAGCCCGATTCGGCGCATGCGATACTGACGGTCTTGCGCCGTCGCGCCGGGACACCTCACTGTGCCGCACAGGACGCGACGGTCTCATCGTATTTCTGTAACAAATGCCTCGAAGATTCTTCAAACCCTTAAGCCGCCAGCGACACAAGTGGAAGGAGCGCTGGTTCATGCGTCCGTTCCGGCTGCTGCTGGAACATCCGGTCTACTGGTCGTTGAACAGGAAGCATGTGACGCGCGCTTTCGCGCTCGGGCTGTTCCTCGCCTTCCTGCCGCTGCCGATTCATATGCTGCTGGCGGCGATCCTTGCGCTGACGCTGCGCTTGAACGTTCCCGCCGCGATCATGGGCACGCTGCTGACGAATCCGCTGACGATCGTGCCGCTCTATGTTTTCGCGTACTGGGTCGGATGCACTTTGCTCGGCATCGATCCCGAGCCCATGCACTTCGAGCTGACCTGGGACTGGCTGTCGACCGAGCTGCTGCCGATCTGGAAGCCCTTCCTGCTCGGTTGCCTGGTCATGGGCACGCTCACGGCGCTTTCGGGCTACATCCTGCTGGGCGGCATCTGGCACCTCGGGCTGGTGCTCAAATATCACGAGAGAAAGGGCACGCGGCGGGAACCCGACCAGCGGCTCTGAGGCAGGCCACAGGGGCGGCCCACGGCGGGCAGCGACTCACACGAGCCTGCCGTCCTCGAGTGTTTTCGTTCTCTGCAGCTTCGCCGCCAGCTCGGGCGCGTGAGTCACGATCACGAGCGCAGTACCGAACTCACGATTGAGCTCGAGCATCAGCTCGAACACCTGCCGCGCATTGTTGCCGTCGAGATTTCCCGTAGGTTCGTCGGCCAGCACGACACTCGGGCGCGTCACGAGAGCACGAGCGACAGCGGTACGTTGCCTCTCGCCCCCCGACAACTGCGCAGGCCGATGGTCCACACGCGCGCTGAGGCCGACGCGGTTGAGCAGCTCGCGCGCCCGCTCCTTTGCCTCGTTCACCGGGGTGCGACGGATCAGCAGTGGCATCGCCACGTTCTCCAGCGCCGTGAACTCCGGAAGAAGATGGTGGAACTGATAGACGAAACCGAGAGCCTGGTTGCGCAACTCGCCGCGGGCCGCATCGCTCAGATCGCCCACCGCCTGCCCCATCAGAGTGACTTTGCCGGAGCTCGGCAGATCGAGTCCGCCCAGCAACTGCAGCAACGTCGTCTTGCCCGAACCTGAAGCACCGACGATCGCCAGGCGCTCACCCGCCGCCACATCGAGATCGACTCCTTTGAGCACGTCGACGCGCGTGTCGCCCTGCTGGAAATGCTTCGTAAGCCCGGTGACGGACAGCACCGCGGCGGGGCTCGTGGCCCGGGGCTCGTGGCGTGAGCCGGAGACAGCCGATGCAGCTTGCGGGTCGATTCCGGTCATGAACTCTTGCTCCAACTGATTCTCGCTCGCAGCTCTTGGCTCGCGCTCCGCGACTGGCTACTCATGCCGCAACGCCTGGGCGGGCTGCGTCTTCGCCGCCCGCCACGACGGGTACAGCGTCGAAAGACAGCACAACCCGAACGCGGTGGCGCTGATCTTCAGCACGTCGGGCCACTGCACCGCGGCGGGCAGATCGCTCATGAAGTACACCTTCGCGTCCATGAACTGGATGCCGAGCAGGCTCTCGAGGCCGTGAACCAGGCTTTCGAGGTTGACCGAGATCAGCACGCCGAGCGCCACGCCGCACACTGTGCCTATCAACCCGATCGTCGTTCCCTGGACGACGAAGATTCCCAGAATGCTCCGGGGCGTCGCGCCCACCGTGCGCAGGATCGCAATGTCCGACTGCTTGTCCTTCACGACCATCACCAGCGTGGCGATGATGTTGAATGCCGCGACGCCGACGACCAGCAGCAGGATGACGAACATCACGGACTTGGTGAGCTGGATCGCGCGGAAGAAGTTCGCGTGCTTGCGCGTCCAGTCGTCGACGTAGTACCCGCCGCCGAAGGACATCGCGAGATCGCGCACTACGCGCGGCGCGGTGAACATGTCGTTCAGCTTCAGCCGCAGGCCAGTGACCTGATCTCCCATGCGATACAGCCGGGCTGCGTCGCTCATGTGCACGTAGGCGAGATTGCGATCGAACTCGTACATGCCGGACGAGAAGATGCCGACCACCTTGAAGCCTCGCATGCGCGGCATGATGCCGGCAGGCGTAACGACGGGTTGCGACGTCGCTATGACCACGCGACCACCGACGTCGACCCCGAGCGCCTTCGCGAGTTCCGCGCCGAGCACGATTCCGTACTCGCCCGCCGCAAGCGCATCGAACGAACCTCTGGAGATCTTGTCCGCAACCGCAGCAACCTTACGCTCCTGCTCCGGAAGGACGCCGGTGACTGAAGCACCGCTGCTTTTGCTGCCTGTCACGAGCAGCACCTGGTCCTCCACGTACGGAACGGCTTCGGCGATCTCAGGGTTCTCGCGTGCTTTCGCGGCGAGCGTCTGCCAGTCGGCGATACCCGATCCGAAGCCGCTGATCGTCGCGTGGGACGTCAGGCTCAATATCCGGCCGCGCAGCTCCTGCTCGAAGCCGTTCATCACGGAAAGCACGACGATCAGCACGGCGACACCGATCGCCACGCCGAGCATCGAGATGATGGAAATGAACGAAATGAAGCGATTTCCGCTGCTCGCGCGGAGATAGCGCCTGCCGATGAGCAGCTCGTAGCTACTCATAACGCAGCGCCTCCGCGGGCTCGGTCGCTGCTCCGCGCACGGCGGGATAGATCGTTGCCAGCACGGTCAGGACCAGCGCCGTCAGCGTGATCGCGATGACCTGCGACCAGTGCACCTCCGATGGCACCTGCGTGATGTAGTAGACCGTGGGATCGAAGATGTGGATGCCCAGCGTCCGCTCGAGCACCGGCACGATCGTCTCCACGTTGAAAGCAAGCAGCAGACCGAGTCCACAGCCGAGCAGAGCGCCGAACCATCCGATGACGACGCCCTGCGTGATGAAGATGGCGACGACGGACCGCGGCGTGATGCCGACCGTGCGCAGGATCGCAATATCGGTGCGCTTCTCGTTCACGACCATCACGAGCGCCGATACCGTGTTGAACGCCGCAACGGCGACGACGAGCATGAGGATGATCGACATCATTCTCTTTTCGATGCCGATCGCACGGAAGTAGCTGGCATTCTCGATCGACCAGTCGCTGGTCTCGAGATCGCCGCCGAGCGCTTGCGCGATCTCGCGCACCCGTGACGGTGCGGCGAACACATCCGCGAACTTGAGCCGCAGGCCGGCCGGCGAACCTCCGGTACCTGCGAACGCCGCGGCGTCGGACAGGTTGATGAGCGCTAGCAGCGTGTCGTGCTCCTGCAAGCCCACCTCGAAGATTCCGACCACCGTGAACGTCTGGATTCGTGGCGTCAGGTCGATGCCAGACAGCATGCCTTCGCCTGCCGCTGCCTTCGTCGGCACCAGCGCGGTGATCTCATCCCCGATCTGGACTTCGAGCGTCCAGGCCAGGCCCGCACCCAGCACGATGCGCTGCTCGCCCGGCACCAGCAGATCGAGCGAGCCCGCCGTCATGTGCTTGCTGATGTCCGACACCTGGGAGTCCAGCTGCGGGTCGATGCCGCGAATGAGGGCTGGCCGCAATTCCTGGCCGCGTCCGACCATGCCCTGCAGATCGAGGAACGGTGCAGCACCCGTGACACCCGGTTCCGTGCGGGCCTTCCCGGCAAGGCTCTGCCAGTCGCGCATGCGCTCCGGGGTGCCGGAAAGCGTTGCATGCGACGCCGGGCTCAAGAGGCGCGTGCGCAACTCGCTCTCCAGGCCGTTCATGACCGAGATGATCGTGATGAGCGCAGTCACCCCGACGCAGATGCCGAGCATCGAGATCCAGCTGATGAACGACACGAAGAAACCGCGGCTGCGGCTTCGCACGTAGCGCATGCCGATGAACAGGGGCAGCGGATGAAACATGCGTCGGCGGGTAGAGACAACCTGGGGAAGATTCTTGTGTGGACGTCGCCGCTGATCGGAATCCGACTCGCCGCGACCGAATGCGCGAAGGATTATAGGGGTTCCACTGTCACCGCTGATACAGCGGACCTCAGATGGGCACCACGGTTCCGTTCAATCCTCACGGCGGGCGAAGGCAGCCCGCAGCATGAGCGCAGCGGCGTAGAGGGTGACGAACAGGACCAGCCAGCGCAGCCAGACCAGGGGCAGCTGTTTCACCACGAACGCCGCAAGCAACACGGCCGGCACGCCGCCGATGAGCAACCCCAGGGCAGCGCGCAGATCGTACCGGTTGCATCCGACGAAGCGCGCGCCCGCGACCGGCATCAGAAATCCGCAGGAACCCATCATGATCGGGAACGCTGTGATCGGATTCATGCCGAGCAGACTGACGAGGATCAGGCAGGGTGCGTACAGCCCGATGCCGAGCGTCATCAATGCGCCCAGCACGAAGTTGATCGCGATGGCGATGACGAGATTCGCCCCAGTGAGGCCGATTGCTTCGCCGCCCGGCGGCAGCAGCTCGAGATTGCTCATGAGGAAGAGCGTCGCCGCAACGAGCAGCGCAAAGCCCATCGAGACCTGGATCGCTCGCTTCGGCAGCTTCGACACGATTCCCGCGCCCAGCCATGCCCCGAGGACGGCCGACGCGATCATGCCGGTCAGCGTCGTCGGGTCGACGTCGACCACGGCGATGAAGATCAATGCCTGCGCGACAGTCGGAATCACGTGCCCGACATTCAGCGTTCCCGGAATCAGCTCATCGGGAACGACGCGCAGGAACTTGAACACCGAGGTCGTGGGAGCGAACGACCCGATGCCGAGCGTATCGAAGAAGTTCGTGACGAAGCCGATCGCGACTCGCAGGATGCCGGGCTTAGCCGACTCTCCCTGGCGCACGCTCGCGTTCGCGGCGCGCCACCAGCGCCAGGCGAAATACGCGACCAGAACGACGAGAACGCTCAGCAGTATCCGGGCAGTGGCAGTCACGACGAGCTCGCATGGCAAGGGAGCGGTTCGGCATCACCCGGCGTCGCTTTTCGTATCTTCAGCAGGCGGGCCGACGCCGTCGTTATCTCCCGGCCCGGGAAAAAAATCCAGTCACGAAAAACGGCCTCTTTCGCGTAAGCTGCCGCGACGGTCCTTGCATGGGCAGACAGCATGACGCTTCGGATCCCTCGACGTACCTTTGTCGCCGCGGCATTCGGCGCCGCCTCGCTGCCGCTCTGGCCCGAAATGTCGCTCGCACAGGCGGGACAGGTCGCGACGATTCACAATCCCCTGCGGCCTTTCGATCTCAAGGACGTTCGTCTCGGTGCGGGCCCGGCACTGGAAGCCGCGCAGGTCAATCGCCGCTATCTCATGGAGCTCGATCCCGATCGTTTGCTCCACATGTTTCGCCTGACTGCTGGCCTCCCGAGCACGGCGGAGCCGCTCGGCGGCTGGGAAGCGCCCAACAATGAATTGCGCGGCCACTTCACTGGCCACTACCTGTCTGCCTGCGCGCTGCTGGCGGCACAGACTGGTGATGCTGAAGTCCGGGCACGCGGCGACCTCATGGTCACCGAACTTGAGAAATGCCAGGCGGCGCTGGGTAACGGTTATCTCAGCGCCTTCCCCGAAGAACTGTTTGACCGGCTGCGTGCTGGCAAGCCCGCGTGGGCGCCCTTCTACACGCTCCACAAGATCATGGCGGGCCTGCTGGACTCGTACACGCTCAGCGGCAACGAAGCAGCCCTGCAGACACTGCTCGGCATGGCGAAATGGACTGCGACCTGGTCTCAGCCTCTGAGCGAAGATCACATGGCTCGCGTGCTCGAGCGCGAGTACGGAGGCATGAACGAGTTGCTGTACAACCTCGGCGCTGTCACGCAAGACGCGAAGTGGACGGAGCTCGCGCGACGCTTCGATCACGAACGCATCTTCGCACCGCTCGCCGCAGGCCGGGACGAGCTGCAGGGACTGCACGTGAACACGACGATCCCCAAGGTCATAGGCGCTGCACGTGGCTACGAAGTCACCGGCGATCGCCGTCTCCAGAACGTTGCAGGCTATTTCTGGCACACCGTCACCGAGCGACGCTGCTTCTGCACAGGCGGCACTAGCAGCGGCGAATCATGGAATACGCCGCCGGGCGAACTCGCGAAGGAGCTGTCCGGCTACACGCAGGAATGCTGCGTCACGTACAACATGCAGAAGCTGACGCGGCAT
>JACZCZ010016533.1_pt1 | contig 11177 bp, 9 predicted proteins | sample 8641811 | NCBI WGS metagenome assembly JACZCZ01 (sample SAMN15324610, study PRJNA640507) | soil metagenome | isolation source: intercropping peanut in the first line | place: China: Luxin town, Laibin City, Guangxi Province | collected 2019-07-25 | depth 10cm m | reverse complement strand
GCACGCCACGCGCTGTAGGTCTCATCCGGTGTTTCAACGCCGATCTGGACACCGGATTCGAACGTCACTGCATTGACCCTCGAACGACACGCGGCATGCATATCGACCGGCACATCCATGCGCATCGACTTCTCAGCGGCTGCATTGACGGCGTCGATTCCCTTCGGCAGCCGGCCGTTCGCATAGGTTTCGAATTTCTTTCCGTTCCACCAGAGTGTCATGGTGTCCTTGTCGTGACCGGCCAGCATCGTGGCCGCTCGATCCTTGCCGGCGACAGCTGCGATCTTCGCTTTCGGATTGGCCGCGTGCATGCGATCACCCAGCGTGGGAACCTTCAGATACTTCGGTGTCACGGCCTGCGTCGCGGGATCCTTTGCGCAGTACACCTCGTGCGTCGTCTGCCCGTTCACCTCGTACGCCTGCTTCGGTGTCTGCCACTCGTTCGCGATGATCCCCGTCCGCGACGGGCGAGCGCCCGTGAGAATCGTCGAGTGCCCGGGGCAAGTCTCTGTCGATGCATGACTCTGATGCCCGCGGGGGAAGACGACCCCCGTCGCAAGCTGCTTCAAGCCTTCCTTGTATAGCGGCCGATACTCGTTGAAGAGATCCGCCGAATACTGATCGACGGCGACCATGACGAGCAGCTTTGGCTGGGGCGCTTCCGCAGCGGGCGCCGATTGCGCAGCCGCCATCGAAAGAGTGATGGCGAGGCCGAAGAGTGCACGATCCGGAAAAGCTTTCATTCGTCGATGGCACCGCAGCATGGGGGATCGGATTGTGCCAGATTCGGCGACTCCTTCCCCTCGGCCTAAGGCGCGATCCGCTTCGCCCTCACTCGCTTGCCATCGATGGTGCCGTCGATGAACGTCGTCGCGTGCTTTTCGACATCGTTCCAGAAGAAGGTCAGGTGACCGATATTCCTGCCGCCCTGCCTCAGCCGCACGTCCGCGAACACATCTCCTGTCTTCGTGTGCCAACGCAGCTTGCCGCTGACGGCGAGATCCTGAGCCCACTTCACGCGGTCGAGGTCGAACTCGTAACCGTAGGGTTTCTGCAGATAGGTGAACTCACCGCCGCGCAGGCCGCTGCCGATGCCGTACGTCACGAGAAAGCGTGCGAAGGTATCGCCGGCGGTTTCGATCGCGCCCGTCGCCAGCTGCAGTTCTTCGCGGCCCGCTTTGTTGCCGGCCATGGCGTTCACCGGTTCGAGATCACGGACGGACTTCGCGAAGTCGGGCACAGTGCGAATCGGCCTGATCCCGTCGAGACAGTTCGTGCTGCCGGTCGAGAGCGCCTCGATGAAACGCCGCACGATACGCTGCACACAGTGCGTCGTATCGCCGCCGTCCGGCAGATAGCCCACGTCGCTGTAGTAGTAGGCCGTGACGTGCGTGAAGTTCGGTACGATCAGATGGACGACGTTCGGAAACTGCGCCGCAGCCTGCGTCGCATCCTCCGGCGAGGTAACGGAGCCCAGGTCTCCCGACAATACGAGCGTCGGCACGTCCGGGAACTTCGGGTGCGCCGGCAGCGGATCGCCCTGCGGATACGCGGGCGGCGGCTTGGGCCAATCGAGACAAGTGGCGAGAGGCGTGAAGTTTGCGTTCGCCGCAAGCGCCTCATCGATCGTGAACGGTGCAAACAGATCCGGACGCGTCTGCCGCGCGTTCTCGATCGCACGATCGTATTGCCGGCGTCGCTGAGCCGGCGACGCGTTCAGATCGTAGTGCAGCGGATACTCCGCGCAGATCACCGCCTGATACTGGCCGTAGCTGAAATCCTCCGGCGAACTCACGAACGGCGTGTTGTACTCTGCCGCCAGCCGCAGCAGCGGCAACGAGTCGCGACGATCGAACCACGCCCGCGCCGCGGCGTCGAGATCGCGGTACGTAATGGGTGAGTTGCCCAGATTCGTCATGAGCAGGAACAGCGTCGCGACGTCGAACGTCACCTCGAGCGGCAACCCATCGGCATCCGGAGCGACACCGCTGATCGAACGCGTTCGCAACTCGCGCAGCAGCCGCTCGATACGATCCGTCGATCGCCCGCGCAGCGCACGGCACGACGGCGAACGCTCGCACACCAGGTCGAGCCCGTCGCGACCTGTCGCCCAGTCCGTGGGAAACCAGACGTCGGGAGGACGCACAGGATAGGCGCTGTCGAGAATGATGCTGCGCAGGCGCGTCGGATGCCACGCGGCGAACACCTGACCGACGTACGTGCCGTAGCTGTCGCCGTAGAAATCGATGACGCCGATCTGCAACGCATCGAGCACGGCGACGATGTCGTCGACCGCGAGCCGTGTGCCGTAAAGCGCGGCCTTCCTGCCCAGCTGATCGCCGCACGCCTTGAGCGCTGCCGGATCGGCAGGGTCGCCCGTCTGAATCCCGGGGCAATCGATGGGATCCGAAGTGCCGGTGCCCCGCTTGTCGACGATCAGGATGTCGCGGTGCTCGCGCAGCGAGCCGAAGATATTGAGGTAGGCGTCGCGAGTACCGGTCGACGAGTATCCCGGCCCGCCCTCCTGCGGCACGATCGTGCCGAGCGCGGGACTGCGCTGATCGAAACGCGGGTAGTACTCGAACCCGATGTCGATCGACCCCCGCACACCGCCGGTCGGGTCAAGGGCGCGCTTGATCGATCCGCAGTAGCCGTCGTAGTCCGAGTTGCAGTATTCGAGTGTGAGAGAACCGACGGTGATCGACTCGGGCGGCGCCGCGTGTGCGGTGCCCGCAAAGCCCAGCAGCAGGGAGCAGATCGAACCGGAAATGACCGGAAACCGTGAATACAGCATCGCTGCGTCCTCCCGAGCTCAGCCGCCCGCGCCGGGATAGATGCATCAGAAGGAGGCAGGGGTCAATGCGGGGAACTGCCTCAGCCCGCCCCGAGGCATCGCATGGAACCGGCTACCAGCGTCGCGTCCTCGGCGATTTCGAAACCGACCCCCCAGCCCCATTCGTCATCGCCATCGCTGTGCTTCAGATAGACCTCGCACTGATAGCCAAGCGTCGTCCGTGCAGGACACTGCGTTGTAATGCTGTTCTGACCGGTGGTCTGCTCCGCCATGAAACCGGCGATGTAGTCGCCGACCGTCGTATCAGTGGGCAGCGTACCGATGTCTTTGCAGGATGCGTGAGAAGCAAGGGGAATCTGCAGATTGGCCAGCAACACGCGCAGGACCAGGCCACGATCCGGCGGACCGGTCAACGGCTGGCGGGCTGCGGTCTGGGCGGGTTCACGCTGACAGCCCGCCAGCATGGCGAGCAGGAACATCCCGAGCAGTCGATACACGGTGATTCGATGCGTGATTCGATGGGTCATTTCGACGCAACCGGCGCTGCGATGGCCGGAAATGTGCCGAAGTACATTTCGTTCACCTGGCCGCTGTAGTGCTTCTTGAACTCGTCGGGAGAGGCAGTCACGACCTTGTCCTTGCCGTTGCTGTAGTGCCAGATGGTGCCATCGAGGTGGATGCCCACGTGTTTCTTCGGCACGTTGGTCATCGACTTGGTCGGCAGCTTCACGAGATTCTGCCCCAGAACGAACACGAGCACAGGCTCGTCCGGAGCATCGGCGAACAAGCCGACCTTGGCACACTTGGCGAACAGCTCGTGAACTTTCACGCAGCCCCCGGGAATCGTCGCCACCGCCTTGTTGCTGAGCGATTTGCAGGTGACACCCACCGCCAGCGACATCACGTGGCTCACGAAGTGCGCACAGTGATTCATGGTCTTGTCATGGAATCCGTGGGGACAGATCGCCGTGATCTCCTTTCCCACATAGGTATTGAGGACCTGAGCACTCAGGTTGGGTCCCGGTACGGTTTTCGACGCAGCGCCCATGATCAAGCCTCCCGACCTGTCCGCCCACTGGCCATGGTTTTGGCATCGCCGGCGCCCATTATCCCCGTGCCCGCCGACCGATTCAGGTGTGCTGAAGGGCAATAGATGCCGTGCCGCCTACCCTATCTGTCCGATTTCGCCAGAAACTCGCACCCTCCTACGCGCGCGCCTCGAGATATCGATCGGTTCCGGCCAGATGCACCGCCTTCGAGTCCGCGTCGAGAAAGGAGCCGGCGAAGCTGTTGCGCGCTACCGTCGCCAGGCCCTCCCTCCCGAGCAGCGGCGCAACCGCGCGATAGTTGTCGTTGATGTAGCCGCCGAAGTAGGCGGGATCGTCCGAGTTGACCGTGACGCGCAGACCCGACCGCAGCATCCTCTGAATCGGATGTCGCGCCAGATCCTTCACGACGCAGAGCTTCAGGTTGGACAGGGGACACACTGTCAGTGTCATCGCGGTGCTGGCCAGGCGGGCGACGAGCGCGTCATTCTCCAGTGCGCGATTGCCGTGATCGATGCGGTCGACTCGCAGCAGGTCGAGTGCCTCCTCGACATACTCCGGCGGCCCTTCCTCGCCTGCATGCGCGACGCGCTTGAGTCCCATGGCGGCCGCGCGGGCGAAAACACGTTCGAACTTTGCCGGCGGGTGTCCCACTTCGGAAGAATCGAGACCCACCGCTTCGATGCGATCCAGCCAGGGTTCCGCGGACGCAAGCGTTGCAAAGGCGGACGACTCATCGAGATGGCGCAGAAAGCACGGGATCAGTTTCGAACTCAGTCCCCATCGGGCCTGTGCTTCCTTGCCGCCTGCCAGCAGTCCTTCAATGACCACTCGAAAAGGAATCCCGCGATCGGTGTGAGTCTGGGGGTCGAAGAAGATCTCGGCGTGTCGCACGTTGTCGCGCGCCGCGCGAGCGAAGTAAGCCAGCGCCAGGTCGCGAAAGTCCTCTTCGACCTGCAACACCTGGGCTCCCTGATAGTAGATGTCCAGGAAATCCTGAAGATTGCTGAAGGAGTAGGCGTTGCGAACGTCCTCCACGGATGCGAACGGGATCCGAACCCGATTGCGCCGGGCGAGTTCGAACATCCACTCCGGCTCGAGCGTGCCCTCGATGTGCACGTGCAACTCGGCCTTCGGCAACCCGGCGATGAAATCGTCGAGGCCTGCCCGGTCAGCGGAGTTCGCGTCGTCGGATTGCATTCGCCCCTGCCCTGGAATCACCCGGTCGCATCGGCGCTGTAGGCAACCGGGATCGGAATCATGCGGTCGAGGATCATGATCTTCTGCCACATCTTCTGGGACAGCGATCCTGTGAGATCTTCCACTTCGTCGACCGCCGCGAGCGTCGTCGCGTCATCGAAGTTCTGCACATAGAGCGCCGCGACCTTGCTGATGATCGACAGCATTTCCGAGCAGTAATCGAGATAGCGGACGAGATCGAGCGGCGTCATCGGGCGTGCCGGCGCCGTCGCTGCAGGACTCTTGATCGGAGCGGGCCGCTCGGGATCCTTGCTGAGCTGATGCATATCGATGATGTGCGCAAACGATCGCAGCACATGGAGTGCCCGCAGCGCTCGCTTGCGCTTGATTCGCGTCTCCCACCCCAGCAGGAAATATGTCGCGGCGCCGATGAGGATCAGCTCATTGACGCCGGCATCGACGCCCTGCAGGAAGTCGGACACGCTGCTGAACAATTCCACGCGGCGATTGAGCGCCAGCATCGTGCTGGCGGCGACCACGAACATCGCGATGATGATCACGATCGAGACAGCGCGAATGCGGATGTTCGGTGTCGCCAGCCAGCGCGCCGTCACCTCCGCCTGGCGCGCTTCCGCCAGCAACTCCTCGCAGACCTTCCGCAAGCCGGACGCCGGGAAGCGCTCGCCGATGCGGTTGTACAGCTGTTGCGCCGTATTGATGATGTTATTGGCGTCAAGCGAGCGATACATGGTGTCCCTTTCAACGGTCCCGGTGCCGCATCATCCTAGCTCGCCCGCGCGGACACAGGAAGGTGACTGGATCATCGCGTGATGCTCGGCCGGGCCGTTCCATGACCCGGGGCCTTGGCTCGCCCGCCGCTATCCGGTTCCTCGCCCCTATGGTCGGCCGTTCGTGCGGCAGCGGCTTGTCTGCATCCGATTGCATCCGTGTTGCGTAATTTACTTCGCACTGCCGGCGGCCTCGATCCGCCCTGAGGCGGGGCAACATCACCTTGCGAAGAGGAGTCTCGATCATGCGTATGCGAATCGGAAATCGCTGCCGGAATCTGTGCGTGGCAGCCGGGGTACTGATGCTGTTGGGCTCGGCATCGTCGCACGCGGCGAAGAGTTTCGATTGCAGCAATGCCGACCGTGGCAAGACACTGCGTGTCATAGGACTGACGGACGATGGCTTCCTCGTCTGCTTCAACGAGCAGTCACCGCGGCACACGCGGCAGATCGGCTATGTCAGTGGTCTGGTCAGCCCCGATACGCGCCTGGTGGGCATCGACTTCCGCGTGCAGGACGGTGAGCTGTACGGTGTCGGCGACGGTGGCGGCGTCTACAAGCTCGACACTGCCAATGCCGCTGCCACGCAAGTAAGCGTGTTGACTCAAACGGTCAACGGCACATCGTTTGGCGTCGACTTCAATCCCGCGGCCGATCGATTGCGGATCGTGAGCGATACCGGCCAGAATCTCCGCCACAACATCAATGCCGGGGGAACGACTCTCGTCGATGGCGGACTCAATTACACCGCGGGCGTCGCTGCATCGGGCATCGTCGGTGCCGCGTACACGAACAACGACCTGGACCCGCAGACGGCCACTACCCTCTTCGACCTCGACGTGACGATGGATCAGATTGCCGTTCAAGCCCCTCCCAACAACGGTTCCCTGGGTGCAACCGGCCGAACGACGATCGATGCGGATGCAGTGGCGGGATTCGACATCTTCAGTGAACTGCACGACTCGGTCGCACGCAGCAATCGGGCCTACGCTGTCCTCAGCAGCGGCGGATCTTCAGCCTTCTATCGCGTCAGCCTGCTCACGGGAAAGGCGCAGCTGATGGGCACGTTTCGCCAGAACGTCACCGATATCGCGGTACCGCTCGATCGGTGATTGCACGACGCGACGCTGCCGGCGATTCGGCGGCAGCGTCGTCGCGGGATGCGGCATCGAACCCTCGCCGCAGGTCTGCTGAGTTTTTTCCCGGTTTCCCCGCCTGGCACCGTGAGCTACGCTCGCCGGCATGGCAACGCTGCCCATCACCCGGACCTGGCCTCGAACCTGGGAAACCTCCGCACAGGTCGCGTTCTACCTGGCGCTCTATCTGGGGTTCCATCTGCTGCTGGCGTGGTCGAGCTTCGTACGACCGCTTGCACCCAGCATCACTCCCTGGAATCCGCAGGCAGGCCTGACGCTCGCGCTGCTCGTCTGGCGCGGTCCGCGCTGGCTACCCGCCGCGGCCATTGCCACCTTCCTCGCCGAAGGCCTGATTCGCATCCCCTCGCAGCCGTTGCTGCTGCATGTCGCCATGTCACTGTGGGTCGCGTGTGGCTACGCAGTGATGGGAGTCGTGATCCGCAGCTGGCGCATCGCCATCCCGATGGCGTCAGTCTCGCACGCGGCACGCCTGGCAACGACGGTCACCCTGGGCACTGCAATTGTCGCGGCGGGTTACGTAGGTCTGCTGGTTGCAGCTGGCGTGTTGCCCGCGGATACCACGCTGAAGGCGCTCGCGCGGCACTGGATCGGCGACCTCAACGGAATTCTCACAGTTGCACCGCTGCTGATCGCTGCAGGTCACTGGCGCGAGCTGGCACGAGCCGTGACGGGACATCGCATGGAGATACTCGCGCAGTTCGCCTCCATCGCACTGACACTCGTGATCATCTTCATGCTGCCGACGGCGGATCAGTTGCGCTTCTTCGCGCTGCTGTTCGTTCCTCTCATCTGGATCGCGTTGCGCTGGGGCTGGCCGGGATCGATCCTTGCCGCGCTGGCAATCCAGATCGGCTTTCTGATCGCGTCCCAGAACGAGGTCCCCACGCCTCGTTTTACCGACCTGCAGTTCCTGATGTTGACGCTGAGCCTGACTGCACTGCTGCTCGGTGCCGTCGTGAGTGAGCGCGCCGGCGTACTGGAACGAATGGCGATACGAGAAGCGGAACAACGCGCAGTGCTGGCGATGGCACCCGATGCCGTGCTCGCCGTTGATGCACTCGGGCGGATCGAGATGACGAATGCAGCAGCGTTGCGCCTCTTCGGGGAGCGCGCGGAATGCGGGCGGTTGCTCGCCGAGCTGTTACCGGGTCTGCAACTGATCTCGGATGAAGGGCGCGTCACTCTCGAGAGTCAGCGCGCCGACAGCCAGCCTTTCCCGGCGGAAATTGCCTGGGCGCGTCTCGATCCGCCGGCCAATCGCGGGTATCTCGTCACAGTTCGTGATGCAACGGAGCGTCGCAACGCCGAACAGCAGTTGCGCGAACATGACGCTGCACTCGCACGCGCCATGCGTTTCGCTGCCGCCGGCGAGTTGGCATCGGCGCTCGCGCACGAACTGAACCAGCCCATTACGGCACTCGTCTCATACGTGCGTGCATCGAAGATCCTCGCGGACCGTCAGCCCGAGGATCAGGAGCATTTGCAGGACACGCTGGGGAAAGCCGCACACGAAGCGATCCGCGCTTCCGAAGTGCTGCGGCGCCTGCGAAACTTCTACCAGGGAGGCGCCCACAAACGGGAGGCCATCGACCTTGGCGAGATCTGCACGGCCGTGGTCGATGCCTTCCAGGAACGACTGCGTCGCCACAATGCTTCACTGAATGTCTCGATCGATCCGGACATTCCTACGTTCGAGGGCGATGCAACTCAAGTGGAAATCGCCCTGCACAACCTGCTCGCGAATGCCATCGATGCTGTGCGCGAGATGCCCGAAGGGCGTCGCCTCATCGTTCTCTCGGCCTCCCGCTCGCAGCGGGCCGCGACGGTGCGCGTGGACGATTCCGGTCCGGGGATGCTTCCGGAACTGCGGGACAAACTCTTCGAGCCGTTCGTCACGAGCAAACCCGACGGCATGGGCCTGGGCCTCGCGATCAGCCGTTCCCTGATCCGTGCCCGTGGCGGCGAACTTTCCTGCACGAATGCTGGCGCACTGGGCGGTGCTTCGTTCACCATGTTCCTGCCGTTCGAGTTTCCGACCGACTCACCCACCGTATGACTGTGCGACCGCCCATGCCAGACGCCACCGTCTTCGTCGTCGATGATGACGCAGCTGTCCGCGATGCACTGAGCCTGCTGATCTCGCTCAAGGGTCTGCGCGCATCCGTTTTCGCTTCCGCCGAGGACTTTCTCGAGGTCTACGATCCGAGCTGGCGGGGCTGCCTGCTGACCGACTTCAAAATGCCGGGCATGAGCGGGCTCGAGCTGCAGGCAGCGATGCGTGAGCGCGGTATTTCGCTACCCGTCGTCGTGCTCACCGCGCACGGCGATGTCGGCACCACTCGTGCGGCTCTCAAGAACGGCGCAGCCGACTTCCTCGAGAAGCCCGTGGATGATTCCATCCTGATCGACGTGCTGCTCAATGCGATCCGCATCGATGAGGAACGCCATCGCGCGGACAGTGAGCGGATCGATCTCGACGCCCGCCTGAACCGCCTCACCGCACGCGAGCGTGGTGTCCTGGATCTGCTTGCGGATGGATTGCAGCACCGCGAAATCGCCGAGCGTCTGGACATCAGCCCGCGCACCGTGGAGGTCTACAAGGCGCGGATGATGGAGAAGCTCGGTTGCCGGACGCTCGCGGACGCGGTGCGCATCGGCATCGATGCCCGCGCGCAGAAACGCGCATAGGGCGCCTACCCTGACTAAAAGATTGCTACATTCTCGCAATCATTGCGACAACGACGCGAACATCGATCCTAGCGCCGCACCGTCGGACATGTGTAGTGCACGTACGGTGTTGCTTCGCGCAGAGTCGCGATCGCGTAATGATTCATGAGCTGATCGTCCAGCGATCGGTGTAACCCGTACGGGGAACCACATCTCCCCGATGGGTGATCGTGAGAATCGTGAGCAATCCTTGCACCGCTCACGATCCGGCGGCACTAACTGCGCGTTCCGCGCGCCGCCGATACTGCATCGGCGAGTGCTACTCTCCGTGAATGTTGCCCAGATATGGGGCGACGGCGGATGTGTACGCATGAATCAGAGCGCCGGCGATTTCGACTACGCCTTCACGATCGGGGAAGGCTTCTTTGTCTGCGAGGATCGCTCGCACAAACCCGTTCGCGAATTCCCACTGCGCTTCCTCGAGGATGTACGCGCCGAGTTGGGAACGCGGGCAACCATCGAGAAGCGTGGAGCGTGCATCGAGGTCACTTCACAGCGTTTCTTGCTGGCACCAGAGCCGGTGATGGACATGCCGTTCCTGCGAGGCAACCTGGCGAGCATCGCGGAGTCGCATGGATTGCGTCTGATCGTGGCGGGCACGCATCCTCTCGACACGTTCACCGAACTATCGGCTTCCGAGCGCAGGGCCCCCGGCGAAATACCGGCTGACCTCCGCATCGTCGAGCAGGCACAGCAGACATGCGGACTTCGCGTGCAGGTGTCGATCCCGCCGGGGATCGATCGTGTCGCGCTGATGAATCGCTCCATTCCCTGGCTGCCGCTGTTCCTCGCCCTCAGCACCTCATCGCCGTTCTCGAACGGCTCGCTCGGCGGACTGCTCAGCTGTCGACAGTCGCGGCTCGATCAGTGGCCGTATAGCCGTGCCTCCGACTTCTTCGCGAGGAACGCCACCGCACTTGAGCTGAATATCTCCGATGCGTGCACTCGCGTCGAAGACAGTGTCGCGATTGCCAACCTGTTCCGATGTCACGTCGCTGCGCTCATCCGCAATCCGCAAGCAGGTGCTGATCACGCGCCTCACACATATGCCATTGCTGAAGAGAATCGCTCGCGAGCGCAACGCGACGGCATGGACGCCCGGTTCGTCTGCGACGATCCGACGTCAACCGTTTCCGTTCGTCGGTTGCTCGCCCGCTTCCTCGACGCTCTCCACACAGAGATCGCGCGTTTCGGCTGCGGACCGATCCTGACCACACTGGTCGACATCGCCAATGCCGGTACGAGCGCCAACGAGCAGCTGCGGATCTATGAACAGAGCCGCAGCGCGGGCCACTCACATCATGCAGCGCTCGAAAATGTCCTGCAGTGGCTGACGCTGAAAGTGCCGGGCCGGCAGACCGGAAAAACGTCCAAAGCCGCCGGAGCACTTTTCGACGCCATGACGAAAACGGGATTCGTCGCAGCCGAAGCGGTGGGCCACCGCTGAGAAGACGCCATACCGGTG
>JACZCZ010235552.1_pt1 | contig 11178 bp, 11 predicted proteins | sample 8641811 | NCBI WGS metagenome assembly JACZCZ01 (sample SAMN15324610, study PRJNA640507) | soil metagenome | isolation source: intercropping peanut in the first line | place: China: Luxin town, Laibin City, Guangxi Province | collected 2019-07-25 | depth 10cm m | reverse complement strand
GCCCGGCAGCGGCCGCCAGGCCACCGCGCCGCTGGCCCTGGGTCATGCTGGTCCTCGTGCTGATGGTCGCCGCCTTGGCCGCTACCTGGTGGCCCGGTGCGCCGTGGGCGACGCTGCTGCAGCCGGCGCCCGCGCCTGTGTCCGGCGCGGTCACCCTCACCGACCCCGACATCCGGCAGGAAGCGTTGCCGCCGGCCGAACCGCCTGCCGCGCGCTTCGATGCCGAGGAAGCCGCGCGCACCGATCGCGACGCACCGATGCGCGCGGATCCCGAGGCGGCCACGCTGGTACCGGAGGCCGATTTCCTCGCGTGGTACATCGTCCAGCGCGCGGCCACGGCGGCGGCGGATGTCGCGCCGGAATCCGCGTCGATACCCGCGCCGGCCGAACATAGCGCAGAAGCGCCGCCCGCGCCTGCGGTCGTGGCGCCGGAAGCGTCGCATCCCTGGGAAGTGCTTACCCGACAGCGCGCCGACTATGCGGCGTGGCAGGCGTTGGGCGACGTGGATCGTGCGCGCCTGCGCGCAGCGGCGGGGGATTTCGCGGCGCAGCCACTCGAAGCGCAGCAGGCACTGCGCATGCGCTTCGCCGCGCTCGACGCGATGGAACATCGCGGTTGGCGGCTAGGGCCCACGCTGGGCGCGGTGTGGCCGCGCCTGCAGCCGATGTTCGCCTACGTGCCGGCCGCCGAGCGCGAACCGCTGTTGGCGATGCTGCGTCAGTTGGATGCCTCGGCATTGGACGACCTGGCAGCGTTGTCGCAACGCATTCCGCCGCCGGAGCGCGATCGCTTCCGCCACGAATTGGTCCGGGTACCCGCAGGTGAACGCGCGGCATGGCTGCACGCGCGCCGCGAGCGCTGAGATCTCAGGCGTTGACCCAGGTGGTCAACGCCAGGAACACGATCGCCATTACCAGCATCATGAAGTAGAGCGTGCCCAGCACCGAAAACTTCAGCAGCGTAACGATCACGTGCTGCCGGTACACGCGTTGCTGCATCCAGAACAGATAGACGGGCATCCAGGCGAGCAAGGCCATCTGCACGGTCCACTGTGGGATCTTCAGCCAGAAGTTGCCGGATGGAATCAGCCCACCCACGGCCTGGACGAGGCAGAACACCAGGATGCACAGGCACAGGTAGGCGTGGCTGTACAACGCCACCACGAGGTGCTCCAGATACACGCGCCGCGTCTCGATGTAGGCCAGTTTCAGCAACAAGGCGAATACCGGCACCAACACGAACAGGGCCGACGGCACCGAGCCGATCAGTCGGGTGACGAAGTACTCCGGATCCTGCGCAACGCGCGGGACATTCTCTTCCGCACGCGCCAGTTTCTTGTTGAACCAGCGATTGGCGAAGTCGGGCAGCCAGCCCACGCGCACGGGATTGGTCTCGGCATCGAACGGCTTGCCGTCGATGCTGATCAGGGCGCGCATGGGGATCTCGGGCAACGGTGCACCCGCCGGATAGCGGTCAGGCTGTGCAAGCAAAGGATGATCCGGCTGGAGCTGGACGATCCGCTCGCGCGCCAGTCGCTGGGTGGCATAGATGTTCTCTTCGATGCGCTCGCGTACGAAACCCAGTCCACGGGGGACGCCCGCGCGCGCCGATATCAGGCCTTCCAGCGTCTGGTCGCGCTGTTTGATGACGCCCTCGACCGTCGTCTGCTTGGAAAAGTCGATGCCGGACTCATTCGGCTTGGCGACCAGGTTGGTCGTGCCGTCGGCCGAGGGCGGCGGTTCCGGAAGCGTCACCTCGCCGATATGCAGGGTCAGCTTCGCCACGAAGAACGTCAGCACGCTGACGATGACGAACAGCCGCAGCGGCGCCACGAACGGCGCGCGATGGCCTGCCAGGTAGGCATTGGCCAGCTTGCCTGGCGAGAGCAGTGTGCGCAGCGTGCGGAAGATGCGGCCGTCCAGGTGCCAGAACGATTCGAAGACCTCTTCCACCGCATGCCCGAAGCTGCGCAGCGGGTTGTGCGCGTTCTGCCCGCACTGGTGGCAGAACCCGCCTTGCAGCGGCGTCTTGCAGTTGTCGCACGCGTTGGCGTGCACGGCGTCGGCTTCGTGCGTGGGGGTCATGGGGCGTTCGGGTGGCGCGGCGGGTGAGCGGGTAAGATACCGGCCTCCCGTGACCCGGTGCCAGCGCGCAACCGCGCGACCGTAGTCCGGCGGTTGCTCCTCATGTCCCTGTCCCTTTCCCCGACCCCGCGCTTCGGCCAGGAAGTGCGTGCGACGGCCTCCCTCGCCCTGCCGCTGGTGCTGGGCCATGTCTCGACCGGCCTGATCGGCTTCGTCGACAACGTCATCGCCGGCCACCACGCCACCCAGACGCTGGCGGCGGTCACCGTGGGCACGGCCCTGCTGTGGCTGCCGATGATGGTGCCGATCGGTACGCTGATCTCGCTGACGGCGTCGGTCTCGCAGCTGGACGGCGCGAACCGGCGCAGCGAGATCGCCCCGCTGTTCCGCCAGGCGCTGTGGCTTTCGCTGGGCCTGGGCCTGCTGATGTTCGCCTTCCTCAGCGTGGCGCCGTACGCACTGGCGGCGTTCGGCATCGCGCCCGACATCATTCCCGGCGCGACCGCCTTCCTGCACGGGATCCGTTGGGGCGTGCCGGCGCTGACGTTCTATTTCTGCATGCGCTACCTCAGCGAGGGCACGCACTGGACGCTGCCGACGATGATCCTCGGCTTCGGCGGCCTGCTGGTGCTGGCACCGGTGGGCTACGTACTGACCTTCGGCAAATTGGGCTTCCCCGAGATGGGCGCCGGCGGGCTGGGTATCGCCTCGGCGCTGACGATGTGGCTGCAGGCGATCGCGTTCGCGCTGTACCTGTCGCGCTCGCGGCGCTTCGCCGACCTGCACCTGTTCGCGCACTTCGATCGGCCGCGCCGCGAACCGATCCTGCAGCTGCTGCGCACCGGCCTGCCGATCGGCATCACCGTGCTGATGGAAGGCAGCCTGTTCATCGTCACCGCGCTGCTGATCGCGCGGCTCGGCGCGACGCCGGCCGCGGCGCACCAGATCGCCATCAACGTCTCCGCACTGTGTTTCATGGTGCCGATGGGCGTGGCCGAAGCCACCACGGTGCGCGTGGGCCACGCGGTGGGCTCGGGCGATGCGCTGGGCATCCGCCGCGCCGCGCATGCGGGCTACGTCATCGTGCTGGCCACGCAGGCGATGTCGGCGCTGTTCCTGCTGCTGGGGCACGACCTGGTGGTGGCGCTGTACACCGACGACCTGGCCGTGGCCGCGCTGGCGGGCACGCTGCTGCTGTTCGCGGCGGCGTTCCAGTTCCCGGATGGCATCCAGGTGCTGTCGGCCGGCGCACTGCGCGGGCTGAAGGACACCCGCGTGCCCATGTGGCTGGCGGTCGTCTCGTACTGGGGCCTGGGCATGCCGCTGGGCGCCGGGCTGGGCCTGGGCCTGGGCTGGGGCCCGCAGGGCATGTGGGCGGGCCTGATCGTGGGCCTGACCGCTGCCGCGGTGCTGCTGGGCTGGCGTTTCGAGCGCAGCAGCCGGCGCCATGAGGCCGCCGCGCAGGCCCCCTTGCCAGCGTCACGGTGACCAACGGGGCATGAAAGCCCCCCGGGCACACGCTACAGTGGCTCCAGTTTCCCGGAGTCTTCCATGAACCAAGTCGCACCCGCACCTCGCCGCAGCCCGGTCGCCACGTTCTTCGTGGGGCTGTGGGACGTGATGAACTTCACCCGCAAGCTGGTCCTCAACCTGATCTTCTTCGGGTTGCTGTTCCTGATCTTCATCTTCTTCATCATTGCCGCCGGCAGTGGCGGGGTGAAGCCGCTGATGGAACGCACGACCTTCGTGCTGGCGCCGGAAGGCCGCCTGGTGGAGCAGTTCACCGCCGACCCCGCCACGCGCGCGCTGGCCAAGGCGCTGGGCGACAAGAGCGGCGAGGAAGTGCAGCTCCGCGACCTGGTGCGCGCCATCGAGGCCGCGCAGAAGGACGAGAAGATCGAACGCATGCTGCTGCGCGTGGATCAGCTGCAGCCGACCGGCTACGCCTCGCTGCGTGAAGTCGCCGCGGCGCTGGCCAGGTTCCGCGCGTCGGGCAAGCAGATCGTCGCCTTCGGCGAGAACCTCAGCCAGACCCAGTACCTGCTGGCCGCGCAGGCCAACGAGGTCTACATCGATCCGATGGGCAGCCTGGTGCTCGAGGGCCTGGGCCGCTATCGCCAGTACTACCGCCAGGGCCTGCAGGAGAAGCTCGGCGTGGACGTGCACCTGTTCAAGGTGGGCGAGTACAAGTCGGCCGCCGAACCCTACGTGCTCGACGCCGCATCGAAGGAGGCCAAGGAAGCCGACCTGTACTGGATGAACGACGTGTGGCAGCGCCTGCTCGCCGACATCGCCAAGGTGCGCAAGACCACGCCCGAAGCGCTGGCCGCGGGCATCGACACCTTGCCGGAAGGCGTCGCCGCCGCCGGTGGCGACCTGGCCAAGTACGCGCTGCAGCAGAAGCTCGTCGATGGCCTGAAGACACAGGAAGAAGTCGAGAACCTGCTGATCGAACGCGGCGTCGCCGACGAGGATTCGGAGACCGGCTTCCGCGCCATCGGCCTGGCCGGCTACCTCACGCAACTCGATGCGAAGAGGAATCCTCTCGACAAGCGTCCGCAGATCGCCGTGGTCGTGGCCGAAGGCGAAATCACCGACGGCGACCAGCCGGCCGGCCGCGTCGGCGGCCTGTCCACCTCGGCGCTGCTGCGCGAGGCGCGCGACGATGAAGACGTGAAGGCCGTGGTGCTGCGCGTGGATTCGCCCGGTGGTGGTGTGTTCGCGTCCGAGCAGATCCGCCGCGAAGTGGCCGAACTGAAGAAGGCCGGCAAGCCCGTGGTCGTCTCGATGGGTGACCTGGCCGCGTCGGGCGGTTACTGGATCAGCATGAATGCCGACCGCATCTACGCCGATCCGTCCACGATCACCGGTTCGATCGGCATCTTCGGCATGATCCCCACCGTACCGCGCGCGCTGGAGAAGATCGGCGTGCATACCGATGGCGTGGGCACCACGCGCTTCGCTGGTGCGTTCGACATCACCCGTACGCTGGACCCGGCCGTCGGCCAGGTGATCCAGTCCGTGATCGACAAGGGTTATGCGGACTTCACCGGCAAGGTCGCCGATGCGCGCAAGAAGTCCGTCGAGGACATCGACGCCGTCGCGCGCGGCCGCGTGTGGAGCGGTGCGCAGGCGAAGGAACGCGCGCTGGTCGACGAACTGGGCGGCATGGACGCAGCGCTGGCCGATGCGGCCAAGCGCGCCAAGCTGGGCGATGCCGATGCCTACCGCGTGCGCTACATCGAGAAGGCCGCCTCGCCGTTCTCGCAGTTCATGTCCGGCCTGGCCGGCACGCGCCTGGGTGCGGCGTGGCTGAAGGATTCCGACTTCGCCCGTGCGCTGCTGGCCCGCAGCCTGCCGGAGATGGAGGCGCAGCTGCGCTTCGTCGAGGAAGCCGTGAACGACCGCAACGGCGCACCGGTGAAGACGCTGGCCTACTGCTTCTGCGGGTTCTGATCTCTCGCGACATCGCATGATCCCACGGGCCGCCCCGGCAACCGGGCGGCCCGTTTCGTTTGTGCTCTGCGATGGCCGGCACCCGCGCAATCCCCGTTGTATGCGGCATCGATGCACGCGTGGGATGCAGATGAACCGTTGGATGAGCGCCGCAATGGCCATGAACGCGCTGGCATGCGCGGGTGACGCCTGGGCAGTGGAGCCGTTGCTGCCCGACCTGCCATCCTGCGCGCGCGTGGCGGCACCGGACGACGCAGGCGTGGTGGCGACACCGGGCGGCTTCATGCTCGTGCATCCCCGCAATGCGGACCTGCCGGACGACTACACCGGCTGCAAGACGCTGTGGGTGATGGACGTCGATCCTGCGCCGTGGCGCTGGGCGACGCTGTGGTTTCGGGACGGGCGCCTCCAGCGCGTGGTGAGCACCATGAAGGACGCACCTGCACCGCGCATTTGCGACATGCCCGGCGTTGCGCTGCCGGCCGGTTATGCGCCAGCCCCTGCGTGCGAAGGCCTGGACGACCATCCCTGGGTGTCGCTCCGCCTGCCGAGCTGGCCGCGCGCGTGCGCCGGCGATGCGCCGCCCGCGGCGTGCGAGAAGGAGCCGGAATGAAACGGACGAGGCAGGCCCGCACCGTGTTGTTGCTGGCGTTCGCGTGCGGCATGGCTGCCGCACACCCCGTGGAGGCCGAGGCGGATTTCGGCGCGTTCCTGTCGCGCTGGCGAGAGGCTGTGGTCGCGAACGACGCCGAGGCCCTCGCGGGGATGACGCAGGTGCCATTCCTGTTCGAAAGCGAACCGCATGACCGCGCCGACGTCGCGCGCTCGGTGGTGCCGGCCTTGTTGACGGACGACGTCCGTCGTTGCCTGCGCACAGCGCCGCCGCTGCGCGAAGACGACCGCTACGTGCTGTCGTGCACGCCCTACTTGTTCTACTTCGGTCGCGTCGGCGGGCAGTGGCGCTGGCTGGAGTTCGCCGCCGACGGCGAGGGCTGACCTTCAGGGCGCGCTGGCGTCGCCGGTCGCTTCCGCTTCGGCAGCGTTCGTGCGATCGGCCGCGGCCTGCACCTGGGCTTCCACCGCCTCGGCCTTCTGGATCGGCGCCTGCACCGCATCGCGCAGTTCGGTTCCACTGGGCGTCGTCGAGGCGGTGGCCTGCGGTTCCGGCGGCTCGTCGGTGGGCGGCGGCTCGGGTGCGCGGCATGCCGCGGCCAGCAGGGCGAGCGAGGCGAGCAGGGCGAAGCGGATCCCGGGCATGACGACGATCCTCGTGTGACGTGGCGCTATGCTACGCCCAACGATGGAGGAGGCGCACGTGGCGGCGAACCGGTGGCGACTGGAAGGACAGCTGGCGCTCGTGACCGGAGCCAGTGCAGGCATCGGGCTGGCGATCACGCGCGAGCTGCTGGGATTCGGCGCCGACGTGCTGATGGTCGCGCGGGATGCGGATGCGCTGCAGGATGCGCGCCAGGATCTTGCCGAAGAATTCCCCGAGCGTGAGATCAGCGTGCTGGCCGCCGACGTCGCCGATGACGAGGATCGCCGCGCCATCCTCGACTGGGCCGAAGACCATGCCGATGGCCTGAACATCCTGGTCAACAATGCCGGCGGCAACATCACCCGCGCCGCGGTGGACTACACCGAAGACGAATGGCGCGGCATCTTCGAAACCAATCTCTTCTCCGCCTTCGAGCTGTCGCGCTACGCGCATCCGCTGCTCACGCGGCATGCGGCCTCGAGCATCGTCAACGTGGGCAGCGTGTCGGGCATCACCGCCGTGCGCAGTGGCGCGCCGTATGGCATGACCAAGGCCGCGCTGCACCAGCTGACCCGCAACCTCGCTGCCGAATGGGCCGAGGATGGCGTGCGCGTCAACGCGGTGGCGCCGTGGTACATCCGCACGCGCCGCACCTCCGGCCCGCTCTCGGACCCGGACTACTACGACGAAGTGATCGCGCGCACGCCAATGCGCCGCATCGGCGAGCCGGAGGAAGTCGCGGCCGCCGTAGGCTTCCTGTGCCTGCCCGCCTCCAGCTACATCACCGGCGAATGCATCGCGGTGGATGGCGGGTTCCTGCGGTACGGATTCTGAATTGAAGTTCGTTTGAACCCGGTCCGTCATCGTCCGCTTCTCGTGGAGGGGAGGGCGCGGACATGCGGCGATGGCTATGGCGGATCGCGAAGATGGGCGGCCTGTTGGCCCTGGTGGCGGGCATCGGCGCTTTCGCCTACGTGCATGCGCTGGACCTGGGTGGCCAGCCGCGCGCGTATGCACGCAGCACGGTGGCCGACCTGGACTTCATGCAGGGCGCGATATCTCCCCCGCGAGGGCGGATCCTGGCCGTGGTCACCAGCACCTCCCACTTTCCCGATGGCGAAAAGAAAGCCGGTTTCGAACTTGCCGAACTGGCGCGTGCGTATTACGTGTTCCGGGCCAGTGGCTACGACGTGGACATCGCCAGTCCGCAAGGCGGCCCGCCGCCGATGCGGCGCGATGACGAGGATATGGTGGCCACCGACTTTGCCTTCCTCAACGATGCCGACGCACGAAAGCGACTGGAGAGCAGCCTGCCGCTGGGTGAAGTGGACCCTGCACGGTACGCGGCGGTGTACTTCGTCGGCGGCAAGGGCACGATGTTCGACTTCCCGGACAACGCCGACATCCAGCGCCTCGTGCGCGAGGTGTACCGGGCCGGTGGCGTCATCGGCGCCGTCTGCCATGGGCCGGCCGCGCTGCTGGACGTGACGCTGGAGAACGGCAGTCCACTGCTGCGCGGGCGCCGCGTGGCGGGCTTCAGCAACGACGAGGAGCTGTTCCTGATGAAGGACGCCCGCGTGCGCTTTCCCTATCTGCTGCAGGACCGGCTGGTGCAGACGGGCGCGCGTTATGTGGAAGGTCCGATGTACCTGGACAACACGGTGATCGATGGTCGCATCATCACCGGGCAGAACCCATGGTCGACCTGGTCGACCGCAGAGGCGATGGTACGTGCGCAGGGCCATGAGCCTGCGATGCGGGCGCCGGGCCGCGATGAGCAAGCGGTGAAGGTGCTGGCGGCCTACCGTCGGGACGGCATCGACGCCGCGCGCCGCGTGCGCCAGGCCCATCCGGATGCGGACAAGCACCTGCTGTTGATGCACGCGCTGGTGGCAGGCATGGGGGGACGCCTGGGTGAAGCCTGGCACCTGCTGGCGTTGGCGCTGGGCTGACGGCGGGTGCTATTTCCCGCAGTCGCTTTCCGACAGGATGCGCGCGACGCGTTCGTACTCGGCGCGATTCTTCTCGGCATTCTCGCGCCGCGCGAAGCGGTACGCGACTTCGGTCTCGTCGCGGCGTTTCTTCCACGCATCGCAGAGGCCGCCATCGGGCACGCGGGCGCAGGTGTCGCGTACCACTTCGCAGGCCTGGCCCGCGCCGGCTTGCGGATTGCCGTCCAGGCCGGTCGTGCGCAGCGAAACGCAGCGCGAGGCCGGTTCGCTCTCTTCGGTGACGTAGGTGTCCTTGTCGTACGTGGTGCACTGGAACAGCACCGGCGGCGGCAGGCGCGGCGCGTCCGCGGCGCGCGCACGCAACGCAGAGGCAGCGGGCGCAGCCTCCGGCTTCTTCGCGGACGAGGATGCGGCAGGCACCTGCGACGCCGCACCACCCGGCGCCATCGGCACCGTATTGACGCCTTGCATCGTGCGCTGCTCCTGCTTCGTGCCCTTCGGGCAGGGCGCGTTCTGCAGCGTCAGCGCGCCGCTGGCGTCGGTGCAGCGGTAGATGACGACCTCTGCAGCCTGCGTGGCCGGCAGTGCGAGGGTGCAACAGGCCGCCAGCAGCAGGCGGCGGGCGACGGAACGTGCGGTACGGCTCATGGATTCCTGCAGTCGTTGGCGATGCGCGCGTCGATGCCGCGCTGCTCCAAGTCTAGCGTGCGGCGTTCGCTAGGCATCGCGCTGCCGTACCGGCGCAGGATCTCGTAGCGTCGGTCGGACAGGCGTGCGCAGACCTCGGCCTGCGGCAATGCATGGCAGGTGTCGCGGATCCAGACACCCCCGGGGGCGTATCCTGCGCCGCCGTGGCCGGGACGGGGAGGGCGGGGTGGCCTTGGGTCACCGCTCTGGAACGAGAGCGTCCCGTTGCCGATGGACACGTTGCCCGACACGCTGGCCGAACTCGTGTAGCCGTCGCGCGGCCATGCCGGATTGCCGGTCGACCAGTAAGGCACCCAGCGCGGATTGCCCCCGCCGTCATCGCTGGTATAGGTCTCGCCGTCGGGCGTCACGCACTCGTACATGGGGCGAGGCGGCGTCACATACACCACTTGCACGGAGGTATTCGATACCGGGGCGGCAGGTGCCGGGGGTGCCGGGGGCGCCGCGACCGGGCGCGCGGCAGGTGCCGGGTCGCGCGGGCGCTGCATGACGCGGACGTCCTGCTTCTCGCCCTTCAGGCAGGGCGAATCCCGAATCGTCAGCGCCCCGCCGGCGTTGGTGCAGCGGTAGATCGTGACATCGGCAGGGGCGGCCGACTTCGTCGCCTGCGCGAAAGAGGGCGAAGGCGTCAGGAGAACCGGCAGCAGGAGCAGGGCAAGGCGCGGCATGCCGTCATCGTGCGCGTGTGAGAATCAGATGGAAAGCCGAGCGCCGTTCGACGGCGCCACGTCATTCACGCAGCGCTTGGCCGCTCAGTGCGTCGCGGATCGCGGTGGGGCGGGCCAGGCCGCCGGTCTGCCCGGGCACGGCGGCATCCACGCGGGCCAGCAACGCCGGGTCGAGGGCTTCGTACTCGCTGACCGCCGGCTTGCCGCTCAGGTTGGCGCTGGTGGACACCAGCGCGCCGCCATAGGCCTGGCACAGGCCCACGACCGTGGGGTGGTCACTGACGCGCACGGCGATGCCGCGGTGCTGGCCGGTGATCCAGCGCGGCGCCTGCGCAGTGGCAGGCATCACCCAGGTGTGCGGGCCGGGCCAGCTCGACAGCACCTCGGTGAGGCGGTCGGTCGGCACGGCGGCCACATCGATCAGCGGTTTGAGCTGTTCCAGCGTGGCGGAGATCAGGATCAGGCCCTTTTCCACCGGCCGCTGCTTGATCGCCAGCAGCCGGTGCACGGCACCCTCATCGAACGGGTCGCAGCCAAGGCCCCACACGGCTTCGGTGGGATAGGCGACGATCCCGCCGCTGCGGATCACTTCCGCGGCTTCCTCGATGGTCCTTTCGGTGGGCATGGCGTGCGGGGCGGCAGGGGATCAGAACGGGGCGTCGTCCCCGGCGGTGGCCTTGGCGACGGATTTCTTCGCCACTTTCTTGGTCGCTGCCTTCTTCGTCGCGGTCTTCTTGGCGGCCTTCTTCGCCGCCTTCTTGGCGGGCGCTTTCTTCGCCGCCGTCTTCTTCGGTGCCGCTTCCTTCTTGGCCGCTTCCTTCTTCGTCGCCACCTTCTTGGCGGCGGCCTTCTTGGCGCCGAAGCCGCGGCGCGCAGGCTTGCCGGTTTCCTCCAGCAGCTTCTGCACTTCCTCCAGCGTCAGCGAGGCCGGTTCGCGATCCTTCGGGATCTTGCCGTTGAGCTTGCCGTCGCTGATGTAGGGGCCGAAGCGACCGTTCAGCACCTGGATGTCGCTGCCGTCGAATTCCTTGATGATGCGGTTGCGCGCGAT